>Ga0207683_10001636_pt1 | contig 20071 bp, 11 predicted proteins | sample KBSM73metaG_FD_184333 | JGI IMG/M metagenome (GOLD analysis project Ga0207683, IMG submission 184333) | Miscanthus rhizosphere microbial communities from Kellogg Biological Station, Michigan, USA - KBS M7-3 metaG (SPAdes) (version 2) | ecosystem: Host-associated > Plants > Roots > Rhizosphere >... | reverse complement strand
GCGAACTCCAACGTCCGATCCCATCTTCAGTGTCCAGGTCGCAGAGAACGCCGCCCCAACGGCACCTTTCTTCACGCGTCCCTCAATCGAGCAGCCGTACTACGACATCGCAAACTCAGAATGGCGCGAGCGCTCCTTCGAACCTTATCCGCTCTCTGCATGGGCGGAATTCACCTTTGACGGCCTCCCCATTCGCATCGGCCAGGTGGTCCAGACCCTCGAACGCGTCACCGGCCCGGGCGGCATCTATCAGCCACTCCTCGTCACTCCCGCCATCGGAGTGAGCGTCTCGCCAGAGCAGCGAATCCTGCCTCTCGACGGGAGTGCCCTTCCGGTGCGCGTAACAATTCACGCTCAATCCGCAGCCGAGGGAACCGTTGAACTCAAGCTCCCTGCAGGCTGGCGCTCCGATCCCTCCCAAGCCCAGTTCCACCGCAAATCCGCTGGCGATAGCGACCCGATTCTCTTTTCCGTAACTCCCGCTTCTTCAGAAAAAGGCGCCTACTCCATTCAAGCTGTCGCCAAATCCGGCGGCCGCACCTATGAGAGTGGCTGGCACAGCGTGGGATACGCCGGTCTCCGCCCCTATAACCAATACAAACCTGCTGAACTTGAAACCCGCAAAATCGACGTCAAACTCGCCCCCGGCCTCCGAATTGGCTACGTCATGGGAACAGGTGATCTTGTCCCCGACGCGATTGAAGGAATGGGCGTCTCACCCACTTTGCTTTCCGCCGCCGATCTGATTTCTGGCAATCTCACCGAATACAACGTAATCGTCATCGGCATCCGCGCCTACTCTGTCCGTCCTGAGTTAGCCCGCGCTCAATCGCGCCTTGATGAGTTTGTGCGCAACGGCGGCACCGTCATCGTCCAATATCAGAGCAGCAACTTCCCCGCCCCGCTCCCGTTGTCTCTGAATCAAAGAAGCGAGCGTGTCGTCGATGAACAGGCCCCCGTCAAGCTTCTCGATCCAGCGAATCCCCTCCTCACGACACCCAACAAGATCACCTCGGCCGATTTTGACGGCTGGGTAGAGGAGCGCGGTCACTCGTTTCTCGATACCTGGGATTCCGGTTTTACGGCCCTCACAGAGACAGCTGACCCAGGCCAGGATCCTCAGCGCGGTGGATTAGTAGTTGCCCATCCCGGTAAGGGAACCTATATATATGTCGCCTATGCCCTGTATCGCCAGCTACCCGAGTTAGTGCCTGGATCGTATCGATTGCTTGCAAATATGCTGAGCGCCGGCACAACGGATCACTAGGCAAAAACAGCATCCGCTCTCCGGGAATGCCCGTTCCCCACCCACTCGTCTTGCAGCCACTGCAAGTCCATGACTTAGTCACTTATCACTTATGAACACAATGTAAATTCACACTCTTGTAACATCCACTTACTCCATCCGACTAACTTGTTAAAAATATGTGAATTAGTCAAATATTCATAAACTTCTGCGAGTCTCAAATTCAGCAACTGCGCGGGATACGTCTGAGTATGCGATTCGGTCCGTGCAGTCAGTGTCACAAATGCAGGAGACATCCTTCACTTCAATGGCTTCATGTTCAAAGCTTCTGCGGTGACCCATTGATTGGCGCTTTCAAGGCATCGGAGCGCTTGCACGATTCAAACCTGTTTTGAGAGGAAAAGACGCCAAATGAACTACAAACTGAAAGCGGCTGTCATAGCGGTCCTGGCGGCCAGTCTCGTCGGCTCGAACGCTTACGCCGGTGACCCCCCACCGCCCGCGAAGAGGCAAACCAAAGCCAAAAAGCCACCAAAGCCCACCGTTGAAGAGCAGATAAACGCTCTTCGCCAGGAATTTCAAACCCAGATCGACGGCTTGAAATCGGACATTGCGGCAAAGGATACCCAGTTAAAGCAGGCCCAGCAAACAGCAGCAGATGCCCAGGCCGCGGCCGCCAAGGCGCAAGCCGACGCCACAGCCCAGCAGCGTGCCACCACTGAAAACGCAGCAGCCGTCGCTACGTTGCAGTCCTCAGTCACTGACATGAAGACAGTGAACGCCGCCGTCGTCGCCGGAATCACGGACGAAACTGCTGCAATTAAGAAATCGATCAGCAGCCCGTCCGCGCTCCACTACAAGGGTGTCACCCTTACGCCTGGCGGCTTCCTGGAAGCTCATACAATATGGCGCTCTAAGGCCACCGGCGGCGATATTCCCACGCCTTTCAACGCCATCCCTTACGAACACGCAGATGCGTATTCTCTCAGCGAGTTCTACGGCGGTGCTCGCCACTCACGCATCAGCCTGATGGTGGAAGGCAAGCCGAACTGGGGCACACTGCGCGGTTACTATGAAGCCGACTTTCTGGGCACTGGCACCAATTCAAACAACAACCAATCCAATAGCTATGTCCTGCGCCAGCGCGTAGTCTGGGCCCAGGCCGAGACCCACAATCACTGGGCATTTACGACAGGCCAGATGTGGTCGCTCGCAGCTGAGGGCAAGAAAGGTATCGCCTACCTTTCCGGCGACATCATGACACCGCTGGTCATCGACCCAAACTACGTTCCTGGCTTTGTCTGGACGCGCCAATGGGGTTTCCGCGTCTCGAAGACAGGCAAAAATATCGCAGCGGGTATCGCTCTTGAGAATCCGCAGGTTCTCTACACGGCAACGCTAGCGGGCAACACGCCGTACGCGGTTCTGGGCGGTCCAGGCGCCAACGGCGGCAACTACAATGCCGCGATCACCGCATCCGTTCCGACAACGTACATCCAGAACTACACCAATGTACCCGGAGCGACGGACCCGACCTATGTCCCGGTCTACAACACGATCTTCGCCAATACGAACATCGCAAACTACTCGTTTAACTATGCTCCGGATTTCATCGCCAAGGTGGCGATCGACCCCAAGTGGGGCCACTTCGAAATTATCGGGATAGCTCGTCTCGCTCATGAGGAGATCTATCCCGGCGTCACCAATGACACGACAAGGTACGGCGGGCAGAAGGACATCGTGACCGGTGCGAACGTTGCTCCTGCTTCGACCACGGCGGGCGCCTTTAACAACAAAATCACGATGGGCGGCATGGCAGCCAGCATGCGCGTTCCCTTGGGCAAAATGATTTCGTTTGGCTTCAAGGGGATGTATGGCCCCGGATTGGGCCGTTACGGCGACTCAACTCTTGCCGACGTGACAGCGAACAGTTGGGGTGGCCTCTCGCCCATTCACAATTCGTCGGGCCTCTTCACGCTTGAGATCACCCCGAATCCGCGGTTGGTTGTTTATGCGAATTATGGCGGCGACTACGCAAGCCGCGTCGATTGGGCCGGTGCAGGAACGACAACGCTCGGAAGCCCAACGGCAACCTTCTGCCCAGCCGGGTTTACTGACCCTTCGCAATGCACTGCAAAGCCAACCTCCGCTCAACTTGCCGCCGGCGGCACGTGGGGTGGTCACTGGGGTGCGCCGGCGATCGCCGCTGTCGGCTACGGCTCGAGGCTGACAAACAATTCGGGCTGCCTCGTTAATACGAACCCTGGCTTCAACGGCGCTTCGACGGGTTTCTACCCCGGCGGCTCCTGCGGAGACCAGACACGCGCTGTACAGGAAGCTACTGGCGGTTACTGGTACGACATATACAGAGGCGAGCACGGCCGCCTGCGTCAGGGTCTGCAGTACGGTTACGCTGTTCGCACCGGCTGGTCCGGTGTCGGAGGTATCGGAGCCAAGGGCATCGACAACATGTTCTGGACGTCGTTCCGCTACTACCTCCCGTAAGCCAAACAAATGCGACTTAGCGAAAGAGGCAGCCTTTCAAAGGCTGCCTCTTTTTTTGTAATTTTTCCTGAGCTTTTCTGCTCGTCGCCGTTTCACCAGACCACGCTCAAGTGCTCACTGCCCTTTCGGCTCACCAGTCGGCAGAAACGCAACCCCCGCCACCACTTCGTCGCCAGAAGCAAGGACATCGCGAAGCCGCTCCGGATTCGCTCCGCTTTTCTCGAAAGCCACTTTGATAAGTTGCATCGCATCAGCAGGGGCCGTCGCAGCAGGCAGTCTGAATATCCACGGAATATTTGTTGAAGTGAGCGCCTTATCGCTGCTCAGCGCCAGCACCGGCACAAATGCCTTCAACGCCAACTGCTCGGCGAGATGCGCGGCATCGCGATCGAGAGCAATGATTGCAAGTGCGTGGTCATCCATCAGCGCGCGCACAAGCTGTGTTGAAGCCGCGCCCCAATTCTGATCGCTCGCCACGGGCAAGATCGCCCACTGCCGCCCCTTCGCATCATCACCAGCCAGTTGGCCTTGTAGCTCCGCCGATTTCGCAACCTGTTGCGCCTTGGGCCCGAACAACACCACGCTCATCGGTCCCGACATTTGATCCGACCGATGCGGCCCCACAAACTGAACTCCCTCTTCCCCAACGCGCGCGTAAGGAACCTTCTCCTTCGATTCGGTGCTCTCACCCCGCGCAGACGAAGTTGACCGCGCATCAGGCGCTTCCTTTTCCATCAACGCGACTCGGTAACTGATCGTTCCATTGCGCACCGCACCTAGATACATGGGTTGAACGTTTTTCAAATTGGGATCAAACACCATGTGCCCGGTCACACCGTCGTACTTGTCGATATCGGCGAGCGCGTCATGAATGCGGACGCGATTCAACCCCGCCCTGCAAATGGAATGCAACAACGCATTCATCGCATCATAGGCAAGAGCCGCAAACTGCTCAGGCTTCTCATGGAAGCGTGCCTCGAATCGGCTGTTAAATTCGAGCCACGTTGGATCGTTGCGATTGGGATCGTATGGAAACACAGCCTCGAATCCTTCTGCAGCCTCACCAGCCTCTGCCAGCAACTCGGGCCCTAGCGTTCGATAGGAGCCAAACACACGCTGCTTCATTCCCAGTGCTTTCATCTGCTTCAAAATGTTCGCCGCTGGAATCTCATCCGTCCACAACACGATGGCATCCGCGCGCGATGACTGAATGATTTTCAAAGCCCGAGTGAAGTCCTTGTCGCCCGGCAAGAATTTCTGCTCGATGACCACAGGATGTCCGAGCCTCCGCGACGCGTCGCGAAACTTGATAACTCCAAACCGGCCATAACGACTGTTCACACGCAACAGGGCCACACGCTTCAGTCCAAGTTCTGTATAAATCCTTCGCGCCAGCGTAAGACCCTGTACCCGGTCATCCTGCAGATCGGTAAAGTACCAGGGTATGTAGGTCTCCGGAATCGTTGGATCGGTCGAAGCCGAATTGATGACAGGGATCTCCGCCTTCAACGCTACACGAAGAGCAATATGGGTCGACTCGGAACTGATGGAGCCAAACATCGCCCAGTCCTCGTCGTCGTAAACCATCTTCACAACTTCATTCGACGCGGAGCCCCAGATCGTTGGATCCGTGGCCCTGTCTTCGCCATACACCGTCTTCGCCTGCCAGTTGTCGTAGTCATTGTGAAGCATCAACTTGAAGGGCTTGCCGCCGTATCCCCCGCGAGCGTTCGCTTCTTCCACCGCCAGCTGCGCGCCGTGCAACATCCGCAGCCCAAATACCTGTTCGGGACTGTGCTCGATCGGCCCGAAGAAGCCGATTCGCACTTCGGTCAGGTTCTTGGGTTCAGGAATATCCCGTCCCGAGCCAACGTAGATGTTGGGATGTGTGTAGTTGAGATCGTAAGGTTTGGCAAACTTCTCATACGGGCTCAAGTCGCTCGGCTCGCCCGCATAAGGCGCAACCACGCGATCCTTCGGCGGCCCCGGCGGATGGGCGCCACACTCGCAAGCGCCATTTCCCATCTTTGCTTCCTGCCCTGAAATATTTGCCGCGGTACCAACGGCCAACATACAGGCCGTAGCCAACCACCATCCCTTACCCATTGCAACTACTCCTTCGTGCCTGCAACCTTTTCTGTGCGAAACATGGCGATTGCTTCGATCTCGATCAGCAACTCAGGACGGCAAAGGTGCGCCTGGATGCCGGTTGAAGCTGGCAACGGATCAAGTCCCTGTGCTTTGAAGAAAGCCGTGCGCTCAGCATTGAACACGTCGTAATCGCGATCGATATCGCGCAGGTAGCACGTGGTGCGAACGATGTCGTGCCAGGTGCAGCCTTCGCTCTCAAGCAGGCCGGTAATGTTTTCAAACGTGCGCTTGAGCTGAGCACTAAAGTCGCCGATGTGTACGCTCACGCCGTTCTCATCGATTGAGGCCGTGCCAGAAATCAGCAGGATGGTCAGTCCATTCAGGTCGATCCGCATACCGCGCGAAAACGAACTCGGCTTCGCATACGCGTAGGCCTCGTTGAGTACTCCAAGATTGGTCATTGCACGCTTCTGAATCGGCGCGTGCGCGATAGTATCTAGAATTTCTGAAAATGCAATCATTTTGATAGCTCCTTATGGCTGATGAATCCCGTGGCTTAATCCCTTGGCTGTGGCAACCCAAATATCGCTGCCCTGAAAATCAATTCCTAAAACATAGTTATGTGCCGGCGCAGTGCTTACTACGACGGGCGTAACGGCTCCCTGCGCATCGCGCACCGTCATCTCCGGCTTTCCGCTCGTGAGCGAAGGACGATAGACAGCCCAATTCACGCCATCGTAGTAGGCCAGCCCCTTGTCGGTGCCGAACCATGCACGCTTGGCGTCAACGCCTTTCACCACATTTGTAAAGTTCGAGGGAAGTCCGCTGTCTTTGGTCAAAAAATTGTGCCAGTACCGGCCGTCATATCGGCTGTCGCCGAAATACGTCGCTGCCCAAAGAATATTATCCACGTAGCTCACGGATGTCGTGATCTCATGGATCAACCCCTGATCCTTGAAGAGTACCATTTCGGTCTCGCCGTCCGGATCATCGTACTTATCCCACGTTTTCTTCTTCTGGTCGTACTCCAAAATGCCGCTACCCCACACCGCGTAATAAACCTTGCTTGGTGTCGCCGTGACACCGTACACCCATATCTCAAACATCGGTGTGTTCCGTTCGTTATAGAGGGTCCACTGATTCGTATGCAGGTCGAGACGGCAACCGCCCGCAGCGGTCGCCACCCAAACGTTTTCGCCCTCGACCGATACGCCGTACACGACGTCATTACTCAAGCCCGAGTTCAGTTGTGTGTAGGAATCGATACGCCCGCCTGAAATGCGGCTCAACCCACCCATCGTGGCTGCCCACACATCTCCGGTACGTTTATCGAGCGACAGAGACAGCACCGCGCGATGCGCCAGTCCGTCCTTGGTCGTGTATGTCTTCCATTGATGATTCTCGTAAACCCCCAGCCCATTCTCAGTTCCTGCCCATATCCGGTCTCCATCCACCAGAACGGAGAACACGTGATTGTCGGGCAGCCCGTTGGCGGTCGTGAAGTTTTCAAACCGGAAGCGCGGCATCTGCGGAGGGGCTCCGTGCACCAATGCCCCCATCGCCAATGTGCCGGCCACTATCAATGCAACTTTGTTCCACGCAAAGTTCATCATCGCGTCCTCAGATATTCGATCAGGTCGTTAAGTTCGTCCTTGGTCAGATCGTTCGTGCGTCCGTGTTTGTCCTGGAGATTGAAAATCGTCCAAATCTCCTCGAGCGTTGAAGCAGACCCATCATGCAGATATGGCCCCGTAATCGCGATATTCGTCAGTTGCGGAGTGTCAAGGAGACCTGTGTTGTCGGTCGCCCTCCCTGTCCCGACATCAAAGGATTTCTGATTCGTTCCCCGGGGCCCGCTATGGCAAAACGAGCAACGATTCGTTTCTGGAATCGCGTTGCCAAACTTATCGACATCACGAACGAACAGCGCCCTGCCCCGCTCCTGCCCCGGCGTGAGGTGCTCATCCACTTGCTGCCAGCGATTAGGTCTCGCCTGCAGTCCGCGAACGTAAACAACCAGGTCCGTCAGCGTAATGTCATCAAAGTTTTCAGCTCGCCAGAAATATTTCTCCGTTCGCGGACCGCACTCAGTAGGAAGATTGGGATTCCCGCCGTTCCATTTGAACGGTTCAGTGTCCCTCACGGCTTCGATGGGCCGGTTGTCCACAACATCGCGACCGAACCCGTCGGGCTCAAGATCCCAGGTGAGCCCATCAAAGGTCGAATCGATATGACAGTTCGCGCACCCCATCTGTCCTTGAAAGGAATATCTCGACGTGTAAAACGTCTGCTCGCCCTTGCGAAGCACCGACACTTGTTTTGGGCCAGCCATAGGAATAGTCGATGCCACTCGGTTCGTCCGTCTGTCAATCACACTGATCGTGTCGTCAAGGCGATTCGCTACCAGCAATTTCTGACCGTCGTGCGAAAACACCACTCCGCGCGGATCGCGACCGACTGCAATCCGTCCCATCACGTAATTGGCGCTAGCCGCGAGATCCTGCGCAAGCGGCCCAGAATGGGTATGCACGTAACGAAGCAGCCGCTGCACGTCGATCACTGTCACGTTTTCCGAGCCGCCGCACGTTACATAGATCCGCGATTTGTCCGGCGCAATCGCCACGCCAAAAGGCCGCACCGCATAGCGCTCAAGTTCATCCAATGGCACTTCCACAGGCTTGCCAACGTCTGCCCCAAACAGCGTAAGCGTATCTGCAAATGCGCCACCGTGTTCCAGGTGCGCCAAAGGCACAAGATTCTTCGGATGCAGTCCTGCCGCTACTCCCAAACGGCCGTCGTTTGAAATCGCAACATGAAATCCATGTGCAATGCTGCGCAACGGAATTCGCTCTGCGACGACAGCCCGCGCAGTGTCGATCACCGTAATCTCCGACTCGGGAGCACTTAGCTGCGGCGTAGTATTCGGATAAACATGCGTCACATACAGCCGGCTGCCATCGGCAGAAGGCGTGATATAGCTCGCACCTCGTCCGCCGGCAAGTCGCTTCTCTTCGGCGCCCGTCTTCGCATCCAGCACCGCAATATCGTTCGAAATCCGATTGGCAACAAACAGGTGCTTGCCTTCTCGGTCCTCCACGACATTTGAAGGCTCCGCCCCCACCGCCCACGTCGAAGTAACGTCGAGGGATTGCGTATCAATCACCGAAACCGTGTCATCCCACGAGTTCGCAACAAACAACCGATCTCCCCTTGCCGAAATGGAAAGTCCTCGCGGCGTGCGTCCAACCGCAATGTTCTTGATCGGCGCATACGTGGACGCATCCAGCACTCGCACCTCTCCGCTCTGCTGGCAAAGTACGAAGAGCCTCGCTCCGTCCGGCGAAAACAGCATCTCCACCGGCGACGCGTAATTGAGACCATCGCCCACGATCGCAGATCCGGCTGCACGCGCCGTTTTCCCGGACCACAGCCCAACGACGAGCAGCGCGACACCGACCGCAGTCAGGCCCGCGAGCAACCCAACTCGCAACCTGCGATGATTGAGCCGGTTCATTTCGGCTCCTCAATTGAGAGCACGCGATCCACGGCCTGCTTTTCCAGCGTTTGCTCACGGCCGCTGGGCCAGCGCACAACAATCTTGTCAACGACGGTTGCCGGGCCCAGGCCAAAATGCAATCTGCCATCGTTCTGCGACAAATAACCCGATCCGGCTACACGCTCCGATGTCCAGCGTTTGTCGCCTGCAAACACTTCAACGCGCGCTCCAATGCCATCGCGATTACTTTTCGTGCCCGTAAGCTTGATGGAAACCCAGTGGCCGGCATTCGTCGAAACATTGTGTACCAACGTTCCCTTTGCTCCCAGATTTACAAGGAACGCGTCCACCTTGCCGTCGTTGTCGTAGTCTCCGAAGCACGCACCCCGCGCAACCGTGCGTTCGCTCAATACCGGCCCGGCTGCCAGCGAAACATCCGCAAATCGCCCATTCCCCAGTCCGCGAAAGAGCGTATGCTCTTGCGGAATCAGATGTATCAATCCGCCGTGGAAGATGAGTATGTCCGGCAGCCCGTCGTTGTCGAAGTCATCAATGCTGGTCCCCCAACTCACGTATTGCGCGTTGGTCTGCGAAACTCCGTTCGTTGCGCCCAGGTCCTCGAACCCTGTCTTTCCCGCGTTGTGCAGCAATCGGTTGTAGTGCCCATCCGTCACCCACAGGTCGAGAACGCCCCGTCCTTCCAGATCCGCGAAGACCGGCCCCATCGACGATGTCGACTCGCCATTTTGTCCAAACGCCGTCCCTGTATCGTTCGCAACTTCCTCAAACGTCCCATCATGTTTATTGCGAAACAGAAAGTTCTCGGTGCGATCATTGGCTACGTAGATGTCATCCCAGCCATCGTTATCAAAGTCCCCTGCCGTCACGCCCATCGTGCGTCCAACGAACGCGCCGATCCCCGACTTCTCCGACACATCGACAAACGTTCCGTCGCAGTTGTTGTGAAACAGCTGGTTCGTTTCTCCCTCGTAGTCAAGTGGCCCCGGATAGTTGTCTGCCGCATAATATGCCCGATATTTTGGGTCGAACTTCACATAGCGGCCAACAAACAAATCAACGCACCCATCCTTCTCGTAGTCCACCCACGTGGAACTGATCGCCCACCTGTCAACTTTTATGCCGGCTTTCGCCGTCACATCGGTGAAGCGACCGCCACCGTCATTGTGGTAAAGAATCGTCTTGCCGTAGCCCGTTACAAGCAGATCGACAAATCCGTCGTTGTCGAAATCCGCAGCCGTCACGGCTACTGCATACATATCCGGGTTGAGCCCGGCCTTATCTGTCACATCGGTAAAGCGGCCATTTCCATCGTTGCGATACAGATGATTGTGCGGCAGAGGATCCGGCTTCACCTTCAACGGATGCGGATGCACGGAATCATCCAGCGGACGTCCATTTACGACGTAGAGATCAGGTAGCCCATCATTGTTGTAGTCCATCCAGACGCAGCCCGCACCCGTGCCCTCCAGCAACGATCCCAGTTGCGCCGAGCCAAAGTTGTGAACAAAATTGATGCCTGCCTTGTCGCTTGCATCTTCAAATCGAATCGTGGATGACGAGCCCGCCTGCTCTGCGCTCGTTGTCGGCGCGCTTTGAGCCGGCGCGCTCGCCTGCCCCGCGTACAGAGACCCAATCGCTAAGAGAGATATAAGAAAACGAGATAACACTTCAATTGCCTCCCGGCATCGAATGCTGCGCCGTGCCAGTGAGATCAACTGGCGTTGTGGTGCGCAGCAGCACTGCAGGCACGCGATTTTCTGAAGCGCGCTCCGGCCCCGCATGGCACCCTACGCAATAGCGTTGTTCCCCGCGCCGAATCCAAAACCACCCGCGCTCTTTCCGCAACACCGCGCCACTCGCATCCAGCAACGCAAATCGAATAGCCTGGTCTGCCGGAGCCTTCACAAAAAACGACCCATCCGCTTCCACTGGCGCCGTCCCAATCACAACCGCGTGACCAGCCGCGTCTTGCGTCTCTAGCCGCACCGATGCGGGCGTCCCCTTCAGCGCACCGTCACGCGAAACGCGCGCATCCAACGCCAGCAGATTCGCGTAGTCCCAATCATGCAGCGCCGAAGGATGCCTCCTGGGCCTTGCACGCGATGCAATCACAACCGGCTCGACCAGGTTGTCTCCCTCACGTGTCAACACCGTCTCCAGCACCGCCGCACCTGGCTTCCAGAGCCGTAACGCAAACTTCGCGTTCTCTGATTCGCGAGCGCTCAGTAACCATGCCCCCGACGGAGTTTCCGCAACCTCGCCCGCATATTCGGAATAATGTGGAATCGCTACCCGTTCTTCGTGCGCCAGGGGGGAAGTGAAACGCGCCAGCCCTGCTCCCTGTGTGAATACCACATCCCCTGATGCCAACTGCTTGCCACCCCAGCGCCCGCGCCCATTAGGACCTATGGTCGCGTGATCGCAGCGATACGATTCCACTCCGGAGCCATCCGAATAAACCAGAAACAGCTCCGGCGTCGCTCCAACACCAAGCGGAAATCCAGCCTCGAACAAGATGCGTCCATCCGCCAGCACATCCGCTGGAACCGCACTCGCGTTCAGATATGTCAGCGACAGAATCGCGCGTGACCCTGCCGGCTCTATCTCTTCCAATGCCTTTGAATCAACCAGTCGAGCCGACTGCAGTTGAAAACCCTTCGGAGTTCGCGACGCGTACACCAGCCGCCACCCCGGCAAATACAACGGCCGTATCGCGTCTGCCGAACCGGTAGTCACCTGTCGTACGGAACGATCCGCGAGCGTCAGTTCCCAGATCTGCCATGGGTCACCGGCAAGTTTCTTGCCAGCGAACAAAACCTTCTGGCCATCGAACGAAACATTCGCGTCCGCGCTTGCAGCAAATCCCGCAATGAGCGGCGCAGCTTTTCCCTCATGAACAAACAGCAGCTGCGCGCCTTTCGGAAACCGCTCTCCGCCCTGCAACGCAGCGAGCGGCGAGTAGCTTGGTGCAGCGGTCACAATCACGTCGGCGCCGATCTTTTGTGACAAATCGGGAGCGAACCCACAGATCGGCACCAGCAACACCGAGCATGCCACACTGCACAACAACTTGACCCAGCCCCTCATCCAACAGCCTCCATCGGGCGACTATCGGCTGTTGCACCGCGCAGCGCAATGTAGGGTTCGAGCGACAACATCATCTCGTCAAATTCTGCAAATGTCAGAGACTGCTCGCCGTCGCTCCAGGCTTTGTCGGGGTTCGGATGAACTTCAACGATCAGCCCATCCGCGCCCGCCGCTACTGCCACACGTGCTAACGGAGGCACCAGGTCGCGATGTCCTGCCGCGTGACTCGGATCAGCAATGATGGGCAGATGCGAGATCTCCTTGATCAACGCAATCGTGGCAATGTCGAACGTGTTGCGCGTCGATGTTTCAAAAGTGCGGATGCCGCGCTCACACAGAATGACATTGGGATTTCCGTTGTCGAGCACGACCTGCGCCGATCGAAACATGTCGGCAACCGTGGCCATCATTCCGCGCTTCAGCAGAATCGGACGGCCGGAGCGCGCCGCCGTTTCCAGCAGCGTGAAGTTCTCCATGTTGCGTGAGCCGATCTGTAAGATGTCCGCGTACTCAGCCACCAGCGACACATCGTCTTCTGACATCACTTCAGTGACAATCGCAAGACCCGTCTCTTCGCGAGCGCGAGCCAACATCTTCAGGCCTTCGAGGCCATGACCTTGAAATGCGTAGGGAGAACTGCGTGGCTTGAAAGCGCCTCCGCGAAGAATGCGTGCGCCGCCTTGGCAAACGTGAATGGCTGTGGTGATGAGCTGGACCTCGGTTTCAACCGAGCAGGGTCCAGCCATGGTGATAAAGTCGTCCCCACCAATTTTGAGATCCAACACCGGCACAACTGTTTGCTGGTGCTCAGAACTCTTTAAAACATCCGGCGTCTCGGCAAAGCGCTTCTGCCAACTTTCGCGCACCCTCTGCGCTCCATTCCGGGGAAGCGTCAGACTATCGCGATCGTCCATGCCACGCCTCCATCCAAAGGTGGAGATGCGTTATCAGCGTCTTACCGCACCTGCCACTCCGTTTTTAGCGGGGCAATGAACATTTGTCTGTGATGTATGAACTTGACTTCCCGATAATCGAAGGCGGGTATCTGGGTCTCGATTTTGAGACCCCAGATCAAGCGCTGACTTAAACCTGCGCCAGCGCCGGCGCGCGGTAGCCAAACGCCGCATCTACAATCGCTGCAACGCCAATCACCGTCTCATCCCCAAACGGCTGCGCCGCCACCTGCACTCCGATCGGCAAACCCTCAGGCGAACGCCCCACCGGGACCACTGCAGCCGGCGCACCCAGCGCATTGAACCACTGTGTGTGACGAACGGCATCAAGGTAGTCAACTGTGCGGCCCTCAATCATCCACGACCGCTCTCCGTGTTTCCACGCCGACACACTCGCCACCGGGCAAAGCAGCACCGCATACTGGCTCATCTCCGCAAGCATCTTGCCGCGCAATAGATCCAACTCCGCCCATGCATCCAGCAACTCAACAGCCGTCAGCGGCGCCACCGATTCCGCAATCCCCAAAAACTCCTTGAAGATGGGACTCAGCAGACTCTCCTTGCCTCGAATCGTCGGCGCGTAAAACATCGCTCCGCATTGCACAAAAAACTTCCACCACAGCCGTCGCAACAACTCCAAAGTACCCGGCCGAAACGGCTCCACGCGAAAGCCCGCATCACGCAGAGCCGCAGCCGCGTCAGTCACCGCGGTCCGCGTCTCCGCAGTGACCGGTACCAGGCCATCGTCCTCAAAGAATCCAACAATCTTTCCACGCAACTCATACAAACTCGGTTCGCGCAGGTTCACCGGCGCACTCAAAGGATCATTCACATCCTGCCCACTCAACGTACGAAACATCAGGGACACATCGCCAATCGTGCGCGCCATAGGCCCAATCGCACCGAGAATCGAGAAGGGTCCAACACACGGAGGCAGGTGTCCTATACCCGGAATACGCCCCGGCGTCGGTTTCAGCGAGCAAATCCCAGTGAAGTGCGCAGGCACGCGCACGGACCCACCGCTATCGCTGCCCAGCCCCGCTGCCGACATCCCCACCGCGATCGCGGCCGACTCGCCCCCGCTCGATCCGCCCGGCGTCCGCTCCAGGTCCCACGGATTACGCGTCTGCCCGTACAACAGGTTGTCCGTCTCATAAGCCATCAGAAATTCGGGGCAATTCGTCGTGCCCAGAATCAACGCTCCTGCAGCACGCAGCCGGCCCACTACCACTGCATCCTCGCGCGGAATCTCGCCTTTGTGAATCTGGCTCCCAATCTCGCATTTGTATCCAGCGGTCGCAATTGACGACTTCACCGTCACAGGCAAACCATGCAAAGCCCCCCGCGGCTCGCGGACCGCATCCAACCGCCGTGCCTCCGCTCGCACCCGCTCCGCATCAAAATCGGCGAATGCATTCAGTTGCGGATTCAGCCTCTGAATCTGCCCGATGTGAGCCTCGGCCAATTCCACAACCGAGACTTCGCCCCCGCGCAGCATCTCAACTTGCCGAACAGCCGGGCGCAACACCAGTTCGCTCAATGGCGACTCTCGCAGTCGATGGTCAACATCAAAACTTCGGCATCACGCCAGGCGGTCATTGTTTTGCCGCCGCCGTTGGCATAGTCGAAGCATCGTCCGCCGGCGTCGATGGCAACCACCGATAGTCAAACCGATACGACCGCGCCGGCTCACCCGTGTCAAACCGATCGTTCCAGTTCAACTGGTAATCCATCGCGTCCGCATCGTCCGGAAACTTCTCGCTCGCCGGATACGGATACGCGCTCATCTTGTGGAACGGCAGTTGCGCCACGGTGAACGGGGAAGCATCCCACCAATCCATGTCCTTAACAAATCCGTTCGCATAAAAGAAGTAGTCGCGCTTCCATCCCGTCGGCAACGCCGGCAGTTTCGTTACTTCGAACTCCGCCGCGATCTCTTCGCCGCTGCCGAAAATCGCATAGTGGTCATCAATGCCGTTCACCAGCGCCGTCACATCTCCAAGCCGCGTGTAGTTGCCACGCTGATGCTGGAACGGACCAGTCAAGCTCACGCGATTGTAGTCGTAGTCCAGATCGCCCGGGCTAGCGCCATCAATCTGTTTCGGATAGCCCCGGAACCGCTCCGAAGCAAGTGCCAGCGGCACCTCGGTCGTGTGCGCCTCGGCCTCAGCGTTGTTATCGATCAGCACCTGGTCCCAATAAATTTCAAGATTGCTCACCAGCCGAATCCGCTGGACGCCGGCAGGCAGCTTGCCTGTCAGGTCCACAACGATCGTGCGCTCCAGCCCGGCGGGGAACCCTGCCTCTCCCGGAACTCTCTGCCACGTGCCGTCCGCCATCTCCGCCTCAACATAGGGCGAGATCGGCTTCACGCCCGCCTGCCACGCCCCATAAAGCGACGTCGCGCTGAAGTAGTTCACATACCCCGTCATCAACAGGCGCAGAGGATCACCCGGTTTGACCTCGCCCAAATCAATCGTCAGCGTATGAACATTGGCAAAGCCGTCATAAGGTGTTGCCGTGAATCCGCTCGCGAACCTGTGATCGCGCCGGCTCAACACATCCAGCACATCCCGCCGGTCGCCATCCCATGCACCCCTTGGCAACCGCGCCCCGGCCGACGCAACAACCCGCCCCGAAGCGAACGGAGGATCATCGAGGAACCGTTCATCCGGATTCACTTCAACATTCTCCGGATGATCGACCGCCACCAGTCGCAGTTGATCAATGTAGTTGACTTCCTCCATCGGCTCGATAAATCTCAAGCTCAATTTGCCATCTACCGCCGCGACCTTGTCGCCATCCACCTTGATCCACTCACCGGGATTCGGAGTATTGCGCCGCGTCGGAGTAAACCAGTGCCCCACCACCGCCGCTCCGATCACATCCGTCACCAGCTTGTACTTGTGTCCATCCCACGCAAACAGCACTGGGCACGAACTACCCCGGCGATCCGCCTCCTTCATCGCAATCACCTGCGTGTGAGGCAGATCAATCTCATCCTGCAAAATTCCGGTCGGCCACAGAATGCGAAGCAGATCGATGCCCTCCGCCTCACCCAGCCCAATCAGAATCTGCGGAGGAGCCTGCGTCTGATATCCCGATGCTCCTGCCAACTCCCACTTTTGCCACTGCCCGTTCGCAAAGATCTCCACCTTCGATCCGAGGGCGGTTTTGTTGTCGGCGTAACCGCTTAAGTCGAGCCGAACAAAATGATTCTTGTTTGCGCCAACATTGCGCAGCAGCAAGGGCGGCGCGTTCAATTGCGTCACAATCAAATCCGGCGCGCCATCACCATCCACATCCGCGGCAATCAATCCGCGCGGAGCCTTCAGTGCGACGCTGTCCAGCCCGAGTGCATGACTCACATCCTCAAAGCTCCCATCGCCCTTGTTGCGAAGCACCTTTACGCGAGGTCCCGCCGCAGTCTGCACAATCGCCGCGAGGTCAATCCACCCGTCGTTGTCTATATCCACAGCCGTAACGCCCCACCCTCGCGTCGCACCCGGCAGGCTCAGTTGCACGCGCTCGAATCGCCGCCCTATGTTGTTCGGGCCGGCAACATTGCGCCATAGGGTCAGTCCCGGCGCGCCCGCATGCGTAACGGCAATATCCATCCAACCGTCCTTGTTGTAGTCCAGCACGGCGATGCCCACTGTCGCCGGCAGCTTTTCACTCTCATAAACCGCCTGCGTGGGATACTTCCCTTCCCGCGGATTCACAAACAACACCGGCGCCATCCCGCCCGTTACGGCAAGGTCCACAGCCCGATCATTATTGAAGTCCGTCAGAATCGCTGCGGCCGTCGTGCCACTCCCACCCAACCCGGTCGGCTCTGTCCACTCAGCAAAGGTCTTGTTCCCGTTGTTCCGCCAAAGCGCGTTCGGCGCGCCTCCCGCCTTCAATGGCGTGCCCGTCAGCAGCAGATCAAGATCCCCATCGTGATCAAAATCCACAAACGTAATTCCCGACGGCCGATTCCGTGCCTCAAGTCCCGCCTCCGTCGTCACATCCTGAAACTTCCCGTTGCCCAGATTCCGAAACAGCCTTACTCCATCGTCCAGCGCCACGGCCAGATCATTCAGATTGTCCGCGTCGAAATCCCCCACCGCGCACGCCACCGCATGTCCCGTAGCCTTCAATCCCGCAGCCGCCACATCAACGTCTTCAAACTTCCCGTCCCCACCCCGATGCAACACACGAATCGCCTGTTCTCCCGACTCCATCAGCACCAGGTCCATCTGCCCATTGCCGGTGACATCCAGCATGCAAGCCCCACCAGTTTCCAAAGACCCAGGTGCCCCATCCATGACGCGTTTTTGCGGCATGGGTGGGATCGCACGACCCATCGTTTCTGCCACCAGCTTCACCGGAATCATCGCGCGCTGTCTCGCCTGCGGCTCCTCCACCGGCGTCACCGTCGAATAGTGTCCCTGCTCCCCGTAAGCGAGCCCAATCGCTGCCGAAATCTTCGTGCTCGTCATGTGTTGAAAAAGCTTGAAGTGTTCCTTTGCTTCTTCCTTTTCCCCTTTGGCCTGCAGCGCCCTGGCCATCGCGAACTCCGATGACGCATGCAGCGGATTGATCGCCAGCGCCTGTTTGAGAGATTCAATGGCCTTGTCGAACTGCTTCATCTCCCGATAGCAAACGCCCTCAAAGTAAAACGAATCCGCATCTCGCGGATCGATCTTGACCGCCTGTTGAAAGCTCCCAAGCGCAGCGTCCAGTTCGTTGTTCGCGTGTTGCGCCAGCCCCAGGTTGTACCAGGCCTGCGCACTCTTCGGGTCCAGTGCTATTCCGTCCTTGAGCGCTTTCTTCGCCTCATCCAGCTTCTGCAGCGTCATCAGCGCGATTCCATCATTCACCGCTGCCTGCGCCATCTTCGGGTCTTTCTTGAATGCGTCCGAAAAGCTCTGCTCCGCCTTCTCGGTAAACTGTTGGCCCATCAGCGCCACGCCGCGATTATTCAGCCGCACCGCATCCGCATTAAAGTGCGCCTGTGCTCCGGCAATTGCAGCAATCACAAACAGCAGCCCGGCAGCACCGCCGCGAACTCGCATATTCTTCTTCCCCAAGTCAGTCTCCAACGCGGCCGGCCTGTCGAACCCTGCGAAACCGCGGAACCCTTCAGTGTATGCGAGAGCGTTGCCGACGCGCACCGGCAGAATGCGATCTCTTCCATGTCACTATTGGCAACAACGCATTTTTCTTGTGGTACAAAGGCCTCAGCAGGAGCACGCAATGGAGACTCTCGAGCAATCAACCACAACCCGCCATGAATACCGCATGAAAGGCTGGCAGCGGACGATTCTCGTCATCATCGGCTCTGCGGGCATCCTTGGTGGCCTCGCGATCCTGACGGCCACATTCAGTGACCCCGATCGTTCTGGCCCGTTGCTGCTCGCCGTGTTCATCGCCGCGTTCGGAATTTTCATGCTGTCCTCGGCGTTGCGCTCGCGCCTCATCATCGATCGGGACCACATCGAAGTTCGCGGAGCCATTCGCGAATGGTCCGCGGAATCAAGCCAAATCACCGGCTTTCGTAGAATCAGTTCCCGCAACGGCTCCTTCATCAGGTTCAATCTCAAAGACGGCCGCGGCTCCCGCTCAATGTCCGATTCCTTCGCCATCGACGACGCCTTCCGGGCCTGGCTCCGCAAGATACCCGATCTCGACAAGATTGATCGCGACGCGCTCCTCAATGAAATCTCGCAGCAGCAGGAACTTGGCTCCACACCCGAAGAGCGCCTCGCCACCCTCTCCCAAGCCAAAACATCGAGCATCTTTGCCCTCGCGGTCGCCGTTGCAGCCGCCGTCGCGCTCAACTTCGGCCCTCCAATCCTCCAGGTCCCATTTGCCATCGTGCTTGCCCTCGTGCCCGTGGCCCTTGCCCTTATGCTCCACCGAGCGCCCCTTCTCTACTCAGTTTTCAAGCGCAAGTCCGATCCGCGTGCCGAACTCTGCTACGCCCTTATAGCCGTCTGTTTTGGATTCCTTCTCCGAAATCGAGGCGTCCACCTCGTTTCCTTGCGACCCTTGGGCCTGCTCGTTGTCTTCGTTGCATTCGCTTACTTCGCCGCGTTCTTCCGCACCTACCTCGAAAGCTCGTCTCCCGTGGGCGCGTTCTTCGGACTGCTCTTTCTCGCCGGTTTCTATGGATATGCAATGGCCGTCACCGCGAACACAGTGGACGATCACTCGAGCGCAGTCACATACGCGGCTTCAGTTACCGGCAAACACATCAGCAGCGGCCGCTCCACTACGTACTACCTGGAACTTTCTCCCTGGGGACCACTGCAGACCCGGAACAAGCTCAGTGTCTCCCGCAACATCTATAGACAACTCTCACCCGGCGATCAGATCTGCTTGCGTCTTCACGACGGCAGACTCCACGCACCGTGGTATGCGCCCATCTCCTGCACAGCGCCGTCGTCGGACTCAATGCAATAGAACTCATCCATCGTCACTGATTTCGCTCCCTCTTCGATTCGATGGCCGCGCGTTTCTCCAACCAGATCCGTACCGGAAGCTCAATCTATACTTGTGAGGTGACTCCATCCCTCGAAACTCTCGACTGGCACGGATTCTTAGCGCGTCCCCCGCTGCCGTCGCCGCCGCCCAAAGCCCTCGAGACGCTTGCCCGAAATCCAATTCTCATCACCGGTGCTGGCG
>Ga0207683_10001635_pt1 | contig 20081 bp, 15 predicted proteins | sample KBSM73metaG_FD_184333 | JGI IMG/M metagenome (GOLD analysis project Ga0207683, IMG submission 184333) | Miscanthus rhizosphere microbial communities from Kellogg Biological Station, Michigan, USA - KBS M7-3 metaG (SPAdes) (version 2) | ecosystem: Host-associated > Plants > Roots > Rhizosphere >... | reverse complement strand
CCACCGCCACCACCTCCGCGGGCAAGAATGCTCGTCCCATCGAGCACGTTTCCACCAGGGCAACCTCCAGACAGTGGCGAGAAGGAAGCCGATATCTGGCCGCCCGAGGAGCCGTTGTGGCCACCGCGGCCCCCTACGGTCGCATTGCCACCGCCTCCAGGCCCGCTGTCATAGCAAGGGCCCGAGCAGCTTGCGTGCGAGTCGGCGCCTGCGCAGGCGGCGGATGCATCTAGCGCGCCCGGGCCGGACACGATGCCGTTTGCGCTCACGTCGAAGGCGCCACGGATCGTGATGCTGCCAGGGGCGACGATCGCCAGTGCGTTCGCGCCGGTCACCACGGCCGAGTCGATGACAAACGAGTGCCCCTCGAGGACCCGAATCATGGTGCCGTCCGTCTGGGCCACGAGGGTCGAAGTCACCGTTATCGGAGTATTCGATGCATCCTGAACTACGCCAAGATCTGTGTCGATATGCACCATCGTGGGAAACACGACGTCTGGAGCGTTCGCTGCATCCGCCAGCGCTGGTCCGAGCCCATTCGTCGGGTCGAAGGTTGCACAACGCGTCTCCGTCATTGAGCATCCAAGCGGGCATGCGACCGTAGCGCTCGACTTGCCGTCCGCACCGCATACGGTCGCCTGATCATTCGAACATGCGAGCGTCATCCCCGCCGTACAGCCGCATCGCTCCACCGGGCATGCGGCCGGTACCGGGCTGCATGCATTGGCTGTGTAGTGAGACTCGGGATATTCGCCCTTGATATCGCAGAAGGGCGCGGATGAATCCTTGCAGTCACTATCCGTGTCGCATGCGTTCGGGTTCTTCGACGTGCACGCGGCCAACACCGCGCACGCGAGCCACGCCGCCGCCTTCATCGCTACCCTCTCGACCAACTTCATGTTGCTCATTGTACCTTTCTCCGTTCACGCGTAGAGCGTCGAATTGCCGCGCGCAGCAACATCCGGCGCGATCTTGCCCATCGCTTCGTATTCGAGCCGCGCAGCTCTCGAGAGCGTTGCGCTCGTGATCGAAGTCCCTTCGCTCGCGGCGAGGAACGCCGCTCGCAGCACAGCGTTTCGGATGTGACCACCACTCATGATGAATCGATCGGCGAGCACATCGAGTTGCAACTCACCCTCCGTCGGTGCACTCGCAGGAATCAGCGTGCGCCAGAGATGCCTTCGTTCCTCGATCTCCGGCATCGGGAATCGCACATTCACCGCGAGGCGGCGCTGAAACGCCTCGTCCATCGCCGACTCGTGGTTCGTCGTCAGGATGCACATGCCCTGATAGCTCTCGATGCGTTGCAGCAGGAAGTTCACCTCCTGGTTTGCATGCCGGTCGTTGCTCGACTTCACGTCCGTGCGCTTGCCGAACAGCGTGTCTGCCTCGTCGAAGAGCAGGATCGCGTGGCCCGCTTCTGCAGCGTCGAACAGAGCCGCCAGGTTCTTCTCGGTCTCGCCGATCCACTTCGACGTGATCTTGCTCGTGTCGACCTGATAGAGCTCGCAGCGTAGCTCACGCGCGATGAGTCCCGCGGCCATCGTTTTTCCGGTACCTGGCGGCCCCGAAAACAGCGCGGCGACGCCGAGGCCGCGGCCGAGCTTCTCCGCGTAGCCCCATTCCTCGTAGACGCGCCGGCGATCGCGAACGCGGGCGAGAAGCTCGACGATCGACGCGAACTGATCGTCGGGGATGACGAGATCATCCCAGGTCTGACTCACCGAGACTCGCGTCGCGAGTCCAGACAGCCGATTGTCGAGCACCGCGCGGATCCCGCTCTCGATGTGTTCGGGCCTCATTCGAGCGTCGCCGCAGGCAGCGCGAGCGGCGGTACCGGCGGCGCAGATCAGCGCAGGAGACAACGGATACATCGTCGCGAGGTGGTCGGTGTCGCTGTCGCTAGCCTGAGGCAGCGCGCGCTTCCACAAGCGGGCGGAGGAAGCGCCACAGAGCCTGGGAATCTCGATCTGAACGACAGGAACCGACCATCGACGTGGCACCGGTCGAGTCGAGGTCGCGAGAACCAGGCCGCCGAGCTCCGATTCGACGAGATCGATGCGATCCGGCGTTGCTCCCAAAGGTCCCAGCGCATCGATCCCCGTGATCAGCGGGACACACGCGAGCAGCCGGGCCTCGCGCGCGATCGCCCGCAGCTGGGCGCAGGCCTCATCGCGTGTGCTGGAGATGGCGCCCGCGTCGACCACGATCGTCGGCCGGCCGACAGCAGCCGATAGCAAGCTACGCCGGCCAGACCCGACGCGCCCATGTGCGATCACGACGCCATCGCGCGCGACAGCGCTACAGACCTGCTCGCTCGCCGCGGACGCGAGCTCGAGTGTGTCGAGCGGGGCGTAGTGGGTTACGACGCGCGCGATCCCCTCGAGATCCGGATCTAGTTTCAAGTCGCCGTACGCGAGCGCGAGCACGCGACGCGAGACCTTGAACGTCTGCCGATGTTCCGGTGCAGCCGCCATGCCGTCGGTGCGCTCGATCAGGCCGAAGGTGCGTAGCGGCGCATCCGGTCCAAGCTCACGCCAAGTCCGAAGCCGCGCTCGAGAGCCGTACACGAAACGACGAAGCACGTCGTACGTCACGTCGGGCACTTCTTCTGTGTTCTGCGCGCGGATCAGCGCACGGGCGTTCGGATCAAGCTCATGCGCGAGCAGCAGCCACATGACACGCATCTCGGTATCCGTGAGCCCGAGACGAGCTTCGAGCAGCATCAGCGGCAAGTCGATGGCCGCATGCTTTGTCGCCTGCATCCTTGCTGCAACGGCAGCCGCGCCAATGAATGGCTCGCCCCGAAGCTCCGCGATTACCGAGGCGATGCCGTCTTCGACCAGGTCGTCGGACGAGCGATACGGGATGGTCATGCCCGCGTTATCGGCCGCCGTTTGGAATGGTTGCGCCGCCAGAAGCGGGCTGATTCCAGTTACTTACGCAGAGCAAACTCCACGCACCGCAAGCCAGTGGGCCAGTCGACGTACTCATGGTTGCGGATTAACGAGACCGGCTTCGTCCACCCCCACCATTCGACGCCTCCCCAGCTACCGCTGTGCGTTAGCCATTCCGCCGAGAACTTCTCGAGCTCGGCTGAAGCGTTCTTGCCGAATATTCTCGATGCGAGGCGCTTCAACTTCGCGTCCGAGGACTCGGACACGGTGTCGGTCGTCGGGTCGTGGCTTTCGAGGGCGCAGAGACCAACGAGCCGTCCATAATCATCGGTCCACATGCTCCAGTCATGGCAGTCAATACGACGGGTAGCCGAGGTCGCCCACGCGTGGCTCTTCTCCGCCGTGCGCTCGAACCCGTCGTTGCGCTGCACCGAATGGAACTTTTCGCCACAGGCCGAGGTCCACGGATCTCCGCCGCACACGCGTTGAAAGGCAAGCGGCTGCTCGCAGCTGCCTGCCAGCTGCGCGAGCTTGAAGCCATCGATCTTGCCAAGCGGGGATGGTTGCAAGGAGCCTTCGCCGCGGCACGCGCAGCCAGCGACTATCGCGATCAGCGCGACTGTCGAGGTCAAACGGTGCGCATTCATTTCAGCATCCTCACGTTGTTCGGGTCACTCAATTGAGTCGTCACGATCCGATGGGCGCCGGCAACGGCTTGAGCCGCGCGAACCCCGCGCTCCGACCACGCTGTTGCGCTGCGTTGCCCATCCGGCATGGCGTCGTACGCCGAGGCGGTCTCGGGCAGCTTCGCGCCGCCAAGCGCAGCCAGGAGCGGATCGTCGTAATTGACCTCGAGCGCGCCCTCAGGAGTGATCACGAATGCCGGTGTGCTTTCGAGTTTCGAGCTGCCCGTTCTGAGCCAGACTCGTCGGAACATCGGAAGTGTGGCGAAAGTATAGTTCGAGCCGTCCGGTGCCGCTTCGTTTCCCATGTACCTCAACACACTTCCAACACCGGGATGATTGTCTACCTGCGCCGCGGAAAGAATCGGCGATCCCGAAGCTACATCGATGGTGATCTCGAGGAAACCATCGTGGCCACCCCGCCATTGCGCAATGCCAGCGGCACCTGCCTCGTGCCAGCCACCGATCGCGTTGGCCCCCGCCATGTTCGTGGCTTGGCCCTGGGGACGCGGCCCGATCGAGAGGCGCGCAAGAAAGTTCGACCACTCCATTGCGATCTTCTGCTGAAACCACTGCTGGAGCTTGCCCCGCTCAAGGGCGTCACGAAGATCATCGTCGAGTTGTTCGAGCGCCTGCGGGTTCTGCCTTGCCGCCGAGGACTTGATCACACGCAACATGTTGACTGCGTCATGCTTCCTCGCGAGCAACGCGTTACGTTCTCGGCTCACGAACTCATCGACGAGTGGCTTGCCCGGCGCGATAGGCGATTCGAGCTCAGCCTGCGGAGGTCTGCCCGGCTCGTGCTTGAGCTTGGTCTCTAACCATGCGCCGCCAGCCTTTCCACCTTCCTTCGATAGGGTCGAGGCCGAATCTGCGACGGCCTTGCTGATCGCCGGTACTGCAGCACCTACAGCGCGCGCTGCGAGACCACCAACTTCGCTGAGCGTCGCGATTGCGACAATCTCCGCGGCCGCACCGAGGAGCTTCAAGGCCCATTCAGATTCCTCTGGTGCCGGCTGCACCTCAGCAAGCTGTGACTTCATCCCTTCGAGCGAGTAGATCAGGACGTCTTTGTAGATGTCCTCCACGAGTGCGCTGAGGGAGTCGACAATCACGGCCGAGTCGACCCCTTTCATCGAAGGGCGTTGGGGACTGAGTATATTCTCGTCCGTGGGCGCGCGATCTGTCGCCACGTCGGCTGTCGGACTACGGGCCGGCACCCTTGGCGTCGGCAAGGAGACTGGCTTCATCGCGTCCTGCGTTTCGGCTTCGCTTACCTGTTTCCTGTCGTGTCCCACCGTCATGGACGTGCTCCTTTCGCGAGGCACCGCGTATTCCGAGGTCCTGCCTTCGCGTTATCGGCCGGTCACAGATGGAGTTGCGCACCCGCTGAAAGCTCGGATTTCACGCGGTTTCCTTGCCAGGCGTTGCGCGCTGAGGTTCCATCGGGGCTTCGATGGCGCGCCCCAGCAAGACGTCGAAGCGAAGCCCCCGCAAGAAGGCGCCCGGGCCGCTGATCAACGTGCGCCACATGACGAAGCGCGACATCGGCGAGGTCTGGGAGTTCTTGAAGCTCAGCTTTCGCGACGTCAACCAGGAGACGGTCGAGTATCAGCGGCCGCGCTCGCGGCGGCGGTTCGAGGAAGTGTTCGAGGAAGCGGGCATCGAGCAGCTGATCTTCGAGGTCGACGGCGACATCGTCGCGTATGCGGAGTGCAGCTACGAGGTGACCGGGTCCGACAACTGGATCAACCCGCGCTACTTCGAGAAGCGCAACATGAACCCGCTGTTCGTCGACGAGCTCGCGGTGCATCCCGAGTGGAGCGGCAAGGGTGTCGGGTCGTTCGTCCTCGAGCAGCTGCATCACCTCGCGCGCGTGCACGGGCTCAATCAGCTCGTGCTCGAGGTGGCGGAGAACAACGACCGCGCGTTGCTGTTCTACAAGAAGCGCGCATTCAAGAAGCTCGACGCCGCGATCTTCATGGCGTGCGAGGTCGAGCTCGAGCCGGAGTTGCTACCGCCGCGCCAGCTGCCGACGACGCAGAAGGTCATTCCCGTCGAGCCCGAGCCCGAGAGCGAAGGCTAGCGAGGCTCGCAGCGCACGTGGGTCCAGGTATCGATGCCTGGATCCGCGGTGCGATGGATCTGTACCCGCAGGTGGTCGGTGCTCGCGGGGCACGCGGCGGGATCGGCGACGAGCTCGAAGCAGGTGGCCGCGCCGTCGGCGCACGACGGCAGCGTGATCGGGCTGTCGGGATCGGAGTCGCGGATGTCGCTGACCTCGCACGCGGGCTGGATACCTGGCGCCTCGGACGTGTCGTAGAGGCCACGGGTGTCGAGGCAGGGGTCGCCCATCAGCTTCTTCGCCGAGAGGCCGATGTCGTCGACGGCGCCGCTGAGATCCGGGTTGCAGATCGAGGTCAGGCGCGAGCGACCCGGGAACGCGTCGAGGAAGCTCGCGAGGCGGACGGCCGGATCGGCGTTCTGCGGACCGGTCGGGCCGTCGTACGTGCACGAGTGCGCGAGCGTGGGGATCGGCGTGTAGTCGCCCGGTGGTGGCTCGAGGGTGACCGCGACCGGCGTCGGATCGCCGACGACGCCGGCGACCATCACCGCGCGCTCGTCACCCTTGAGGTTGACAAGGAAGTCGGCGAACGGCTGGACGGGATCGATGTAGGGCGAGGCGTCGCGCGGGCGGCAGTTCACCTTGTCGCCCGGCGCGTTGGGGTCGTCGGGATCACACTGCACGCCGAACCGGAAGCAGCGAAACGACTGCATCGCGCCGAGCTGCGAGGTGTCGCCGCCGAAGAACGCAGAGTCGCCGACCGAGCAGTCGTCCTCGTCGGCGAGGATCACGACCGCGAGGTTCGCGGTGGGGCGCAGGAAGCCCGCGTTGTTCGGGTTGGCGTCGAGCGCACGGCGCATCGCACCGAGGTGCTGCTCGAAGCCACAGCCCTGATCGCCGACCAGCGCGGCGGAGCCGAACGCATCGCGCAGCTCGCCGGTGTAGTTGCGCTCGCGCGAGCCGTCCGCCGCCTCGACGTCGGAGAGATACGGCTCGGTGGCGCCGGAAATCGCGACGAGGTTGCCGCCGTCGCCCAGACCGTGGCAGCCGCCCGCGCCGTTACCGACGCCGTCCGCGGGCTGCGTGTGCGATCCGCTCGTGCCGAGGTCGGAGGTGACGACGCCGATGTGAAGGTTCGGTAGACCGCCGTCGAGCGTCGAGAGCTCGTCGATCATCCGCGGGAAGTTCGCGGCGAGCGACTGCTGCTCCTCGATCATCGATGGCGAATTGTCGACGACGAACAGGATGTCGAGGTCGCGATTCGGCACCGCCTTGAGCGACGTGACCTCCTGAAGGTCGCCGACGACGACGTTCGAGCTCGTGCACGCCGCGACGCAGATCGCGAGCAGGGCTAGGCGCATGGGAGTCCTTTACTTGCCGCAGGCGGTGGTGAGGCGCGAGCGCTCGGCGGAGCTCGGCCACAGGTGATCGAACGCGGCGAGCTTCGCGGTGACGTCGAGGTGGAGCGTGCAGCTCGCCTCGATGTCGATCGCGGTCGCGTCCTCGGTGAGCTGGCCGCGATCGCGGGTCTCGCGGTGGTAGATCGCGATCGCGGCGAGCGCGTCGTCAGGGTGGCCCGCGCGCAGGGCGGCCATCGCGCGATCGATCAGCTCGACCTCGCGCGAGAGGCTGACCTCGCCGGCGGCCGGCGCGATCGCTGGCGTCGGTGTCGCCGCCGGTTGCGGCGGATCGATCGGCGTGACCACGCGCGGGCGCGGAGCGACGACCGCGGGTTCCGGGGCCGCGGTGTGCACGCGCACGGCGGGTGCCTCGACGAGCGCCGTATCGTCGACGGTCGGCGCCGGCACGGTGGTCGCCTGCGTGCGATGCGAAGGCACCGCGACGACCGCGACGGTGGCGACCGCGCTCGCGACGGCGATCACCGCGGCGAGCTTGAGCGCGAGCCCACCGGCGGCAACCGGCCCGGCCGCAGCCGGGGTGGCAACGACCGGTGCGGCGCCCGGAGCGGCAGCCATCGGCGCCGCGCCGCCGAGCGCGAGGCCCAGCTTTGCGCGCACGCGCGCTGCGGTGGCCGGATCCGGATCGAGGCCGGCGCGAGCGGCTGCAATCAGCGCACGCGTGGTCGAAGTCATGGCACGGCCTTTCTCACGAGACGGGCTTTCACGGCGGACTCGAACGCCTGGCGCGCGAGCCGGAGCCGCGAGTAGGCGGTGTTGAGGTTGAGATCGAGCAGCCTGGCGACCTCGGGCACCGAGAGCTGCTCGAGCTCGACGAGCGCGAACACGATGCGCTTGTCCTCATCGAGGGTGTCGAGGATCGCGAGCACCGTCGTCGTGGCCTCGGCGCGCGAGAGCGCAGCGAACGTGTCGGCGGTGCCGGCGGGCTCGTCGGCAAGCGTCTCGGTGGTGCGACGGCGGCGATAACCGCCGGCGACGCGGCGTGCGATCGCGAACAGCCAGGTGGTGACGGCGGCGCGGCCCTCGAACTCGGGCAGCCGGCGGTGAACGACCACGAACACGTCTTGCGCGGCATCCTCGAGCGCGGCGTCGGCGACGCCGAACGTGCGCAGGATCCGCCACACGAACGCGAAGTGCGCCGCGTAGATCTCGTCGAACGACGGCACGGCAACCTCGCGAACCAGCACGTGTGCCACGGAAGGCATTCGAACCGTGGGTGCTGCGACCGCCGCGGATCCGTCACGAAAAAGCCATTTCATGGCAGGCCAAACTCCAGGCCGACCGTCGTGCGCGCCGACATCGGCGACGGTGCGTACACCGCGATGCCATCGCCGAGGCTGAACCTGACGCGCTCGACCGCGACCATCACCTCGGTCGTGCCGACGAGGCGGACCCAGCGAGCGATCGGCCACGCGACGCCGAAGCCGCTGCCGGCCGCGACCCAGCGCCCCGAGCCGATCTGCGGGTTGTCGAGCGCGACGCCGGTGCCATACATCGAGCCGCCCTCGACGGAGACCCACGCGCGCAGCGGAAGGTTGGACGGGCGCCAGCCGAGGCGCACGGCGGTGGCATCGAGACCGACGTCGACGCGCGCCGGTCCGCCGGTGTGGAGCTGCGCCGCCGAGGTGACCCAGCGCGTCTCGGCGAGCTCGGCGAGCGCGTTCTTGCGGCGCAGCGTGACCGCGACCTCGCCGCCGAGCCCGACCTTCGGGATCACGCCGACACCGCTGACGCCCGAGAGCCGGACGTCGAGCGACCACATGCGCGGGCCCGGCGCTGCCACCGATTCGGTGATCGTCGCGGCGGGCTCTTCTTCCTCGGCGCGTGCGACGCGCGTCGCGACCTTGGCCTTCTGCGCTGCCTTCTGTGCGGCGTGGTGCTCGCCGGCCGCGCGCGCGACGATCACCGCCACCGCATCGGCGAGCTCGTCGCAGCGGGCGCTCGACACGGTGCGGACATCGTTGGCGACCGTGACCGCGCCGAGGTCGACGCGCGCGACGTAGCGATGGTTCGCGAGTGCGACGTCGATCGTGATGCCGTCGGCTTCGTCGACCGAGTACCCGAGACGCGCCTCGATGCGCGCGCGCACGCTATCGGAATCGGGGCACGCGGCCGGCGCTTGCCATGCAATGCCGAGCTCGGCCGGCTGCGCGCCGGCGGTGCTGGCCCACAGCGCGACGACGACGCCCGCGATCCGCATGATCGCGCGACACCGGTCGACCGGCGAGGTTGCACGCGCGCGAGAAGGACGAAAGCCGGGCACCGTCGATGCGTTAGTGCGCGAACCGCGCCAGTTCCGTCACGGTCGTAACCATCCGCAATGATTGGCGAGCTACGCCAACGCGGTTGACAGTCCGCGGTCAAGTAACTCCACCACGGTGGCAGGCGCGTCGATGTGGAGCCAGTGGCCGGCGTCGACGTGATGGAAATGCACGTGCGCAGGTGCATGCGCGAGTCGTGCACGAGCGGCGGCATCGATCGTGTTCGATCGATCGGCGATCACGACCTCGAGCGTGCCGGGGAGTGCCGGATCGAGCGCGATCGGCCACAGATCGGCGGCGTAGTAGCTGTCGAGCATCGCGCGAATCGCCGCGAGGTCGAGGCGCAGCGCGAGCACGCCGCTCTCGTCGGGCACGATGTTCATCGCGAGCCAGTTCGCGAGCGCGGGCGCGTGACCGTCGGCGATCACCGCGTCCGCGAAGTCGTCGCGCTTCGCCCACGTTCTCGGCAGCCGCTCCATCAGTGCGAGCACGCGCGCGACGCTGTTGTCCGGATCCTGGGCCGCGTGCGGATTCGGCGAGGGGCTGGCATCGAACATCCAGGTCTGCCGCAAGGTCGCCGGCGCCCGCGCACGCGTCGCGAGCATCACCTTGCCGCCGAAGCTGTGACCGGCGATCGCCGCGATGCTCGGATCGAGGATCGCCGCGATGTCATCGGCGGCCGCGTCGATCGTGTGCGGCGCGGTGCCGGGCTCCGACCGGCCGTGCTGGCGCAGATCGACGAGGATCACGCCCCACCCTGGCCTGCGCTCGACGAGCTTGCGCGCGATGCCGCGCCAGTTGCTGCCCGCGCCGTAGATCCCGTGCGTGAACAGCAGCCATTGCTCGGGCTCTCCGCGTGCGATCCGCTCCTGGTACAACTGCGCCACGCATGCATGATAGCGCCATGCAGCACGCGCTCGCGGCCGCGGGCTTCGACATCGTGCAGCCGTTCGATGGCGCGATCGTCGATCTCGGCGCCGGGAATGAATCCCGTCGCCTCCATCTCGGGCCACAACGCCGCGCCGGCCTGCTCGTCGGCAACACGCGCGCGCTGTGGCCGCGATTTATCGCCGAGCGAACGCCGGGACCTGATCCGTTCGACCGGTTCGTCGAGGCCGCGATCGATCCGCTCGTCCCGGCCGGCGCGCGCGTCTTCTATGGCCATCGCCAGTACGACGGCGCGTTTCCGCCGCTCCAGCGGATCGCGGTCGCCGCGGGCCTCGGCGCGCTGTCGGAGACACACCTCGTGATCCATCCGATGTATGGACCGTGGTTCGCGCTGCGCGCCGCGATCGTGATGCTCGGAGAGCCACCGCCAGCGGTCGCGCCACTCGCGCCGTGCCTGTGCAGCGACGCGTGCCGGACCGCGCTCGCGCATGCGAAGTCGTCGACGGACTGGCGCGCGTGGCTCGCGGTGCGCGACGCCTGCTCCATCGGGTGTCCCTATCGGTACAGCGACGAGCAGATCGAGTTTCACTACGTCCAGGGGCTGCTGCGGACCCCAGCCGGGTGACCCAGTCACCGGTTGTCAGAACCGGCGCCCTCGGCGTGACAAGCAGTTAGCGCGGGCGCATCCCTTGCAACCTCCTCGGTCGTGACCCGCCTGGCCCTCGTCGCCGTGGTCCTCTCGGCGTGCTCGTTCTCCGCGATGTCCGCCGATCCCGGCGCGGCCGACGGCGGACCGGGCACGACCGGCGATGGCGCGAGCTTCGTTGCCGGGTGTCACATCCAGGACCCCTCGCTTCGGCTGTGCCTCGAGTTCGAGGATCCGGCGCTCTCGCCGATCGTCCACGACGGCTCGTCGTTCCAGCACAACGCGACGACCCAGAACCTCGCAGCGATGCCGCGCGCCGGCGAGCAGGCCGCGAGCTTCGGGTCGTCCTCCGAGGCGACGATCCCCGCCGCGCCCGACTTCGGCGTCCACACGCTCTCGATGGAGGCGTGGGTCCAGACCACCTCCGTGTGGAGCTCGAGCTGGGCGCTGCTCGATTCGCAGCACTACGGTCTCGGCATCGCCGGCGGCAGCGTGGTCTGCGTGATCGGCGACAAGGCCACCAGCAGCGATGCGACCCGGTATTCCGGGCAGTGGATGCACATCGCCTGCACGAACGACGGCGATCACCTCACGCTCTACATCAACGGCGACGCCGTCGATTGCAGCAGCAACGGTGATGTCAAGGGAACAAACGACCTCGGCGTCGGAGTTGGCTTCACGGGCGGCCTCGACAACGTGCGGTTGTTCGCCGCGGCGCTCCCCGCCGGCGATATCTGCACGCACGCCGGCCGCACCGGCTGCACTGCGAGCTGCGCGGAGTAGATCCCGGGTCTCCATCGTCGTCGGACTGCGGTACGCTGGCGCGCCGTGTTTCACCCGCTCGTCGCCGGATGGTTTCGCGATCGCTTCGGCGAACCGACCGCCCCTCAGCGCGACGGCTGGCCCCGGATCGCCGCGGGCGAGGACGTGCTGATCGCGGCGCCGACCGGCAGCGGCAAGACACTCGCGGCGTTCCTGTCGTGCCTCGATGATCTCGTGCGGCGCGGGTTCGAGGCGCCCCTGCCCGACCACACCGCGATCCTCTACATCTCGCCGCTCAAGGCGCTGTCGAACGATGTCCATCGCAACCTCGAGGCGCCGCTTGGCGAGCTGGCGGCGCGCGCGGCCATCGAGGGCGTGAAGTTCCCCGAGATCCGCGTCGCGACGCGCACCGGGGACACGCCAACGTCCGAACGCGCGAAGATGGCGCGCAAGCCGCCGCACATCCTGGTCACCACGCCGGAATCGCTGTTCATCCTGCTGACCACCGTGAGCGGACGCGCCGCGCTCGGCCAGCTGCGCACGGTGATCGTCGACGAGATCCATGCGATCGCCGGCGACAAGCGAGGCGCGCACCTCGCGCTGTCGCTCGAGCGGCTCGACCGGCTCGTGCAGCAGACCACCGGGCGCACGCCGGTGCGTGTGGGGCTGTCGGCGACGCAGCGGCCGATCGAGCGGATCGGGCGCTTGCTCGTCGGCGCGCGCCGGCCGATGCCGCACATCGTCGACTCGGGGCATCGCCGCGAGATCGATCTCGCGATCGAGATCACCGATGACGAGCTCGCCGCGGTCGCGTCGCTCGAGCAGCTCGAGCGCGTGTACGACCGGATCGCCGCGCTCGTCACGCAGCATCGGTCGACGATCGTGTTCGTCAACACGCGGCGGCTCGTGGAGCGCGTCGCGGCGGCACTCGAGAGCCGGCTCGGAGAGGAGCATGTCGTCGCGCACCACGGCTCGATGTCGCGCGAGCTCCGGCTGTCGGCCGAACAGAAATTGAAGTTCGGGCTCGTGAAGTGCGCGGTCGCGACTGCGTCACTCGAGCTCGGCATCGACGTCGGCGCCGTGGATCTCGTCGTGCAGGTCGGCTCGCCGCGCTCGATCGCGACGCTGCTCCAGCGCGTCGGCCGCTCGGGCCATACGCTCGGCGGCACGCCGAAGGGCCGGCTGTTCGCGTTGACGCGCGACCAGCTGATGGAGTGCGCGGCGCTCGTACGCGGCGTCAAGCGCGGCAACCTCGATCAGATCGAGCTGCGCGACGCACCGCTCGACATCCTGGCGCAGCAGATCGTGGCGGCGTGCGCGGCCGAGGAGATGCCCGAGGCGGAGCTCGCGACGCTGCTCCGCGGTGCGACCCCGTATGCGGCCCTCGACGACGCGCGGCTCGAGCAGATCATGACGATGCTGTCGGAGGGCGTCTCCGACCGGCGCGGGCGCGCGGGCGCGTACCTGCATCGCGATCGCATCGGCGGCGTGGTGCGGGCGCGGCGCGGTGCGCGACTCGCCGCGGTGACCTCGGGCGGCGCGATCCCCGACAACAACAACTACACGGTCGTGCAGTTCCCCGAGGAGACGCCGGTCGGCTCGGTCGACGAGGACTTCGCGATCGACAGCTCCGCGGGCGACATCTTCCAGCTCGGCAACACCTCGTGGCGGATCAAGCGCATCGAGATGGGCCGCGTGATCGTCGAGGACGCGCGTGGCCAGCCGCCCACGATCCCGTTCTGGTTCGGCGAGGCGCCGGCGCGCACGCGCGAGCTATCCGACGAGGTCAGCGACCTGCGCGGCGAGCTCGACGCCCGGCTCGGTAGCGAGGACAGCGACACACTCGCGACATGGCTCGCCGCGGAGACGAACATGCCGATGCGCGCGGCGCAGCAGGCGGTCGCGTACCTCGGCGCATCGCGCGCGGCGCTCGGCGCGCTGCCACGCAAGAATCTGATCGTCGCCGAGCGCTTCTTCGACGAGGGTGGCGGCATGCAGCTCGTGCTGCACGCGCCGCTCGGCGGCCGGATCAACCGCGCGTGGGGCCTCGCGCTGCGCAAGAAGTTCTGCGTGTCGTTCGACTTCGAGCTGCAGGCGGCGGCGACCGACGACGGCATCGTGATCTCGCTCGGCCAGCCGCACAGCTTCCCGCTCGACACCGTGTTCGGTTTCGTGCCGTCGCATCAGGCGCGCGAGACGTTGATCCAGGCGCTGCTCGACCGGCCGATGTTCGAGATCCGCTGGCGGTGGAACGTCACGCGATCGCTCACCGTGCTCCGCCGCCGTGCCGGCAAGCGCGTGCCGCCGCACCTGGTGAAGATGCGCGCGGCCGATACGCTCTCCGTGGTGTTCCCGCAGGCGGTCGCGTGCGGCGAGAACATCGTCGGGCCGCGCGAGGTGCCCGACCATCCGCTCGTGTTCGAGACGATCCGCGACTGCCTCGTCGAGGCGATGGACCTCGAGGGCCTCACCGGTCTGCTCGAGCAGCTCGAGCGCGGCGAGATCCAGGTGATGGCGCGCGATACGGTCGAGCCGTCGCCGCTGTCGCACGAGCTGATCAACGCGAACCCGTACGCCTTCCTCGACGATGCCCCGCTCGAGGAGCGGCGCGCCCGCGCGGTGCAGCTGCGCCGTGGCCTGCCGGCATCGATCTCGGCGTCGGCGGACGAGGTGAGCGGTCAGCTCGACGATGCGGCGATCGCCGCGGCCTCCGAGGAGGTCGCGCCGACCGTCCGCGATGCGGACGAGCTGCACGATGCGCTGCTGGCCCTGTGGCTCGTGCCCGAGGTACTCGGCGAGTCGCTCGCGCCCGGTTCGCGCGACTGGTTCGATGCCCTGACGGCATCCGGCCGCGCGGTGCGCCTGCGCTGGGAGCAGCCGGGCGCGCACGGCTCGGAGGCCCCGGGTACGAGTCCCACGGTCCATGCGGCGTGGGTCGCCACCGAGCGGCTCGGAGCGGCGCGCGCGGTGTTCGGCGAGCTTGTCGAGGCGGCGCCGATGATCGCGACGCCGTCGTGGGCGGTGAAGCCGGCGCGCGAGGAAGCCATCGCGAAGATCGTATCGGCGCACCTCGATCATCGCGGACCGGTCGCGACGCGCGCGCTCGCGGCGAAGCTCGGCCTCCCGATGCCCGACGTGCTCTCGGCACTGCTCGCACTCGAGGGCGACGGCGCGATCCTGCGCGGAACGTTCACCTCGGGCGGCGCGATCGCGCGGCGCACGGTGAAAGAGGCGCTTGCCGCCTCCGACGACGCCGGCCTGCTCGCCGATACCGAGTGGTGCAACCGCCGTGTGCTCGCGCGCATCCATCGCCTGACGCTCGCGAAGCTCCGCCGCGAGATCGAGCCGGTGAGCGCGGCGGCGTTGATGCGGTTCCTGCTGCGCTGGCAGCGGGTCGCGCGGCACAGTCAGGCGATCGGCGCCGATGGGCTCGCGCGCGTCATCGAGCAGCTGCAGGGATTCGAGACCGCGGCAGGCGCCTGGGAGCGCGAGCTCTTGCCGGCGCGCCTGCACGGCTACGATCCGAGCGCGCTCGATCAGATGTGTCTCGCCGGCCAGGTCGTGTGGTGCCGGCTGTCGCCGCGCAAGGCCGAGGCGATCGAGGAGCCGCTCGCGCCGGAGCAAGCGGCGGAGCTGCTCGCCGCGCTGACGCAGATCGCGAGCGCGCCGGGCGGCCTCGATCAGCTGCCGCCCGAGCTGCGCCCGGCGGTGATCGCGGGCGAACAGGCGGCGCTCGCATCGCTCTCGCCGCGCGCACCGGCGATCCTCGCGATGCGCGGCGACGCGCCGCTGCTGTCGCAGCCACCGTCGTCGCGTGGAGTACCGCCGCGCGGCTCGTCGATCGCGGCGCGCCGCACGCCGAATCCCGCGCGCGCAGCGCACGATCCGACCAGCGCACGGCGAGCGGCCCATGCGAAGCGCCCGCACGTCGAGACGCCGGCGCAGACGAATGCGCGCCGCGCGGCGCTGGTCGATGCGCTCGCGAAGGCAGATGCCGCGGCCAAGGATGCGGCCGTCAGCGCCGTCATCGAGACCGTCCTTGCCAACGGTGCAGGTGCCACTCGCAACCAGCTCGCGCTCGCGATCACCTGCGCGCTCGCCGCATCGTTCGACCTGCCGCCGTTCCTGATCGCATCGACCGCGATCGACGCTGCGTTCCCCGCGACGCCGCAGCGCCGCAATGCGCCGTCGCGCTCTGCACCGCTCGCCCTGCTGCTGCGCCGCGATGCCGGCTGGCTGCGAGCCGCGGCCGCCGCCGACGCGACCGAGCCGCCTGCCCTCTCGGCGCTGGCGACGCGCGTCCGCGAGCACCTCGCGTCGCAAGGCGCGTCGTTCCTCGGCGATCTCGTCGCCGCGATGGACTGCGCGCCCGATGGCGTCGAGGATGCACTGTGGGAGCTCGTCGGCGCCGGCGTCGCGACCGCCGACGGCTTCGCGAGCCTGCGCGTCCTCGTCGACAGGCGCCGTGGTGAGGTCAAGAGTCACTTCGACAAGGCGACGCCCGCCCCGACGGTGCGCAAGTGGCAGGATGCGATCCGTCGTGCGCGCACCCGCGATCGCGAGCGCCCCGGTCACGCGCTGCGCGCGCTGCCAACGGCCGCCGGCCGCTGGTCGCTGTTGCCGTCGCTCGCGCCGGCCGCTGCCACGCCCGGCGCCGTCGCCGGTGCCGCGCCCGGCGCCGTCGCCGCTGCCGCGCCGTCCGTCGACGCCGAGGCCTCCGCGCGCCAGCTGCTGCTCCGCTACGGCGTCGTGTTCCGCGATCTGCTCGCGCGCGAGTCCGGCCTGCCGCCGTGGCGCGACCTGCTGGTCGCACTGCGCCGGCTCGAGGCGCGCGGCGAGATCCGCGGCGGTCGGTTCGTCACCGGCTTCGTCGGCGAGCAGTTCGCGCTGCCCGAGGCGCTCGACGAGCTGCGCGCCGTGCGTCAGCCGTCGCCGTCGCCGGATGTCTGCCGGGTTGCCGCGACTGATCCGCTGAACCTCGTCGGCGTGCTGTCGCCCGGCCCGCGCGTTCCCGCGATCCTCGGTAATGCCGTGCTCTACCTCGACGGTCAGCCCGTCGCCTCGCTCGAGGCGGGCGAGCTCGTGATGCGCGCCGCGATCCCGCCGGGCGCCCACGTCGACGCCGACCTCACCTATCACCCGCCGCCGCGCCCGATCGCCGCGGCGACGCAAGCCGCGCTGCCGCTGTGAACACCGCGAGCGCAGCGATCAAGAGCTTGCGCGCGCTCCTCGCGACGTGGCGCGGCCGTTTCATCGCGGTGTTCGTGCTCGTCCAGCTGCTGCTGCCGCTGCACTACTACCTCGGCCGCCGCGATCCGCACGACGAGCGCTTCTCGTGGCGCATGTTCTCGCCGATGCGCATGACCCACTGCACGCCGCACGTGACGATCGACGGCGCACCGTTCTCGCTGCCGAGCGAGTTCCACGAGGCCTGGATCGAGCTGGCGGAGCGCGGACGGTTCGTCGTCGTCGAGGCGATGGCCGCGAAGCTGTGCCGCGAGCACACCGGCGCCGAGGTCGAGCTGTCACTCGACTGCACGTATCTCGATCGCGAACCGCGCACCTGGGGCGGCTACGACATGTGTCGTGTGCCGATGCTGTGATGGCGAAGTCGAAGAAATCCCGTGGAGATCGGAAGCCTGCCGCAGTGAAGGCGCAGGACAAGCCGGTCGTTGCCAAAACCGCCGCACCGGCCAAGGTGATCGTCGAGCAGCCTGCGTTCTGGTTCGGCTTCGAGGTGTCGCCGGCCAAGCTCGCGGTCGGGCGTGTCGTGCTGTTCGGCCTGCTCGCGCTCGACGCGCTCCTGCAGATCCGGCACGCGCCGCGCTACGGAGCGGGCGGCTTCAACGTCGCGCAGATCCCGCTGCTCGACTCGCTGGGCCCCACGCGCACCTCGTACGGAGTCTGCGAGCTGATCAACGCCTATCTGTTCACGCTCGCGGCGTTCGGCGTTGCCGTGCGCTGGGTGCTGCCGCCGGCCGCCGCGATCTATGCGTGGCTCTACTTCGGCAGCCAGCTCGACTCGTATCAGCATCATTACCTCGTCTCGATGATCCTGATCTGCGCCTGCTTCGTGCCGTGGCAGCGCGCGCGCGATGCTGCACCGGCCGCGCAGCAAGGCGCACCAAGCGCGAGAGACACTGCACCGACCTCGCGCGTCGCCACGTGGGCGCTGCGCCTCATCCTCGTCGAGCTCGCGATCATGTACCTGTGGGCCGCGATCTCGAAGATGAACGGCGCGTGGACCAACGGCACCACGCTCTCCGGTCAGATCATCGGCCCGATGCGCCATCTCGTCGACGCGACGGTCGGCGTGCCGCTCGCCTCGAAGCTCGTGATCCTGGTCGAGCTGTCGCTCGCGGCGCTCGTGTGGCAGCCGCGGTTCGCCTTCATCGCGGCGCCGCTCGGTCTCGCGTTCCACGCGGGCATTCTGTTCAGCGGCCTCGAGATCGGCCTGTTCGCGTGGCTGATGCTCGCCGTCTATCTGTTCGTGATCCCCGACCGCGTGTACATCGCGCTCGCCACGCGGCTCGCCGGCGCACACAAGGCCTTCGGCGTGGTCGCGGCATGGTTCGACGGTGCGCTCGGATGGGTCATGTGGCTCGCCGGCATCGTGCTTGGCCTGGTGTTCGCGATGCTCGCGCGCTTCGAGTATGCGGGCCGCGTTGGCGTGGTGCTGCTCGTGGTGACGATCGCGGGCACCGTCTACTCGATCGTGCGTGCCCCCGGAGCCCGGCGCATGACCGCGATCGGCCTCGCGCACCTCGCGGCGTTCACGCTGTGGCTCGCGACCGATCGCGCCGGGACCGTCGCCATCGACTACTACCGGTTCTGGGGCGGCACGTCGCGCCGCCTCGGCGACCTCGCTGCCGCCGAGCGCGCCTATCGCGAGCTCGATGCGGTCGCGCCCGACGAGCCGGCCGGCCACTTCCAGCTCGGCCGCCTGCTGCTCGGCGAGGGAAAATCGGACGAGGCGCTCGCGGAGCTCCACGAGGCGCAGCGGCTGTCGCCGGGCGACGCGCGGCCATTCACCGTCGAGGCGCGCTGGCTCGCGGGCCACGGCAAGTCTGCCGAGGCGCTCGCGAAGGCGAAGGATGCGACCTACGCCGATCCAAACGACAAGGACGCGCGCGATCTGCTAGACAGCCTCTCGAGAGGCGCCACACCGCCTCCGCAAGCGCCATGATCCTCCGGGCCGCACCGCCATCGCACTAGCCGCACCATGACCGTCCTCGCCACACCTCGAGATCGCAAGGCTCGCGCCGCCCGGATCCACGCGATCCTCGACGAGCGATTCCCCGAACCGGCGATCCCGCTCGATCACACCGATCCGTTCCAGCTCCTCGTCGCCACGATCCTGTCGGCGCAGTGCACCGACGCGCGCGTCAACATCGTCACGCCCGCCCTCTTCAAGCGCGCCCCCGACGCACACGCGATGGCGAAGATGACGCCCGCGCAGATCCTCCCGTTCATCCGCACGTGCGGGCTCGCGCCGGGCAAGGCGAAGAACCTCGCGGCGATGGCGCGTGCGCTGGTCGCCGAGCACGGCGGCGTGGTCCCGGCCAGCTTCGAGGCGCTCGAGAAGCTCGCGGGCGTCGGACACAAGACCGCGGGCGTCGTGATGGCGCAGGCGTTCGGCCATCCGGCATTTCCCGTCGACACGCACATCCACCGGCTCGCCGGCCGCTGGGGCCTCTCTCGTGCGCGCAACGTCGAGGAGACCGAGCGCGATCTCAAGGCAGCGTTTCCCCGGGAGCGCTGGAACACGCTCCATCTCCAGATCATCTACTTCGGCCGCACGCACTGCCCGGCGCGCGGTCACGACCCGGCCGCCTGCCCGATCTGCAGCTGGGCGATGTCGAAGGCGCGCGCTCGTCGGGAGCAGCTCGCGCAGCGTCGCGGCTAGCGCGGTCATCGACGCGGCCGCTGAGAGCATCTCGCAGGCATCCCGCTGGCCCCCTCGCAGGCACGCTGCGGCGAATCCTGGCACGCAGACAACGCGCGCATGCCAAGCTCGGTCCCTTGCACATGCGAACGATGATCGTGGGGATCGCGCTCGTGCTTGCCGCGTGCATGCACGGGACTCCGAAGGACAAGAGCGTCGAGACGACGTTTCCGGCGGTCGCGCGCGCGCCCGAGCTGCCACGCCAGCTCCGCGTCGTGACGTTCAACCTGCACATGGAGCCGGGCGCCAAGATCGTGCCCGGCATCCTCGGCGATCCCGCGCTCCGCGACGCGGACCTCATCTTCTTCGAGGAAGTCCATCGCGATGGCGTCGGCTGCAGCACCGCGTGCGCGGTCGCGCGCAAGCTCGGGTACTACGCGGTCTACGCACCGGGGCACGTCAACGGAAATGGCGATGACGGCGTCGCGATCGTCTCGCGCGCTCCGATCACCTCGTCGCAGGTCATCGAGCTGCCGTTCTACAACGTGCACTTCAACGGTGGCCGCCGCATCGCGC
>Ga0207683_10001633_pt1 | contig 20096 bp, 15 predicted proteins | sample KBSM73metaG_FD_184333 | JGI IMG/M metagenome (GOLD analysis project Ga0207683, IMG submission 184333) | Miscanthus rhizosphere microbial communities from Kellogg Biological Station, Michigan, USA - KBS M7-3 metaG (SPAdes) (version 2) | ecosystem: Host-associated > Plants > Roots > Rhizosphere >... | reverse complement strand
GTGATTGCCGCCGTCAACGTCGTCTTGCCGTGATCGATGTGCCCGATCGTGCCCACGTTCACGTGCGGCTTTGAACGATCAAACTTTTCCTTCGCCATAAAATTCAAATCCCTTTCGTGGCTCGTACTACTTGTTGCAACCCGGGGCGCCGGCCATCCGGCTCCAGCCCCAAAACCTTACTTACCCTGCGCCCGCCCGATGATTTCATCGGCGATCATGCGCGGCGCCTCTTCGTAACGCGCGAACTGCATCGAGTACGACGCGCGACCCTGCGTCGACGAACGAATATCGTTCACGTAACCAAACATTTCCTTCAGCGGAACAATCGCCTTGATGACCTGCGAACCCGCTGCATGCTCCATGCCTTCAATCCGGCCGCGGCGTGAATTGATGTCGCCGATAATGGTCCCCATATGCTCTTCGGGAACCGTAACTTCAACCGCCATCACCGGCTCCAGCAGCACAGGCGAGGCTTTGCGCGCGGCTTCCTTGAATGCAATCGAGCCTGCAAACTTGAAGGCCATTTCGTTCGAATCGACTTCGTGGTAGCTGCCGTCGAACAGAATCACCTTCACGTCCACGATCGGATAGCCCGCCAGGATGCCCAACTCCAGCGCTCCCTGGACGCCCTGATCGATCGGCTTGATGTATTCCTTGGGTACCGAACCGCCCCTGATCTCGTTGATGAACTCGTAGCCCTTGCCCGGCTCGTTGGGCTCAATGCGAAGTTTGCAATGTCCGTAGTTGCCCGAGCCGCCAGTCTGGCGAATGTACTTGCCCTCGGCTTCCGCCATCTTGCGAATCGTCTCGCGGAAAGCAACCTTGGGTTCGCCCACATTCGCGTCCACCTTGTGCTCGCGCTTCAAGCGGTCCACAAGAATCTCGAGATGCAGTTCGCCCATGCCGCTGATAATCGTCTGGCCCGAATCCTCGTCCGTGTGAACCTTGAAGGTCGGATCCTCATCGGCCAGCCGCGACAGTCCGATCGCCATCTTTTCCTGATCGGCCTTCGTCTTTGGCTCAATGGCCACCGAAATAACCGGCTCCGGAAAAGTGATCGCACCCAGCGCAACAGGGTGGTTCGGCGCGCAAAGCGTGTCGCCAGTCTTCAGCTCTTTGAGGCCCACGCACGCGCAGATGTCGCCAGCGAGGATCTCGGTTACGTCCTCGCGCTTGTTGGCGTGCATCTTCACGAGACGTCCCACGCGATCCGTCTTTCCGGTGCGCGGATTCAGCACCGTGTCGCCGGTCTTGAGTGATCCCGAATAGACGCGAACAAACGAAAGCTTGCCGAAAGGATCGTTGATCAGCTTGAAGACCAATGCCGACAGCGGCTCGTTGTCGTCCGCCTTGCGGATGACCGTCTCGCTAAGGTGATCGGGGTTGATGCCTTCCACGGGAGGCTTGTCCAGCGGGCTTGGCAGGTAATCGACAACCGCGTCAAGCAATGTCTGGACGCCCTTGTTCTTGAATGCGCTTCCGCAGATAACCGGGAAGACCTTCAAGTCAATGGTGGCCTGCCGAATGCCTGCCTTCAATTCTTCAATCGTCGGCGTCTCGCCTTCGAGGAACTTCTCCAGCAGAACATCGTCGGTCTCGGCGATCACTTCGATCAGCTGCAAACGGAATGCTTCCGCCTTCTTCTGCAACTCCGCGGGAATCGGCTCGACATCGTACTTCGAACCCATCGCCTCGTCGTGCCACAGAATCGCCTTCATCTCGATCAAATCGACAACGCCCTTGAAATTCGCCTCTGCGCCAATCGGAATCTGCAGAGCCACAGGCCTTGCGCCAAGCCGTTTCCGGATAGTGTCCAGAACATGCTCAAAATCCGCGCCGTTCTTGTCCATCTTGTTCACGAAACAGATGCGCGGAACCTTGTACTTGTCGCCCTGCCGCCAGACGGTCTCCGTCTGCGGCTGTACACCAGACACGGAATCAAACACCGCCACCGCGCCGTCGAGAACACGCAGCGAACGCTCGACCTCAGCGGTAAAGTCCACGTGACCGGGGGTATCAATGATGTTGATGCGGATGTCTTTCCACATGCAGGTGGTGGCTGCGGACGTGATCGTGATGCCGCGCTCCTGCTCCTGCTCCATGTAATCCATGGTCGCGGTGCCTTCATGCACTTCGCCGATGCGGTGCGTGATGCCCGTATAGAACAGAATGCGCTCCGTCGCTGTCGTCTTTCCGGCGTCAATGTGCGCCATGATTCCGATGTTCCGGCAACGATTCAGAGGTATGGTGCGAGCCACGGCAATTTTTCCTTGCGGACTTCAACGTCCGCCGTTGGGATATTTCAAAACTCAAATTTTTAGGCGACCCAGGCCCCTCTTTGGGACCAGGGAAACCTCAACTCTTTCGCACTCGCGCTAATTACCAGCGGTAATGAGCAAAGGCCTTGTTAGCCTCGGCCATGCGGTGCACATCTTCCTTCTTCTTCATGGCCGCGCCGCGTCCGTTCGCCGCATCCAGCAGCTCGTTCGAAAGCTTGTCGGTCATGCCCTTCTCGCCGCGGTTGCGGCCGTAAGTAATCAGCCAGCGAATAGCCAGCGATGTGCGGCGATCGGGATTCACTTCGATCGGCACCTGGTAGTTTGCTCCACCCACGCGACGCGTCTTCACCTCGAGCAGCGGCTTGCAGTTCTCTACCGCCTTCTTGAAAAGCTTCAGGGCATCGTCGCCGCCGCCCTTCTCTTCGAGGTTCTTCATCGCCTGGTAGAAGATGCCCTGGGCCGTCGACTTCTTGCCGCCCCACATCATCGAGTTCACAAACTTGGTCACGAGCGTGGACCCGTAAACCGGATCCGGCGCCACTTCCCGCTTCGCAATGTGCCCTTTTCTTGGCATAGTTCCTCAACTCAACTGCTAGCCTCTAGCTGCTAGCTTTTTGCCTCTGCATTCGAGAGGCGAAATCTTTTGGCTCCAACGAAGAAGAGCTAGAAGCTAGGAGCTAGCAGCTAAAAGCTCAATTACGCTACTTCTTGCCTGCCGCCGCGCCGCCCTTGGCACGCTTGGCGCCATACTTCGACCGGCTCTGCTTGCGATTCGCCACGCCCACGGAATCCAGGGTGCCGCGCACCACGTGATACCGGACGCCCGGCAGATCCTTCACACGGCCGCCACGAATGAGCACAATCGAGTGCTCCTGCAGGTTGTGGCCGATGCCTGGAATGTAGGTCGTAACCTCAATGCCGTTGGTTAGCCGCACGCGAGCCACCTTGCGCAGTGCCGAATTCGGCTTCTTCGGGGTTTGTGTATACACGCGGGTGCAAACTCCGCGCCGCTGCGGCGAAGCCTGTAAGGCCGGTGACGCCGTCTTGTACCGCGGGGCCGTACGCCCCTTGCGAACCAACTGATTAAATGTAGGCAAACCGAAACTCCTTACCCCAAATCCTTAAGCCCAACCCACTTTGCAGCCGCACGCAGACATTTCGGGCCTCTCCCGCGAGAACGCACACCCAATCCACGGTGCGTACGCGCACGGAAGCCCTATTGTTGCTGCTTCGCGTCTGCCCTCGTTCCTACTCCAGACGAGAACCGAGACGGTGGTCGGTCGTTTTCGCGCTTTACGCGGGAAAAGCCAACTCCGTTTCGCCGGTCCCGGCTCGCATAGCCCCCCAAGGTGGAGAAACGCGCGAGCACCGATGCGATTTCACCGCTTCCGCGTCTTTCCTTCACCGCGAAAACGATTTGTCCCTGCCCTTCGCAAGAGGAGAGCGATTCGGGGACTTTGGCCGACTCTACCACCGCCGGCTTCGGGTGCCAGCCCTCGCCAAACTTGCTGGCCGGGCCTCCCGTACGCACCCACCGTTAAGACACACGGAGAGATGCGTTCTTGCGGAACCTTTTAACAATATCAAGAAACAGGGGTGGGGTCAACGACTTCGGCCCACCCCGGTGGCTTTTTCGGTCCTAGTGGATCGAATGCAACTTCCAGGCCCCGCCCTCAAGCGTAAAGTCGGCTTGGCGCTTGGTGCTGAGCTTGTTGCCGGGATTGTGTGCAATCTCCTGCAGCGCTTCCGGCACGCCCGTCAAATTTACGCCTTCAATGAACTTCGCTCCCTTGGCCGTGTCAGATCCCGGCACCATTTCATCCTGCAACTCGCCGATGTCATGCGCCTTCATGTGATTCGCCGCGACAGTCGTCATCAGCACCGTGTAATGCGTGTCGTCGAGCCCCGACGGTCTCCACTCAATCGTGTCGCCGCCGTTTGCCAGTTTGACAGCCTTCTTGCCCTCCGGGGTCAGCTTGAAGTCGGCCCAATACTTGTTGGGATAGATCGTCTTCCGCTCCCATAGCTTGGCCGCGATTCCCTGTCGCATTCCCAGATCATCCACCAGAATATTCGCGCCAAGCGGAGCTGCCTGATCATAACTGGATTGAATCAGAGCCAATGCTTGCGTCTGGGTCAGTTCCGGCGCGGACTTGCAGCCGGAAACGGCCAGACAACTCATCAGAACCACCACACCCAAAACCTTGATATACAAACTGTTTCTCACTTTCCCTCCGTCCATGTTCAATTCGTCCAAAACTTCCATCGACCCGCCATTTTTCTCCTACTTTCTCCTGCTGTCAATGGAATTGCCTGTGACAAGGCACACACATGTGGTTCAATGACTCAAAAACCTCTCCAATCAGCGGTTTCGCCCTCACACCTCTGCACTCAAAACTAGCGCTTTGCCTTTCCGGAATCCTCATCGCCGTTCATTCGCGTCTGAAGAAGTTCGAGAAATGCCTTTTCGTCCGATTGCAGGCAGACCTGCACATTGCCCGGCCCCTCTGTCGGTTTCGTAAGCCCTTTGTCATCAATCTCAATATGCAGCGGTTTCGCCGGGCAAAGGTCTGGCCGAAACGCGTATGTCACCGCGACTGGGTCAAAGAGCGTCGGCGTCGCGTTGTGCCCATTCGATCCGGCCAACCACTGGTGATACAGCAAAGTCACCTGGTCGGTCAGAGGCGAGCCATGAGAGAAAATCGCCTCCCGCTCGTTCGTCTCGAGGTGCACCTGCGTCGAATCCAGCGGCATCATGAACACCGGCACCCCCGCTCCAAGCAAAGCCCTTGCTCCGGCCGGGTTTCGGTCGATGTTCCACTCCGGCTCCGCTGGCTTTGGCTTGCCGGCAGAGTCCATCCCGTACCCGCGGTAGACGCTGCCCCCCATGATCACCACCCGCTCCAGCTTCTTGAACGTAGCCGGATCTCGCTCAATCGCTGCCTGCACTGTAAACAACGGCCCGATCGCGATCAGCGTAATCTTCCCTGGATGCACTCGAATCTGCTTCAAAATAAAATCCGCTCCGTCGACATGCTTCCGCTGCGGACCCTGCCGCGCATAGGCCGCCTGGCTCATCACGTTGTCCGTCTTTGAAGGGGGACCAGCCGCAACAGGAATATCGCTCCGCCCAACCGCCGCTAGGTAGCGATCCAGAATCCGCGCACGCATCTCGGTGTCGCCAAAAGTAGTCGTCACTCCCAGAATGCGCAGTTCCGGACTCTTCAGCGCCAGACCCACCGCAAACGCATCATCAATATCGTCCCCGATATCCGTGTCAATGATCACGAGTTGCGAAGTCACTGGAACCGGCCGTGTGGGAGTGACTTGCTGCGAAGCGGCGATAGAACCCGATAAGGACGCGATAACCACCGCGTTCAGTGCGAGAAAAATACGTGCGAATTTCATGCCAAGTACTCTAATCGCAGCGGCTTCCATTTTGGTAGCGCTTCGGGATTGCCGAAAATTCCCTCGTTGCCCTCACTCCACGCTCAACAACCGCTGCGACTCGACCTTCGCCGCATCCAGTTGAATATCGAACCCGGCACCGGTAGGTTGCGCAATGTGCGCCTTCTCCAATACTGGCGGATTCTTTTCGAAGTGGTGATAGTGCCGCATCTTTGTCACCAGGTATTCGCCAAGAGGAAACGTCATAGGCGACTGACTCAGAATCGTGTGCACCGCCGCGCGCAGACTATGTCCGTGTGGAATAACCCGCACATCATGCAAGGACGCAACCGTCCCGATCTTTACAAGCTCGCTCACGCCGCCGCACCACTCCGGATCGGCCTGCACCACCGACAACGTCCCAGCCTGCAAATACCGCTCCACCTCCCAGCGACCGTAAAAATGCTCTCCCGATGCAAGCGGAACGCTGGTGCCGCGGCGTATCGCGGCGAAGCTCTCCATCTTTTCAGGATGCGTGACCTCTTCCATCCAATACGGCCTGTACTTCTCCACTTGCTTCGCCCATTCCAGCGCGTAGTCCTGGTCCCAGCCGCTGTAGGCGTCAAACATGATCTCGTAATCCTCGCCCAGCGTCTCCCGCAGCGTCTTCACCAGTTCAACGTTCTTCCGCATGCCCTCGGCGCCCGACCCCGGCCCGTAACCCATAAACCACTTCTGATAACGGAACCCTTCGTTCTTCAATTCCACGCAGCGCTTCTTCACTGCATCCAATTCCAGCGAGAACCCCAGCGCACTGGCATACATCTCCACCCTGTCTCGCGAGGGTCCGCCAAGCAGCCGCCAAACCGGTACTCCATAACATTTCCCGCGCAAATCCCAAAGTGCGTTGTCCACCGCGCTGATCGCCATCATGAAAATGCCGGCTCTTGATTGCCGATTCGACCGGTACATCTCGTCCCACAAAATCTCGCCGGCCAACGCGTCCTTGCCAATCAGAAACTGCCGCAGATCCTCAAAAACAATCGTTGCCGGCTCCCGCTCGATCGGTCCATACAGGCCTTCCAGCCCCGCTGCCGTACGAATACGAATGTAAATTGCCTCGTATTGCACCTCTCTTGTGCCGTCGGGCTTGTCCTTATAGGGAGCAGGCCGGAATTGGTCGTACACATCCAGCGGGTTCACCTGTGCCTGCCGATCTACCCCTGCCTCCGTCGTGTACCGTCCGCGCAATTCCAGTAGTTCGACCGCATCGATCTTCAGCGCTGAAATCCCCGCTGGCCGCTCCGGCGAAGACTGCGCCGCAACTGCCGGCATCACAGCAGCAGACCCCGCAACCGCACCCGCCGCCGCAATTCCGCCCAGAAAGCTCCGCCTGTTGATCGCACCACCACCGCTATCGAAATTCATTTCTACTTCTCCCTTGCGCAACTATTCAGTTGCTCTTTGCGCATGGTGGCAATGCACGAACCTTGGGGTGCCCCATGTCTCGCCTTTGAGACATGGGAAAGCGAACCTCAACCCACACGCCCACAAATCTGGGTGCCCCATTCATGCGCGCCTTTAGCGCATGAGTGGGAAACCACGAACCTGCTACCTCCCCACCCCGAGCCGCGCCACAATCTTTTCCGTGTCGTAAACGCACCCGCCCCAGACGCCGCCACTCGCCTCAACCAACGCCGCCCACAATCGCGTATCGTCCGGCAACAACGGATGCGGTGCGAGGTCCGCGCGTGGGCCTCTCGCAGCCAGCCGACGCGCGCCCTCGTCCCCTCCAAATTCGCCGGCAGCATCACCAACCAGTTGCACCAACCCGGTCAGCTTGTCGCGATCAATGACAATCTCAATCTGGTCGCCTTCGAGCACCTTCCCAATCGGCCCCCCCGCCAGTGCCTCCGGCGAGATGTGCCCAACACAGGCGCCCGTCGAAACGCCACTGAACCGCGCATCCGTCAACACCGCCACGTGTTTGCAATGCGGCAACTGTTTCAGCGCGGACGTCACCTGATAAATCTCCTGCATCCCTGCGCCCTTCGGCCCGCTGCAGATCAGCACAATCACATCGCCGTGCCCGATCTCTCCGCTCTTGATCGCATGGATCGCCGCAGCCTCTGTGACAAACACGCGGGCCGGTCCACGATGCCGATAGACGTTGTCCGCATCGATGAGCGACGGATCGATCGCCGTGCTCTTGATAACCGCTCCTTCCGGCGCCAGGTTTCCTGCCGGAAAACACACCGTAGCCGTCAGCCCGCGCGATCGCGCACCATCCGGAGACATAATCACTTCGTCCGCATCGACCCTATCCAGATCCTTCAACCTGCGCCGCAACTCGCGCCGCCTCGCGCTCTCCTTCCACCAGTCGAGGCACGCATCCAGCGTTTCTCCGCTCACCGTCTTCACGCTCGTATCCAGCAGCCCCGCAGTACGCAGGTGCAGCATCACCTCCGGCACTCCCCCGGCGAGAAACACCTGCACAGTAGCGAAAAACTGCGGCCCATTCGGCAGCGCATCCACCAGCCTCGGCACCGTCCGGTTCACTTCCGCCCATTCCTCCACCGTGGGCCGCTTCAGCCCCGCAGAAAACGCTACCGCCGGCACATGAATCAGCAGGTTCGTCGACCCTCCAAAAGCCGCGTGCAGCACCATTGCGTTACGCACCGAAGCATCCGTCAGCACATCCTTCGCTCCGATGCGCAACTCATGCATACGCTTGAGTGCCCGCGCCGACCTTCGCGCCCCGTCCAGCCAGATCGCCTGCCCTGAAGGCGCCAGCGCCGTATGCGGCAACGCCAGTCCAAGCGCCTCGCCCACCACCTGCGAAGTAGCCGCGGTGCCAAGAAACTGGCATCCTCCTCCCGGCGACGCACACGCGCGACAGCCAACCTCCGCCGCATACTCCAGCGTGATCTGCTCCTGCGCAAACCTCGCACCAATCGTCTGCACCTTGCCCGCATCCTCGCCCGACTCCGGCAACAGCGTCACTCCGCCCGGCACCAGCACCGCCGGCAGATTGCCCGCGGACGCCAGCGCCATCATCATCGCCGGCAGCCCTTTGTCGCATGTCGCGACACCCAGCACGCCCTTGCTCGTCGGCAGCGAGCGCATCAGCCGACGCAGTACCATGGCCGCATCATTGCGAAACGGCAGCGAGTCCATCATGCCCGCCGTGCCCTGCGTACGCCCATCGCAAGGATCGGTGCACGCCCCTGCAAACGGCACCGCGCGTAGCCCCTTCAACTCGCGGGCCGCCTCCGCAACCAGGAGCCCCACTTCCCAATGTCCCGTGTGGAATCCAAGCGCAATCGCCCGCCCATCCTCCGCACGCAATCCGCCATGTGTGCTCAGAATCAGAAACTCCGGATCCAGCAATCGCGCCGGCTCCCACCCCATCCCCGCGTTCTGACTCAATCCAAAGAGATTTCCCGAAGGCTCGTTGAGCAGCATCTCCGCCGACAGCGGCAGCGCGCCCGCAGGCCCAGCCGCATGCGTGGAAACATCATTCAGCCCGGCGCCTTTTGTCTCCAATACCGAATCGAGCGAGATTGCCGTAGTCAGAATTTCTCCGTCCCTTCTATCCGCAAACCTTTGGATCACTGCGCAGTTCGCATCACTGCCGCAACCGCCGGACGCACTTCATATACATGCGCTTTGGGCGCGGCCGTTTCGTAAATCGAATCCTCGAGCGAATTCTCAAACCTCTGCATCACATCCGCACTACCCTGCTGCGCTCCGGAATCGAAATTCCGCACCCTCATGCGCAGATGAATATAGTGCGCTTCATCGCGATCGCGCACCAGCCAGCCCACCCTCTGTGCCTGGTGAAACATCGGCGTCGAATAATCCGCCAGGTTGATTCCGCCCTCCAACTCCTCTGAAGCAAACGTCCCCACCACGTCTCCATCGATCGTCAGCGTGTACCGCCCGCTCTCCAATCCGGTCACGCGCAGCGGCTCCTGATTCAATTCCTGTTCGATGTCCGTTAAATCCAGCAGCAGAGCTTCGCTTGCATTGTTGCGCGATAGCGGCAGTGGAAGCCCATCCTCAGTCTCCGTCCACCTCAGCACGCCATTCGTTTGCTCAACATGGTCGACGACAGCGTGCAGAGCCTCCGTCACTTTTCCCGCCTTTGCATCCACCGTCACTGCAGAAACCAGCGCCGGCGCATTCCACGCCTTTAGCAGCGCCGCCGCCATTACCCAATGAGCCAGCGGATCGGGATGCACGCGATCTGGCAGCAGCAACTTGGCAATCGTCGGATCGAGTTCCTTCGCCTTTTCAATCGCAGCCACCACTGGCGGATTCAGGTTCACAAACGTGCCGTTGTATTTCTTCGCGAGTCCTTTGTCCAAATTGGCAAAGTGCTCCATCACCTTGTTGTATCCGCCCTCGAACGTCACCGGCCGCGTCACATCATCAAACGGCGACGGCCCGAGCAACGTGATCCTCACTCCCGGCGCATGCTCGCGAATGGATTGCAACAGATGCTCATAACCCGCCACGTAGGTCGACCGAATCTCGTCCGTCGTCGCGCGATAGCTCCCGTCATTCATCCCCAGCATCACGCTCACCACCGTCGGCTTCTCCGCGAACACATCGCGCTCGAGCCGCTGATCGATCGGCCCTCCTCCGCCGCCGGTCACACGATCGCCGCCCACGCCCGCGCCGTAGAAATGCACGCGCATCGACGGGAAGCGCGTCGCCGTGTACAACTGCACCCACTGGTTGTAGTAGTTCTGCTCCGTAATGCTGTCGCCATAGAACACAACCGTGTCGCCGTTCTTCAGATAAAACTTGGGACCATTCTCGGCCGCAACTGTTGCCGCCGTGCTCGCGACCACAGGTACCTCCGGTCGCGGAGGATCCGAAGTTCGCAAAGCCTCCGCACTCATCGCCTCCATCGGAGCTGTCGCCACTGCGACCAGCGAATCGGCGCAGCCGTAGTAAAGAAACCATTGCTTGTGAAAGAACACCAGCCCCTCGGCAAACGTAGTCCCCGCTGCATACTGGCCGGTCTTCTCGTAAGGCAACTCCGGTTTCAGCATCGGGCCTTCCGTTTGCGTCAGCAAATGCGCAGGGCTGTGCGCGTCAAACAACGCTTCACCCGCCGCGTACGCGTTCGATCCCAGCGCCGGGTCGCCCCCGCTCACCGCATTCTTCCCGTTGTAAAGCATCACGATTCCCGCGCTGGTCACCACCGGTGGCGGTCCCGTCTCGGGAAACGTGCTGTCAAAGTGCCCTGGCCGCGGACGCAAAAGCTCCAGCGGCTTACCGTTCACATCTTCCACCGGCTCCCAGTGAATCAGGTCCCCTGAGGTCGCTAGCCGAATCGCCCCTTCGCCCCAATACATCCAATAGCGTCCTTCAATCTTTGCCGCGATCAGCCGATCCTTATCGAGCCGCGTCACAATGCCCGCCGACTTGTATTGCAGATACGCGTACTTTCCTCCTCGCGCGTTCAGGAACGCCGGCCCGTGCTTCGTCCAGTGCTTCAGGTCCCGCGACGTCGCAATCCCCACCGAATACGTCGTGCGGTTCCATTGCGTATACGTCAGCACATAAGTGCCGTCTTCTCCCTCCACAATGCGCGGGTCCTCAACGCCACCGGGCCATTCGCGCGCCTTCTGCCCGTCTTCATCGGGATAAAACACCGGCGCCGGCAGCCGCTTGAAGTGAATGCCATCCCCGCTCTCCGCCAGCCCCAGCCGCGAAGTATGCCCGCCAATCTCCATCTCACCTGAGTTGTCTTCAGCGCGATAAAGCACATACACCTTGCCATGCCGCACGATCGCCGCCGGATTGAACGTGTGCAGCGCCTCCCAATGCACAGGAGACTTCAGAATCGGATCAGTAAAAGTCGATTCCGGCAGTGGAGTGACCACTGGATTCCCCGTCGCTGGCCTCGCGAACGGCCCAATCGCCCACGGCGTCTGATTCTGCGCAAATAAAACCGCCCCGCTAAATAAAACTCCCGCTGCTAACCATCGCCACCCTGTCTTCACTTCTGCCATTCTCCCAGTTCCACAAACCCGCCCCATCTTACTCCGTTGCCGTTGCCTCAATAACCCTGTAGAAGCTCAAGGCAGCATCCCCTTGCAGCAGCAGGCGCGTGCGCTGCAACGATCCATATTCTTCGTTCAATGTCTCCTTGCGTCGATGCTCCGCGATCACCACAGCACCTTCTGCCAGCAACCCCATCGCTGCTCCACCCAGCAAACCCAGCGCCATTCCATACTCATCCGCCGCATCATAGGGAGGATCGAGAAACACCACATCAAATCCCCGTTCAACTCCCGCCCGCCGCAGATAGGCAGCCACGTTGCTCGCCTCAATACGAAATCCTTCGCGCACCCCAAGCTTTTCAAGATTCCCGCGCATCACCTTCAAGGCCGTCGGTACCCGCTCGACAAAAGTAACTTGTGCCGCTCCCCGGCTCAGCGCCTCAATGCCCACCGCACCCGATCCCGCATACAAATCAAGAAACGTCGCATCCTTCATCCGGGGCGCAAGTACATTGAAAAGAGTCTCGCGCAGCCGGTCGCTCGTCGGCCTGGTGGCCAGCCCGGCGGGAGCCTCGATCGTCCTTCGACGCAGCGATCCAGCAATGATGCGCATCGCGAATCAGCATACTGGAACCGCGCCCGGACCACACGAACCTCCCCGACCTTCTACAATTCGAATATGCGAGGCTGGACAATCCCGATGGGGCGCTGGATGGGAGTCGAAATGCGCATGCACGCATTTTTCCCTGCGCTGGCCGTCGTGTGTCTCGGCCTCAGCGGCTCCTCAGGCTGGCTGCGCGGCCTCGGGCTCTTTTTTGTCCTGGTCTCTGCGGTAGTCGTGCGAGAAATCGCACGCCTCATCATGGCTGCCTATATTGGCCTGCGCCTTCGTGCCGTCCTGCTCCTTCCCATCGGCGGCCTCTTCGCCTACGCCAATCCTGAGAGCCAGGAAAACGCCAATCAGGGCTTTGGCCAATTTGCCATGGCCCTCACCGGCCCCATCATCAACGGCGCCACTGGCCTCGCACTCGCAGCGGCATTCATCGGCGCCGGTGGAGACGTCAAGCTTCTCGCCCATCCGTGGATCTCTGCCGCCTGGCTTCTGCGCAGCATGGTATGGATGCAGTTGGGGCTCGGAGTGCTTCACCTCCTCCCCGCATACCCACTAGATTTCGGACGCCTTCTTCGCGGCAGCTTTGCCCGAAGCCATGGCTTCTCGCCGGCCGGCCGCGCATCCACAGGCATCGGCCAGTTGCTCGCACTCGCCGCCATGATCAGCGGCATGTTGCTGCACAGCCCCTGGCTCATCATCGCCGGATTCTTCATCATGATTGGCGCACAAATTGAAGACCAGGGCGTCTTCTTCCAGTCCGTAGTCGACACCGTGCGCATGCGCGAAGTCATGCTCACCGACTTCGCCACTCTCTCTCCATCCGACACTCTCGCAGACGCTCTTTATCGCTGTGTCCACTCGCTGCAGGAAGACTTCCCCGTCGTGCGCGGTCCTGAACTTGTCGGCATCGTCTCGCGCCAGCGCATCGTCGACGCTCTCCGCAGCGATGGCAACGGCTATGTGCAGGGAGTTATGTCGAGAGCCTTCCAGGTCGCCCGCCCCGAAGACACACTCGGCACCACCATTCGCCGCATCTCCGCAGGACAGGGCCTCTCTCTCATCCCTGTCACCGAAAGCGGTCGCGTAGTCGGCATCGTCAGCGTGCAAAACCTGATGAGTTCCATGTCCCTCCTCGCCGAACAGCGCCGCATCGAAAGCCAGGAATCCGCAGAGTAGAATTCAATTTCTGTTCTGTCCCACAAACCCAGTTCCTCCTCGATAAGGACGGAACCTATGTGCCCCATCCATGCGCACATTTGCGCATAGGTGGGAGTGCACAAATCTTGGGTGCCCATGTCTCGCCTTTGAGACATGGGAAATCACGACTCTTAACCCATACCCCGCACATTCTGGGTGCCCCATCCATGCGCGTCCTTTGCGCATGGGTGGGAAACCACTAACCTCCAACAACACACTCTCCACAAACTCGAGTACCCCATCCATGCGTAGGAAACCATTCCCCTCGCTTACCATTGATCCACGCATATGTCCGACACTCCACTCGCCCCCGGCCTCTATCTCGTTGCCACTCCCATCGGCAACCTCGGCGACATCACCATCCGCGCCCTCGACGTTCTCAAAAACGTTGACCGCATCGCCTGTGAAGACACCCGGCAAACTCAAAAGCTGCTCAATCACTTCTCCATCTCCACACCGACCGTCAGTTGCCATCAGCACAACGAGCGTGAGCGCGCAGCCGAACTCATCGAAGCACTCAAAGCGGGCGGACGAATCGCGCTGGTCTCCGACGCAGGCACACCCGGCATCAGCGATCCCGGCACATGGCTCACCACGGAAGCCATCGGCGCCGGAGTACCCGTCTTCCCCATTCCTGGCGCCAATGCCGCATTGAGTGCGCTCATCGCCTCCGGCCTGCCCACCAACGAATTTCTGTTCCTCGGATTTCTGCCCGAAAAATCTGGCGCACGCCGCACGCGCCTTGAAACTCTCGCCGCCCTGCCTCGCGAATCCGCGCAAACCCTCATCTTCTACGAAGCCCCGCACCGCATCCTCGAGACCCTCGCCGATCTAGAATCCGTCTGGGGGTCCGCCCTGCGCGTAGCAGCCGCTCGCGAACTCACCAAGCTCCACGAAGAATTCCACCGCGGCACCGTCGCCGACGTCCGCCACGACCTCGCCTCCCGCGACCGCATCCGTGGCGAATTCGTCCTGCTCATCGAGGCACCCGCATCCCACGCAAACCAGGCTGCCCCGGGGCTCGCCAGTGAAACCCGCGAAAAACTAACCGACCGCGTAGCCCGACTGCAATCCGACCTCGGCATCGACGAAAAAGAAGCTCTCAAACGCCTCGCCCGTGAATCAGGTCAGTCCAAAAGCGAACTCTACCGCGAACTCCAGCGCCAGCGCGCCCAACGTCGACCCGGCCCCCGATAAGGAACCGGGAATTCTAGATCCAATTCCAGGATGCATGTTACTCACAAGCCCTTAAGGGATTCTGTTCTCCAGCCATTACAGTAAAGCAAGCATCGGTCGCGAACTGCCCGTAGGCGCAGAAGTATCGTGGCGACTACTTCCGGGCAAGAGAAGGTTCCCTTGCGATGAGCCTGCCCGGCCCCGCGATCCTGCAAGGTTCATACGTGCTGAGCCGCATCTCGGGCAACGCTCGCAAGATCTGAAGCAGTGCGCTCACGCCGCTCCCTTTTTGATAGAAAGCGTCCGCCAGAACGTTGACAGGCATCCCGGCGCCAAAGAACGCACCGCTCATGGCTATCACCTGGATTGATGGGAACGAGCGCCGAACTTCCATCAACAGTTCGAACCCTGACATGCCCGGCATATTCAGATCGGAAAGAAGAATGTCCGGTTCTTCCTTGCGTATCTCGCGCAATGCGGCAATGCCGTCTTCTGCGGAGCGTGCAATGTATCCCATCTCTTCGAGTACGAGCGTCGTCGTCGTTCGAATGTATTCCTTGTCATCTACAACGAGAATTCGATTTCGTGTGTTGCCCACAAGCTACCTCGCTAACCAGTTTTCTTTTTGTGAACTGGAGCGAGTGTGCCATCAAATACGATGTCAGGCTGTTCAATTCTGACCACGCCGGCAATTAACCAAAGCGACCTAACTCGCTCTGGCCGCTTTCAGCCGATTCTGTGGGACGATCGAAGGAATCGGATTCCTTGCTTCTTCGTCTGGCAATTGGTCGAATAGAACCACGTTGAGCAGCGACTTGTGAACCCGGATGCGGCTGCCGTAGTCAATGAATCCCATCTTGCGAAAGCGGTTCATGAAGAAGCTGACCCGGGACCGCGTCGTGCCGATCATGTCCGCAAGCGTCTCCTGCGAAATCTTGGGGATCAACGTCTCCTGCTTGCCCGGCTTACCGAATTCCGCCATCAAAAGGAGAATTCTCGCGAGACGCTTCTCACTCGAGTTGAAGAGATGATCGACAAGATCTGCCTGAATTCGGATACTGCGCGCCAGTAGAAACTTCAGAAACAGGTCGGAGAATCCATGCTCCTCGTGCACGACTCGCATCATCTCCTCCCGCCTGATCTTCAGCGCTGTACAAGTTGTGATCGCGGTGGCTGTAGACAAACGCAGCCCAGGCATCGCTGTCAGCGCACCCTCTCCCACAAACTCCCCGGCAGAGAACATCAAAATGGTGGCTTCCTTGCCTGCCTTTGACACGACCGTGAGCTTTGCCCGGCCGCTCTGAAGATAAAACACGGAGTCCGCGGGATCGCCTTGCGAAAAGAAGAGTTCCCTTGGCGCCAGCTTCACAATTTTTCGTCCCACTCCGGCGTTGGCAAGGAAGGTTCCGACATCAAACGGCAACTTTTCAAGTTCAATCATCTGATGAGGCTCTCCCATGCAGCCCTGCCGCCGACGTCGCTAGAAAGAACTCAACTGCAATCCATCTAAAGGAACGTTCCTTAAGACTAACAAACTATGTCGTGTACCGGGCATATATTCCTCGAAGCCAGCCGCGCATTGCTCCGATCGCGCCTTTACTGCCTTCGAAATCGGGCCTCGCTACGCTTTGAGGCACCGTCCTTCAATTGCATTGATAAGTTAATCGACTTCCAAGTGAGCATTACTGCTCAGTAAGTTCCTCGATATCGCACTAATGTCGACTTACCGCATGCGCTATCTATATACGCGTAAAGCAAGAGACGCCCCGCATAGGTAGAAAAATTGGTGTGATATATGAAGAAGATAATGACGTTAGTGGCATTACTCAGCATGACGAGTATCGGCTGGGCTGACTCCGATCGCGAAGCGACCAACGATCGGTTGGATCACGCAGGCAGAGTCATGCACGAAATCATGGCCGCTCCCGACAAGGGCATCCCTGAAGAAGTTCTCGAGCACGCAAAGTGCGTTGCCGTTGTGCCCCATCTCCTCAAGGGCGGTTTTGTTGTCGGCGCGCAAAATGGCCGCGGCGTAGCCACATGCAAGACGGCAAACGGCTGGAGCGCTCCCCTGTTCTTTTCCCTCACCGGCGGAAGCTTCGGCTTGCAGATTGGCGTCGAGGGTGTTGACCTGGTCATGATCATTCAGAATGAACGCGGAATGCGCCAGTTGCTCTCGAGCAAGTTTGAACTTGGTGCGGACGCCTCCGTGGCAGCGGGCCCCGTTGGCCGTCATGCATCTGCCAATACCGATTGGAAGATGGAAGCCGAGATACTGACCTATTCACGTGCAAGGGGAGCCTTCGCCGGATTGACTCTGAATGGCGCATCCATCCGCCACGACGAAGATTCCACCAGGGCCATCTACGGCCATAACGTCTCCAATCACAAAATCCTGCAAGGTGAAGTTGCAATGCCCGCCGGGGCGCAGACTTTTCTTGCGGCGATTAGAAGTGCAAAAGCTCAGGCCATCGCTTCGAACTAACCCGCATCTAATCATGTGTGCGGCGTCCTGCGTCAACGCAAAGGGCGCCGCAGTACTTAGAAAGGGTAAAAAATGCTCTGGACGATCTTTGCAATCATTCTGGTCTTGTGGCTGCTGGGCTTCAGCTTCCACATCGCCGGGAGCCTCATCCACTTGTTGCTGGTGGTCGCCGTGATAGTTCTGATCTTCAACCTGATAACCGGTCGACGCGCCGTTTAGTCACAAAGATTCCGTTTCGATACTTGCCGATTATTTCCCGCTCTTGGCGCACAATCGAAATGAAAGTCAAAACAGAACCAGTAATTGTGCGGCCTCCAGCGTTTACTTGCGCCAGAGTTGTCATCCCGAGGGGAGCACCACAATCGCTTCTTTCCTTCTCTCGGATGTGTCACCTTGAGGCGGAGCGCGCTTGGGGCCCCGCGGTATGTGGGGTGGCGAAGCCGGGGGGAGCCGAAGGATCTGCTGTTGTCTTTCGCTCACTCAATCCATAACTCGTCATCCCGAACCGAACATCAACTCAAACCAAATGATGTGTCATCCTGAGTTCACCCGCTCTTTCGCACGTGTCAACCACACACCCCAGCTTCTACCCGCAACTCCTTATCTATCTGGCATTTGTCCCGCCCCAACATTTGCAGATAGTTTCCAGCCAATCCCGTATCTTTGAATTTGGGGGAACGAAGCAAGCCATCACCTGGGTGACTTCGAAAAGTGCTGTAACTCCTTACCTGAGAGGATTCTGCGGATAAGTCCGATTGCAAGAAGATCTTGCAGCCACACCTGCCACTTAACCCATTTAAAACCAGGAATTTCTCTACAGGATACCGGTGGGGGCCCCTCAGTCCGCCACCATCTTCACAGCCGCATCCGCCGTCACGGCCACCTGCAGCAGTTCCCGATTCTCAGCCTTTAAAAATCCCGCATCAACCGCGCGATCCAAAAACTCGAGAAGCCCGTTCCAATACCCCGCCGTATTGATCAAAATGCACGGCTTGGCGTGAAGCCGCAGTTGCTTCCATGTCACGATCTCCATCATCTCGTCCAGCGTCCCATAGCCGCCCGGCAACATCAGAAACGCATCCGCCAGCTTCACCATTCGCGCCTTGCGTTCGTGCATCGTCTGCACGATTTCGAGCCGAGTCAGTCCTCGATGCGCAATCTCGCTGCCCGACAACACCTCCGGCAACACGCCGACCACCTCGGCCCCGCCTGCCAGAGCTGCATCGGCAACCGCGCCCATCAGCCCCACGCTGGCCCCGCCATACACCAGCCCAAGTCCCGCCGCCGCAATCGCTTCTCCCAGTGCCACCGCGTCATTCAAAAATGAAGGATCGTTTCCGTTCGACGATCCGCAATACACCGCAACGCGCTTAACACCTTTTCCATCAGCACTCATCTCTTACTCAGAATATCGCTCCACCGCTCATCGCATCGTGCGCCAACTCGCGCCGAAACTCAGTTCCGCCTGAAACGTTACACTGGAACAGGAAACCTTCCCGCCTGGACTCGTCAGCCGTGCAGCCGCTCATCGACAATCTGAATCCCGAACAGCGTGCTGCCGTTGAAGCCACCGAAGGCCCCCTGCTCATCCTCGCCGGCGCCGGCTCCGGAAAGACCCGCGTCATCACCAGCCGCATCGCCTGGCTCATTCGCGAAAAAGGCGTCGCCCCTGACTCCATCCTTGCCGTCACCTTCACCAACAAAGCCGCCAAGGAAATGGGAGAACGCGTCGACCGCCTCCTCGACCACTCCTCCATCGCCAAGCCTCTCATCGCCACGTTCCACTCCCTTTGCGTCCGCATTCTCCGCCGCGACATTGAAGCCCTCAAAGTTGGCAAGGAGGGCCTCACGCGCTCCTTCGCGATCTACGATGAGAGCGACCAGCAAGGCATCGTCAAGCAGATCATGCGCCGCATGAGTCTCGACACCAAGCAACTCACGCCTCGCACCGTTCTTGGCCGCATCTCCTGGGCCAAAAACCACATGGTCGATCCGCAGGACTACTACCTAGGTTCCAAGGACCCTAACAGCGAGCGCATCGCCCATATTTATCAGGGCTACAAGGCGGAACTGCGCAAGAACAACGCCCTCGACTTCGACGACCTGCTCCTCGAAGCTGCCCGCCTCCTCAAGGTCGCCGGAGACGTTCGCGAGCGCTACCAGCGCCGCTATCGCTACCTCCTCGTCGACGAATACCAGGACACCAACCGTCCCCAATATGAACTCATGAAGCTACTCGCCGGCGAACACAAAAACGTCTGCGCTGTTGGCGATGAGGACCAGAGCATCTACTCATGGCGCGGCGCCGACATCCGCAACATCCTCGAGTTCGAGAAGGATTTCCCCAACGCCCGCATCGTTCGCCTCGAGCAGAACTACCGCTCCACGCAAATCATCCTCGAAGCCGCCGGGGCCGTCGTCGCCAATAACCTTCGCCGTAAAGGAAAGAAACTCTGGACTGACCGGCAGGGCGGCTCTCTCGTCGGCTACTATGAAGCCCCCGACGGCGAAAACGAAGCCCTCTTCATCGCCGACCGCATACAGGCATTTCTCAGGCAGGAAGGCTCATCCGAAACACAAGAGCCCGGAAGGGTCGCGGTTCTCTACCGCACCAACTCGCAGTCGCGCCTCGTTGAAGAAGCCCTTCGCCGCTACAACATCAGCTACTCCATGGTCGGCGGATTCAGCTTCTACGAACGCGCCGAAATCAAGGACATGCTCTGCTATCTCCGCCTGGTTCGCAATCCTCACGACTCCATGGCTCTGCAGCGCATCATCAACACGCCTGCGCGCGGCATCGGCAAAACCACCTTGGAAACCCTGGAGCGTCTCGCTCTCGAAACCGGCCAGTCCACATGGGAGGCCCTGGGCATCGCACTCTCTCAGCGACTCATTCCCACCCGCGCCCTCATGGCTCTCGAGTCCTTTCGTCAGCTCAT
>Ga0207683_10001632_pt1 | contig 20100 bp, 19 predicted proteins | sample KBSM73metaG_FD_184333 | JGI IMG/M metagenome (GOLD analysis project Ga0207683, IMG submission 184333) | Miscanthus rhizosphere microbial communities from Kellogg Biological Station, Michigan, USA - KBS M7-3 metaG (SPAdes) (version 2) | ecosystem: Host-associated > Plants > Roots > Rhizosphere >... | reverse complement strand
GGCAACCCGAGATAATTGACCGGCCGCATGAAGCGCGTGATGCCCTGGATGATCGCCTCGGCATTGTTGGCGCCTGCGACATCGGTCTCGGCCAAGGTCGACGCGACTGCGCGCGACGCCGGCGCGAGTACCGCGTCGCATTTGCCGATCGCCGCAAGGTGCGCCTCGAGCGCATGCGCGCGCCAGCGCAGCGCTTCGAGATATTCGACCGCGCCGTAGGCGAGCCCGTTCTGCAGCCGGTTGCGCACCTGTGCGCCGTAGTCGTCAGGCCGCGTGCGCAGCCACGGCGCATGATAGGTCGCGGCCTCGACCGCGAGCACGATCAGCGCGGCGGCGGCGACCATCACCTGGTCCGGCAACTCGACCTGGATAACCTTCACACCGAGTTTCTTGAACACCGCGATCGCCTCGTCGAACGCCTTGGCGACATCCGGCTCGAGATCGTCGACATAGAAGCTCTTCGGAATGCCTATGGTCATGCCCTTGGCGGAGCGCTTCATCGCCTTGCCGTCCCACTTCGGCGCCAGCGCCGTGGTCGGATCGAGCGGATCGGGACCCGCGATGACGCTCAGCACGATCGCGCAATCTTCCGCGGTCTGCGCCAAAGGCCCGACGGTATCGAGCGTGAACGAGAGCGGCATCGCGTTGGCGCGGCTGACGCGGCCGTTGGTCGACTTGAAGCCGGAGGTGCCGCAGAAATGCGCCGGCATGCGAATCGAGCCGCCGGTGTCGGACCCGAGCGCGAACGGCACCAGCCGCGCGGCGACCGCCGAGCCGGAGCCCGAGGACGAGCCGCCGGTTATGCGGGTCTGGTCCCACGGATTGCGCACGTTGTCGGTGTGCACGTTGTGTCCGGTCGGGCCGTAGGCGAATTCCACCATGTTGACGGCGCCGAGCCGGAACGTGCCGGCGGCTTCGAGCCGCTCCACCGCGGTCGCGGTCGCAGGCGCGATCCAGCCCTTGCGGATCTTCGAGCCGCATTCGGCGAGCTTGCCCTTGGAGTAGTACATGTCCTTGTGCGCGACCGGCACGCCGTGCAGCGGGCCTTTGGCCTTGCCGGCCGCGAGCGCGCGGTCGGCGGCCTTCGCGGCCTTCAGCGCATCCTCGGCCTCGACGCGCGCGAATGCATTGAGCGCGGGCTGCCATTGGTCGATGCGCGCGAGCAGCGCCTTGGTGACTTCAACGGAAGACACCTTGCGCCGTTTGATCGCGGCGGCGAGGTCCTTCAGGTTCATCTCTGCGATATCGCTCACCGGGTCGCATCCTTCATCTGCACGACGAGGAAGCTCGACGGCTCGGTCTCGAGCGGCAGCGCGATGTTCTCGGCGGCGTAGCGCGCAACCGTCGGCGTCACCGCGCCGGCAATGCGCGCCGCGGCGCCCTCGGCGAGCGGCACGCGCGCGGCGGCGGCGAGCGCAGCAATGCGCTCCGGCGTAACTGGATCAGGCATTCTGCAACTCCCGGGCAAAGGATTGCCCCGCCTTCGAATGTCCCGAGGCGGGGTCCACCATGTGGCACGCCGCAGTATGGCGGTCGTTGCCGGTGGCGAACAGAGCCGGACTCCTCTCGCTGCACACGCTCTCGGCAAACGCGCAGCGTGTGTGGAAGCGGCAGCCCGACGGGGGGTTGATCGGATTGGGCGGATCGCCGGCGATCGGCGCTTCCTTGGTGCGGTTGTCGGGATCGAGCGAGGGCATCGCGGCGAGCAGCGCGCGCGTATACGGGTGGCGCGCATCCTGCCACAGCGCCTCCACCGGGCCGGTCTCGACCACCTCGCCGAGATACATCACCAGCACGCGATCCGAGATGAAGCGCACCACGTTGAGGTCGTGCGAGATGAAAACGTAAGTGAGGCCGAGATCCTGCTTCAGGTCGATCAGCAGATTGAGCACCTGCGCCTCGACCGACTTGTCGAGCGCCGACACGGCTTCGTCGAGCAGCACCAGGCGCGGCGAGAGCGCGAGCGCACGCGCGATGTTCACGCGCTGGCGCTGGCCTCCCGAAAGCTCGTGCGGATAGCGGTCGGCGAAGGTCGCCGGATCGAGGCCGACTTTGCGCAGCAGATCGTGCGCGCGTTCGCGTGCTTCGGATGACGAGATGCCGTGGATGATCGGGCCGAACGCGATCGACGCCTCGATGGTGAGGCGCGGATTGAGCGAGGCGTAGCTGTCCTGGAACACCATCTGCACGCGGCGGCGCAGGTCGCGCAGCGACAACGCCGCGCCGAGCTTCTCGCCGTCGAGGATAATCGAGCCGGCATCCGGCTGGATCAGGCCGATGACAAGCCGCGCGGTGGTCGACTTGCCGCAACCGGACTCGCCGACGATGCCGAGCACCTCTCCCTTGTCGACCGAGAAGCTCACATCATCGACCGCGCGCACCACACCCGCTCTGCCGAGGAAGCCGCCGCGCACCGGAAAGTGCTTGCTCATCGCGCGCACTTCCAGCAGCGGCTGCTGCGGGCCGCCGACGTCCGCCGCCGGTGCGAGCACGTCAGGCTCGGACATCCATCGCGCTCCGCATTCCGTCGCTCAGCAGGTTGAAGCAGATCGACACGATGAAGATCATCGCGCCGGGCAGCGCCGCGACCCACGGATTGACGTAGATCGCGGTGCGCAGGGTGTTGAGCATCAGGCCCCATTCGGGTTCCGGCGGCTTGGTGCCCAACCCGAGGAACGAGAGTCCCGAGGCGAGGATCATGCACACGCTGATCAGGCTGGTCGAATAGACGAAGATCGGGCCGAGCACGTTGCCGAGCACGTGCACGCGCATGATCGTGAGCGGTCCCGCGCCGGAGGCGCGCGCCGCATCGACGAAATCGAGACTGCGCACGCTGGTGGTGACGCTTTCGGAAACCCGCACCACCGGCGGAATGAACACGATGGTGAGCGACACGATCGAGTTGACGATACCGGCGCCGAGCGCGCCGGAAATCGCGATCGCGAGCAGCACCGACGGGAACGCGTAGAACACGTCCACGACGCGCATGATCGCCTGATTGACGAAGCCGCCGAGATAGCCGGCCATGACGCCGAGCGTCGTGCCGATCAGAAAGGCGAGCACCACCGGCGCGAGACCGAGGAACAGCGAAAGCCGTCCGCCATAGATCAGCCGTGCCACCATGTCGCGGCCGAGCTCGTCGGTGCCGAGCGGATAGCCCGGCGTTCCGATCCAGCGCAGCCGGCGGATCATGCTGCCGGTATACGGACTGGCGAGCCCGAGATAAGGCGCGAGGATCGCCGCGAGCGCGATCAGCAGGATGATACTCGCGCAGACGACGGCCACCTTGTCGCGCGAGAGACGGCGGAACACGGTCGCCCAATAGCCGCGCGCCTTGTCGACGGTCGCGATGCGGACGATGTCGTCGGCGACCACGCTCATGTCACGCCCGCTTGATGCGCGGATCGATCGCCGCCTGGATCACGTCGACCACCAGATTGAGGAACACGAAGAACAGCGCGAGCACGAGGATCGTGCCTTGCAAGAGCGGCAGGTCGCGCTGGAAGATCGCCGAGTTGAGCAGGAAGCCGGTGCCGGGCCACGAGAACACGGTCTCGATCAGGATCGAGCCGCCGAGCAGATAGCCGAACTGCAGGCCCATCACGGCGATCGCGGTCGGCGCGGCGTTCTTCGCCACGTGCACGAACACGCGCACCTCGGTGAGACCCTTCGCACGCAACGCGGTGACGAATTCCTGGCTCAGCAGATCGCCCACCAGCGCGCGCACGGTGCGCGCCACGATACCCATCGGGATCACCGACATCGTGACCGCCGGCAGCACCATGAACTGGAAGTGCGCCCAGTCCCACGCCCAGCCGCCGGGACCGGCGCCGACCGCGGGCAACCAGCCGAGCTGCACCGAGAAGATGATGACCAGCACCATGCCGAGCCAGTAGTGCGGCATCGAAACGCCGGTGATCGACAGCGTCGTCACGAGCTTGTCGATCCAGGTGTCGCGGAAGTAGCCGGCGAGGAAACCGAACATCAGGCCGAACGCGAAGCCGATCAGCGAGGCGACCATCGCCAGCATCACGGTGTTGCCGACGGCGCGGCCGACCTCTTCGGCGACCGCACGGCCGGTCGCGATCGAGGTGCCGAGATCGCCGTTGAGCGCCTTCCACAGCCAGATGCCGAACTGGACCGGCAATGGCCGATCGAAGCCGTAGGCCTTGCGCATCTGGTCGGCGAGCGCCTGCGAGGCGTCGGGCGGCAGCACCGAGACGAGCGGATCGCCCGGCGCGATGTGCACGAGCAGGAAACACACCAGCGCCACCGCGAACACGACCGGCACGACCAGAACGAGGCGCTTGGCGATGTAGATGAGCATTATTCTCCGTCCTCATGGTGAGGAGCGCCGTGCAACGGCGCGTCTCGAACCATGGCCACAAGCGAGGTGGCCGCCCCCATCCTTCGAGACGCCCGCTACGCGGGCTCCTCAGGATGAGGGCGACATTCTTCCATTGTCTCTCAGTTCATCGTCATCGTGGAGAAATCCACGAACCAGCTTTTCGGCTGCACGAAGTTCTTGATCTTCGGCGTCATCGCGCGCGGGCCGACGTCATGCGCGACCCACAGGAACGCCGCCTCGTCGACCGAGCGCTCGTGCAGGGCGGCGAGCGCCTTGTCACGTGCGGCCGGCTCGAAGGCGACGCGCACCGCGGCGGCCAGCTTGTCGTACTCGGGGTCGTTGATGAAGCCCCAGTTGTTCGAGGTCGGGGGCGCCATCTTGCTATCGAGGAAGCGGATCATGGCGAAGAACGGATCCATCGCCGCATAGGTCACGTTGGTGGCGTGCGAGCCGCGCGCGGATTCGTCTTTCGCACCCTTGCGCCAGTTGGTGAACAGCGTGTTCCACTCGATCACGTCGAGCTCGACGTCGAAGAAACACTCCGCGAGGCTCTGCTGCACGAACTCGTTCATCGGCAGCGGGAGCATCTGCCCCGAACCCGACGCCGAGGTCTGCGTCTTCACCTTCAGCTTCTTGGTCGCCGAGAACCCGGCTTCGGTCATCAGCTTCTTGGCTTCCGCCGGATCGTACTTGATCTGGAATTTCGGATTGCCGCGCCACGGATGGCCGGGCTCGAACGTGCCGGTCGCCGCTACCATCAGGCCGCCGAGCAGGCCGTCCTTCATGGCGTTGCGATCAATGCACAGGTTCGCGGCCTTGCGCACGCGCAGGTCGTTCCAGGGCGAGCCTTCGACGCGGCTGAACTGCCACGGCCACACGTGCGGCTGTTCGTTCTGATAGAGCGTAAAGCCGCGCTGCTTGATCTGCGGCAGCGCGTCGGGTGCCGGGTTCTCGATCCACTCGACCTGACCGGAGAGCAGCGCCGCGGTGCGGGCATTCGCTTCCGGCATCGGCAAGAGCACCAGTTTGTCGACCTTCGGCACGCGGCCCTTGTTCCAGTAGCCGTCGAACTTGACCAGCTCGAGCCGCTCGCGCGGCACGAAGCGCTCCATCTTCCACGGGCCCGTGCCGGACGCGGCGCGCGAGAACGCGTCCCACGACTGCTTGGCCCGTTCCTTGGTATCGGCGACGCTCGCCGGGACCGCATCGTAGAGTTTCTTCCACTGCGCGGGCGAGGCCATATAGAGGTTGGTGAGATTGATCGGCAGCAGCGCATCGGGCGCAGCCGTCGTCAGCTCGACCGTCATCTTGTCGATCGCCTTGGCGCTGCGCAGGTTCGGCATGCGCGAGGCGGTGACGCCGACCTGGCTCGCGTCGAAATGCACCGCGTCCTGCTTCAGCACCTTCTCGACGTTCCACACCACGGCATCGGCATCGAAGTCCGAGCCGTCATGGAATTTCACGCCGGAGCGCAGCTTGAAGATCCATTTGGTCTGATCGGAGGGCGAGACCGCCCATTCGGTCGCGACGCCGGGGATCACCACGCTCGCCTTGTCGGCCGACGAGAGGTCCCACGTGGTGAGACCCTCATACATCGTGTTGCCGGTGAAACGGTTGCCCTCGAAACCCTGATCGGGCTGGCCGACGGTCTTTGGGATGTCGGCAGCCGTCATGCCGATGCGCACGGTTTGCGCCGATACGGTCGACATGAACGCCACGAGCAATCCGGCCGCGATCGGCGCGGCGGCCATCTGAAACGGACTCACTTTTTTCATTGCAGTCTCCCCGTTGGACGCGATTTCGCTTCAAGGACTGTGCCAGCGCCGCGAGACCCCGAATCCCGGCCGCGGGCGCCCTCGCCGGACGATCCGGCGAGCGCATTGGGCATAGCTTGCCCACAAATTGGGCAGGCGCAAACATCCCTCTGGAGCGACTGTGGAGAGCGGCGCGTGGCGGACGCCTATCCTTTTGGCGAAAACGGCGCGAACTGGCCCGAATAGGTCTTCGGCAGCGGCGACGCGAAGCCGCCGCGCTTGGACGTCCTGAGGCCAATTGCCGCAAGTCCTTCGGCCATCACCACCGCGGCCGCAACTCCGTCGATCACCGGCACGCCGAACTCAACCGAGAGCGAGGCCGCGAGATCCGCCATACCGGCGCAGCCGAGCACGATCGCCTCGGCGTGATCCTCCTCGAGAGCGCGCGCGATCTCGGCGCCGATCTTGGCGCGCGCATTCGAGGCCGGATTGTCGAGTTCGAGCACCGCCACGTCGGTCGCGCGGACGCGCGCGCAACGGCGGTCGAGCCCGTAGCGCAACAGGTTGTTTTCCAGCACCGGCACGGAGCGCGACAGCGTCGTGACGACCGCGAAGCGGTGCGACAATAGCGTGGCGGCGTGGAAGCCGGCCTCCCCGATGCCGACGACCGGCGCGCTTGCCAGCGCACGCGCCGCATCGAGCCCGGTGTCGTCGAAGCAGGCGATGACATGCGCGTCGACGCCTGCCGCCTCGCCTTCCCTTATTCTCTCCAGCAGCCCCGGCACTGCGAACGCATCGTCGTACGCACCCTCGATCGAGGCGGGGCCGAAGGCGGACGACACCGCGCGGATGACGGTATCCGGGCGCGCCGCCTTCTTGGCGGCAGCCGCGATCATTGCGGTCATCGCCGCAGTGGTGTTCGGATTGACGATATTCAGATGCATGGTTTTCGGCTCGCTTGCGCAGAGTATCGCAGAGAATGCCCCGCGAGATAAATCGGCATCTTCCGTGCAGGCTTCGGAGAAGATTTTTCCAATTGAATGCACGCGCCGATGCACCTGGCTCGCGGAGAATGCACCGCAACGTCGCAACGCTCCGTTATGCATTCCGCCGAAAGGCCCTCGCCGCGGCGTCGCCCGGATGTAGGATGAGGCGGGACGCCGGTTTGGTCATATTTCAACCTTAGATTATCGCCAGACTGAGCGGCAAACGGGGAGCGCGTTACCGTTGCGGCGCGTGCTTTCTTGTGTCTGCAGTCGGCATCCGGTTGTTGGGAAGTTTTCGCGTCGTGCCGGCTGACGGCCCGGCGCCGTGCAATCTGTCGCCCCGCGCACAAGCCTGTTTGGCCTTTCTGGTGCTGCACCCCAGCCGGCAGTTCAGGCGCGACGTCCTCGCCGGCCTGTTCTGGGGCGAGAGCCCGGAGGACAAGGCGCGAGCGAGCCTGCGCTCGACTTTGTGGCGGCTGCGGCGGGTTCTCGAGCCGGACGGCGTGCGCAAGGGGACGTATCTCCCTGCGACCGGCACGGGCGAGGTCTCGTTCAACGGCGAAAGCGCACACGATCTCGACGTGACGGCGTTCGAGCGCGGCATCGCGGCCGCGATCGAGCGGGCCGATCAGGTGCTGTCCGACGCGCTGCTTGCGCATGTGCAAGCGGGTCTCGACCGCTACGACGGCGATCTGCTCGAGGGCATGGACGACGACTGGATCCTGCCCGAGCGCGAGCGGTTGCGCTGCGCCTACATCAATGCGCTCGCTTGCCAGATGCACAACTTGCGGCTGCGCGGACGGTATGAGGCGGCGCTGACCTGCGGACGCCGCATCCTGGCGTGCGAACCCCTGCGCGAGTCGATCCACCGCGAGATGATGCGGCTTTATGTGCAAAACGGCGAGCGCGCCGAGGCGCTGCGCCACTATTCACGTTGTGCTGACGTGCTGCAGCGCGAGCTATCGATCGCTCCGATGCCGGAGACGCGCGCGCTGTACGACGAGATGCGCACACAGCAATCGCCGGCGAGCGCGACCAGGTCCGCGATCGGCACGGTCGCCGACCCGCAGGCCTGCCTCGACCTGGCGATCGACGATCTGATGCGTGCCATGCGCGAGGTGCGCGCCGCTGCGGCGCGCGTCGCGCAATCGACCCCGCCTGACTCCGCCAAGCCGGCCGGCCGGTAACCTCACACCGCGGAAATCCGCCCTGCAGCCGTCCATGGCGCGGCCACTTGACGCTTTTTTCCGCCGGTGACGCTGCGGTGACGCATGGGTGACGCGGCGGCGATGCGCGTGCCGCAACATCTCTCCCGCCATCGCGGTCCTCTCATGTGCCGGGCTCCCGCGGACGCGGATCATGCAGCAACAGGTGAAGACGGATGTTTTCATTGTGCGCGTCTGGAGAGAGCCACGCGAGGCGTCCGGCGAGCCGGCGCTGTGGCGCGGCACGGTGGAGCACGTCGCGAGCAAGGCGATGCGTCACGTCGATCAACTCAGCGAGATCGTCGATTTCATAGAGGCCATGGCCGCTTTGGCGGGAGACCGTTCGTACGGGGCCGAGCCGAAACACTGAAGGGCTTCATGATGAGTGCGCTCATTCGAGCGTCGCGTTTGGCGCCAGCAAGGCCGGCATCACGGCGCCCTCACCGCCATCGCGTGCCGCGTGTGCGGCCCGTCGCTTCATCGTCCATCGTTCGATCACCTGCCAGGGGATGACCCATGCCTGCCATCGTCAGCTATCCGGGTGTCTATATCGTTGAGGAAGCGTCGGGCGCGCGTGCGATCGCCGGCGTGGCGACGTCGATTGCAGCCTTCATCGGCATGGCCGAACGCGGGCGGATGGACGTGCCGGTCCGCGTCTTCAACATCGCGGACTTCGAGCGCGAATACGGACCGACGACGAGCGGCGAGCTGGCCGACCAGGTCCGCCAGTTCTATCTCAATGGCGGCGGCCAAGCCTATGTCTGCCGCATCGCGGACGGCGCGCTTCCCGCCTCCATCCGGCTGATGAACGAGGCCGGCGTGCACGCGCTGACGGTGAACGCGCGCGACCCCGGTCTCGAAGGCAACTTGATTCGCGTCGAGATCGACTACGCGACGGCGAACCCCGACCGCACCTTCAACATGACGGTCTATCGCAGCCGGCCGCAGCCGGACGGGACGCGCTCGCGCGAGGGCGTGGAAAAGTTCGCCGACCTGTCGATGGATCCGAATTCGGGCTCCTCTGTCGAACTCGCCGTCAACGGAGCGAGCGCGCTGGTCACCGTCGCGGCGCAGGCTGCGCCCGGCGCATTCGGCATCTCGATGTCGGGGCTGGTCCTTCCCTCCACCGCAGCGAGCGTCGAGGGCGCGCTCAGCACGGCGATGAACGGTCAACGCTCGATCCGCATCAGCGTCGCCAACAGCTCGCCGGTCACCGTGGCGCTGCCGCTGATGTCGGAGATCACCAGCCCGGGCACGCTCAGCAACATCACGACCGCCTGGACGCAGGCGATCAACACGACGCTGACCGCCAACACGATCTCCTCCACGGTGACGGTCGAGATCAGCGCGGCGGCGATCGCCAGCGGCGGCTTCGGCGGCGGACGGATGCTGGCGATCACCAGCGCGAACGGGCCGGTGGTCGTCACGCCCGCGAGCGGCGCCAATGCCACGGTCGGACTGATGCTCGGTGTGGCCGCAGGCGGCATCGAGGGCGACAATTTCGGCGACTTCCGTCCGGCGCCGAACGGGCTGGTCGCGCGCATCGGAAACTCCGGCGACCGCTTCCTGGCGCTGCGGAACTTCGCGAACATCAATCGCGACCAGTTGACCACCTTCTCGCTCACCGACGACACGGTCGACTCGCCGCACGGCACCGGCATCAACATCGCGCTGGGTGGCGCGGTGTCGATGTTCACGGTCGGCGCCGTGAACAGCCTGGCGAACGTGCGTGCGGTCCTCGACAGCCTCGCCGCCACCATCGACGCGAACAGTCACAACCGATGGCTGGTGCGGCGGCAGGGCAATCGGCTCGTGCTGCTGCCGCGCTACGGCAACGAGAACACCGGCATCACCAGCGTCGCGCTCACGACCAGCAACAACGTGCTCAACGCGGCCGGCCGCCCGTTCGATCCCGCGACAAATCCTGCGAACGTCGCCGCCTACACGGTCGGCCGTCCCGGCGGCGTCGCCGGCCTCGGCACGTTCCAGAACACATCGGTGCAGGGCATCGACGGCAACTTCCCGAAGCCGCCCGACTATGCGCGCGCGTTCGAGGCGATCGGGCGCGACGTCGACCTGTTCAACCTCATGATCCTGCCGCGCGCGGACGGGCAGAACGATGCGGCGCGCACCGCCCTGTGGGGCCCGGCGAGCGACTTCTGCGCACGCGAGCGGGCCTTCCTGCTGGTCGATCCGCGCAGCACCTGGACCAACATCACGCTCGCCGAGCAGGGCGTCGATCAGCTCCGCGTCGGGCTCGAGACGCGCAACTCCGCCGCCTACTGGCCGCGGCTGCGCGCCGCCGACGGCACGCCGAACGGCAAGGTCATCGATCCGGCCGGCTCGGTCGCGGGCGTGATGGCGCGCACCGACGGAGCGCGCGGCGTCTGGAAGGCGCCGGCCGGTCTCGAAGCGACGGTGCGCGGCGTGATGGGCGTCGAGCGGCGCATGACCGATCCGGAAAACGGCGTCATCAACCCGAAGGCGCTGAACGCGGTGCGCGTCTTCCCGTCGGGCGTCGTGCTGTGGGGCGCGCGCACGCTGGTCGGCTTCGACGGTTCCGGCAACATCGACGACAAGTACATCCCGGTGCGCCGCACCATGCTGATGATCGAGGAGAGCCTCTATCGCGGGCTGCATTTCGCGGTGTTCGAGCCGAACGACGAGCCGCTCTGGGCGCAGATCAGGCTGGCGGCCGGATCGTTCATGAACGGCCTGTTCCGCCAGGGCGCGTTCGCCGGCAGCAAGTCGAGCGACGCCTATTTCGTGATGTGCGACTCGAGCACGACGACGCCGAACGACATCAATCTCGGCATCGTCAACGTCATCGTCGGCTTCGCGCCGCTCAAGCCCGCCGAATTCGTGGTCATCACCGTCAAGCAGATCGCCGGACAGGCGCAGGTCTGAAGACGAGCAAAGGAGATCAGACATGGCGCAGTTCCCGCTCAATCCGACCCGCATCGACCCGTACAAGAACTTCAAATTCCGCCTGGTGTGGGACGACGAAGGCGTCAAGGGCCCGATCGCGGGCGTGAGCAAGGTCAGCGGCCTCAAGCGCACGACCGAGCCGGTCACGCATCGCGACGGCGGCGACCTCTCGACCAAGCGGCATTCGCCCGGCGTGTCGACGTTCGAGCCGATCACGATCGAGCGCGGGATCACCCACGACCTCGCGTTCGAGAAATGGGCGACCAAGGTCTATTCGACCGCCGGCGACGGCGCGATGTCGCTGCTGCACTTCCGCAAGGACATCACCATCGAGCTCTACAATCTGCAGGGCGTGAAGGTGAAGGCCTGGCAGGTTTTCCGCTGCTGGCCGTCCGAATTCATCGCGGTGCCCGAGCTCGATGCGAACGCAAACGCGGTCGCGTTCGAAACCATCGTGCTGCAGAACGAAGGCTTCGCGCGCGACGAAGCGGTGGTCGAAACGCCCGAATTCTAGGCTGCCCTGGAGATGGCGCGATGCAGGTCGTCACGCTCGAGGACGAGCGCGGGACTCTCACGGTGCTGCTCGCGCCGCTCACCGGCGCGGATGAAGTGGCGCTTGCCGATGCCGCCGCACCTCACGCCGCGATCGCGCTGCTGCGGCGGCTCGCGCACGCGTCCGACGGATCGCCGCTCGCAGTCGACGCGCTCACGGTGTCGCAGGCCGACCGGCTGCTCGCGGCGCTCTATCGCACGCTCTACGACGACCGCGCCGAATGCCGCATGCGCTGCAAGGATTGCGGCGAGGGTTACGAGTTCACGCTGTCCTTGTCCGAGGTGATCGCCGCGCAGGACCGCGAGCGCACCGGCGCGGCCGATGAGAGCGGATGCTGGATCCTCGCCGACGGCCGCCGCGTGCGCGCCCCGACGGTCGCCGACATCGCGGCGGCGAATGCGCCGCAAGCGCTCGCCGCGCGCCTCGTGGTCGAAGGCGACGCCAGCAGCGGACTGGACGCGGTGAGCGATTTTCTCGAACGCGCGGCACCTGTCCTCACCCTCGACCTCGATGCCGCGTGCCCGCATTGCGCGCGCGGGCAAGCGGTGCGCTTCGATCTGGCGCACTATCTCACCGCCCGGCTCGCAAACGAGCGGTCGTTTCTCGTGCGCGAGACGCATCTGATCGCGTCGCGCTACGGCTGGCATCACGCCGAGATTTTGACGCTCAGCCGCGCCGATCGCCGCGCCTTCGCGGGATTGATCGAAGCCGAGCGCGCCGCCGGGACCCGCATCGCGAGGCGCGCATGAGCGCCTATCTGCAGCGGCTGTTCGATCGCGCAGCACCGAGCGCGCCGCAACCCGCGCCCGCCGGGGCATCGCTGTCGCCGCTCGCCGAAGCCGATCAACGGATGAACGATCCGCAGTTCGCCGGATTGTTCGGCCTGGGCTTCGCCCGGGCCGACGACGCCGAGAGCGACGTGTCCCCCTTCAGGCCCGACGCGAGATTGCCGCCCGCTCCCCGGGCAACGCCCACGCCGGCACAGCCGGCCACGCGACACGAGCCGCGCGCCGCTCCGGAGCAAAGCCCGCGACGCGCGAGCGAGCCGCGCAGCGCGCCCGCGATTCCTCCCTTTCTCGACTTCGGCCGGATCTTCCCCGACGACCTTCAGTTGCCCGACACTGCGACGGAACGCGCGCAACCGCCGGCCGCAACACCTGCGCCTTCGTCACCGCCACCTGCAGCGCCGGTCATGCCGATCGCGGTCGCGACGCCGCATGACGAGGCGGCCGACGCAATGGCGCGGCCCGCTCCAGTGCCGGCGCCACGCGATAGTCCCGCCATGCCGGAGCCGGTGCACACGCGCGCGCCGGCGGAGCCGGTGCGCGACCGCGTCACGCCGGCCGCGCCGATCGAACCCACGCCTGCCGATATCGCGGTGCCGGCGCCCACGACGGAGCGCAGCGACGAACCCGCGACGGAGCGCGACGCCGCGCCGGTCATGATGATGCCGCCGCGCGTCGCGCCGCAGCCGATCACCGCACCGCAAGCCGTCACGTCTGCACCCGAGGCACCACGCACCGCGCCGCAACCACCGCCCCGGCCGGCGCGCGACGAGCGCGCGGCCGAGCAACGCAAGCCGGAAACGCCGGCGCAGAAGCGCCCGATGACGGCCGCGGCCGCGTCGCTGATCGGCCCGCTCGTCGCCGAGCCGCGCGCGCGCACGCTGTTCGGCCTGCGCAGGCGGTGAGCGATGCCGACCGCCAACCTCTTCCTGGTGACGCAGACGCTGCAGCGGCTGATCGATCTCAACGTGCGGGCGTTGCTGATGCGTGAGGGCCTGCCGGCCGCGATCACCGTCACGGCGATGCCGCCGGAGCGCGTCGGCTCGGCGACCAACACGATCAACCTTCACCTCTATCACGTGATGGAGGACTCTTATTACAAGAACCTGCCGCCGCCCGGCACCGGGCATCCGCCGGTCGCGCGCCAGTCCCTCGTGCTGCTGCTCTATTACATTCTCACCGCGCATCACGAGGTGAACGAGGTCTTCGACGCGGAGACCCAGCAGCTTCAGTTCGGGCTGGCGATGAAGACGATGCATGATCATCCGATCATCGTCGATGCGCTCAGCATCTCGCCCGACGGCGGACCGGTGCAGACCGTGATGGCGCCGGCGCTCTCCGGCGGCGGCAACCGGCTCGAGATCACGCTGCGGCCGCTGACGCCGGAAGAGTCGCTCAGCTTCTGGTCGGCGGAGCAGACCTCGACGGCGCGGCTTGCCGCCTACTACGAGGTGAAGACGATCTTCGTCGAGCCGGAGCCGCCACTCGGCGCACGCGGAACGATCTTCGACATCGGCCTGTTCGTCAGCGCCGGACAGGCGCCGCGGGTCGATCGCGTCAGCGGGTTGATGCAGTTCACGCCTCCGCCCGCTTCCGGCCTCGGTCCGCAAGCGATCGAATCCGTGCCGGCGCGCGCGACGCTCGCGCCCGGACTGGCCGTCGCGGTCAATCGCGTGGAACTGCAGGGCACGGCGCTGGCGGGCGACGGCCAGCCGGGCAGCGCGCGGATCGTGCTGCGCTCGTCCGTGTGGCGCACGCTCACGCCGCCGGTGCGCGCGGCGCGGATCGATCCGAGCTTCAATCCGCAATGGGCCGTGCTGCTCAACGAGGGCCGCGGGCGTTTCGACCTGCAGGGCACGCTCACGATCGACAGCGGCACCGGGCCGGTGGTGCTCGCGGTGATGCCGGGCATCTATGCGGTGTCGGTCGAGGTGACGCGGCGCCAGCAGACGCAGACCGGCATCACGCGCACCACCAGGTCGGAGAGCAACCAGATCGCGTTCTCGGTCGGCGCGCGGATCGACACGGCCGATCCGCCCAACGCGCAGGGCCGCATCGTGCTGCATGTCGTCAACCTGTTCGACATGCTGGCGGCGGAGGTCGACGTGCAGCTCGCGGTCGACGGCATTCTCTACAACGAGACGGCGGCGTTCGCGAACGACCCGCTGCAGGACCGCGGCCTGTTCGTGCGCCAGGTGGGCGCGCTCGAATTCCACCCCTTGTTCGATCCGACGATCGCGGGCGCGCATCCGCTGCGGCTCACGATCAACGGCGCGGAATCGCAACCCTTCTGGATCGTCACGCCATGAACCGAGCCGCCGCCCGCAGCAACGTCACGACGCTCGTCAGCGCGGCGGAGTTGATCGTCTTGCGGGCGCGCGCGCGGCTCGAACGGCGCATCGCGTGGCTCGCGGCAGCCGATGGCGAGGACTTGCCGGAGCGCGAACAGGTCTGGGCACAGAGCCATTCGGCCGGCGACGACACCGCGGCGCAGCGGCTCGCCGGAGCGGAAGGACAAGCCTGGTCGCGGCTGATCGAGCTGTTCCGCCTTTCGCCCGGCGAAGCCGAATTGCTGCAGCTCGCGGTCGCGGTCGCCGTCGAACCTGCGCTCGGCCCGCTGGTTGCGCGCGCGCAGCAGGCGGAAGGCCGGTTGCTGCCGACCGAGCCGCTGGTGAAGCGGCTCGCCGATCTCGGGGCCCGTCCGGTGTGGCGGCCGACCGGCCCGCTCGCGCTGTGGGGACTGGTGCGGCCGGTGCGCTTTGCGCCCGGCGAGCCGCTGTGCTTCGAAGCCGATCCGCGCATCGCCGACTGGATGTTCGGCGCGGTCTCGCTCGACCAGCAGCTCGTGCTCGCGATCGATACGCCCGATGCGGGTCCGCTGCCGCCGGAATGGCCGGTCAAGGAGGCCGCGGCGCGCCTCGAACGTGCGCTGAAAGCGGGTGGCAAGGCGCGTCTCGTGGTCGAGGCGCGCGCCGGCGCCGGACGGCGCCGGTTCGGCGCGGCGGTCGCGCAAGAGCTCCGGCGCAAGGCATTGATCGTCGATCCGGCGGCGATGGCGCCGGCCGACTGGGCCGAGAACTTCATGCGCGCGCAGCGCTTCGCGCTCTACACCGACACCGCGCTGGTGTGGCGCGAGGGCGCGCCGGCCTGGCCGAACAAGATTCCGCTCGCGCCCATTCAGGTGGTGTGCGTCAACGAAGGCGCCGCGCCCCCGGCCCATGACGGCGTGACCGATCTCGTCCTCGCGCTGCCCGAGCCGGGCGTCGCCTCGAAGGCCGCGATCTGGCGCGCGCTTGCGCCGCATCTCGCCAAGGCCGACAGCCGCATCGCCACGATGCCGGGGCTTTCGCTCGGAGATCTCGAAGAGGCGAGCCGCGCCGCGCCGCAGAGCGCGGAGGAAGCCGGCGCGCATCTGCGCGCGCTTGCCCGCTCGCGCATGCAGGGCGCCGGCCGCGTGGTCGATCCGCAATTCGTCTGGGACGACCTGATGGTGCCGGCCGACCTGGAGAAGCAGCTTCGCCGCATCGCATTCGAGGCGCGCGCACGCCCGACGCTGATGCAGGATGCCGAATCCGCACGGCTGTTCGCCGGCGCGGCGGGATTGTCGGCGCTGTTCGCCGGGCCTTCCGGCGTCGGCAAGTCGATGGCGGCGCAGGTGATCGCGCGCGAGCTCGGCGTCAACCTGCTGATCGTCGATCTCGCCACCACGACCAGCAAATATGTCGGCGAGACCGCGAAGAACCTCACCGCCACCTTCGCGCGCGCGCACGCGACCGGCGCGGCGCTGATCTTCGAGGAAGCCGACGCGCTGTTCGCCAAGCGAACCGACGTGAAGGACTCCAACGACCGGCACGCCAATGCCGACACCGGCCACCTGCTGCAGCTGATGGAAGCGCATGACGGCATCGTCATCCTCTCCACCAACCGCCGCGCGAATATCGATCCGGCCTTCATCCGCCGCCTGCGCCATGTGGTGGAGTTCGCGCGCCCCGGCCTCGCCGAGCGGCGCAAGCTGTGGGAGCGGATGCTGCACGTGCTTGCCGCCGGCACGCGCGCGCTGCAGGGCCTCGATATTCTCGCCTCCCGCTACGAGCTGACGCCGGCGCAGATCAAGGGCGCGGTGTTGAGCGCGCGCTACACCGCGCTCGCCGAGGCGCGCGACGTCGAACTCGCCGATCTCGAAGACGGCGCGGCGCGCGAGCTTGCCAAGGAAGGGCGCTCGGCGGCGCCGCGCACCGAGCCGCCCAACCGACGAAGGATTTTGACCCATGGGTAGCGGCGGCAATCCTCTCGCGCTGCCGGTGATGCGCGGCGCCATCGTGCAGCTGATCGAAGAGCTCGGCATCGTGCTGCCGAACATCATCCCGTTCCAGTACAACCCGCAGAAGGTGACGCGCAGCTTCAAGCCGTGGAATCCGTTCGACGTCGATCCCACCAAGCGCGGCGCGCCCGCGCCGATGGCCGCGCCGTTCGACCCGGAAGAGACATATCAGTTCACCCTCGAGCTCGACGCGACCGACGATCTCGAAGCCGGCAATCCGCTCGCGCTGGTCAGTGGTGTCGCCTCGCGCATCGCCGCGATCCAGAAGCTGGTGATGCCGACGAAGGGCCTGATCGGCGACCTCATCGGCAGCGCGAAGGCGCTCGCCAACAAGCCGCTCGACAAGCAGGCCGAGCGGACGACGGTTCCGGTGGCGCTGCTGATCCTCGGGCTCGGGCTGATCCTGCCGGTGCGCGTCACCTCGATCTCGATCGAGATCAACGAATTCTCGCCGCTGCTCTATCCGCACATGGCGAACGTGACGCTCGATCTGCGCGTGCTCACGCCGGAAGCGTTCAAGTGCAAGCTGACGCCCACCACCGAGTTCGCCAAGTCGGCCTACGAGCTGACCCGGCTGCAGGAGGATGGCCTCGCCATCCTCAACTTCACCAACGCGCTGACCGCTGCGGGTTCGATGCTGCCGTCATTGTGAGGGAGCGACCGATGTCCGTGTTCGACGCCAAGAGCCGCTACGTGAAGTATGCCAGGATCGCGTTCGCGACCGACCGGCGCGGCCGCACAGTCAGCCACGTCACGCCGGCCGAAGTGCCGCCGCAGAACGAGCTCGGCCTGCACCGCCTGCGCGAGGGCCAGCGGCTCGACCACCTCGCCAATCACTACCTCGGCGATCCCGCCGGCTACTGGCGCATCGCCGAACTCAACGACGCAATGACCGTGGAATCCGCGCTCGATACGCCGCTCGTCGGCATTCCTTCGAAGACGTGACGCATGGGATTCGGACTGATCATAACCGTTGGCGAGGCCAAGACGCTCGCGCCCGACACCGTGTTCCAGTGGCTGGTCGAGGCGCGCGTCGAGATGGAGCTGTCGAAGCCGACGCTGTTCGCGCTGCGCTTCGAGGACGACATCTGCGAAGGCAAGCGCGAGATCGCCGACGCGAACATCTTCGCCAAGGACACCCTGGTCGGCCTGTTCGTCGTGCTTGAGGAGACCAAGGAGCTCGAATGCCTGGTCTACGGGCCGGTCACCAAAATACGCGCATCCTCGCTGCTCGGCGGTCCCGGAAGCTGGGTCGAGATCCACGGCGAGGATCGGCGCGTCTTGATGGGACGCAAGGGCGTGCAAGGCACCTATTCGGGCCTCGCGTCCGCCACCGCGTCCGCCATCCTGCCGCTCTACGGCTTCACACCCGACACGCAGGACACGCTGATCGAATACGACACGAAGGACAATCAGCTGACGCAGAGCGGCACCGATCTCGCGTTCATCGAGGACATCGCGCGCCGCAACAACATGGACTTCTGGATCGAATACAAGGTCACGAACGAAGCGCCGATCGCACTGACCGAGACCGCAAAGCTTCGCACCTCGCCGCCGCGCACGCAGCAGGCGGGCGCCGCCCCGCAGCTGCCGACGCTGGCGCCCGACGCCGACAAGGTGCTGCGCGTCAATCCGCCGGCGGACAAATGCCCGAACATCAACACGTTCGACACGCGGATCAATTTCGAGAAGCCGACCTCGGCGTCCGGCTTTGCGATGAGCGACAGCGACGACAAGGCGATCGTCAAGAACATGGTCGACGAGACGGCGGCGCCGCCGGTCGACACCGAGAAGCCCGCCAAGGTCAGCACCGGAAAACGCGAAACGATCGCGCCGCCGAAGACGACGCCGCAGGAATCGTTCCTCGCGCAGGAAGCGCTCGTGTTCGAGCAAAGCTGGTTCGTCGAGGCCGACTGTTCGGCGACGCGCGATCAGCTCGGATTCATCGTCCGGCCGCATCAGATCGTGAAGGTCGCCAACGCGGGCGACCCGCTGTCGGGCGGCTACCAGGTGATGAAGGCGACTCACGTCGTCAATCCCACCGACCATTTCATCGATTTCACGATCAGAGCCAACGGACTGGGCGGAGTGAACTGATGGCCGACCCCGATCTCGAAAGACTGATGGAAGAGCTGGAGAGCCACCTCTTCGGCAAGTATCGCGGCAAGGTCGTGGACAACAACGACCCGGACAAGCGCGGCAGCGTGAGGGTGGTCGTGCCGGCGGTGATGGGCGAGAAGCAGCTGTGGGCGCTGCCCTGCGTGCCCTACGCGGGACCGGACGTCGGCTTCTTCGCGATCCCGCCGGTCGACGCGAGCGTGTGGGTCGAGTTCGAGAACGGCGAGCGCGATCGCCCGATCTGGACCGGATGCTTCTGGGCGGCAGGCGAAATCCCCGCCGCCGACGGGACGCCCGACATCGCATTCTTCAGAACGAAAGGCGCGACGATCCGGATCGAAGAGTCCGGCACGCTGGAAATCGAAACCGCCGGCGGCGCCAAGATCACGATGACCGGCACCGAGATCACGCTCGAGGCACCGAGCATCAAGCACAGCGCGAATGGCGGCGCGACGGAGCTCAGCGCCGGCGGGTTCGACGCCATGAACGGCGCGCTGAAAGTCGTGTGAGGAGAGGACCATGGCGCTTCCGGTATCCGTGCTGGCTCCAGGCGTCGCCGCCGCCGGCGTTCCGGCGAGCGCGAAGGTCACGACGAATGCGCGCGTCACGGCGGCGGCCGGCCCGCTCGGCGTGATCGCCGACGTGATGCAATTCACCACGCCGCCGCCCGTGGTCGGCAACTGGGTCGTGGGATCGGCGCGCGTGCAGGTGATGGGCATGCCGGTGATCAATCAATCCTCGACCGGCACGAGCTTCAGCGCGGTTCCCTCTCCTGCCGGACCGATGACCGTGACGCAGGGCGACGCCCGCGTCTCGGCAATGTGAGGATGTGATGGCCGAGATCCTCCACGCGCTGCGCTACCCCTTCGCGATCGACGCCGGCGGCGGGCGCGCCGCGGAGGAGAGCGACTACGACACCTACGTGCGGCAACTGATCCGGCAGGTGCTGCTGACCGCGCCCGGGGAGCGGATCAACCGGCCGGATTTCGGCGCCGGCGTGCGGCGCATGGTGTTCGCGCCGAATTCGCCGGCGACCGCCACGCTGGCGCAGACCTTCGTCTATCAGGCGCTGACGCGCTGGCTCGCGACCGTCATCAAGGTC
>Ga0207683_10001630_pt1 | contig 20118 bp, 16 predicted proteins | sample KBSM73metaG_FD_184333 | JGI IMG/M metagenome (GOLD analysis project Ga0207683, IMG submission 184333) | Miscanthus rhizosphere microbial communities from Kellogg Biological Station, Michigan, USA - KBS M7-3 metaG (SPAdes) (version 2) | ecosystem: Host-associated > Plants > Roots > Rhizosphere >... | reverse complement strand
ACGTGGTGGACGGTGCGTTCGACTTCGCGAAGCTCGCGCGCACGGTCGGCACGGCGATTCGCCAGCTCGATCGCGTGATCGACCTCAACTACTATCCGATCGCGGCGACCAAGCGCTCGAACCTGCGCTGGCGGCCGATCGGGCTCGGCGTCATGGGCCTGGCCGACGTGTTCTTCCAGCTCGGCTGGGCGTTCGACGCACCCGAGGCGCGCGCGCTGTCGCGCCGCATCGCCGAGGAGATCTACTTCCACGCGCTGTCCGCGTCGGCGGATCTCGCCGTCGACAAGGGCAAGCATCCCAGCTTCGACGACACCCGCGCCGCGCGCGGCGAGTTGCAGTTCGACGCGTGGCGCACCCCCGAGGGGCCGGTCACGCCCACCGATCCGACGCGGTGGGACGCGCTGCGCGCGCGGATCCAGCAGGTCGGCCTGCGCAACTCGCTGATGATCGCGATCGCGCCGACCGCGACGATCGCCTCGATCGCCGGCTGCTACGAGTGCATCGAGCCGCAGGTGTCCAACCTCTTCAAGCGCGAGACACTGTCGGGCGACTTCATCCAGATCAACCGCTACCTCGTGGGCGTGCTCAAGCAGCTCGGGCTGTGGACCGAGCACACCCGGGCGCGGCTGCTGCACGCCGAAGGATCGGTGCAAACGCTCGTCGAGCTGCCGCCCGAGATCCGGAGGCGGTTCCGCACGGTGTGGGAGGTCCCGATGCGGTCGCTGATCGACATGGCGGCGGAGCGCGGCGCGTTCATCGATCAGAGCCAGTCGTTGAACCTGTTCGTCGAAAGCCCGAGCATCGGCGCGCTGTCGTCGATGTACTTCCATGCCTGGAAGCGCGGCCTCAAGACGACGTACTACCTGCGCTCGCGGCCGGCGACGCGCATCGCGAAGACGACCGTCGAGACCGCAGTCGTGACCGAGCAGGCCGCGATCGCGTGCTCGCTCGAGAACCCCGAGAGCTGCGAGGCCTGCCAGTGACCGCGCGGCCCGCACGCCTGCTCGATCCCGGCATGTGCCTGACGCTGCGGCCGATGGCCTATCCGCGGTTCTTCGAGATGTATCGCGGCGCGATCAAGAACACCTGGACCGTCGAGGAGGTCGACTTCGCCACGGACGTCGCCGACCTCGCGAAGATGCCCGCGGCGGAGCGGCACCTGGTGCAGCGCCTGGTCGCCTTCTTCGCGACCGGCGATTCGATCGTCGCGAACAACCTGGTTCTCAACCTCTACAAGCACATCAACGCACCGGAAGCGCGGATGTACCTGTCGCGGCAGCTGTACGAGGAAGCGCTCCACGTGCAGTTCTACCTGACGCTGCTCGACACCTATGTCCCCGACCACGACGAGCGCCAGAAGGCGTTCGCCGCCGTCGAGGCGATTCCATCGATCAAGCAGAAGGCGGACTTCTGTCTGCGCTGGATCGACTCGATCCAGCGGCTCGACCGCATCGACTCGCGCGCGCAGCGCCGGCAGTTCCTGCTCAACCTCATCTGCTTCGCCGCGTGTATCGAAGGCCTGTTCTTCTTCGGAGCGTTCGCCTACGTCTACTTCCTGCGCTCGAAGGGGCTGCTCCACGGGCTCGCGGGCGGCACGAACTGGGTGTTTCGCGACGAGAGCGCGCACATGGCGTTCGCGTTCGAGGTGGTCGCGACTGTTCGCCACGAGGAGCCCGGCCTGTTCGACGCGGAGCTCGAGCGCGACGTCCGTGCGATGCTCGCCGAGGCCATCGACTGCGAGGCGCGGTTTGCCGAGGACCTGCTCGGCGGCGGCGTTGCCGGGCTCTCCGTCCATGACATGCGCAGCTACCTCGAGTACTGCGCCGACCAGCGGCTCGCGACGCTCGGGATGGCGAAGCAGTACGGCGCGGTCAATCCGTTCGGCTTCCTCGCGCTCCAGGACGTCCAGGAGGTCACGAACTTCTTCGAGCGGCGCGTCTCGGCGTACCAGGTCGGTGTCGAGGGTGAGGTCGCGCTCGACGCCGCGTTCTGATCAGCAGAAATCCGCTTTGCGTGTCGCTCCGCGTGGCGCTGCCGTCACGCTCCGCGCGTGCTCCCGGTCCGCGTCCGTGGCACTTCGCACGCAGGACGCCGTGGCGCCCTCGTTGCAGGGCGGCGCCCCATGGCGAAAGCGAACGGCAAGAAACCAAACATCCTCTTCATCATGGCCGACGACATCGGGTGGTCGAACATCGGCGCGTACCACCGCGGCATGATGGCCAGCCGTACGCCGAACCTCGATCGGCTCGCCGCCGACGGCATGATGTTCACGGACTACTACGCGGAGGCGAGCTGCACGGCCGGCCGCGCGAACTTCGTGACGGGGCAGCTCCCGATCCGCACGGGGCTCACGACGGTGGGGCAGGCGGGGGCGCATGTCGGCATGCCCGACGCGGCGCCGACGATCGCGCACGCGCTCAAGGCCAACGGCTACGCGTGCGGCCAGTTCGGCAAGAACCATTTCGGCGATCGCAACGAGTACCTGCCCACCGTGCACGGCTTCGACGAGTTCTGGGGCTACCTCTATCACCTCGACGCGATGGAGGATCCGTTCCATCCGAACTACCCGAAAGACCTGATCGACAAGGTCGGGCCGCGCAGCCTGATCCACGCGACCGCGGTCGACAAGGACGATCCGACCGAGCACCCGCGGTGGGGACGCGTGGGGCGCCAGAAGATCGTCGAGGAGGGGCCGCTGCCGCCTCATGCGGTCTCGGGCATCAAGTACAACATGGAGACGATCGACGAGGCGATCCGCGATCACGCGGTGGCGTGGATGAGCAAGCAGGCGACCGCGGGACGCCCGTTCTTCTGCTACCTGAACCCGTCGCGCATGCACGTCGTGACGCACCTGTCGGAGAAGTACAACAAGCTGCGCACGGCCGAGAACGGCTGGACGGTCTCGGAGGCGGGCATGGCGCAGCTCGACGACATCGTCGGCAGCGTGATGAAGAAGCTCGACGACTTCGGCGTGTCCGAAAACACGATCGTGGTGTTCACGACCGACAACGGCGCGGAGAACTTCACGTGGCCCGACGGCGGCCAGACGCCGTTCGCCGGGGGCAAGGGCACCGTGCTCGAAGGTGGCTTCCGCGTGCCGTGCATCGCGCGCTGGCCGGGGCACATCCCGGAAGGCGTGGTCGAGAACGGCCTCATGTCGGGCCTCGACTGGTTTCCGACGCTCGCGGCGATCACCGGCGATCCGACGGTGGTTGACGAGCTCAAGAAGGGCAAGCGCTTCGGCGACCGCACGTTCACCTCGCATCTCGACGGCTACGATCAGACGGCCATGCTGATGGGCAAGGGGCCGTCGAAGCGCCGCGAGGTCTTCTACTTCGCCGAGGGCACGTTTGGCGCGGTTCGCATCGGCGACTACAAGTACCGGTTCATCGACCAGCCCCAGGGTTGGCTCGGCGGCACGGTGAAACCGGACTGGCCGATCATGACGAACCTGCGCCTCGATCCGTACGAGCGCACCGGCGCGACCGGCTCGATGGCGTACGTCGACTGGATGAAGTTCCAGTTCTGGCGGTTCGTGTTCGTCCAGGAGGTCGTCGAGAAGTTCGCGCGGTCGTTCATCGAGTATCCACCGCTGCAGAGGCCGGCGTCGTTCAACGTCGACGCGGTCAAGGAGCAGGTGAAGACGATGGCGTCGCACCACGCCAAGTGACGATCCGGCTCGGCCGCCGCTCTAGCGCGACCAGGTGCGAGCGAGCGACAGGGCGAAGGCGTGCTCGGGCACCGCGTCGAGAAAGGACCGGCGCAGCGCGGCGTCGCCGATCCTTGCGGCGGCGCTGGTCAAGCGGTGCTCGATGTCCGCGATCACGTCGCGCGCGGCGTCGAGGTCGCCGGTGGCGTGCAGAGCGCGTGCGTACGCGAGCCGGACGACCATCTCGCCTTCCTCGGGGCGGCCGTGGGTCTCCATGAGCTCCATGGCCTGCGTGGCCTCTTCGAGTGCCGCGGCGGCCTTGCCGGCGAGCAGGTGCGCACTCGCGATGCGCGCGCGATACACGCAGTGAAAGCCCGGCTCCTCGGAGTCGGTGGCGATTGCTTCGCGCGCGTACTGGAGGGCGGCGTCGGCGTTGCCGGCGACCAGCTCGATCTCGGCGAGGTAGTTGCGAGCGAACGCAGTGAGACGGCGATTCTCCTGCGCCTCGAAGGCGGTGAGGGCGGCGCGCTCGGCATCGCGTGCCTCCTCGATCCGGCCGAGGCGCACGAGACAGATGCCGAGGTTGTGCTGCGCCTGCGCGGTGACCTGGTGAAGGCCGATGCGCGTCGCGATCGCGATCGACTCGCGCAGCGAGCGCTCCGCCTCGGCATTTGCGCCGAGCGTGAGCTGTCCGTAGCCGACGCTCGCGTGCTGGCGGCACGCCTGGCGCAGGTCGCCGACCTCGGTGAAGCAGTGCTCGACCTTCTGATCGAGCGCGAGGGCCGCTGCGGCGTCGCCGTCGTGCAGCGCACGCCACGCCTGCGCGTAATAGATCCAGGCGCGCGCGGCCGGATCGGCACCGCGGGCCTCGATCCGCGAGAGCTGCGCGAACAGCCGGCCGATGAGCTCGGGATCGCCATGCCACAGCAAGGTCGTCATCGTCGCTGCGACCGCGTGCGCATACGCGTGATAGAGCGGCGGCGTGACCTCGGTCGCCGCGAGCGTGCGGCACAGCTCGAGCACCCGCGCGTGGTCGTGACGCTGGCGCGAGCAGGCATCGGCGACCGCCGCCGCCGCGACGAGCCACGGCACGCTCGCCGGCGACAGCAGCGCGATCGCCTCGTTGCCGCGCTCCGCGGCCAGCGCATACTCGCCGCGCCACACGTGCGCGCCAGCCTGCAGCTGGCGGAGATCGCCGATGAGCTCGCGATCGTGGGCGGTATCGGTCTGATCGGCGGCGTCGATGCAGGCGATCGCACGCTCCGCGCACTCGATCGCGCCCGCGAGATCATCGCCCTCGAGACCCTGCTGCGCAGCGTGCCGGAACCACGCGATCGAACGGCCGGGCTCCCCGCCGCGCCGGAAGTGCTCGGCGAGCGCGACCGCCTCGACGTCGGCGCCTTCCGCGGTCACGCGCGCCTCGAGCCATGCACCGGCGAGTCGGTGACCGGCGACGCGGTCGCGTTCGGTGACCATCGCGTACGCCGCCTCGCGCACGATCGCGTGCCGGAACGTGTACTCGGTCTCGCCGCTGAATCGGCTCTCTCGGCGGATCGTGATCAGCTCGCGGCGTGCGAGCTCGTCGAGCCAGTCGTCGACCTGCGTCGTGCCGCCGTCGAGCAGGGCAGAGACGCCACCGCGCCAGAACACCTGGCCGAAGATGCTCGCCGCGCGCAGCACGTGACGCGCTTCCGCCTCGAGCGCCTCGATGCGCGCTTGCACCATCGCGACGACCGTCTCGGGCAGGCGATCCTTGTGGCCCTCCGCGACCGAGCGGATGAGCTCCTCCAGATAGAACGCATTGCCCGCGGCGCGCTCGACCACACGCGCGACGAGCTCGCCGTCGACGTCGCCCAGTGCCTCGCGAACGAGCCTCTCCGAGGCGCTCCGCGTCAGCTCGCGCAGCTGCAGGCGCTCGACACGGCGATCCGCCCACAGCCTCGGGAACACGGTGTCGACCTCGGGGCGCGCGAGCGCGAGCACGAACAGCGGCCGCTCCGCGAGCTGGCGCACGATCGCGTCGACGAACTGGACGGTCGCGCGGTCACTCCACTGCAGATCTTCGAGCACGAGCACGACCGGATTGGCGTCGCACTCGGCGGCGAGGAACTGCTGGCAGGCGCGCAGCATCTGATCGCCCATGAGCTGCGGATCCTGCCGCGCGGCTCGCAGCTGGACGCTGCCTCCATCGGGCACGCCGGCGCCGAGGAGCTCGGCGAGGAACTCGGTGACGTGCTCGGCCTCGCGCGCCGGCACATTGCGGAGCACACGCGCGCGCAGCTTGCGGTAGCGCACGACCGGCGGTTCGTCGTCGACGACACCGGCGGTACGACGCAGCGCCTGGGCGAGCATTGCGAACGGCGTACCGGCGCTCATCGGATCGCCGCGGCCCAGCAGCAGCTCGAACGGCCGGCCGGTCACCGCGAGCCGCAGCATCAGCTCGAAGCGCACGCGCGACTTGCCGATGCCCGCCGCCGAGGTCACGAGCACGACGTGAGCCATCGGCTCGGACGCGCTCTCCTCGAACATCGCGAGCAACATGCCGAGCTCGCGCTCGCGGCCGACGCACTCGGTTGGCTTGCCGAGCAACGTGCGCGCCGCCACCGCGACATCGCGCTCGCGCGACAGGAACAGGCCGTGCTCGTCACCTTCGATCGAGAACCGCAGATCGAGCAGCGCCGCGCTGACGTCGTCGACGTAGATCGGGAATGTCCCGTAGCGCACGGACGCCGGCGGTGGCCGCGCGAGCACCGCCGTCGCCCGATCGATCAGCTCGCCGAACGGCGCCCGATCCGCGACCGCGCTGCGGCCGAGCGCGAGCGCCATCGCCGTGTTCGGAAAGATCGTGCGCAGGGCGAGTGCACAGCGCGCCGCGCTCGCCGCCTGATCGGTCGCCGCGCTGCGCCCCGACAGCGTCACCACGACCGAGCCGTCCTTGAGGACCTCGGCGCGTCCCTTGTGCTCGGCGACGATCGTCTCGAGCCGGCGCACCACCTGATGCGTCGGCCGGACCGGGCGCCTCGGATCGAGGGTCGAGGTCTCCTCGTCCGGTGCCACCACCGGCGTCACGGCCTGCCACGCGACACTCGTCGACGGCGTGCTCGGTGTCCTGTTGTCGAGCCCGGGCGTCACCTCGAGCGCGGTCTCGGCGAACACCACGCACACGAGCCGCTGCTCGCCCTGCATCACCGCGGAATCGCGCTGGCCGGCCGACCGCCGCGCCGTGGTCCCCAGATCGCCGATCGCGGCCAGCTCGCGGGCGACCGCACGACCGTCCGCGGGCCGCTCGTCGCGCTGCTTCGCCAGCATGCGCGCCAGCAACTGTTCGAGCGCGGGCGGCAGGTCGGGACGGGCGGTGCTCAGCTTCGGCGCGTCCTCGAGCAAGATCTTCGCGAGCACGGCGCCCTGATTCGCACCCGAGAATGCCGGCCGTCCCGCGAGGCACTCGAATAGCACGCACCCGAGCGCGAACACATCGGCGCGCACGTCGACATCGCGGCTGCCGCGCGCCTGCTCGGGCGCCATGTAGCGAGGCGTGCCCACGGCGGCGCCGGTGCGGGTGACGCCGTCATCGGCGAGCTGCCAGCGCGCGACGCCGAAGTCGAGCACCTTCACGCACCGCGGATCGCCGCCCACGAGGAACAGGTTGCTCGGCTTGATGTCGCGATGAACGATGCCGCGCTCGTGCGCCGTCCCAATTGCCTCGGCGACACGCGTGGCGAGCGCGACCGCATCATTCGCATCCAGACCATCGCCGCGCAGGTGCAGCGCGAGATCCTCGCCCTCGAGCCACTCCATCGCGAGATACGGCCACCCGCGATCGGTGGCGCCGAAAGCGAGGTAGCGAACGATCGACGGATGCTGCAGCTCGGCGAGCAGCCGCGCCTCGCGCACGAGCCGCTCGTGGTGATCGGCGGGCGCCTCCTCGCGCACGACCTTCACGGCGACGACCGCGCCCGACTGACGATCCAGCGCGCGATAGACCGCGCCCATGCCGCCCTTCCCGGCGAGCTGCTGGATCTCGAATCGGCTCGCTACGAGCGTCCCCGGTTGCAACAACACCCCATGGTACCGCAATGCCCCGGCGCGCGAGGCCCCGATCTACACTGCTCCCGATGGTGTCCTCGTCGGGTCTGCGCGTATTTCTGGTGCTTGTCGCCGCATGCACACACGCACCCGCTGCACGCCCGGAGCAGCGAAGCCTGGAGCCGAAGCCGGTCGAGGCGCCGCCGGGCGAAGCGCCGCCGGTCGAAGCGCAACCGGTCGAGGCGCAGCCCGTGGCGACCGCAGCGGTGGCCACCGAACGTTCGCGGCCGCCGGTCACCGCCATGGGCCCGCTGTCGCCGTCACCGGGGCATCAGGCGCTCGAATGGGTCGTCGACGTTCTCGTGCATCGCAAGGGCGACGTCTCTCACGACGAGCTGGTCGAGCACATGGACAAGAAGCTGCTGGGGCCGGTGTCGACCGCGACGGCGGACTTTCGCAAGTGGGCGGCCGACGCGAACGGCGGCGTGCTCGAGAGCATCGAGGTCGATGACCCGACGTTCATCCGCGCGTATGTCGCGACTCACGACGGGCGCTGGAAGCTGACCATCGAATTCGAAGCGAGCACGTCGAAGCTCACGTACCTGAGCTGGCGCCGCGACCGCTGAATCTTGGATCCGCCGCCCGACGCTCGTGCTACGTACGAGCCATCATGCGCCGCGCGCTGCTCCTCGCTGTGATCACCGCCGCCTGCGGTTCGCACGGTCCGCACGGTCCGGGGAGCTCGGGCGACGACGCGGCATCCTCGATGGACTCCTCGTCATCGCACGACGATGCCCACGTGACCGACAGCGCCTCCATTGTCGATGCGCGCCGCGACGCGCCGCCGACGCCTGACGCCTTTCCGGCGGTGCTCGACGTGCGCATCGACTGCCACAATACGTGCGTGCTCACTGCGAACCCGGCGGCGATCAACGTCACCGCGGGCACGTCGTTCCAGGTCAACTGGATCAACGTCGGTGACACCGACTGCGACGTCGCGAAGATCGATCAGTTCAACCAGGTCCCGATCGTCCTCGGTCTCGAGCCGGGCACGAGCTATCACGACTCCGTGCGTGACTGGTGCGGCACCCAGTTCACCGGCATGTTCCAGTTCCAGATCTCGATCTGCACGATTCCGTCGTACATCCCGGTGAACTGCGGCGCCTGACGCGGCACGCCACGTAACAGCTTCGTGACCCGCGAGTTCGCGCTGGAGCGCGGATCCGCGGCTTCGTAACGTGCGTGCGATGAGGATGTGGCTTGGTGCGTTCGTCGTGCTCGTCGGGTGCAACCACGCCGGAGCTCCGGCGGCGCCTGACGGCCCACCGACGTCGTCGGACGCGGAGCATCAGCGCGATGCGGCGGCGCTCGTCGACCTCGACGGTGACGGACTCGACGATGCGACCGAGCTCCAGCTCGCGACCGACTACATGCCGTTCGTCTCGCTTGCGCCTGACGATGGCTGCTCGCTCGACGGCATGCTCGTGCGCGTGTCGCCGCACCCGGCCGATCCGACGAAGGTGCTGATCGTCTACGACCACCTGCTCGAGCACGACTGCGGCCTCAGCGGCCACGTCGGCGATGACGAGGTGTTCGGCGTCGCGATCGATCCAGCGCGCCCGGCGCCGGCGGGAATTCTCGCGATCAAGGCCATCTCGCACCAGAACACGCCCTGCGAGCGTGACACCGAATGCTCGATGTGTGCCGGCGACTCGCGGGCGGCCTGCGATCTCGCCGCCGACGCAGGCGGCATGTGGCCGGTCGTCTACTCGAGCAAGGACAAGCACGGAAACTACGCATCGATGAGCCAGTGCCCGCTGCTCGGCACGTGCTTCGACACCTGCACGCTCGCCACGCAGCGCACGCGCCCGCCCGTCGCGAACGCCGGCGAACCGGGTCATCACCTGATCGACGATCTGACGACGCAAGGGTTCATCACCGAGGCGAACGGGTGGTCCGAGCCGACGCTCATGCACTTCGATCCGTGGAATCCGACCGCCACGTTCGGCGGCGCCGGAAACATCGCGAGCGATCTGGCCGATCCGGGCTTCGTCACGGCGCCCTGCGCGCCCTAGCCGCGATTGCGAGCGCTAGCAGCCGGTTGCTGCGGCGAGTGCGTCGAGCTGCGGGCGCACCGGCGACCCCGCGGGCGCGAGCACGAACGTCCACAGTGCACCGCTGCCGCAGCTCGTGCGGCGCGCCGTGCCCTCGAGATCGACCGGAGCTGCGGAGCCGAAGGCATCGATGATGTGCGCGTGCACTGCGCCCGTCTCGACGCGCACCGTGATCGCCGCCGGATCGACGCGGTGCTTGTCGCCATCGACCGCGACGAGCAGGCCGCGGAAGTAGGTCGTGAGCTCGGCCGCGAGCGCTGCGTCGTCGAGCTGCGCTGGATCGTCGAGTCGCCACACGAATGCGTACGACCAGTGGCTCGGGCTGTGCTCGTCGAGGAAGCCGGGCGGGAACCGCAGCTCCTCGTGGCCGCGGTGCGCGAGCGTCGGTGCGAAGTCGAGCGGGAACGGAATCGTCTCGTGCTTGTAGCCAGCGGGGACGGGCCAGGCGTGACCGCCGCAGGCGGCGAGACAGAGGGCGAGGAGGCGGCGCACTCACAAGAAATAGTCGATCTCGGCGTCGAGCGTGACGTCTCCGGTCGCCGAACCCGCGACGACGACGGCCGGTCCCGCTTCGACGTACCAGTGCTGGTCGAGCGCGTAGCCGATGCGAAGGTTGACGGGCACGCGAGCGTCGTGTGCGAGCCAGTCGATCTCGATGGAGGCATTCGAGAGCAGTGCTGCATCCCCGAGCTGGACCGCGAGCGACGGCTCCAGGATCGTCTCGATCGCGGGCGAGTCGCCGGTGGCAAACAGCGTCTGCGTGATCAAGTACATCGGCACGTGCTCGATCGCGGCGAGGTAGCCGTACGCAGCCGGGCCGAGCTGCAGGTCGTCTGCGCCGAACGTCGCGCTGGTTGCGGTCGGTAGTGCGGCGCCGAGCCCGGCCCCGATCGAGCCGTGAGGCCACGTGATGCCCGCGACCCCGAGCAGTCCGACCTTGCCGAGCCCGATCGTCCCCGCCGCATGCCCGAGCGAGACGTCGGCGCGCACGCCCAGGACCGAATCGGCTGATCCCGACCAGCCACGCTCGACGAAGGCGGCACGGACCTGCACGTCGGTGGTGTCGGCCGGCAGCGTGTACGACGGCTCGAGGCGCACGTAGCTGTGCTGGGGGAGGGGATTGAGCGCGTCGTCGAGCACGCTGTCGGCGCGGACGTCGTGCGCCAGCAGCGCGAGCAACGTTGTGCAGAGCGCGCGCACCGCCGCTCATCGGCAGCAACGTGCGTGCCGTACGGCACATCACGCGCAACGGCTCGCTCAACTGAGCCGAGTTTTTTCGCTTCGTCACCTCGGCAATGCGGTTACGCTCGTCGACATGATGCGGATCGTCGTAGTCGTCGCGGTCGCATCGGTCGGTTGCCACCAATCTGCAAGTCACTCCACGGATGCGGGAGCGACGGATGCAGGCGCGACCGACGGAACGACCACCGATGCCGACACGGCGGTCACGCTGGCGACGCCGGTGAAGAAGCAGATCTTCCTGGAGATGGTGAACTCGGCGGAGCAATCGGCGCTCGACTGGACGACGGCGTATCCCTACTGCGAGGACATCGGCGACGGCCGCGGCTACACGACCGGCATCGCCGGCTTCACGACGGACTCGGCCGGCGCGACCACCGACGACGGCCCGGGCGTCCTCGGCGTGGTGCTCTACTACAACTCGGTCATACCGACGAACGTGCTCGCGAAGTACACGCAGGCGCTGCAGGCCGCCGCGAATGCGGGGACCGGCAGTCACACCGGGATCGATGCGGTCGGATCGTTCTGCGCGGACTGGGCGACCGCCGCGGCCGACGCGACGTTCAAGGACGCGCAGCAGCACGACTTCGACGTCACGGCGTTCGATCCGGCGCGCGAGCTCGCCATCTCCGACGGACTCGGCGTCCTCGGCCAGGCGGTGTACGTCGACGATTCGATCCTGAACGGCTACGGCGGCAATCCGAGCCTGGCGCACGACGTCGCGGCGGCGAAGATGGCCGCACAGACGCCTGCGCAGGGCGGCGACGAGATGACGTACCTGAAGGCGTTCGTCGCGGCGTATCGCGCGTCGATCCTCGCCGACCCGGGCCACGCGTCCGATGGATCGGTCGGGCGCGCCGACACGATGTGGGGACCGCTGGTGAACGCCGGCAACTTCGATCTCCACACGCCGCTGCACTGGTCGATGTACGGCCAGGCATTCGACATCGCGTCCGACCCGACGCCGGATCCCGCGCTGTCGACCGACTGGTAATTCCGCCCGTGGGGTTCCCACGATGGCCGGGTCGCGTGTTGATGGCGGATGAAGCTCGCCGTTTCGTTCCTGGTGCTCGCCGCGTGTAGCTCGACCCTGACGCCCGCGATGCCGGATGCGGCGCCAGGCAAAGACGCGCGCGCGCGGGACGCGCCTCCGTCGATCGACGCACCACCGGATGCGCCGGGCCCCGACCTCGCGTGCCTTAGCCAGCCGCCACCGACCACCGCGCCCGATCCGCTGCCCGTCGAGGGCAAGCTGTTTGCCGTCACCAACTACAACGTTGCGCCGGTCACCGGAGCGACGGTGGTGCTGCGGCGCCGCGGGACCGACGCCGTGCTCGCGCAGGCGACGACAGCCGCCGACGGAGGGTTCACGATGACCGTCGCGAGCGGCGGTGCGCCCGTCGACGGTACCTTCACGGTCGCGGCGGCGGGATATCGACCGACTCGCGTCGACCCCGGTGACCCGCTGTCGGGAGGCGAGAACGCGCTGATGCTGGTCGCCGACGACGCCGAGCTGGCGCGCTGGTACGCCGCGGCGGGCACGACCTTCACGCAGGGATCTCCGACACTCCTCACGGCCGCGGTCGACTGTGCGCACGACACGCTCGATGGCTCGACGATCGAAGTGGCACCGGCGCCTGCGACCGTCACGTACTACGACGCTACGAACAAGCGGTGGGACGCCGGGCTTGCGGCCAGCACGAACGGCTTTGCGCTGGTGACCGGGCCGGCATCGTCGGTCAGCGTGACCGCGAAGCTCGGTGCGACGTCGCTGCCAGCGCACGCGATCACGGTGCAGGCCAACGCGCTCACGATCGCCGTGCTCACGCCGCGATCAGATCCGAGGTAGCGTAGTGGGATGAAGTGGCCTGCGTGGTTCGCGTTGCCGTGTCCGCACGGAACTCCGTGCGATCGGTGGGTACTCGATCACCGCGGGCCGCCGGCCGAAGAAGGCGCCGTCGTATCGCCGTGATCGATCGAGGTCGAGCGCAGGTACTCGCTACCGCACGACGGATGCGGTCGGCAGCTGACCGACCGCCCGCAGCTCGGTCAGGTCCGCCTTCGCATGCCTTCGCACCACGAATCCGCGCCCGATCAAGAGCGGCCCGCCGACGAGCACGATGATGAACGAGCCCGAGGTCGCAATCGTGAGGACTGCCGAGGCTCCGAGCAGCGCCGCGCCGAGTGCCATGTACGACCAGCCGACGCGCACCCGGTCCTCGAGGTGCTCGCGATGCTCGCGAACGTCGGTGAACGTGTGTCCGCACGCGCAGGTCTCGAGCGCCCTGGGAACCTCCGCGCTGCACCCCGGACACCGCCGCGTCGTCGGCCGGCCAGCCGCCACCACGGATGCCGGATCAAATGGCTGATCGCAGCTGCTGCAGCTCGTGGCGGACCCGCCGTTGAGGTGCTTGCATGCAGGACAGATCTTGCGCGCCATCGCGTGAGAGTACCAGCCGATGTCTAGTTTCCGCCGGAGCGAGGTAGATCGATCGTGAAGATGCAACCCGTCCCGCCGAGGTTGCGCACGTTGAGGGTGCCATCGTTCGCCTGTACCGCGCGGTGACTGATCGACAGGCCGAGACCGAGACCCGTTCGGTCGCTGCTCCTCTGCTCGAAGGGTCGAAGCAGCTCTTCGGCGTTGCCGGGCGGAAGGCCACCGCATTCGTCCTCGACTTCGATCAGGACACGGTCGTCGGCGGCGCGTGCCGTCAGCGAGACCGTGCCGTTGCGTCGCGAGAACTTGAACGCATTCTGCAGCAGGTTCGAGACGGCGGAGCCGAGCATCTGTCGATCGGCGTCGACCGTCAGGTCCCTGTCGATCGGCGCGACCTTGAACGTGATCTTCCGGGCGTTCGCATCCAGCGTGGCGCCGACCTGCCTTCTCGGCGGCCAGCTCGGTGACGGACTGGCAGAGGTCGCCGTAGTCGTGAACGACCTGATCGACCGTGAATCCCTTGCGGTAGAACTCATTCCCATGTCTCTCGGCTGTGGCGCCGATCTCCATGGGCACCTTGGACGAGCCTTCCCTGGGCCCCCCAATCCTTGGTGGCAAGTTGATAGGTAGCAAGTTGAAGCCCGTCACCGCTGAAAGCTAACTGGCTCAACTTGCGCGTGATCCGAAGGCCTCGTCGGGCGCAGCCGCCCAACCGTGCCCGAACCGCTCAGCCGGGGCGGCGACGCGTGCATGGCTCCATCTATGCACCCTCGATGGACGTGGCCACGATACGAAGTCTCTCCGTCCTTGCGCTCCTGCTCGGCGCCGTCCTGGTGGCACTGTCGCCCCGGCGCCGTGCGCTGATCGCTCAGAAGCTCGAGCGGTCTCGTCGGTTTGTCTCTCGCCGAGTCGTCGATCGAGATGCACGCGAACGGACGGCACGAGAGCGGTGGGATGACGACGGCGGTGCCTCGAACGGAGGAAACAATGCGGTTGTCCGATAAGACGCTTCTAGGAAGAACGGCGATCAGCGCGGATGGCAAGGTGATCGGGGCGATCTCCGAGCTGTTCATCAGCACCACGGAGTGGCGGGTCGAGTCGATCCAGATCGAGCTCAACAAAGACATCGCCGACCGCATCGGCGCCAATCGCACGATGTTTCACCGGGGCACGATCGAGTTGCCGGTCAGCTTCGTTCAGTCCGTGAGCGACACGGTGGTGCTCACCATCAATGTTGAACAGCTTCGCGAGGCACGGCGCCCGCCCGCGACGGATGCAGCCCCGCAACCGGGCCCGTCGAGCTGACGCGGACCTTGCGCGCGGATTCCTCCAAGGAACGCCGATCTGGAGCGGGCGCGTAGTACAAGGAGTGTTCTGACACTCCCACGCGAATTCGAAGTCATCGATCACGCCGAGTCGCCGCTCGGGGTGCTCATCCTGCGGCGACGGACGGAGCCGGTTCCGGGCGTCATCGAGCTGACCCTCGAGCATCAGTTCCTGATGAGCAGCGCGGTCGTCGTGTCCGAGCGCGAGCTGGCAACCCGCGCCATCGCGATGCACGGCGGCAGCGATCTCGATGTCCTGATCGGCGGCCTCGGTCTCGGCTACACCTGCAAAGCAGCGCTCGACTCGAACCGCGTCGCGCGTGTCGAGGTCGTCGAGCTCGTTCAAGGCATCATCGACTGGGTCGCGACCGGCGTGATTCCGCTCGGCAAGGAGCTGATGGCCGATGCGCGCTATCACGCGATCCAGGACGACGTGTTCGAGCGCCTGCGCCGCCCCGCCACCGCGCCTCATGACGTGCTCCTGATCGACGTCGACCACTCTCCCGACGAGCGCCTGGGCGAATCCAGCGACAGCTTCTACGCGCACGCCAATCTCGTGCTCGCCGCCCAGCATCTGAAGCCCGGCGGCGTGTTCGGCGTGTGGTCGACCTCGGAGAATCCGGCGTTCGAAGCAGAGCTTCGCAAGACGTTCCACGACGTCCGCGTCGAGCCGATCGAGTTCTTCAACGAAACGGTCGGGCTGCCGGAAACGAACTGGCTGTTCCTCGCGAGACGCTAGCCGGGCCCCGTCGTCGATCAAGCGAACGCTGGGATGTTGACGCGCATGCGAGCCAGCATTTCGCGAAGCGGCGCCACGGAGATGGGCTTCTCGATACAGCTGGCCAGCCCGAGGGAGCGTGCGGTTTCACGCGCTGCGACCTGTCCCGAGATCAGCACGACAGGGATCCGGGAAAGGCGCGGGTCGTGACTGCGCTCTTCGATGAACTGCCATCCGTCGACGTTCGGCATCACGAGGTCGAGCAAGATCAGACATGGCAGCGTCGGCACTGCTCGCAAATAATCGAGAGCTTCGGCACCGTCCGATGCCGTGGCGACTTCGTAACCTTCGCCTCGAAGCAACTCTGTCAAAAGCAGTTGCACATCCGGCTCGTCGTCCACGACCAGGATCGGGCCACACTCGGACGGAGACGCTTCGACAGGTTTCACGAGCGGCTGGCTGCCGGACAGCGGGCCCGATTTTCGGCGTTCACGCTTCGTGCCGGTGTCTTGCTCCCACTCGATCTTCGGCGTCGCTGGCAGTGTGAAGTAGAAGCAGCTTCCGCGACCCACCACGCTCTCGGCCCAGATCCGACCCTTGTGAACTCCACGATGCCTCTGGCGATCGATAGACCGAGACCGGTTCCCAGCTTGGCGGTCTTCGGTGCTTGCCAGTACGCATCGAAGATGTGCTCGAGCTGGGCCTTCGCCATGCCCGGACCCGAATCGCGCACGGCGAGCTCGATCTCGTCGAGCGTTCGCCTTGCCTCGATGCGAATACGGCTGTTGGGGCCGGAGAACTTGATCGCGTTACCGACGAGGTTCATCAGCACCTGGAGAATCCGGTCGCGATCGCAGTAGGCGACCAGCTGCGATTCTTCGAGGACGGTCTCGAGCTGTATCGCTTTTGTGGCAGCGGTCGGACTCGCTGCCATGACGGTTGCCGCGAGCAGTGCGTCGACGTCCTCGGGCTTGATCTCCGTCGACAGGTGCCCTGCGTCCATGCTCGAGAGATCGAGAAGATCGCTCAGCATTCGGTCCATCCGTTTGGCAGCGTTATGGATCAGCTCGACCTTGCCGCGGTTCAGCGCGTCCAGCGTCGTGGTGCCTTGCAAGATCTCCGAGCCAAGCAGAACCGAGTTGAGCGGGTTTCGTAGGTCGTGCGACACGATCGCGAGAAACTCCTCGCGCATGTTGACGGCCAGGCGCAGCGCTTCCTCGGCACTTTTTTGTTCGGTGATGTCGGTGAACGTCGATCGACAACCCACGATCGCTCCCCCGGGATTGCGAGCGACGGCGCTCACCATCTGGACCACGATCGAATGCTTCGTCGAACTGACGAGCGTCAGCTCGACCACCTCTGCGCCTTGGGGCAACGACAACCGGCGCTGCAAGTGGTTACGGAACACAGCTCGGTCAGGCTCGGAGACGTACACGGCAAACGGTTTCCCGATCACGCGACTCCGCTGTGACCCGAGCATCGCTGCACCCGTCAGGTTGATCTCCAGGACACGACCGGCTGGATCGAACGTGCAGTAGGCGACCGGGGCGAAGTCATAAAGGTCGGAGTAGCGGGCGCGAGACTCTTCGAGCTGGTGGTGTGCTTCGCGCAGCTGTTGGTTCTGTGCCTCGAGCTCCGCTTGGTGGACCTCCAGATCGTGAATGAGGCGATCTCGCTCGTCGCGTTCGCCTTGCGCGGCGGGTTGGTTGGACTGCTCGTTCTCCTTGTTCGATACGTTCGCGTCAGTTCCCATTGCGCCCCTCCACGCCGGACTCGCCCTCGACCGCCAGGAGCACGAGTTTCGTTTGATTGGCCAGACTACGCAGTCGGCTTCCACTGACGGAAAAACGAGTCACCCCGACACCGTCGAGGTCGAGCGTCAGGGAGTGGCCGCGAAATGGCGCTCCGGTCTGCATCGTCTCGGTGATCCGCCTTTCGAGCTCTGTATCGGACCACGCTCCGGTGCCGATCTTCCCGAGTCGAGTTCCGATGATCTCTTGCGGCGTGAGCTGAAACGTCTGGTAGTAGATGTCGTTGACCCAGATCACCGCCTGGTTGCCGTCGACGATCATCAGGGGGTGCTGGATGGCTGCGAGCCCGTCGGCGGCGTATTCGTCCACGGCGGCTGCGAGATCCGTCCTGCGCTTCGGCAGGTCGATGTCGACGATGGAGATCACCGCACCGCGGATCGTCAGATCGAGCGTGCGATAGGGAACGATTCGCAGTCCGTACCACTTGCCGTCGGTGGCGTGAATCTCGCGCTCGATCGTGGCGAGTCCATCGATCGACTCCGAGATCACCTTCTCGATCCCGAAACCGCCGAGGAACGAATTCAGCTGCGACGCCGAGCGACCGATGTCGGTCGGCAGCAGATTCAGGAGCTTTTCCGCGGTCTGGGTGAACCGGCGGATCCGCAGATCGATTCCAACGATCACGATCGCACGGTCGACGCCTAGCAAGAGGTTATGCAGATCGTCGTTCGCGCTGCTGAGCTCGCGCATGCGGCTCTGCAGCTCCTCGTTGAGCGTGATCAGCTCTTCGTTCGTCGACTGGAGCTCCTCCTGCGAGGTTTCGAGCTCCTCGTTCGTGCTTTGCAGCTCCTCGTTGGAGGACTGGAGCTCCTCGTTTGCTGACTGTAGATCCTCGTTCGTGCGCTCGATCTCTTCGATCGTGCTCTGCAGGTACTCCTTCGTGAGCGCGAGCTCCTGACTGAGCGCGTGCGTCGCTTCGTAGTTGCTATCCGAGGGTACGGGTGAAGGTGCAGGATTCGCGGTGAGCTGGGCGTCGATGCCACTCTTGAACAGGACGAGCACGCATCGCGCCTTGGTCTCCGGATCGAGCAGCGGCTGCACGATCAGTGTGAACGCCTGAAGCCCAGTGACTTCCGTCTTGACGTACGCCGTTGCCGTAACCGCTTCGTTCGTCGAGAACGCCTGCTCGATCGACGCCTTCAGCGACGGATAGAGCTCCGCACGTGCGAGCCGCAGGACGTTGTGCGTCGCCACGCCGGAGGGCTGCTGCAAGTAGCGGTCGCTCGATCCTCGGAAGTACAAGATGTCGAGGTTCTCGTTGATGACGACCGCCGGTGGCGCGTACTGCTCGAGGATCTTGCGGTCCGCGAGCTGCGCGAGGCTGAGCATCGGACGCGCGCCGACGAACGGCTGACGTTCCTGTGTCGCGGCAGCTCGTGCGGTCGCGCCAAACTCGACGGGCGCCGCCACGCTCACATGCTTCGCGCTGTAGATCCGGTTGTTGCGATCGATGAGCGCGAACAGATCGGCGGCATCGCCCACACTCTCCGAATGGCCGAGCATGAGAAATCCAGCCGGCTTGAGCGAGTAGTGCAGGATGCGCAGCACCTTCTTCTGGATCGCCGGCTGCAGATACATCAGCAGGTTTCGGCACGAAATCAGATCGAGCTTCGAGAACGGCGGATCGCGGCTGATGTTCTGGACCGAGAACACCACCATGTCTCGCACGCGACGGGCGACCTGATAGTGGCCGTCGTCGCTCTTGATGAAGAACCGGCGCAGGCGCTCGCTCGACACGTCCGCCACGATGTTCTGCGGATACACGCCTCGTCGGGCCTGCTGCACCGCGTCTGCATCGAGGTCGGTACCGAAGATCTGGACCGCGACGTTCACGCCCTTCTCCTCGAGCGCGTCGAGCACGCACATCGCGATCGAGTAGGCCTCTTCGCCCGACGAACATCCCGGCACCCAGATGCGGAGCGCGTTGTTCTCGCTCTTTCCCTCGAGGAGACGCGGGATCACGTCGCGGCAAAGGATCTCGAAGGGCTCCTTGTCACGGAAGAAGCTCGTGACGTTGATCAACAGATCTTTGTGGAGATCGGAAAGCTCTTTCGGATCGGACTGGCAGAGACGAAGGTACTGATCGAACCGTTCGATGCGATGGACGGCCATGCGCCGCTGAATTCGTCGTTCGATCGTCTTGCGCTTGTAGTGCGCCAGATCGATGCCGAACGCGGTCTTGAGGAGCACGGCGAGGTTGCCCACGAGCTCGTCGAACTGCGGAGGCGCCACGGAGTGCAGATACGGATGCTCCGAGACCCGCAGGATTTCGTCGGCGATGTCTTCCGGCTTGAGGCAGAAGTCAGCCGAACCGCTCTCCTGCGCGCTGCGCGGCATGCCGTCGAACTTCGCACTCGACGGCTCTTGCACGAACGTGATGCCGCCGCTCGCCTTGATCGCAGCGAGGCCGAACGTGCCGTCGGTGCCGGTTCCCGACATCACCACGCCCATCGCCTTGAGGCCGCGGTTCTCTGCCAGCGACCGAAAGAATGCGTCGATGGGCATCTCCGGCCGAGCCCCCAGCGACGGCGTGACCAGACGAATGGTTGCGCCGTCGAGTGCGAGCACCGCGTTCGGCGGCGACACGTAGACGTGATTCGGCTTGATCACGACGCCGTCTACGACCGTTTCGACCGCGAGAATGCTCGCGCGTCCGAGCAACTCTGTCAGCATGCTGCTCTGGTTCGGCGCGAGATGCTGAACAACCACGAACGCGGCACCGTCGACCGTGGTGCGCCGCAGCAACGTGCTGACGGCTTCGAGCCCTCCCGCCGACGCTCCGATTCCGACGACAAAGAA
>Ga0207683_10001629_pt1 | contig 20121 bp, 19 predicted proteins | sample KBSM73metaG_FD_184333 | JGI IMG/M metagenome (GOLD analysis project Ga0207683, IMG submission 184333) | Miscanthus rhizosphere microbial communities from Kellogg Biological Station, Michigan, USA - KBS M7-3 metaG (SPAdes) (version 2) | ecosystem: Host-associated > Plants > Roots > Rhizosphere >... | reverse complement strand
TTGCATTTTTGAGATCAAGCGCCTCGACCAAATCGTTTGTGTCGGAGGCGTAGGTGTCCATCTCGTTGCCGCCGTCGGTCTGGTCGGAGCGGCCGTGACCGCGCCGGTCGAACGCGATGGTTCGGTAGCCCTTGTCGAGGAAGAACATCACCTGGTTGTCCCAGTCGTCCGCGCTTAGCGGCCAACCGTGATGGAAAACGATCGGCTGCGCGTCCCTCGGACCCCAGTCGTTGTAATAGATTTGGGTGCCGTCTTTGGAGGTGTTGAATGCCATGGGGTTTGCCTCCGCAATGCGAATGCCGGCCGGCGGGACCGGTGCCGGTCGCGATTGGCCGAAAGGCGGGCGAGTACGGGTCCGTCGACGCTCGGAGTCGTGACGATGGGCGAGCCCGTAACAGCTTTGGCGCGGCTTAGGGAGAGGCCGACTCGGCGACGTCTTCAGCGTCGGCCGAGCGAGCCGTAGACGGTGCGGCCGCCGAGCACGGTCGCAAGTACTTTGAGGTCGCGGATCCTCTCGGCGGGCACCTTCATTATGTCGCCGGACAGGACCACAAAGTCGGCATATTTGCCGGGCTCGATCGAACCCTTCACGCCCTCCTCGAAGGTCGTGTAGGCGCCGTTGATCGTGACCGACCGGATCGCCTGTTCGCGCGAAATGCCCTGGTCCGGGCCGAGGCTGCCGCCCCAGCCGGTGCCGCGAGTCACTTCGCCGTAGATCTCGAGCAAAGGCTCGGCATGGTAGGAAATAGGCCCGTCCGATCCGCCGGCGAACATCAGGCCGTTCTTCAACCACTCGGCATAGGGCTCGCTGCGGTCGGCGAGGGGGCGCTGCCAGGCCTTCAGGATCAGCGCACCGAGCTGGTAATTGTGCATGTACTGGGAATTGATGATCACTCCGAGCCGCTTGACCCGCTCGTAATGCTGCGGCCCGAGCAGGAACGCGTGGTCGATCATCCACCGGCGCTTGACGATCGGGGTCTGCGAATTCGCATATTCGAAGGCGTCGAGCGCTTCGTCGATCGCCGCGTCGCCGACCGCGTGTGGGCGGAGCCGGTAGCCGTATTTGGCGACCAGCGCGGCGAAACGCTTGAACTGGTCGGTCGGAACTTTCTGGAGGCCGCGATAACCGGGCTTGCCAGGATAATCATGCTCGAGCAGCGCGGTCAGCTCAGCGCCATCGAGACCGGTCTCGCCAATCTCGTCGGCGCGGAACATGCCGTCGCCATCCGAGCCTGGCTTGGGCAGGGCGCGAAGGTCTGCTTCCGCCTTATCGAGCGGCTCAGCGGGATCGACGTTGTAGGATAAGTCGATGCGGACGGTGAGCTGGCGCTGGTCGCGAAGCCGGCGGTACATCGCGGCATCGGCGACGCTTCCGCTCGGATCGCCGGCGCTGGTGAGGCCGTGGCTGTTGGCGAGCGCCAGCACGCGCTTCATTCCCGCGACCTGCTGCGCCGGCGTCGCCTTGGGCATGAACTTGCGGACGAAGCGCCCGGCATTGTCCATCAACAAGCCCGTGGGCTCGCCGCTTGAGTCCTTGTAGACCTGGCCGCCCTGCGGATCGGGCGTGTCGCGAGTTACTCCGGCCAGCTTCAGCGCGAGGCTGTTGACGATCACATAGTGGGGGCCGGGAATGCTGACCGGATTGTTCGGCGCCGCCGCGTCGAGGTCGGCACGGGTCGGCAGCCGGCCTTCGGCAAGCTGATATTCCCACCAGCCGCGCGTGCCGACGATCCACTCGCCGGGTTTCGAGGCCTTGGCGCGGGCCGAGAGCGCTGCCTGAATCTCTTTGATCGAATGGATGTTGGTGAGGTCGACCTGCGTCTCGAGGTCCTTGCCGCTGCTCAAGTGCACGTGAGTGTCGTTGAAACCGGGCAGGACGGTCTGGCCGTGGAGGTCGATGACCTGCGTCTTCGGGCCCTTGGCTTTGAGCACCGCAGCATCGCTGCCGACGACAATGAACTTGCCATCTCGAATCGCCGCGGCGCTGGCGGTCGAGAACTTGCTGTCGACTGTGACGATATGGGCATCGCGGATGATGAGGTCGGCCGGTCCATTCGCCAAAGCCGTTGCGGTCATAAGAAGGACGAAGGGACTCATACTGATACTCCTTGCCTAGAGGGTGACGCGAGCGCCGAAGCGGAAGAAGCGGCCGACGACGTCGTAGAACTGGCCGTTGGTGCTGCTCTCGTTGATGCCGCCGGCGGCGCCGGACGGGATCATCGGCGGGTCCTTGTCGAGGATGTTGTTGACCGCGCTGAACAACTCGACCGAGCGGTTGCCGCCAAGCGCGAAGCGGTAGCTTGCCGAGCCGTTCAGGTAGAGGAAGGCGGGCACGCTATTGTCGTTCACCGAATTGGCGCCCGTCCCTTCATGCAGGATCGTGCCGAACACGCCCGGCCCGACGAACCGCGCCTGCATGCCGAGATGGGTCGGGCCGCGATCGTAGTCGAGGAAGGCGTCGCCGGTCCATTTCGGAACGCCGCCGGTGCGATTGAAATTGCTGACCTGGCCGAGGCGGTCCTGGACGCCGGCCGGCGTGGTGGCGGTGAGCTTGAGAACGCGTGTAGCGAGCAGCTTGGCGGTGAGGTTTCCGCCGAGGACGTGCGGGCGCGAATAATTGAGTTCGAAGTCCACGCCGCGCGTCGCCGCCTGGGCGAGGTTGAGCCGGGTGTTGGTGATGAAGGCGATGCTTCCGTCCGGGTTGAAGGTGATCGACTGGCAGTAAAGCGTGTTGCCGGCAAAGCAGCCCTGCGCCAGCGTCGGCGCTCCGAGCGTCGCGATCGCGTCCCTGATCTTGATATCATAATAATCGATCGAGGCGGTGAGGCCCTTCAGGAAGCTTGGCTGGAAGGTGGCGCCGGCGGTCAGCGTGTCTGCCTTCTCTGGCTTCAGGTTCGGATTGCCGGCACTGATCTCGCGGATCTGCACGGAGCGGTTGAGCACCGGATCGAACACGTTGGTGTTCGAGCTTCCGCCGTTTTCGAAAAGCTCGGCAATGTTGGGCGCGCGTATATCTCGCGAGCGGGTTGCCCTGAATCGCAGGCCGCTAATTGGCTCGTAGCTGCCGCCGACCTTCCAGGGGTAGACCGTTCCGCTCAGCGAATAATGGGTCAGGCGGACTGCGCCATTGACGTTGAGGCCTTTGGCGAGCGGCGCCTGCGCCTCGGCATAGGCTTCGAACACCTTGATGGTGCCGACCTCAGGAAGCTGGTTGCCGAGGATCCAGCCGCCGACCGACCCATTGGCGTTGACGCGCTGGGAGATCGAATCGGAGGTGCCGACGGCATGGTCGCGCCGGGCCTCGGCGCCGGCCGCCAGGGCGACGGGGCCGGCCCAGGTCGAGAAGGGCTCACCGCGCAGATTGGCAGCCGCGACCGACTGGGTCGTGACGAGCCGGAAGATCGCGCTGCCGTTGACGTAGGGATTGAGGCTCAACGAGCCATCGCCGAAGACATTGACCGGGATGCAGCCCGCGGCGCGCGAGCGGCAGATGATCTGACCGGTCGCCGTGTCGACGACGGCGTCGACCGCGTTCGCATATTCGAGCTGCTTGCGGTTGTTGGGTCCGAATTCGAGGTCGTAGATGTTTTTGCCATACTGCGCATAGGCGTCTGCGGTCCACGAGCCGAAATGCGCGGTCACTCCGGCCACGGCTTCGTAAGTCGTATTGTCGCGGTCGAGCTTGATCTTGCCGACGTCATTGCTGACCCGCCCTATGGTGATCGTCTGGAGATTGTTGGCGACCATCAGCGCGCGGACCGAGGCAGGCAGGAACGCATTGTCGCGCCTGATCACGAGGTTGCCGCGGTCACGCGATTCCTGGCTGGCTCCGCCGGTCTCTGAAAAGCCTCCGGAAAGCTCGGCGAAGAGCTGGACGTCGGGCGTGACGTCGAACTTCGCGCTGACAAGCCCATTCACGGATTCGATGGGAGTGCCGAGCAGGGCGAGTAGGTTCTCGTTCTGGTTGATGCCGTCGCCGCCGATCATCGTCGATCCGAACACCTGGCCTAAGGCGTAATTGTAGGTCGTCCCGCCCGGCCCAAACGCGATGCCCTTCAATGGGCCGCTGACGATCAGGCCGCCCGGCGTGGTGATCGCGGAATGGACGTTCGGGGAAATGATGAAGTTGGGAAGGCCATTGGTCGCAAAGGCGGCGTTGGTGATGAGGCCGACATCGCGGCGGCCCCAGTCGCGCGTCAGCTGCGTTCCGATCTCGCCGATCTTCACATAATCGACGCCGGCCATAAGGTGGCCGCGGCCATCGGCGAAGGCGGTGCCCGCGGCGAGCGAGAGCCGGTGCTCCTCGCCGTCATTTTCGCCAGAGATTCCAGCCGACGCGGTGGCGCGAAACCGCTTGAGGTTGCTCTTGAGGACGATGTCGACCACGCCCGATACGGCATCCGACCCGTATGCCGCCGAAGCTCCGCCGGTGACCACCTCAACGCGGTCGACCAGCAGGGTCGGCACCACCTTGATGTCGACCGAACCGGTCGATGAGGTCGGGACGTGACGGCGGCCGTTGATCAGGACCAGAGTGCGCGTCGCGCCGAGGCCGCGGAGGTCCGGATTGATCTGGCCTCCGCCGCGCGAATTGACGCCCGCGGTGTTAGGCGAATCCATCGGACCGAAGCTGGGGATCTGCTGAAGGACTTCGCCGATGGTCGCCGGGTTGCGGTTCTCGATGGCCTGGCTGCCGAGCACGGTCAGGGGCGTCGGCGCCTTGACCCCGGCGGGCAGGCGCGAACCGGTGACGACAATCTGATCCGCCGGCGCAGACTGCGACGTCGCGGGCGCAGAACTGAGAAGCAGCACCGCGGGAAGAGACAGGCGATGGCCTGCGAAAATGTGAACAGGATTCATGACGAACCTTCGGGAAGCGAGGCAATAAAAAAGCCCGCCGAAAGGGCGGGCCGCGGGGTGATTGGTTAGGGTGTCAGCCCCTACGCCATCGCCAGCCGGTCGCGCCCGCCAAATCCCATTGCCAACGCCACCAGCGCGCGGAAAGCGCGGCGGTCGAGGCAGGAAGAAGCGAACGCTGGTTCATTGCACCAAAGGCTAAATGACCGCGGTTCCAGACGTCAACCCGTCGTTGATCGAAAAATCCTGACTGTTGCGCCGCAGCCGTTGCGCGGCGCTGTCCGGCCGTTAAGCTGGCGATCTTTGCTCGGAATTTTGCCGGAGAATTCAAGTCGATGACCAAGTTCAGCAGGTTCGCTTTGCTCGCCGCCACCACGATTCTGACGCCGCCGGTGCTCGCGGCTCCAGCCAGGTCGGTACCGATGACGAGCCTCGTCAGCCAGGTGTCGATCCCGCACACCATGTTCAAGCTCAAGAACGGGCTGACCGTCATCGTCCACGAGGACCACAAGGCGCCCATCGCCGCGGTCAGCGTTTGGTACAATGTCGGATCGAAGGACGAGCCCAAGGGCAAGACCGGGTTCGCGCACCTGTTCGAGCATTTGATGTTCAACGGCACTGAGAACCTGCCCGGAGACTATTTCACCTATCTCGCTCAGATCGGCGCCACCGACCTCAACGGCACGACCTGGTTCGACCGGACCAACTATTTCGAGACCGCACCGGCGGGCGCGCTCGATCGGGCGCTGTTCATGGAAAGCGACCGCATGGGCCACCTGCTCGGCGCGGTGACGCAAGGCGTGCTGGATAACCAGCGCGGGGTCGTCCAGAACGAGAAGCGCCAGGGCGACAGCCGTCCCGGCGGTCTCACCCAATATGAGATCTACGGCACGCTGTTCCCGGAGGGACATCCCTATCATCATACGACGATCGGCTCGATGGCCGACCTCGACGCGGCAAGCCTGGCCGACGTCAAGCAATGGTTTCGCGACAAGTACGGACCGAACAACGCGGTCCTGGTGATCGCAGGTAACGTCACCGCCGCGCAGGCGCGGCCGTTGGTCGAAAAGTATTTCGGCGACATTGCCCGGGGACCGGTCAACGTCCCCGCGGCGGCGAGCGTGCCGACGCTGGCGAAGGCCAAAACGATCGAGATGAAGGACCATGTCGCGACCACCAGCATCACCCATTATTGGGCGGTGCCGGGCCTGCTCGATCCGCGCACGCCGGCCCTCGACATTGGCGCGTCGGTGCTTGGCGGCCTCGCCAGTTCCCGCCTCGACGATCTGCTCGTCCGCAAGGAAAAGATCGCGGTCTCGGTAAGCTCCAGCCTCAGCGCATTCCAGCGCATCGGCGTGCTCAGCGTCAGCGCCAATGTCCGCCCCGGAGTCGATCCCAAGCTCGTTTCGAAGCGGCTCGACGAGGTCGTTGCCGATTATATCGCCAAGGGACCGACCCGCGATGAGGTGCAGCGCGCAGTAATGAGCGAGGTTTCGGGCCGGATCCGCGGCCTCGAGCAGGTTGGCGGCTTCGGAGGCAAGGCGGTCTCGCTCGCCGAAGGCCAGACCTTCGCGAAGGACAGCAATTTCTACAAGAAGAGCCTGGCGCGCTACGCGGCCGTCACTCCGGCCGCGGTCCGCACCCAGCTGCAGCAGTGGATGCGGCGCCCCGCCTTCACGATCATCCTGTCACCTGGTGAACGACCTGCCTACGCCGAAGCGAAGACCGTGGCCGCGGCCAAGGCGGTGCCGGACAAGAGCGCGGGCGCGGTGAAGGGCAATCGCCCGATTCCCCCGGTCGGGCAGCTTGCGGCACTCGACTTCCCGGACATCGTGCACTCCAAGCTCGGGAACGGGATGCCGGTCGATTACGTGCAGCGCACGGGCGTGCCCGTGACCCAGGTCGCGCTCGCCTTCGATGCCGGCGATTCAGCGGACAGCCCGCAGTCGCGCGGCCTGGCGTCGATGACGATGGACATGCTCGACGAGGGCACCTCGAACCTGACCTCGCAACAGCTTGCCGAGGCGCAGGAGCGCCTGGGCGCCGACGTTGGCACAGGGAATGGCGCCGACCGGTCCTATGTGACGCTCAATGCGCTTTCGCCGAACCTTGCGCCGTCGCTCGACCTGATGAGCGAAGTCGTGAAGGACTCAGCCTTCCGCAGCGACGATCTCGAGCGCATCAAGGCGCAGCGGCTGACCGCCATCGCGCAGACGCAGAAGGACCCGACGCGCGTCGCTCGCCGGCTTCTTCCCGTGGTCTTGTATGGCGCCAATCATCCTTACGGCGGCCCCGCGGGCGGCGACCCCAAGGCAATTGCGGCTTTCAGCCGGACCGACCTCACCGCTTTCGCGCAACGCTGGCTACGACCTGACAACGCGAAGCTGTTCGTAGTCTCCGACCGGCCCTTGTCCGAAGTCCAGCCCCTGCTCGAGGCCCGGTTCGGCAACTGGGCGGCCGGGACATCCGCAAAGGGGGTAAAGACCTTCGCCGCCCCGCCGGCTCGCCCGGCTTCGCCAAAGATCCTGCTGATCAACCGGCCGGGAGCACCGCAGTCGAGCATCCTCGCAGGCCAGCTGCTGCCGATCGACCCCAAGAGCGACATCGTTCCATTCGATGCGGCGAACGAGGTGCTTGCCGGCGATTTCCTTGCCCGCCTTAACATGGACCTGCGCGAAGAGAAGGGCTGGTCCTACGGGGTCGGCGGCGGTGAGCAGATCAACTTGCACGCCGTCCCCTACCTGATCTCCGCCCCGGTTCAGGCCGACCGCACCGGTGACGCGGTCGGCGAGCTCAACCGGCTCGTCACCGAATATATCAGCACAAAGGGTACGACGCAGGAAGAGCGCGACCGCGTCGTGACGAAGAACATCAACCAGCTACCCGGCCAATTCGAGACAGCCGGGTCGGTGCTCGGCGCGATGATGGACATCGACATGCTCGGCAAACCCGACGATTATTACGAGAAGCTGGCGCCCGAATATCGTGGATTGACGCAGGCGAGCCTTGACCAGGCCGCACGCGCCGCGCTCGATCCCAAGGGCTTCACCTGGATCGTCGTCGGCGATGCGGCGAAGGTCCGCCCGCAGCTCGAGAAGCTCGGAATGCCGATCGAGGTGGTGGAGGCGCCTTGAAGGCACCGAGCGCAGCGAAGCGATTGCGGAGCGATCGTTAGCAGCGCGTAGAGATGGCGAAAGCCGGCCAGCGTGCGCGAGAGAAGCGAGCGACACGACTGACGTCACGCGATTGATTCGCGTGACGGCACTTCCGATGAGGTCCGGCCCCGGCGCGGAGTAAATCCGCGCCGTCGGTCCTGTCCGCTACGCGGCAGGCCGTCCGCGGCTTGCCGTCTCTTCGATGTAACGACGCTCGCTTCGCTCCGCTTACGTTACGCTCGGCGGCTCACCCTGGTGACGTGACCCATCTTGCGGCCGGGGCGGGCCTCGCCCTTGCCGTAGATGTGGAGGTGCGCGCCGCGCTCCGAAGCGATCTCAGCCCAGCGGTCGATCTCGTCGCCGATCAGGTTTTCCATGACGGCGCCGCCGCGAGTGAGGCCGGTCAAACCAGGCGGAAGGCCGCAGATCGCGCGGATGTGCTGCTCGAACTGGGAGGTGACCGCGCCTTCGATCGTCCAGTGGCCGCTGTTGTGGACGCGCGGCGCAATCTCGTTGACGAGGGGGCCTTGGGGGCTGGCGAAGAACTCCACCGTAAGTACGCCGACGTGGCCGAGGGCCTCGGCAACCCGCAGCGCGTACTCGCGGGCCTGCTCCACCTGAGGCGCGACGAGCTCGCCGCCTGGCACCGTCGAGCGGCGAAGAATGCCCGCGCGATGCTCGTTGGAGGGCGAGTCCCAGAAGGTGTGGCGGCCGTCATCCCACCGCGCAAGGATGACTGAGAATTCGGCTAGGAAAGCAATCGCGGCTTCGGCGATCGCGGGCTCCTCCCCGATCGCGGCCCACGCGGCCTGCTCGTCCCGCCGTCCGCGAACCCAGGCCTGGCCCTTGCCATCATAGCCGTAGCGCCGGGTCTTCAGGACCAGGGGGAGACCAACTTTCAGGACAGACGCGGTGACGTCGGCGAGGCATGAGACCTGGCGCCACGGAGCGACGCGCGCGCCGCAGCTTTCGATGAAATCCTTCTCGGTCGCGCGGTCCTGGGCGATGGCCAGCGAGCGCGTTCCCGGCCGAAGCTTGTCGCCGAGCACAGCGAGCGATTCCACCGGCAAGTTCTCGAACTCGTAGGTGACGACGTCGACCTCGGCGCCGAACCTTTCTAGAGCCGTCGCATCGTCGAACGAAGCGCGCGTGTGCAAGGCCGCGACGTCAGCCGCGGGCGGGTGCTCATGCGGATCGAAGATATGGCTCTTGTAGCCGAGCTGGGCCGCGGCGATGCTGAGCATCCGGCCAAGCTGGCCGCCGCCGACGATGCCGATGGTCGAGCCCGGAGGAATCATCGGCTACCAATCATTCGGGCGCGTCAGCCACCGATCCCGTCTGCGCTTCCCGCCAGGCGCGCAGCCGCCCACAGAGCGCCTGATCCTCGTTGGCGAGGATGGCGGCGGCGAGCAGGCCCGCATTGATCGCCCCGGCCTTGCCGATGGCGAGTGTGCCGACCGGGATGCCGGCCGGCATCTGGACGATGGAAAGCAGGCTATCCATGCCCTTCAGCGCCTGAGTTTCGATCGGCACGCCGAGCACCGGCAGCTCAGTCATCGACGCGGTCATGCCTGGCAGATGGGCCGCACCGCCCGCGCCGGCAATCACCAGCTTCAGGCCCCGCCCCTTGGCGGAATGGGCGTATTCATAAAGGCGTTTGGGCGTCCGGTGCGCTGATACGACCTTGGTTTCGTGCGGAACGCGGAGCTTGTCGAGCAAGTCGGCCGCATGGCGCATGGTCTCCCAATCGGACTTGCTGCCCATGATGATGCCGACGAGCGGCCCATCCTCATGCATTTGGCATTGTCCCGCCTTGGTTCAGTTCTAGGAAAGAGGGCGTTTAGGGGGGCGACTCGGCCTAGGCAATCGGAGCTTTCCGGTCACGCTGCGCGTTGAATCGTCACTAAGGGAAGTTCCCGCGTTTTCAGGATGGTGGAATCGCGCTATGAGTGGCGTACAGACAAGAGCAAGGCTCAGGGGCAATGTCTGAAAATACATGCGGCGTCGCGGACGTCGAAGATCGCGAGCGGCTGGTCGAAGAGATCAGCATGTTGAGAGGGAAAGTCGCGCGCCTTCAGGAGCGCGTGGAGCAGCTCGACCAGCTCGCGCACCAGGATTCGTTGATCAACCTGCCGAATCGCCGCGGCTTCATGCGCGAGCTCGAGCGGCTAATCTCGCGAGTCGACCGCTACGGGATCAACGCCGCAATGCTGTTTGTCGACCTCGACGGGCTGAAGATGATCAACGACACGTTCGGTCACCGCGCCGGTGACGGGGCCCTGATCCAGGTCGCGGACCTGCTGGCCAAGGGCGTTCGCCACAGCGACGTCGTGGCGCGGATCGGCGGCGACGAGTTCGGCATATTGCTCGAAGCGTCGGACGAGGATGACGCGCACGAGACGGCGACCAGGCTGGTCGACCAGATCTGCGGCTGCGAGTTTCTGCACGACGGCGATGCGCTGCCGCTGAGCGTGGCGATCGGCGTCGGGATGATCGATGCGCTGGACACCGCCGAGGCCGTCATGGAGCGCGCCGACGAGGCGATGTACGCCCGCAAGGCTGCGGCTTAAGCGTCTTCCAGATAGTAGCGGCGCTCGACCGACAGATCGTCGGTGAGGTCGTAGACGATCGGCTTGCCCGTCGGGATCTCGAGCCCGACGATCTCGTCGTCGCTGATGTCCGACAGATATTTGATGATACCGCGCAGTGAATTGCCGTGCGCGGCCACGAGCACACGCTGGCCGGCTTGCAGGCGCGGCGCAATCTCCATGTCGTAACAGGGCAAGGCGCGCGCGATCGTGTCCTTTAGGCTTTCGCTGAGCGGCACGCCGACGTCGGCGTAGCGGCGGTCGCGGCTGACATCCCACGGGCTGTCCCTGTCAAGCGGCGGTGGCGGGATGTCGAACGAGCGGCGCCAGATCTTGACCTGTTCGGCCCCGACCTTGTCGATCATCTCCTGCTTGTTGAGGCCCGTCAGCCCCCCATAATGGCGCTCGTTCAGCCGCCAGTCCTTCGTAACCGGCAGCCACAAGCGGTCCATTTCATGCAGCGCGAGGTGAAGCGTCCGGATCGCCCGTGTGAGGACGCTGGTGAAGCAGAAATCGAAGTCGATACCCTTGTCGCGCATCAGCTTGCCGGCCGCGCGCGCCTCGTCAACGCCGGCCGGCGACAGATCGACGTCCCACCAGCCGGTGAAACGATTCTCGAGGTTCCACTGCGACTGGCCGTGCCGCAGGAGCACCAGTTGCGGCATCAGACTGTCTCGGTCTGCTTGGTTTTCGCCTTGGCGGCCTTGGCCGCCTTGAGCTCGGGAAGCACGGCGTGGAGCGCGTCGAGGCAGCCGTAGGCCAGATGCTTGGAGCGCTGGGGCGACCAGCCATAGACCTCATCGGGCAGGTCGAAATTGTCCTTGAACGGCATTTCCAGGGTCATCGACACGCAGCCGTAGCGTTCGGCAAGCTGGGTCGTGGACATCGACATATTGGCTTCGCCGGGCTTGGGGATCTCATAACCCTGGCTGCGCTGGAAGTCGGGGCAGAGGCGCTCGAGCGTTTCGCTGAACAAGTTGAACAGCCTGAGCTGCCCATCCTTCAGTGAAGGAATCCCCTCGAAGCCGGCGAGGAAGTTGGCGGGGATCGCTTCGTCGCCATGGACGTCCATCGCGAAGTCGACGCCGGTTTCGTCCATCGCGTTGCGCACGCAGAGAACCTCGGGGCTCTTCTCGGCCGAGGGAGCGTGCCACTCGCGGTTGAGGTTCACCCCGGCAGCGTTCGTCCGCAAATGTCCGCGGCGCGATCCGTCGGGATTCATGTTTGGGACGACTCGGAAGGTGCACTCGCGGCGAAGGATGCGCGCCACCGGATCATCCTCGTCGGTGAGCTTCTCCAGCGCGCCTTCCATCCACCATTCGGCCATGCTCTCGCCAGGGTGCTGGCGGGCATAGAGCCAGACGTTGAGCGGGCCCTCGCCGATCGTAAGGCAGTCGATGTCCTGTCCGTCCAGGCTCTTGCCCAGCGAGCGATAAGCGACGCCGTCGAGCGCAGCAGTCTGGGTGACCAGATCGTGGTGCCGCTCCATCGAATAAGGCGCGAAATAAGCGATCCAGACCACGTCCTGCGGCGGGGTCAGCTTGATCGTCAGGACGCCGCCCGAATAGCTGGTGTTCGACACTCGGAGCCATTCCTCGCGGTCGAGGCTCATCACCGCTTTATAGTCGGGCCAGCCGTGAGGATAGGCCGAGCCGGCGCAATTGGTGATGCGCAGCGTCAGCTCGCGCCCCGCCCCGCCGGCGACGCGGAAATAGAACCATTGGTAGAAATCGCTCATGTGATCGGTGACGATCTCGAGGTCGGCGCTGTCGCCGCTTTGATTGACGACGCGGATGTTACCCGCGTCGAATGAGCTGGAAATGGTGAGGGGCATGCGCTGCTACTCGGCTGGTTCGGGAATTCGGGCGCGTGATAGCCGAAAATGGAAGACCCGCAACCTTGGCGGGGCTTGGCGCTCGGCCCTGCCGCCGCTAGCCCCACGCCATGACCAAGCCCGCAGTCCTCGTCACCGGCGGCGCCGGATATATCGGCAGCCACGCCGTTCTCGCGCTGAAGGACGCCGGGTGGCGCGTCGCGGTGATCGACGATCTGTCGAACGGCACGCGCGACGTCGTGCCGGAGGACGTGCCTTTCTACCAGGGCTCGATCGCCGAGCGTGTCCTCGTCGACAGCGTCATCGACGAATGCGGCATCAGAGCCATCATGCATTTCGCGGGATCGATCGTGGTCCCGGAATCGGTCGAGCATCCGCTCAAATATTACGCCAACAACACGCTCGCTTCGCACAGCCTGGTTTCAGCCGCGGTCGACGCGGGCGTGAAACACATCCTCTTTTCGTCGACGGCCGCCGTGTATGGCGCACCAGACCGCGTTCCGATCGTCGAGGACGACCCGAAACTTCCGATCAATCCCTATGGCGCGTCGAAGCTAATGACTGAGCGAATGCTCGAGGACGCATCGGCCGCGCATCCGTTCAACTATGGCGCATTGCGTTATTTCAACGTCGCCGGGGCTGACCCCAAGGGGCGGACCGGCCAGATCGGCAAGGGTTCGACGCACCTCATCAAGATCGCCTGCGAGGCTGCCGTGGGCAAGCGCCCCCAGGTCGCCGTCTATGGCAATGACTATCCGACGCCCGACGGCACCTGCATCCGCGATTACATTCACGTCAGCGACCTGGCCGCCGCCCACGTCGCCGCGCTGGAATGGCTGGTGGCGCATCCGGGCGAGAACCTCGCCATGAACTGCGGTTACGGCAAAGGCCTGTCGGTCAGCCAGGTGCTCGACGCCGTCGATCGGCTGACCAATGAACCCGTCAAACGGGTGATCGAAGGCCGCCGCGCTGGCGACCCACCGGAGCTCGTCGCCGACAACAATAGGCTGCTCGAAACGCTCGACTGGCGGCCGGCTTATGCCGACATCGACCGCATCGTCGGTGATGCGCTCGCGTGGGAGCGAAAGCTGGCGGAGCGGCCGACTTAGGCCGTTATTTACCGTGCTCAGCATATCTAGGTGCGATGCGCGGACTGATTGCCCTCGTCTTCGTGACCGCATTCGTCGCGACGCTGGTCGCGCAATTTGCGTCGCACAAGACCGGCCCGATCGCCGCTCAGTCGGGCACGGCCGCACCCTCCTCGGAAGCGAGCGAGACCAGTCGGGCCGCCGAGCTGAAGATCGGAAGCTCGCCGCAGTTCACCAACGACGATGGAAGCCTCGGGCTGCAGCGCGAAGCCGACGGCCATTTCTATGCCGACGTGCGAATCAACGGAAACTCGGTCCACATGCTGATCGATACCGGCGCGAGCGGAATCGCCTTGTCGCGGGACGATGCGCGCACTGCGGGCCTCGCGACATCGATCGGTATGAACGATGTCGTCGGCGAAGGCGCGGATGGCGAAGTTCATGGCGAATATGTGAAGCTGGACCGGGTCGAGCTTGGACCGCTCAGTGCAACCGGCATGGAGGCGGTCGTGTTGAACAGCGGCGAACAATCGCTGCTCGGCCAAAGCTTCCTCAGCAAATATTCGAGCGTCCAGATCGAAAACGACCGGATGGTCCTGCGCTAGGCCTCAACCCTGTCGAATGAGCACGGTGGTCGGGCGGCCGAGATGCTCGGCGAGCGCGTTGACGCAGCTCATATGTTCGGCGCGCTGGGAGGCGATTGCCGCAAAATTGGGGTTTGACCGAAGTTTGTAGCCGCTGGTTGCCAATCTCGTAGCGACTTGTTGGAGTTCAGCATCGTCGGGCTTCAGGCCGAGCGGCTGGAGCGCAATGATCTCCGCAAGTTCGCGTGCCATCAGCCGCCCTTCCTCGCGTAGGAGCACGGCGGGACCGTAGAGCTTGTCGTCGTCGATCAGATGCTCCGCGATCAAGGCAAGATCGAGGATTGCGCCGAGCGCGGCGGGCCAGCCGGCGCCGGTCGACACCGACCGAAAATAGATGAGTGACGGGTGTGCTGTATGGCTCTGGCGCACGGTTGCGCACCAGTTGCGCGCTTCCTCGAGGTCGGGAGCGAGTGCGGCCTGGTTGCGAATGGCTGCAAAACGCTCGAGCAAGGTGAGCGCGGATGGCGGATCGCCGGCCGAGGTGTTGAGCTTGATGATGCCGATGTCGCGGCGCGAGATGCTGCTCTGCACCTCGAGCAAATAAGTGACGGCCATGGTCATCACCGCCAGCCCGCAAAAGCCCGCGGCGAGGATGATCCAGCGGCCCGCGCCTGCGGGATAGTGCGGGCTCAGCCCGACCGTCAGTAGCGCGCTGCCCGCTTCGTAGATGGCATCGCCGAAGCTGCGGATCGGCGGGGAGAAATGGTTGCGTGCACCATAGGACATCAGCCCGAAAGCTGCCGCGAGAAGGGCCATCCAGGTGACAAATGAGCTGACAAGGACCAGCGGCGCAAAGGTGGACGACAGGCCGCGGCGGCGGCCGCGGATCAGTTTGAAAAGCAGGAGCAGCACGCTGCCGATACGACGCGTGACCTGAAGCGAGGCGCGGCTGCCCCCCGGCACGACGACAGTGTCAAACACGTCACGCAGGATCAGCCACGCGAGCAGCATGCCGGGAACGACAAGCAGGAGGTCGAGAGCCATGGGGCGAACAACGGCGGAGCGGCTGTTATGTGTCCCGCCGGCCGCATGCCTTGACTAAGCGGGCGCCTCTCTCTAGGTGGGCCGCCGGCTCTCAAGAGGGCCGACCACCAACAACCAAAGACGAGACACGAGCAGGCGCCCGGCCATGAAGATTCGCAATTCATTGAAGTCGCTCAAGGCGCGCCATCGGGACTGCCGAGTCATTCGCCGTCGCGGCCGCACCTACGTCATCAACAAGACGAACCGCCGCTTCAAGGCGCGCCAGGGCTAAGCTGCCGTTCCGCTTGCGCTTTGCCGCAAGCGTCACGACATATTATCGCGTGCCGGAGCATTTCGGCGTTGAAACGAAGGTAAGCTTCGGTTCACGCGGATTGCATTAGACCCGGCAGCAGGGGAGTTGTCGGCCATGGTCAGGCTAAGAACAATGCTCATGCTTGGCGGCGTCGCGGTAGCGGTGGGCCTTACGGCGGCCGCTCATGCCCAGGCTCAGCAGCCCCAGACGCCGAAGAACTGGAGCTACTCGCTCGACAAGAACGGGCAGCGCGTGCCTAAGTCCAATCGCGTGAACAATCCGGACGGCAGCTGGCGCGAGGAAGTGCGCCAGGGCAATTGCGTCACCGTCAAGGAACGGTCGGCGAGCGGCGAGTATCGCGAAACTCGCCAGTGCAACCCGCAGAACCCGGGCTAGCGCTTACTTAAGATCGGTGAAGCTGCCCTTCGGCCGCTCCTTGATCACGCACGACGGCAGTCCGGAAGCGGGGGTAACGTCCTTGCAATCGCGCACCTGGGCGCTTCCATCGGGCCCGGCGAAGATGGCCCAGTCGCGCGCGGCGCCCCTGTCGTAGACGCAATGCGCCATCCACATGTCGAGGTTCTTGTAGGTGCCGACATAGCCCGCATCGGTGATCCGCTTGCACGTGTAGCCCGCATCGTAGATCGCGCGCTTGAGCCCAATCGCGAGGTTGAAAGCGTCGAGCTTGTGAAGAAGCTTCTGCTCCTCCGATTGGACCTTGATTGTCTTTGGCGGCGCCTGCTGCTGTTCGTTGTTGCACGAAGCGAGCGCGGCCAGCGCGATGATAGTGACGGTGCGGCGCATCGGCTCCTCCTTCAGCCTTTGTAATCGATCATGACACGAGCCGCGGCGCTCTTGGCGCGTGCCAGAGCATCCTCAACGCTCGGGCCCCGCGCGAGGGCCACGCCCATGCGGCGGTTCTTCAGCGTTCTCGGTTTGGCGAAGATCCTGATGTCGACCGGATAGCCAGGGGCACCAACAGCCAAAGCATCGGCAACTCCTGAATAGGAGAAGGTCGCGCAATCTCGGTCGGCGAGTATCACGGCAGACGCGGAAGGGCTCGCGAACTCGATCCCCGGGATGGGCAGTCCGAGGATCGCTCGCAGATGAAGCTCGAATTGGTTGGGGAGCTGACTGATCAAAGTGACCATACCGGTGTCGTGGGGACGGGGGGACAGTTCGGAGAAGATCGCCTGGTCGCCGCGAACGAAGAACTCGACGCCGAAGATGCCCTGGCCGCCGAGCGCCTCGACGATCTTGCGTGCCTGGTGGCGCGCCGACTGAAGCGCCTCGCGAGGGATCGCGGCGGGCTGCCAGCTTTCTCGATAATCACCGGCTTCCTGGCGGTGGCCGACCGGCGGGCAGAATATCACGCCGCTCTCAGTGGTGACGGTGAGCAAGGTGATCTCGCTGTCGAAGGCAATGAATTCCTCAACGATCACGCGCGGACGATCGCCGCGCATGTTGGCGACGGCATAGTCCCAGGCCGCGCCGACCTCTTCGGCTTTCTCGACCGTGGTCTGACCCTTCCCTGAGCTCGACATCACCGGCTTGATTACACAAGACACGCCGAGCTCGCTGGCAGCGGCGATGGCTTCCTCGCGGGTCTCGGCGAAGCGATATTTCGAGGTGACCAGCCCGAGCTGACTGGCAGCGAAGTCACGGATGCCGTCGCGATTCATGGTTAGCTGCACGGCCTTCGCCGACGGCGCGACGCGCCAGCCCTCTGCCTCGAGCTCGGCGAGCATCGCCGTGTCGATCGCCTCGATCTCGGGGACGATCACGTCCGGTCGATGCTTTTCGACCGCGGCGCGAAGCGCCTTGCCGTCGAGCATTGGAAAAACTTCGAACTCGTCGGCCAGCTGCATGGCCGGAGCATTCTCATAGCGGTCACAGGCAATGACCCGGCAGCCGAGCCGCTTCGCAGCAATGGCGAATTCTCGGCCCAGTTCACCGGCGCCGAGCAGCATCAATGAGGCAAGATACATGGCCGGGGCGATAGCCGCGCGGCCCTTGCTCGGCTAGAGCGGCGGCAAAGGGGAGGAATGGATGCGTAGGATCCTGTTGCTGACCGCCGCCGCTATGCTTGTCGCGGCCGCTCCGCCGACACCGCCAAAGACGCCGACACCGGCCAAGGTTCGATCGCCGGGTGACGCGGTGAAGGCCGCTCCGCCGACAGATTGGGTTGAAATCCCAGCGGCCGACCTGCTTGTAATGGACCTCGCCGGCGGCAAACGCGTCGTCATTCAGCTCGCTCCGCAATTCGCCCCGGTGCACGTCGCCAACGTCCGGACGATGGCTCGAAGCGGCTATTGGGCCAAGGCCACTATCTATCGGGTTGTCGACAATTGGGTGACCCAATGGGGCCTTGGCGATGGGCCGTTTCCGACGCCACCGGGCGTTGTTGCTCGACCGCCCGAGGAATACCAGCGCAGCTTGGCGGGCCTGACTCCCGTGCCGATGGGCTCGCCCGATCCCTATTCGATGAAGGCCGCCTACGCAGACGGTTGGCCGATCGCGATGCAACCCGGCGGCGTAGTCAATCCAACCTATTGCTATGGAGCGGTTGGCGTAGCTCGGGACGCAGCGCCCGATACCGGTAACGGCAGCGAGCTGTTCGCCGTAATCGGCGCCACAGCGCGCCGGCTCGATCGGAATTACGCGCTGATCGGACGAGTCATACAGGGGATGGAGAACCTCTCGGCTCTTCCGCGAGGGACGGCGGAGATGGGCGTTTATGCCAAGGACCAGGCACCGATCCCAATTACTGCGGTGCGAATCGCGGCGGATATGGCAGCGGCCGACCGGCCCCGCTTTGAATACCTGAAGACCGGATCACCGGCATTCGCCGACTATGTCGAACTGGCCTCGCATCGTGCCGACTATGGCGTACCGTCACCAGGCGCGGATCTCTGTGCCGTCCCCGTCCCGGTTCGCAAGGTGGGCTCGAAGCCCTAGGCAGCCCATTCGTGAACGTGGCCGTTCTTGTGCTGGATGATGGTTGGTCCGTTGTGCGAGCGCATGCTCGCCTCGGCGAGAGGCAAAGCGGTAGCGCAGAACGCGCATTCCGCGGACATCCGACCAATTATCCACTGGGTACGCCCGCACCCGGGGCAGTGGTTGATCTCATGTTCGCGATAAACAACGTGATAGCCCCGCTCGTAGGGCTTCCAAGCCTCGCTAGTAATGGGCATGGCGAACGCTCCCTTTCGGCGACTTCCAACGAGCGATCCGAAGAAGCGTTGCAGATGCTGACGTAGGTTTAACGCGTTGCTCGATAGGCGCTAACGCCGAGGCGAGGCCGGGAATCGACGGGCCGAAGCGGTTAGCCGCGAAAAGCGTCGAGTGAGACGGGCTCGGCGAACTCCGCGCCTATGCGATCGCCGGCGGTCCATTTGACCACAGCGTTCGCACGCTCGCGCCCGCCCGGCAGGATCAGCCAAACCCGTGCGCCGACGTCGAAGCGCCCGTCCGCCACGGCCATGAAGCCGCGCTCGGACACGTTGAGGATCGTCGCGTCGACGCCGCTTGCGCCAAGCTCGCGCATGGTCGCCTCGATTTCGGTGGTCTTCCGTCCGCTGCGGCGCCGTTCCGTATCCGCATCGGCGATTCTGGCCTTGAATGTCGTGAAGCTCATTTCCACCGGGCGTGGTACCCCCGTCAGGACGCGAATGACAGGCCGATTCGGCCGTCTCGGACCCAACGAACCTGGGCGACCACCACCCCGCGCTCAAGCAGCTGCAGCGGCAGCCGTTCGCCGATATTGGGCATGTGCGGAAAGATCACCATTGCTCCTGACGGCGAGATGTTGACCAGCTGGACGACGTGCTTCCGGCCGCGAAACTCAAGCACCGCGGTGTTCGACATCGCCGGATGTCGCGCCTCGCCGCGCTCATCAATGCAGCGCTGCTCATTGCGCGGAATCATCGCTCCATGAAGAAAAAAACCCGACGCCACACCCTGCTCTCCCACTTGAGCCGGGACAGTTTAGCCATGCTCGCTTAAGGATTGGTTTGCGACCAAGCCGATGGTGGGTGGGCTATTTTGGGCGACTGTGTCGTCGAGGCGACTGGCGGGCGATGGCGTGGCGTTGTAATGGTTGAATCGTCGAGGGGTTCTCGTTTGAAATGAAGAGGTTGAGTTCGATGTCGCTAAGTTGGCGGGCATTGTTGATGACGGGCACGCTGGCGTTCGCGATGGTAAAGCCGGCGATTGCGCAGATTGCGCCCATGGGCACGGTCCCAACGAAGACGCAGCGGGCTCCGGCGCAGGTCAGGCCCAAGACGCCGGCGCCGGCCGCCAAGGCAGGCCCGGACGCGCTGCAGCCCAGCAATCCCGATTTCAAGGCGGACCAGCCCGCCGCGCAAGCGCCACCTCTTCCGCCTGCGCTACCGCCGGCGATTTGGGACGTTCCCAATGCCCTAGCGCTGCTGACCTACATAAGCGGGGTTGGCAAAGATGGACTCGAGCCTTCGGATTACGATCCGGCAGCGCTGCAAGCCGCGATCCAGAGCGGTAACGTCGCCGCGATTTCGACAGCAGCCAACGCAAGCTTCAACAAGCTCTCCACCGACCTCGCGCTCGGCCACGTTCGCAAGCCCGCACGCGTCGATTGGTGGGTCGTCGACCCCGACCTCAATGCGGAAAAGCAGGATGCATTGCTGCGTTCGGCGCTAGCG
>Ga0207683_10001628_pt1 | contig 20139 bp, 11 predicted proteins | sample KBSM73metaG_FD_184333 | JGI IMG/M metagenome (GOLD analysis project Ga0207683, IMG submission 184333) | Miscanthus rhizosphere microbial communities from Kellogg Biological Station, Michigan, USA - KBS M7-3 metaG (SPAdes) (version 2) | ecosystem: Host-associated > Plants > Roots > Rhizosphere >... | reverse complement strand
TCATCCTCGGTGAGACAGAGTACGCAGGAGACGTGCCAGCGTCAACCGAAAGACTCCGCGATCATTGGAGACTGAACGTGTTGACGAGCAACGCGGACATCTGACCGCGATTCACGCTCAACCCCGGACAGTAGAGCAACGGATCCGCGTTGCAGCCGCCCGTGATCCCAAACCAGTAGAGCGTGTCGATCCATGCCGCGAACGGGTCCGACATCGGAACGTCTTCGAACCAGCCGAACGGCCCCGGCGGCGGCCAGCTGGCGCCGTTTTGCGTCTTCAGAAGAAAGACGGCCATCTGCGCGCGGGTGACGGGCGAGGCCGGGCAGTAGTTGTCTCCGCCGCAACCGCTCGTGATGCCGAGATCGTGGAGCTTCTCGATCCACGGTGCGAAGGGATCCTGCGGCGGAACGTCCGCGAACACGCCGACGGCCGGCGGCGGAACGAACGCGGCGCCGTACTTGCTGCGCAGGAGAAACACGGCCATCTGCGCCCGCGTGACGTGGGAGGCGGGGCAGTAGTTGCCCCCGCCGCAGCCCGCGGTCACGCCGTTGCGGACGAGCTTGACGACGTCGTCGTGAAAGGCATTGCCGGCGCCGACGTCGAGGAAGTCGGCGAACCAGGCGTTCGGAAGCCGCGCGCTGCCCGTGTCGGGATTCACGACGACCGCGGGGTAGAGCGCACCCGGCGTGAGCGCGGGGCTCGTGGCCGTGATCTGCGTCGGATCCGGCGACGAAACTCCGGAAGCTTCCGCTCCGCCGATCCAGACCTCGGCGCCGGGCTGGAAGTTGAGCCCGGTCAGCGTCAGCGGCGTGCCGCCCGTCGCCGGGCCGCTGATCGGTGACAGGCTCTCGACGAGCGGCGCGAGGCAATCGGGGTCCTGAAGGGCGACGGCTCGGACGGTGACGCTGTAGCGATAGTGGCAGCTCCCGTCGGACACGATGAGGCCGTAGACCGTCGTTTCGCCGGGAAGCACCGTGATCTCGGGCGTCGTCTCGCCACCGGGCAGCCAGAGGTAGCCGGTCCCGACGTTCGGAGCGTGAAGCGTGTACGCGCAACTTTCGAACCCGGAGAAGTAGATCGCTCCGAAGGGGTCGGTTCCCGGACCGACGTGGAGCGTCATCGGCCGCTCGACGAACGCGGAGGCGCCGTCTTCGGCGCGGACCGTGAACGCGTAGTCCCCCTCCGCCGAGGGCACGCCGGAAAGGATGCCCGTCGGTGAGAGCGTCACTCCGGGAGGAAGCGCGCCGGAGGAAATGCTCCACTGGTAAGGGAGGACTCCGTTCGCGGCGCCGAAGCCGTGGGTCATGAAGCCGCCGCACGAAGCCGGCGGTAACTCGCCCTCGAGCGACGTCATGCCGAAGGACTCGTCGTAGCCGAGCGACAGGATCTCGCGATAGTTCAGCAGTCCGATGGCGACGGAGTTTGCGAAGGCGCTGAAGCCGTACAGCTGGTCGTATCCGGATCCGCCCGCGTAGACCGGACCCCACAGGGTGCTTCCCGTAGCGGCCTCGTATTTCAGGAGGACGGCGTCTCCCGACGAGCCGCGATCCGAGGTCCCGCCCACGACCACGTTGCCGGCTGTGTCGATGCCCAATCCGAGCGTATAGACGTAGTCGCTTTCGTGGGCGTCGCCGTCGAAGAGGACCGGGTCCCAGAGCACCGCGCCGTCGGACCCGCGGTACTTCACGGTCGCCATGTCGTAAGAGGTGCCGAGGTTGTAGACGACGCCTCCGACGAACACATCGCCGGCCTCGTCCACGGCGAGCGCTTCGCCCTGGTCGAAGTAGTTTCCCGAGCCCTGGACGAGCGCGGGACCCCAGGCCACCGACCCGTCGGCGCCCTCCAGCTTGTACGTCGTCATTTTCGGGGTGGGAAATGCTCCGTCGCCGGTGACGAAGACGTCATCCCCTTCATCCACCGCCACGGCCACGGGATGGCCGGCCGGACCCGCCCACGGGCCCCACATCACGGACCCGTCGGCCGCCGCGTACTTCACGACGAACCAGGAGAACTCGTAGTTGTTGTCGGTCGTATCGCCGACGAGGATTGCGTTGCCGTCGCCATCGACGGCGAGCGCGCGGGCGATGTCCCCCTGCTGCGCCGTGTCGTAGGTGACGTCCCAGTCGATCCCGCCATCGCTTCCGGAAATGCGGGCCGTTCGCGCGACATATGTGAACGACGCGCTGTAGGACCAGCCGGTCACGAGCGCGTTGCCGGCCGCGTCGAGAACCATGCGGAGAGGCTGAACGTCCTGGAGGATCGTCGGACCCCAGATGACGGCGCCGTTGGCGGAGGCGTACTTGATGACGAAGGCGCCGCCCGGCAGCTCGTCCGTGTAACCGAGAAGGAGCACGTTGCCGGCTCCGTCGGCGAGGGTCTGGTAGGGAGAAGCGAACTCTCCGCCGGCGTAGGACGCGGGTCCCCAGATCGTGTTTCCCGTCGTTCGGTCGTATTTGAACGTCAGCGTCGCGGCGTTCGTCGAGTCGTAGCCGGTGACCGCAACCGATCCGTCCGGTCCTGAGCCGAGGTCCTGGAGGTAGCTGAAGCCCTGCAAGGGCAGCGTGAGCGGCTCCGGGCCCCACACCATCGCGCCGCTCAGCCCGTCGACCTCGAAGGCACGCGAAAACGGAGGGCCGTCCTGGAAGGAGGCGACCGCAAAGATCCGGCCGTTGGACGTGATGAAGAATGGCCGGCGGGTGAGATAGGTCGTCACCGATCCCTCGCCGACCGGCGTCGGTCCGAACACGGGGTGCCCGTCGGCACGGCGATACCGCGTGAACTGGAAGTAGGAGTTCAAGCCGGTCACACGGCTCGTGGCCACGAGCGCGTCGCCGTTACCGAAGACGTCGATCTCGGGCGGCTGCGGCTGGCTTCCCGAGTCGGCGAGCGCCGGCCCCCAGAGGGCTCCTCCGGATTGGCCCGACAGCTTGTAGGTGGCGTAGCGCGGGCCGGCCATGCCGGTTACGAGGACGTCGCCCGCCGCGTCGACAGCGAGCGACGTCGCCTCCGACTCCCCGTTGCCGGGCAGCGGATCGAACCGGGAGGTCCAGAGAACGGCGCCGGAGGAGTCGTAGCGGCGCACCGCGAACTGGTCGTCCGACTCGCCGGCGACCAAGAAGCTACCGCCGGGAGCCGTGACGCAGACGGTCGGATACTCGGAGCCCTCTCCGTCGACCACCGAGGGACCAGTGAGAATCGCGCCGCTGGTCGTCGACAGGCGGTATGTGGCGATGCGAGACCGGTTTTCGGACCCCGAGGACGGCTTCGCGAAGGTGAGAAGGATCGAGCTGTAGTTCTCGTCGATCGCAGCCGCACCCGGAGCCTGGACCCCCGCGATCATCGTCGGTCCCCACACGGGCTCTCCCGTGTCGCCGCGGTATTTGAAGGTCAGGTGCGTGTAGAAGCCCGACTCCGAGAAGCCCATGACGTACACGTCGCCGCGGGCGTCGACAAACACGCCGGCCGGAAACTCGTCGCCGTTCAGACCGACGAGGTCCGTGATCGCCGGTTTCGTCCAGAGGGGCTGGCCGGTCAACCCGTCGTACTTCATCGTCTCGATGTCGGAGCTCTGGTAGTAGAGCAGCCGCGACGGGCGCGTGAGGACCACGCCGCCGAAGGGGTCGATCGCGGCAAAGGCGCCCAGATCGTAGTTGCCCTCCGGGCGATTCGTCGCCGTCGCTCCGGGCGCCGCCGCCGGCCGGGGTCCGCGCTTCCCGTTCTTTTCCGCGTCCCGCGGCTTCGGGAGCTGCACGGATGCGAGCGGGTTGCCGTCCGCGTCGAAGTGGAAAGCCACAAGCTGGTCCGACACGGCGAGCCGCGTTCCGTCCACGAGCTCGCGCGCCGCGATGATGGTCGCGTCCGTCGTCCCGACTCCCGTGGGCTGGTACGACTGCCGCCACCGCGGCACCGCCGTCTGCGCGCCGGCCGCTCCCGGAGCGAGCAACGCCAGAAACACCACGCCCAGCAAACCGGAGCCTGTCCTCGCCCTGGAGCACATGCCCACCCTCCGTCGATTGTGATGAACCGGGAAACGCCGGGTTTACAGCACTCTAGTGTATTCGCTCTGGTCCTGTTTCCAGACGACGACGCCGCAGAATCGCTCGCCCTCCGGACAGACGGGGCGGACTTCGGCGAAATGCCGGAGGGTGCAGGGCGGAAGCAGCCAGGGGCCGATCCGCGGGTTGACTTCCCGGATCTGCAGCGCCTCGTCGAGAGACGCGCGCCAGATTTCTTCCTGCGCGTTGTAGCAGAGGCGCATGGCGAACTTGTGGTGCAGGTTGAGCAGATCCGCCGACTCGGTGAAGCGGATCGCGACGGCGTTCGGCAGGAGATATGCCGCGAACTCGTCGGCGACGCCGCGGGAACGCAGCTCGCCGATCGCCTGCCAGGTCTCCTCCATCGTCTCCCGGTAAAGATCCGCGGCTTCGGGCGCGTCCCCGACGAGCATGGGGACGACGTAGTCCGGATCCTCCGACAGGTACGCGGGGAGTGTCGGCCGCGAGGCCGGCGTCATGCGGTGGCGCTGGTCCTGGCTGTCGGCCGTATGCGAGAGCTTCTTGCGGAACGTGTAGTTCGGATGGAAGAGCGCTCGCGAGAGCTTGTCGTGCGTCGTCAGCGTCAGCGTCTCACCGAGGATGCGGTTCTTCGAAGGGTCGAGGACCATGCGGATGGCTTCGTCGTCCGAGAGCGCGGCGCGCGGGACTCCGAGGACCTCGCGCACGGAGGAGGCCAGGATCTCTTCGTTGTTGGCCTGCCAGTCGGCCAGGCGCGAGACGCGGCCTCCGAGCTCTTCGGCGAACTCCCTCCGGAACTCGCGGGAGGTGCCGCGAACCGGGGGCAGCGCCCGGAATGCCGCGTACTCCGGCGTCTCCTCCAGCGGAAGCGGGTCCTGCAGGACCGTCGCGTAGAGCGGATCGTGGCGGAGGACCTCGGCCACCATCTGGCCGACGACCTCGCGTTGCTCGGCAGGCGCGTCCATCGTTTCGCAGAGGCGCCAGTACCGGAAGAGCGTCACGCCGGAGACCGTGTGGTACAGGTACGAGAACGTCGCGACCGGCAGGACGTAGCGCGCGATCTCCTGGGCCCGCTTCTTGACCGAGCCCGCGAAGCGCTCCCGCCCGTCCCCCCGCGTCCGGCCCGGAAAGAGGCCGAAATATCGCTCCGCCGCGATCGGCGTGAGCAGCTCGCCGAGGCGCGTGTAGGCATCCTGCTGGCGGCGCGCGGTGCGCTCGTAGATCTCGCGCTCGGGCGCGCCCATCGGGGGCACGGCGTAGTTGCCCTTCTTCATCTCGACGTAGCGCTGGGAGACCTGCTCCGAGTTGTAGAAGGGATGCGAGTGCAGAAACGTCCAGAGGAACTGCCGCGAGACGTTCTCGAGCGAGAACTGGAAGTGCGCGTGCTGGAACGTCGTGTGGTGGCCCGCCTCGTAGATCGACTTCGCGATCGCGTCGCGCCGGTCGGGCTTCGCCGAGGCCTGGTCTTCGGTGACGATGCCTTTCGCCGAGTAGCAGGTGCGCGCCGTGGCCACGACGTTCTCGTAGGGCCGGTCGAAGGCGTGCACGAGGCGGACCTTCGGCGGCGGAGAGGAGAATCCGAAAGTACCAGGAGCGGGACGGGGAAGGCTGGACATCGCTTCCCCGGCATTATCTCCGAAGCCGCGTCCCCGCCCGTCTGGTTGACGGACTGGCTGGCTCGAGTTACCGCCGAGTCGAACGTCGTCCTCCGGACGGCGGTAAGCTCGGCGTTGCCTACTGCCGGGGGTCTGGTTATCGCCACGCTCCGCGTGGCGTTCCCTACTGCTGCGGGCTTGCCTTTGGTGGTCGGGTCGGTGGACGGCTAGCCCCAGCGCGGCTGGGCGTCCGGGCTGATGCCGAAGACCGTCTTCGCGACGAGCTCGTGCGTCAGCGCCGGATTTGCGGGATGGAAACGGCCGGCGCGGGCGTCCCGGAAGAGCCGCTCGAGCTCGTTCTTCTTGAACATGCCGAAACCGCCCGAGAGCTCCATGGCGGTGTCGACCAGCTTCCAGATGCCGTCGGTGGCCCGGTGCTTCGTCGTCACGATCTTCCTCGGCCACTGGGCGCCGTGGTCGACGCCGTCGGTCCAGTCGGCGGCCGTCTTCTCGATGAGCGGCTCGAGGGCCTCGAGCTCCATCGCCATCTCCGCCACGCCGTGCTGGGTCTCGGGGTGATGCGCCATCCCGCCGGGGACTCCGAGAGCGCTGCGCTTGCCGAGGGCCTCCACGCTCAGATCGAAGACGCGCCGGCCCAGCCCGTAGTAGACGTTGGCGAATCCGACGAGGGCCCAGGCGAAGATCGACAGCACGAAGAGATCCATGCCCGCCGCGCCCGGCGGAACGATGCGGCCGATCCGCGCATCGGGGACGAAGACGCCGTCGAGGATCGTGTCGTCGCTCTTCGTGGCCCGCATGCCGAGCACGTCCCAGGTCGGCTCGATCCGGTAGCCCTTCGCGTCGCGCGAGAGAAACCCGTGCACGATCTTCGGCGCCTTCGGATCGCTCATGTCCATGCCGTGGAGGCCGAGGAGCGTCCAGACGGGTGAGAGGCTGCCGAAGGCCTTGCGTCCGGTGAAGCGATAGCCGCCGTCGACGCGCTCGGCCTTCGTGTTGGAGAGCAGCACGGGGAGGTCGTTGCCGGGCTCGGCGTGGCCGGCGGCGAAGACTTCGCCCCGTCCGGCGGCCTCGAGCATCCAGTCGCAGGATTTGTCCCCCGCTCCGTGCAGCGTGTTCGCGACGCCGACCCAGTACGTGTGCATGTTGGTGCCCAGCGCGGTGGCCGGCGCCCAGTAGGCCAGCCGGCGCGTCTCGCGCATGCAGTCCGAGAACGAGAGGCCGAGCCCGCCGAACTCGCGGGGGACCGCCATCTTGAGGTATCCGGACTTGCGGAGGTCTTCGAAGTCCTCGGCGAAGAAGCGGTTCTCGCGGTCATAGGCGGGCGCCCGCTCGTGGAAGCGCTTCAGAAGATCGTCCGACAGAACCGGCGGCCGGGAATCGCCCATCGCGGACCTCCTCGATGTCGAGGCGACGGAGGTTATGCCGGCGCGAGCCTCGATTCAAGGCGGTCCGACGACATTAGAATAGGCGCCCCATGCAGCTGCCCGTCTACCTCGACTACCACGCCACCACGCCCGTGGACCCTCGGGTGCTGGAGGCCATGACGCCCTATTTCACGAAGGTCTTCGGCAACCCGGCCTCGCGCGGCCACGTGTTCGGCTGGGAGGCGGAGGCGGCGGTGGACGCCGCCCGCGAGCAGGTCGCCCGCGCCATGAACGCCTCGCCCAGGGAAATCGTCTTCACCTCCGGGGCGACGGAGTCAGACAACCTGGCGATCCTGGGCGTCGCCCGGCTCTTCGGCCAGAAGCAGAAGGGCTGCCACGTGGTCACGGCCCCGACCGAGCACTCGGCCGTGCTCGACTCCTGCCGGCAGCTCCAGCGCGAGGGTTTCGAGGTGACTTACCTCGCCCCCGAAAAGACGGGCGAGATTCCCCCCGAGCTGGTGCGCGCGGCCCTCACCGACAAGACGGTCCTCGTGACGCTGATGCTCGCGAACAACGAGATCGGCACGATCCAGCGGATCGCCGAGATCGGCGCCATCTGCCGGGAGAGGGGCATCTTCTTCCACACCGACGCGGTGCAGGGCTTCGGAAAAATCCCGTTCGACGTCGAGGCCATGAACGTCGACCTCGCCTCGTTCTCGGCGCACAAGATCTACGGCCCCAAGGGCGTCGGGGCGCTGTACGCCCGTTCGCGGCACCCTCGGGTGCGTCTCGAGCCGATCGTCTTCGGCGGCGGCCACGAGCACGGCATGCGGTCGGGCACGCTCAACGTCCCGGGGATCGTGGGCCTCGGCAAGGCCGCCGAGCTCGCGGTTGCCGAGATGCCCGAGGAGGCGCCGCGCATGCGACGCCTGCGAAAGCGCCTGCACGACGGGATCGTCTCGAGAACGACGGACGTCGCGTTGAACGGCGCTCCGCTGCCCGAGATCGGCCCGGACGGGGCGCTCGTCCCCGGGGCGACGGGAACAGCCGAGCGCCGACTGCCCATCAACCTGAATCTCTCCTTCTCGGGCGTCGAGGGCGAAGCCCTCCTCGTCAGCATGAAGGACGTTGCGGTGTCGTCGGGCTCGGCCTGCACGTCGGCGTCGCTGGAGCCCTCTCATGTGCTGACGGCCATCGGCGTTCCGGCGGAGCTCGCCCACGCTTCGCTCCGGTTCGGCGTCGGGCGCTGGACGACGGAGGAGGAAGTCGACTTCGCCGCCGAGACCGCGGTCTCGGCCGTCGAGCGGCTTCGCGAGAAGTCCCCGCTGGCGCGCGCCTAGGGTCGCATCCTCTTACGGAGCCCGGTTTTTCGAGTTGTTGCTCTCGGATCTCGTTCTCGGTCTTCCTTCGTACACGGACCTCCTCGAGCGGGTCCGGAGGGGAGAGGACCGCGCGAGTGTCGCCCCCTCAAGGGGCGCTAGTGGCGCTGCCTCGGGCGGCGCTCGTGTCGTCATCTCGGGCGGCGTCGGCGCATTGCCGGCCCTCCTCCTCGCCGCCCTCGCCCGCGAGCTCTCGCGATCCCTCGCGGTCGTGGTCGCGAACGAAAAGGACGCCGAGCGCTGGGTCGGGGACCTCCAGGCCGCCGGCCTGACCCGTGTCTTCCACGCTCCGGCGCCGACGCTGACCCCCTACCAGCGGATCCCCGCCTCGCTGAAGGCGCGGCGCGACGAGTTCTCGCTCCTGACGGCGCTGTCCGACTCGAAGGGGGCTCCTTCAAAGGGCGCCCCGATCGCCGCGGTGCTCCCGGCGCGCTCCCTCTTCACCCGGCTTCCCGATCCCTCGCGCTTCTCGGAGCTCTTCGTCCGGATCCGGCGCGGCGATGAGGTGTCTCTCGCGCGCCTCACCGAGCGGTTGACGCGCCTGGGCTACCGGCGCGGGGACCTCGTCGTCGAGACCGGCGATCTCGCCGTGCGAGGCGGGCTCTTCGACGTCTTTCCGCCGGACCGCGACCTCGCAGTTCGCGTGGAGCTGGATGGGGATCGCGTCGAGTCCCTCCGCCTCTTCGACCCCGACACGCAGCGCTCCCAGGAAAGGATCGAGGAGGTCTCCCTCGCCCCGTTCGCGGCGTCCGAGGAATCCGAGGAGGCGCGGCGCCTGCTCACGGAGCGGATCGGCCGCCCGCCCTCGGAAGCGGAGCGGTCCGTCTTCGCGCCGGCGGTGTCGGCGATGCCGGCGGGCTGGCTCGAACATGCGGCGCCCGCCCTCGTTGTCCTCATCGAGCCGTCGGCCGTGAAAGAGGAAGTGGCGGCGTTCGCCGAGCGCGTCGCGACGGATCGGGACCCGGATCGCGACGCGTTTCTGCCGGAAGAGCTCGTGCACGGAGAGGACGCGATCCACGAGCGCCTCTCGGGTGTCGGGCTTCGCTTCGACCGGGTCGGCGTCGACGCGCATATGCACATGGATGCCGAACGGGAGCCGTCCCATGCGATCCGTCTGCCCGCGGAGGCCATCGCCGGACACGGAGGCCGGGCGGCCGAAGCGGCCGCGGAGCTCTCGCGGGCGGTCGATTCCGGCGAGGAGGTTTTCGTCGCGTCTCGGCCGACGGGGGGCGCCGAGAAGCTGCGGCGGCTCGCGATCGAGTACGACGGCACGATTCGGCCCGCGCAGGTTCGATGAGGTTTCGGTCCGGAACGGCGCGGTATTCATCGTGCGTCGCGCGGATGGCAGCACCAACCTGCCGAAGTCGTCCGGCCGGCCGAGCGAGACCGACCCGGCGCCGCTTCCAATCGGCCGCGTGAGCGCCCCGCGGCTCGCTGTCGAATATCGCGACGAGCCCGCCAACCTCACTTTCCGTGCCCCCGCGCTGACCATCGATCTGTCATCTCGCGGACACCTCGTGCTCGAAGCGCCCGCGGAACTCAGCCTCGGCTCCACCAGTACGCGCTTCGAACGAATCGAAAGCGAGGCAGCCTTCGACGGACGGGATCTGCGGCTCTCGAGTCTGCTGCTGGAATCGTCAGAGTTCCGAGGGCAGATAGAGGGCGTCCTCGCCCTTATCAGGCGGCAGCCCTCGATGGATCTTCGAGTCACCGGCGATAGCGATTTGCGGAACGCGGGGAAGTGGTGGGGACAGACCGACGACGCGATACGAGGGGGCACACATCTCGAGGGAACCGTCAGTGGGCCGTTAGGGGATCCGGTCGCGAGCCTGCACGTCTCCTCAAACCTTGTGTCGTGGCAGCGACTCGACTTCGCCGATGTGGCTGCAGCGGTGCGTCTCGATGATGAAGGACTGCAGCTCGATCAGTCTCGCTTGATTGTTGCAGGAGGTCAGCTGACTGCAACCGGTGATCTGATGTGGGGGCCGCAGCGCGCGAACATCAAGGCGGCATGGCGGAATGTCGATGCGGCGCAATTGGTGTCGGCCATCAGCGACGCCACGGTGACGCCGTCCGGACGAATGTCCGGCGAAGCGACTGCCGCTGGATCGATCGGTTCGATTGAGGAGTGGAACGTCGACGCCCGCGTGGCTCTCGGGGATGGATTGCGGGGGCGTGGGCGCGTTCCGGCCCCCGGGGAGGCGCGATTCCGCCTTGCCGACGGAACCTGGGGACTCGAGGCGAGTCACGTCGTCGGAGACGTGGCCCCCGTCAAAGTCTCGCTGACGGGCCGCCTGCGTGGCGGTGACGTGAAGAACTCGGCGATGACTGGAACACTGCAGGTATCCGAAAGCGATCTTCAAGCGATCTTTCAGATGCTCTCAGAGACCGGTCTCGTCACCGGTCAACAAGACCTCGTCTCGGGAGCGATTCGGGCGAACGCTGACGTCACGGGGACCGTTGCGCGGCCAGTCCTGCAGCTCTCTGTCGAAAGCGGCCGCATCGCTGCCGGAGGGCAACAGCTCGTCAACGTCGAGGCACGTGGGAGCCTCGACGGCTCGACCTTTCAGCTCGATGAGTTGACCGCGGCGCAAGCGATGCCCTCGAGCGGAGACGCGACAGGGCAACTGAAAGCCAGCGGCAAGTTCGATTTGAATGATCAGGCCTATAGCGGCGCCGTCAGTGCCACATCCTGGCGTCTCTCATCGACTCCTGAACTTCCTCTTTCAGGTCTCATCGATCTCGACTACTCGGGCGAAGGACGGGGGCGGATGCTGTTCGGGAAGGGGCACATCGCTTCTAATCTCACGGTCTCGGAGAACATCGCGCTTGGAGAAGTCGTGGCCGACGTCGACCTGCAGGGTGACCACGCCAACATTGCCGCGCGAGCCGCGGATTTCAACGCAATGGCCGATGCGCGCGTGGGGCTCGACGCGCCATATGCAACGACACTTCGAGTCAACGCCGAGGGGCTCAACCTCGCCCGGGCTGTCGGCGGCATCGAGTTGCCCGTGATGTTGGACGGAACCGCCAACGTTCGGCTCGAGGCAGAAGGGACTGTCGAGCAGTGGCGTGATGGGCGCGCGTCTCTCGACGTGGCGACGTTGGATGGGCACGTGCAGACACTGCCGGTCTCGCTTCGAGAACCGGCTCGCGTGCGCTACGACGACGGCAAAGTCGTGGTCGAACGCCTCGAAGGATCCGTCGGTCGAACGACGTTGTCTGCGGCAGGCGCCCTTCCGCTGTCGATTCAGCCGCCGGCAACGACGACCGATGCCCTGCTCGCGACTCTTACCGGCGATCTCTACGACGTTGCCGTTGCCGCTGCAGTCGCTGCGAATCCGAACTCCAGCACAACCGAGGCTCCAATCGCTGCTGGAAAGGGTCCTCTTGTCCTGCTCGCTCGAATTTCGGGCACACTCGAGTCGCCCACCTATGCCGCCGACATCGAGATTGGCCCCGGCATGGTCCAGGCTCGATCCGATCTCGCCGCCGTCGAAGACCTGCAAGTGCGAGCTCATGTCGAAAATGGACGGATCGAACTGCGTGATTTCACGGGGAGATATCACGGCGCTGCCGTGACGGCGAACGGAAACGCTCCGCTCGCGTTGCTGACCGGCGGAAGCGCGACAAGCGATGACACCGCAACCCTCACCGCGACGGCCGTGGGCGTGACGTCAGCCGTACTCGCGCCTTTTGTCGACGCATCGACAATCAGCCAGGTGGGAGGCTCGCTCGATGCGAAGCTCACCCTGTCTAGCTCCTCCTTGAATCTCGAGGATCTCGAAGGCGATGTCGTGCTGGATCGACTGAACCTGACATTGGCTGAATTGCCAGTCACCCAACGGATGCCGACGAGAGTCGTTGCGCGCGACGGCATCGCCCGAATTCAGAGCTGGGCCTGGGAGAGCGAGGGGACGTCGATCGACGTCACCGGCCAGGTTCATCTCAGCGATCGGCAGACATCAATTCAAGCCAACGGCAAACTCGATGCTCGATTGCTGACGCCGTTTCTCGGCGCGAGTGGTGGTGTCAATACCGCCGGCCAGGTCACGACGCATCTCTCCATCAGCGGTCCACTGACCGAGCCGACGATCAATGGGGATGTGCGATTGGCCAACGGCGAGCTTCGTCTTCGTCAGCCGCGGATGGTTGCCAGCGAGCTGAATGGAACCGCCGTGCTGGCCCGGGGCAACGTGTTCGTCACGTCGCTCGACGGGAGCGTCAACGGGGGAAAGTTGAGCGGCTCGGGCCAACTTCAATACACGCCGGAGCTCAGAGGCCAGTTCATGTCCAACGTGACCGGGATGGCGATGAACTTTCCCGAGGGGCTGAGGACTGAAATCGACAGTTCGCTCGAGTTGACCACGGCCGTCAAGGACGGCGAGCCGGCAAATCGTCTCAGTGGTCTGGTGACCATAAGACGAGGCGCGTATCGAGAGCCGCTCGCGCTCATGACTGGTGTGCTCAACAACCTTCAGCGCTCCGGGACGACGACCGGCACTCCGCCATCGCCATTTCTTCAGTCGCTGACGCTCGATGTTCGCGTGATGAGTGACGAGGACCTGGTGATCGACAACAACGTCGCGAAGGCTCAGCTCGGCGCCGACCTTCGCGTGATCAACGTCGCCTCCGCACCCGCGCTGTCCGGGCGGGCGGAATTGAGGGAGGGTGGTCAGCTCTTTCTCGGACGTAACACCTACATCGTCAAGAGCGGCGTGATCGATTTCGTGAACCCATCGATGATCGAGCCGACTCTGAACATCGCAGCCGGCACACGAGTGTCAGGCGTGGAGATCGACGTTGCGATCACGGGCACGCCGGCCATGATGATGACCGAGCTCACGTCGCCCTCCGATCCGGAGCTGGGGCAGACGGATTTGACGGCGTTGCTGCTGACCGGTCGAAAGATGGACCAACTCGGCGAACAGCAGGCCACTCAAATCGGCGCCCAGGTATTGGGCAATCTCAGCGGCGACGTGCTCGGATTCGCAGGCCGCGCCGTCGGCCTCGATACGCTTCGCGTCGGCGCCGAAACGAATCCACGCGATCCAGCCGATCTCGCATCAGAGACGGATCCGACATCGCGGGTGACCTTCGGCAAGAGCTTTGGGTCGAAAGTCGACGTGACCCTGTCCCAGAGCCTCGTCGAGAGCAACGCCCAGACCTGGATTCTCGATTACCTTCCGGTTCGCCGAATCGCGCTGCGCTTCGTTCAGGACGATGAGGAGCTTCGGTCGTACGCGTTCCGTCATGACGTGACGTTTGGGTACACGCCGAGCGCAATACGCTCGGGGAATGTTTCACGGGAAGTGAAGCAGCCTCGTGTGTCGGCGATCCGCATGGAGGGAGGCCTCCCATTCACCGAGTCGCAGCTAGCCGATCGCCTCAAGATGAAGGAAGGGGATCGGTTCGACTTCATCGAATGGCAGGAAGATCGCGATCGGCTCGAGCGTTTCTATCACGAGCGGCAGCACTGGGCGGTGCGCATCACGACCCGCCGGGAAGAGGCATCCGGCGGCGTCGAGCTGACCTACACCGTCGAGGCCGGACCCGAGACACGCGTGCAGGCGAGCGGCGTAACCCTTTCTCGCAAGGCGCTGGAAGAGATCGAAACTGCGTGGACGCAATCGGTGTTCGAAGGGTTTCTTGTCGAAGAGGCCGAGAGCATCGTTCGGGGGGAGCTCGCCCGTCAGGCGACGTATCAACCGAAGGTCGAAGTCAGAGTCGAGGGGGACGCATCGGTTCGTACGCTGGTTGTCGACGTCACGCCAGGTCCCCGCGCGGAACGGATAAATGTACGCCTGGACGGTGTAGACGATCGATTGCGGTCCGATCTGCTGAAAGAAGTCGGCAATCGCGAACACGCAGCGCAGGCATTGACGAACCCTCAGGAGTACGAGCGAGCCCTCCTTGCCGCGCTACGGGCGCGAGGCTACGCGCGGGCATCGGTCAGCGTCGGCAATCCCATCTTTGAAGAAACGATGGCCACAGTTCCGGTGATCGTGAACCCCGGGCCGCAATTACGGTTCGGTGTCGTGAGTTTCGAGGGAGCCAACAGCATTCCCCTCGATCAGCTGCGGGCCGAAGCGGGCCTCGAGGATGGGGCGCCTTATCGCGCCGACGAAGTAGCGACCGCGCGAATGCGGCTGGAGGCGCGATATCGGCGAGAAGGATTCAATGCGGCGTCATTCGATGCGCGCGAAGACGTTCGCGAAGCTGAGGGCAAGGCCGATGTCGTGTTCGTGGTTCGCGAGGGTCCCCGGCAGGTCATCAGCGACATCACCATCTCCGGCGTGCGATCGGTCAACGAGGATGTCGTCAAGCGCACGCTGCGCTTGAAGATCGGCGACAACCTTGGCACGGCCGACTGGCTGGAAGCCCGGCGCCGACTCTTCGAAAGCGGTCTCTTCAGACGAGTGGATATCGATATCGAGCAACTGGAAGGCGCGGCCGCGTCCGCCCCGGTGCGCGTACGTGTGGTGGTGGAGGAGTGGCCGGCACTGCGACTGCGCTATGGGTTGCAGGTCGCTGAAGAGCGACCGGAGGAGAACCCCAAGGGGCGAGACCTCGTTCCCGGCATTTCGGCTGACCTGACGCGCCGGACTTTATTCGGACGTGCGATCACCGTCGGTGGGGCCGGGCAGTACCAGAACCGCGAGCGAGTTGGTCGAATCTTCATGAATACGCCGAGCATCGTCGGGTTACCGCTTCAGACGTCGCTCACGCTCGAACGCGGGCGGGAAGAGTTTCAGACCGACACGCTGGTCACCGATCGCACGACCGCGGCGTGGGAGCAGCGGTTCCGCTGGCGACGCAAGCTGAATGTCTCGTATGGCCTTCGTTTTGAACGTAACCGGACGTTCGATACCGGCCCCCCCGATCCCATCCTTGGCCCAACGGATCTCACCGTCCACATCGGGCGTCTGACGTCGGCCGTGACGTGGGATACGCGCAATGATGCGTCAGACACCACACGCGGGACATTTGTCTCCACGAGCCTCGAGCACGGCAGCTCACGTCTCGGGTCGGACCTGCTGTTCATCAGATCGCTGACACAGGCGTACTACTTCAGGCCGTGGAAGAACCTCGTGTTTGCGTCGGCTGCCAGATACGGCGCTGTCAAGCCGCTGGCTGGTCAAACGCTGATTTCGTCGTTACGTTTCTTTGCCGGAGGGGCAAGGACAGTGCGAGGTGTCCCGGAAGACAGCCTTGGAGGACTCGATTTCCTGGGCGATCCCATTGGCGGCCGCGGCCTGCTCACATTGAACCAGGAGATGCGGTTCCCGATGTACAGATGGCTGCGGGGAGTGGTGTTCGTCGATACGGGTAACGTCTTTCCCGAAGCATCCGGTGTTCGTCTCTCGGAGCTTGTGGGATCGACGGGAGTAGGCCTGCGTCTGGTGACCCCCTTCGCGCTGTTCAGAGTCGACTACGGCAGAACGATCTGGAATCGCCCGGCTCCCGATTCAGGGCAGTGGGTGTTTGGAATTGGACAGACGTTCTAAATGCACTCCCAACTCCCAAAACTCCAACTCCCAACGTCGACCGCTGTCACGCAGAGGAGGGACCTCAGACCCGCCCCCTGCGATTCGGAAATTGGAAGTTGGGAATTGGAAGTTGGGAGTTGAAATATTTCCTACCGTTTAAGCGTCCTCATGATCGAGAGCACCTCTGGACGCTCCGGCGCCTCGGGCGCGAGCTTGAGGAACTGCTCGAAGTGCACGGCCATACGATCGATGCGATTGGCGCGATAGTGCATCATGCCGGCGTAGTAATGTGCGTAAGCATTCGTGGGTTGCCGGTCGCTGGCCGCTTCAAACTCGGCGGCTGCCTCAGGCCACTGTTGCTGCCGTGCGAGCGCGAGGCCCAGCTGAAAATGCCCGGCCGGCAGATCCGGGGCCATTGCCGCGGCCTGGCGCGCTGAGGCGACAGAGGCGTCAGCGTTACCTTCGACGAGCTGGCGACCCGAGAGCCCGATGAAGTGCCAGGGGTCGGCTTCGGGCCGCGCTGCAAGTTGGTTGAATGCTTGTGCTGCCTGATCCATGGCGCCGAGCTTCTGCTGACTTTGCGCCGCGAAGTACAGGACATCCGGCGGTGAAGCCGGGTTGCTTGCGGCGACAACCTGCTGGAATCGCCCCGCCTCGAACAGGCGTTGAATCTCCCCGGGGTCCTGCGCCATGACCAGTGCGGGAAGCAGTATCGCCAGCGCTGTCATAAGTGCTCGTGTCATCGTTCACCTCTAGAGGAGGCTCGCAACCTTGATTGTACGCCACGGAACGTGCCTCGCCTCGCGGTCTCCAAGCTCGACCCTTGAGTGATGAGGATTGTTCGCGTACGATGTCGCTGCGCCGTGTGATCGGTACACGCGCAAAGGAGGCGGCTTTAATGCGCGGCAACGCTCAGGTCATCGCTCAGCTCAATCAGGCACTCAAGGAAGAACTGACGGCCATCAATCAGTACTTCCTGCACGCGGAGATGTGCCACAACTGGGGTTACCACGGCCTGGGTGACTACATCAGGAAGCAGTCGATTGATGAAATGAAGCACGCCGAAGAACTGATCGAACGCATCCTGTTCCTCGATGCGACGCCGACGATGGAGTACATGGATCTCAACGTCGGGACGAACGTGAAGAACCAGCTCGAGGCCGACCTGCAGCTCGAGATCAACGCCGTGGCCATGTACAACAAGGCCATCCAGATTTCGCGGGAGGCCGGCGACGATCAGTCACGCGAGTTGTTTTCGAAGCTGCTGAAGGACGAGGAAGAGCACGTCGATTGGCTCGAGGCCCAGCTCCATCAGATCAAGGAAATGGGATACGAGCGGTATCTCTCCAATCAGACCGCAGGTCCGAAAGATTGATACGGCGGGTCTGAAGACCCTCCGCTACGGGTCTGCTAAGGCGTGTCTTTCTGATGGGCGGCGTTGCGAAATGCAAGGCTGCGGGCCGGCAGCTGCCACGCCGTCCGCAGTGCCTTGGCGAGTTCTGGATCCTCCAATGAAATCCGCTCGGCCAGCGCGGAGAGCTTCTGCTCGATGCGCTGCATCCGGGCTTCGTAGTTCTCGAGCTCTTTTTTCTGCTGCATATCTCGTCGCAGCAAGCCCACCTTCTCGACGAACTCGGTGAGGACCGAAGCAATTTCAGCGGGGATTCTCTCGCTCACGTATCAATCTTCTCATCGAATCAACCGGGGGACTCTGAGCCAGTCGCGGCGTCGGCGTCCTCGAGTTCGAGCAACGTGGCGCCCGGTTGAACGAGGTCGCCGACCTGGCAGCTGACGCTCTTGACGACGCCATCGCGGGGTGCGCGGATCGGCAGCTCCATCTTCATCGCCTCGAGCACCATCACGACTTCATTCTGTTCGACCCGTTGACCCTGCGCCGCATGAATCGCCAGCACGGTCGCCGGCATCGGCGCCACGAGGGCAGCCTCCTCGTCCACGCGGGAACGTCGCTTCGAGCCCTCGGCGGCGTCGCTGACGAGGTACGTGCGCCCGTCGAGGAAGACCCACGTCTCTCGACCGCCGACAGCGAACGCGATCCGTCGCGTCTCTCCCTGGGTCACCTGGTAACGTCCGTTGCCGAGCGAGACCACGTCGACGCGATGGTCCGAGGGGTTAGACACGCGCACCCCTGAGAGAGGACCAGGGATCGATACCGCTCGCGTCAGCGCCAGTGCTACGAATCCCAGCCAGCGCGGGACCCTCCGCTCGCGCGACAGCGGCGATGGCCAGCGCCTCGGCCGGCGGCGTCGACGGCAAGCCAGATCGAATGATGTCGCCTTCGGCATCAAGAAAGCCGGTGTCGACATCGCCGGCGACGAAGCGCGGGTGTTCGAGCAGCTGAATCAGCAGCGGGATGTTGGTCCGGATGCCGAGGATGGGGTACTGATGCAGAGCGGCGAGCGCCCGCTGCCGCGCGGCATCACGTGTTTCGCCAGTCGCAATCAGCTTGGCGAGCATCGGATCGTAATGGACAGCGACCTCAGCGCCTTCTGTAATCCCGGTGTCGATTCGGATACCGGGCATCGAGGGCTCGCGATACAGCAAGAGCGTGCCAGCCTGCGGCAGATCCTGCCGGGCAGGGTCCTCGGCGTAGACGCGCACTTCGATCGCGTGGCCTCGCTGTTCGAGATCCTCCTGCCTCCACGGCAACGGCTGTCCCGCGGCGACGACGATCTGCGCGCGAACGAGATCGACGCCAGTGACTTGCTCGGTGACCGGATGCTCGACCTGGAGTCGAGTGTTCATTTCCAGGAAGTAGAAACGTGCCGAGTCGCCCGAGCCTTCCAGGAGAAATTCAACCGTCCCTGCGTTTCGATACCGGGCCGCTCGAGCAACGGCGATCGCGGCCTGGCCCATGCGCTGTCGTAGCGTGCGGCTCACCGCCGTCGACGGGCTCTCTTCAATCACCTTCTGGTGCCGCCGCTGGATGGAACACTCGCGTTCGAACAGATGGACGACCTGCCCGTGATGATCGGCGAGAACCTGAAACTCGACGTGGCGCGGCCGTTCAATCAGCCGCTCGACATACAACGTACCGTCGCCGAATGCTGCCATCGCCTCGCGTCTCGCCTGCGCAATCGCCGCTTCCAGGACGGCGGCGTCATGGACAGTCTTCATCCCGATGCCGCCGCCCCCTTCCGACGGCTTGAGCAGTACCGGAAAGCCGACTCGACTCGCAGCCGCGGCAACGGCCTGATCTGATTGATCCGCGGGCGTTTCTCCCGGAACGACTGGCACGCCTGCCTTGACGGCCGTTTGCCGTGCGGCGATTTTCGATCCCATCCCTTCGATGGCGGCGACGGGCGGACCAATGAACGTCAGTCCCGCCTTCTCGCACGCCGCCGCGAAGTCCGCGTTCTCCGAAAGGAATCCATATCCGGGGTGAACTGCCGTCGCGCCCGTCTGGCGCGCCGCGGAGACAATCGCGTCGATCGAGAGGTAGCTCTCAGCGGCCGGGGGAGGTCCGATGCGGACAGCACGATCTGCCAGGGTAGTGTGCAGCGCCCGCTCGTCGGCGTCCGAATACACGGCAACCGACTCGATGCCCATCTCGCGACAGGCGCGAATCACCCGCACGGCGATTTCGCCGCGATTGGCGATCAAGATGCGGTCGAACGGCGGCGTACTGCTCACGGCCTACATTCTGAAGACGCCAAACTTCGCGTCCGGTATCGGTGCGTTGTAGGCCGCCGAGATTCCGAGTGCCAGCGCCGAGCGCGTATCGACAGGATCCAGGATCCCATCGTCCCACAGGCGCGCAGTCGAGTAGTACGGCGACCCTTCACGTTCGTACTTATCGACGATCGGGCCCCGGATCGCCTGCTCCTCTTCGGCGCTGAGCGTCTGTCCCTCGCGCGCGAGCTGATCGCGCTTCACCGTCGCCAACACGCCCGCGGCCTGCTCGCCACCCATCACTGAGATGCGCGCATTCGGCCACATCCAAAGCATTCTGGGGTCGTAGGCACGCCCGCACATCCCGTAGTTTCCAGCGCCGAACGATCCGCCTATGACTACCGTGAACTTGGGCACGACCGAGTTCGCCACGGCATGCACCATCTTGGCCCCGTCCTTCGCGATGCCGCCTCGTTCGTATTGGCGTCCGACGATGAAGCCGGTGATGTTCTGGAGGAACACGATTGGCACGCCGCGGTAATTGCACAGCTCGATGAAATGCGTCGCCTTGAGCGCCGACTCGGAGAAGAGCACTCCGTTGTTGGCCACGATGCCTACGAGAAAGCCATGCAGTCGCGCGAAGCCGG
>Ga0207683_10001624_pt1 | contig 20158 bp, 17 predicted proteins | sample KBSM73metaG_FD_184333 | JGI IMG/M metagenome (GOLD analysis project Ga0207683, IMG submission 184333) | Miscanthus rhizosphere microbial communities from Kellogg Biological Station, Michigan, USA - KBS M7-3 metaG (SPAdes) (version 2) | ecosystem: Host-associated > Plants > Roots > Rhizosphere >... | reverse complement strand
GCTCTTCCGCACGTAGGGATAAGTTTCCGGCGCCGAGACCGACGCACGCATGAGCCGCGACAGCCGGAAGTTCCCCTCGGCGGCGCGCAGGCTCGCGGTCAGCTCGTCGCGGGTGGGGATGGGGCCGAACGCCATGAGGCCCGCGAGGACGGCGCAGCCCGCGGCGGCCAGTCCCCGGCGCCGCGGCCGCGCCGGGCGGGAGATCACCCTCCCCGCCGCCTCCAGCAGGACCGTCACCGCGATCGCGCAGACGGGGAACGCATAGCTGCGCCACCCGAGAAACGACGAGATGGTCCGGCGGACCTCGAGGTCGAGCATCTCCCGGCGGAAGCGCCACAGGACGCTCCACTCGAACTGCCCGCGCGTGTGCCAGTGGTACAGAAGGAGCAGCGAGTAGAGCGCGAGGAACACCGCCGAGATCGCCGTCGCGAGGAAGCGGTTGCGCGGAAGGATCAGCGTGACGAGCCAGCCGTAGACGAACAGCGCGGCGTACGAGGCCGCCACCTGGGCCAGGAACAGCGGCAGGCTCTCGACCGGCGCGCCCTTGCGGTCGGCGAGCTGCCGCTCGACCAGCATCGTATGGAGCGCCCAGAGGATCCAGACGATCGCCGGGACGAAGCGCGTCCAGCGGACGAGCAGATTCTGCAGCGCCGTTCGTCGAGGCGAGGTCGACGCCTCCGCGGCGCGGGCTCCGTCTCGCATCAACTGTCGGGAGGCGTCAGTCGAGATCGATGTCCCGGACGGGCCGGGAGTCGTCGTCGCGGGTCTTCTCGAACAGCTCCTGGAACTTGCGGTTGAGGACGTCCTTCTTGCTCTTCTCCGCCTCGACGGACGCGGCGAACTTCTTCTCGCGCTCGGCGTCGGCGCCCTTGAGGGCCCCCAGGGCGTCGTCGACGGAGCCGAACTTGCGCGGAATCTTCGGCGCCTCGTGGTCGATGACCGCCTTCAGCGCGGGGTCGATCTTGAGACGCGCGTTGCAGCAGGGACAGAGGAGCTCGAAGTCGCCGCCTTCCACGTTGGCCACCGCGACAGTCTACGGGAAATCGGCGCGGTCGAGTCGAACCGCCCGGGCCCCCGTCTCACCCGCCGCGTTTTCGGCGAATCCGTTCGCGCCGGTCGTCGCGCCGGGGGCGCCCGGCGTCCATGCGGGGCGCGGTCAGGCGCTCCAGGCGGCGCGCCTCCACGACCTCGGGCGAGGGCGCGGGAGTGACGTCCTCGTACAGGAGGCGCGCCTGTGCCCGCGGAATCGACCGCTCCGCCAGGCCGCGGACGACGAGCTCCCGGCGGCGCCCCTCGGAACCCGTGATCGTGAGCCGGTCTCCCGGCCGGATCTCCCGGTGCGGCTTGGCGCCCGCGCCGTTGACGTCGACCTTGCCGCCTTCGCACTCGGCCTTGGCGCGCGAGCGCGTCGGGAACACGCAGGCGACGTCGAGCCAGACGTCGAGGCGGACGGACTGGAGCGCCGCCGCCTCCGGCGCGGCTGTCTCCTTCGAATTTTTCTTCGCGCCGCTCACGCCGGCTTGGGGCGGCCCGGACGCGAGGCGATCCACTCCTGCAGGCCCGGCGAGGAGACCGGCGGGTCGACGGCAGGGCTCGCGAGGAAGGAGCCCTGGGCCGCGCCGACGCCCTCGGTCGCGCAGACGTCGAGGTCCTCCGGGTTCTCGATCCCCTCGGCGACGAGCTGGAACGAGAACTCCCGCCCGAGGTCGGCGAGGAACCTCAGGATCGCGCGGCGGCGCGGGTCTTGCGCGATGCCCCGCGTGATCTCGCTGTCGACCTTGATGTACTCGGGCTGAAGGCCCTGGCAGAGCTGCAGCGTTCCGTAGCCGGAGGTGACGTCGTCGAGCGCGATCGACGCGCCGAGGTCTCGCGGGACCCTCAGCGCCGTGGAGATCTCGGTCGCGCCGGGCATCTTCTCGACCTCGACGAGATCGAGCACGAGCCGCGAGAAGGAAACGCCGCGCCGCTCGGTCTCCTCCCCGAGGCCGGCCAGGGCGTCGTCCGAGCGGCCGATCAGCCGGGGGTTGACGTTCAGGAAGAGCAGCGCCGTGTCCGGCAGCCGCCGGACGGAGTCGAGAACGCACGACCACGAGAAGCGCTCGAAGGGGCGCTCGAGCCCGAGCGCCTCGGCCGCCGGGAAGATGTCGGCGGCGAGCCTCTCCTCTCCGTTCGCCATCCGCGCGCGCAGCAGTCCCTCGTAGCCGAGGATCTCGCCGGACCCGAGGTCGAAGAGCGGCTGGAACTCGACGAAGAATTCTCCGCCGGTGGCCGCGTCCGCGAGCCACAGCGCCTCGACCTCGCGGCAGGCGCGGGTGAGCGGCGTCAGACGGCTCATCGCGTCCCACTTCGTCTGCTGGGCGTCCTCCGGGGCGACGCGGACGCGGTCGGCGAGCGGCCCGACGTTGCCCTTCAGGTCCTCGAGGAACTGCTCGGCCGTGCGCTCCACGAGCAGGCGGCGCGCCTTCCCGTACATCGGGGCGCGTGCCCAGTTGCGGCCGAACGCGGCGGCGACGGCGCGCTCCGCGTCGATGCCGTCCGGCCGGACGAAGATCGCGCGCGCCCTCCGCCAGCGATCCAGCCGGCCAAGGATCTGGCCGTCCAGAACGCTTCCGGATGCCTTCACAGCTTCATTCTAGACGGAAGGAGCGGGCGATCCGAGGGCGTGCGGTGAGACCTCCGGTCACTCGGGTCACGGCGGCGTCTCACGTCTCCCTCTCCTCGTACTGCGCCTTCAGGTGCTGGACGACCGCGGAGTCCGACAGCGTCGTCGTGTCGCCGAGGACGCGGCCCTCCGCGATGTCGCGCAGGAGGCGTCGCATGATCTTTCCCGAGCGCGTCTTGGGAAGGTCGGGCGTGAAGAAGAGCCGGTCGGGGCGTGCGATCGCGCCGATCTTCTTCGCGACGTGGGCGCGGAGCTCGTCCTGGAGACGCTTGTCGTCGCGGACGCCCGCGGCGCGCGCCTTGTCCTTGAGGATGACGAACGCGGCGATCGCCGTGCCCTTGAGCTCGTCCGAGACTCCGACGACCGCGGCCTCGGCGACCGCGTCGTGGTCGACGAGGGCGGACTCGACCTCCATCGTCCCGATGCGGTGCCCGGCCACGTTCATGACGTCGTCCACCCGGCCGAGCAGCCAGAAGTTTCCGTCCGCGTCGCGCTTGGCGCCGTCACCCGGGAAATACGTCCCGGGTCCCCACTTCGAGAAGTAGGTCTGGACGTAGCGCTCGTCGTCACCCCAGATGGTGCGGAGCATCGCCGGCCAGGGCCGCGTGATCGCCAGATAGCCGCCGCCGACCTTCACCTCGCGGCCGTCGGCGTCGAGGATCTTCGCCTGGATCCCGGGGAACGGGCGCGTCGCGGATCCGGGGCGCGCGCTCGTCACGCCCGGCAGCGGAGTGATCATGATCATCCCGGTCTCCGTCTGCCACCACGTGTCGACGACCGGGCAGCGCCCCCCGCCGATGTTCTTGTGGTACCAGATCCACGCCTCGGGGTTGATCGGCTCGCCGACGCTCCCGAGGAGCCGGAGCGAAGAGAGGTCGTGCTTCGCCGGCCACTCCGTGCCCCACTTCATGAACGCGCGGATGGCCGTCGGCGCGGTGTAGAGGATCGTGACGCCGTGCCGCTCGATCAGGTCCCAGAAGCGGTCGCGCGCGGGCGTGTCGGGCGCGCCCTCGTACATCAGGCAGGTCGCGCCGTTGGCGAGCGGCCCGTAGACCACGTAGGAGTGGCCGGTGACCCAGCCGATGTCCGCCGTGCACCAGTAGACGTCGTCGTCCTTCAGGTCGAAGACCCACTTCGACGTCGCGTACGCGCCGACGAGATAGCCCCCGGTCGTGTGGAGGATGCCCTTGGGCTTTCCCGTGGTGCCCGAGGTGTAGAGGATGTAGAGCGGGTCCTCGGCGTCCATCCGCTCGGGCGTGCAGCGAGTCGGCGCGTCTTCCATGAGGCGATGCCACCAGTGCTCGCGCCCCTCGTCGAAGTGAATGGGCGTGCCGGTGCGGCGGACGACGACGACGTTCTCGATCGAGGGCGTCGCCTCGAGCGCCTCGTCCGCGATCCGCTTGAGCGGCACGACCTGGCCTCGACGCCATCCTCCGTCCGCGGTGACGAGGACGCGCGCTCCCTGGTCGTTGATGCGGTCGCGCAGCGACTCCGCCGAGAAGCCGCCGAAGACCACGGAGTGGATCGCGCCGATGCGGGTGCAGGCGAGCATCGCGATGGGCAGCTCGGGGATCATCGGGAGGTAGAGCGTGACCCGGTCGCCCTTGCGGATGCCGAGCGACTTGAGGACGTTCGCGAACTGGCAGACCTCGCGGTGGAGGTCGCGGTACGTCAGGGTCCGCCGGTCGCCGGGCTCGCCCTCCCAGATCAGCGCGGCCTTGTTGCGCCGCGGCCCGGAGAGGTGCCGGTCGATGCAGTTGACCGAGACGTTGAGCTTGCCGCCGACGAACCACTTCGCCTTCGGCGGCTTCCAGTCGAGGACCTTCTTCCAGGTCTTGAACCAGTCGAGCTCCTCGGCGAAGCGCTCCCAGAAACGCTCGTAGTCGCGGTCGGCGCGCCGGTAGGCGGCGTCCGAGGAGACGTGCGCGGCCTTGCGGAACGCGCGCGGCGGCGGAAAGCGCCGCTTCTCGAGGAGGAGCGCCTCGAGCGTCTTCTCGCGTTCCACCACGCCGTCGAGAATAAACGATGGGGTCAGTCCTGAACTCCTGAACTCTGCGCCGGATTGACCGATGGGTGTCAGTCCTGAACTCCTGAACTCCGCGCAATTCCGCGGAGAAAGCCCTTACACTCCCGACGCCGTGCTCCGTGATTCATCGAACGCAAAGGGCCGCCGGATCGAACGCCGCTCAGTGCCGGAGCCTCGATTTGAACCGCGCGGGCGAAAGTTCAACAGTTCAGGACTGACCCCGTGGCGATCGTCGAAACGCGGGCGCTGACGAAGCGCTTCGCCGGGGCGGACCCGCCGGCCGTGGCGGGCGTGGACCTCGCGACGCGCGAGGGCGAGTTTCTCGTCCTGCTCGGGCCGTCGGGGTCGGGGAAGACCACCGTTCTGCGCATGATCGCCGGGCTCGAGGAGCCGACGTCCGGCGAGATCTGGATCGGCGGACGGCGCGTCGACGGGCTGTCCCCCCGCGAGCGACGCATCGCCATGGTGTTCCAGAGCTACGCCCTCTACCCTCACCTGACGGTCCGCCAGAACATCGCGTTCCCGCTGAAGGCGCAGGGCGTTCCGAGGGCCGACCACGGTGCGCGCATCGCCTCCGCCGCCGGGAAGTTCCAGCTCGACCGCCTCCTCGACCGGAAGCCCCGCGAGCTCTCGGGCGGCGAGCGCCAGCGGGTCGCCCTGGCGCGCGCGCTCGTTCGCGAGCCGCAGGTCTTCCTCTTCGACGAGCCGCTCTCGAACCTCGACGCCAAGCTCCGCGCGTCGGCCCGCGAGGAGCTGCAGCGCTTCCAGGACGAGATCCGCACGACCGCGATCTACGTCACGCACGACCAGATCGAGGCGATGGCGCTCGGCGACCGCGTCGCGATCATGGACCGGGGGCGCGTCCGCCAGATCGGCACGCCCGCGGAGGTGTACGACGACCCCGCCGACACGTTCGTCGCGACGTTCCTCGGCTCGCCTCCCATGAACCTTCTGGAGCGCGACGGCAGAATCATCGGGTTCCGGCCGGAGCACGTGCGCGCCGCCGGCGGCGGCACGGCGGAGGAGTCCGTCGTCTTCGGCTTCCGATGCGAGCTGACCGAGTACCTCGGCTCGGAGCGCCTGGCGTTCGGCGAGCTCGACGGGGACTGGGCCGGTCGCGAGGTCGTCTGGAGGATGCCCTCGTGGCAGCCCGCGCCCGAGCCGGGTGCGCAGGTCGCCGTGGCGGTCGCGCGCGACCGCTTCCGCTACTTCGACGCCGCGACGGGAGCCCGGACCACGCCGGTCTCTCTCGGATGAGCGCCGGCTCGCCCGCCCGACGGCCGACCCGCTGGCTCGGAGCGGCGATGATCGCGCCGGCCGCCGCCTACGTCGCCCTGCTCGTCGGGCTGCCCGTCCTCATGTCCCTCTTCCTCTCGGTCAGCGACGCGCGCGTCGGGAGCGAGACGATCTCCTTCGCCGGCCTGACCAACTTCAAGAGCGCCCTCGCGACTCCCGCGTTCCGGGTCGCGCTGCGCAACTCCTTCCTCTTCACGGCCGCGTCGCAGGCCCTCGTCGTCGCCGGCGCGACGCTGCTCGCGCTCGCGCTGCGGGAGCCGTTCCGCGGCCGAGGACTCCTCCGCCTGCTCGTTCTGCTGCCCTGGGTGGCGCCGATATCGCTCGGTGCCATCGGATGGAAGTGGCTCCTCGACTCGCTCTACAGCGTCGTCACCTGGGTGCTCGTCGCCCTGTCTCTCGTCAGCGCGTCCAATCCGCCGATGTGGCTCGGCGAGCCGCGCCTCGCGATGCTCTCCGTCCTGCTCGTGCACGCGTGGCGGACCCTGCCCTTCGCGACGATGATCCTCCTCGCCGGACTCTCGGCCATCCCGCGCGACATCCCCGAGGCGGCGGCCGTCGACGGCAGCGGCTTCTGGCGCACGCACTTGACGATCACGCTGCCCATGATTCGCCCGATCCTCCTCGTCGCGCTCCTGTTCGGCGTGGTGTTCACCTTCACGGACATGACCGCCGTCTACATCCTGACCCGCGGCGGGCCGGCGGACGCCACACAGGTCCTGCCCTCGCTCGCCTTCTTCACGGGCATCCTCGGCGGCGACCTCGCGCAGGGGGCCGCGATCTCCCTGTTCCTGTTTCCGCTGCTGCTCGCGGCGGCCGTGGCGCTGCTTCGCCTCGCGCGGCGCGCCGAGGACGCGTCGTGACGCGCCGCGCGTCGACGACCGCCCTGCGCGTCGCCGCCGCCGGCGTCGCGCTCCTGCTCTCGTTTCCCTTCTACTGGATGCTGCTGACGACCTTCAAGCGGACCTCCGATCTCTACGACCTGAAGAACAATCCCCTGCTCTTCAACGAGGCTCCGACCCTCGAGCACTGGCGCTTCCTGTTCGCCGACACGCTCTACCCGCGCTGGGTCGCCAACACCCTCGCCGTAGGCGCCGCGGTCGTCGCGATCACACTCCTCCTCGCCGCTCCGGCCGCGTGGGCGCTCGCGCGCCTGACCGGGAAGTGGGGAGAGCGCGTGGGCATCGGGATGTTCCTGATGTACCTCGTGCCGCCGACGCTGCTCTTCATCCCGCTCTCGCGGGTCGTCGCCTTGCTCGACCTCCAGGACTCGCTGTGGTCCCTGATCGTGATCTATCCGACCTTCACCGTGCCCTTCGCGACCTGGCTGCTGTTCGGCTTCTTCCGGTCGATCCCGCGCGACCTGGAGGACGCCGCACTCGTGGACGGGCTGACGCGCTTCGAGGTCTTCCGCCGCGTCGTCCTGCCCGTCTCCTACTCGGGACTGGTCACCGTCGCGATCTTCGCGTTCACGCTCGTGCTCCAGGAGTTCGTCTACGCGCTGACCTTCATCTCGTCGGCGTCGAACCAGACGGTCGGAGTCGGCGTGCCGATCTTTCTCGTGCGCGGAGACGTGTATTACTGGGGCGAGCTGATGGCGGCGTGCCTCTTCGCGAGCCTGCCGGTGGCGATCGTCTACAACCTGTTCCTCGACCGGCTCGTGCAGGGTTTCACGATGGGGGCGGTGAAGTAGGAACCGCTCGCGATCCCCGCTTCCCCTCACCGCGGAGAGGAGGTTGTCGGACGACCTACTCCGCCGGGGTGTAGAAGCTCGCCCCGCGCACGTTCTCGTCGATCCCGAGGCGGCGCTGGATGGGCGGAAACGCGCGCTGGTCGCAGTCGAGCCGCTCGCACAGGCGGCACGTGATGCCGATCGGCACCGCCGCCTTCGGGTTCTCGAGGTCGAGGCTGTCGCCGTAGACGAGGTGCCGCGCGTGGCTGACCTCGCAGCCGAGAGAGATCGCGAGGAGCGGATGCGCGGCGCCGAACCCGCCCATGCTCTGGCGGACGGTCCGCGCGACGCAGAGGTACGTCGTCCCGTCCGACATGCGGGAGAGCTGGATCCGCACCATGCCCGGCGTCATGAACGCGCTGTGCACGTTCCATCTCGGGCACAGGCCCGAGAAGCGCGCGAACTGGATTCCCGAGGCCGAGAAGCGCTTGGAGATGTTGCCGGCGATGTCCACGCGGATGAAGTGGAACGGGACTCCCTCGCGGCCGGGCCGGCGCATCGTCGTCAGCCGATGGCAAACCTGCTCGAAGCTGACGCCGAACCGGCGCTCCAGAAGCTCCACGTCGTATCGCAGCTCGCGGGCCGCGTCGAGGAACGGGTCGTACGGCATCAGCAGCGCGCCGGCGAAGTAGCTCGCGAGCGCCACGCGGCAGAGCGTCACGGAGTCGGGCGTCGTCAGACGCGAGCGTCGGACGATCCCCTCGAACTCGTCGGAGAGGCCGAGCAGCCCGATCTGGTGCGCGAGCTGAAATGCGCGCGCGTGGGGTGAGAGCTGTTCCGAGAGCTCCACCCGCCGTTTCAGCGGGTCGAAGGCGCGCATGATGCGGTGGGGGCCGCTCTGCGGCACGATCGCGACCGAGATGCCCTGCCGGTCGAGATGTCTCACCAGCCCCGGATAGACGTCCGGCCGCTCGAGCCCGGCCTCGCGGGCGATCCGCTCCGCAGCCTCCTCGAGCTCCGGGAAGTGGTTCTGGTTCTCCTGGAGGACGTCCGAGACCTCCTCGGACGGAAGCCGGGCGGGGTCGATTCCGGTGAGGTCGCCGCCCTCGGAGACCTTGGACGCGACGGAGTGCATTCCCTCGAGCGCGTCCCGATAGGCCCGGTAGAGCTTGACGATGGCGCGGGAGACGCCGTCGTTCGACGCGGTCTCGCGCAGGTCCATCGTGGTCAGGTCGTGCGCCTCGAAGAGCGCGTCGCCGAACACCTCGTGCAGGTCCGAGACGAGGCGCGCGTGGTCGTCGGCCGCGAAGCTCTTCAGATCGAGCGGATACAGCTCGGCCAGGCGAAGCAGGATGGGTGCGGTAAGAGCGCGCTGATCGTGCTCGATCAGGTTCAGGTAGGAGGCGGAGATGCCGAGTTTCTGGGCGAGGTCGACCTGGCGCAGCCCGTGACGCCGGCGCAGCGCCCGCACCTTGGGTCCGAACTTGGCCGTGGCCATCGCGTTGAGACTTTACAGCATAGACAAGTTTACAGACTGCAATTATCAGCCATTTACAGGCTAACTCGTTTAAATCGCGGTACTTATTGACCAATCGCACCCACCGTGATCTTGTAAACCTCCGATGACGACGTCGAGCTCGATGATGGTGACGGAAAAGACGGAGTCGGTCGCCGGCGCTCCGAGCGCCGGGATCGAGGTCCGCGGACCCGCCGTCCCCGCGGCCGACCGCGTCCTGACCGCGGGTGCGCTCGGGTTCGTGGCGATGCTCGAGCGGCGGTTCGGGAATCGACGCCGGGAGCTCCTCGCACGCCGCGCCGACCGCCAGCGCGACCTGGACGCCGGGTGGTTTCCGGAGCTGCCCTCGGCCTCGACCGAGCCACGCGCCGGCGAATGGACGGTGGCGCCGATCCCCGACGACCTCCTCGACCGCCGCGTCGAGATCACCGGACCCGTCGACCGCAAGATGATCATCAACGCGCTGAACTCGGGCGCGAACGTGTTCATGGCGGACTTCGAGGACTCGTGCTCGCCGACATGGGCGAACCTCCTCGAGGGCCAGGCGAACCTGACGGACGCGATCGAGCGCACGATCGAGCACGTCGCGCCGGACGGCCGCGTCTATCGCCTCAACGAGAAGACCGCGACGCTGATGGTCCGGCCCCGGGGCTGGCACCTCGAGGAACGGCACGTTCTCGTCGAGGGCGCTGCGGTCTCCGCGAGCCTCTTCGACTTCGGCGTCTTCTTCTTCCACAACGCGCGCCGGCTGCTGGAGCGAGGCACCGGTCCCTACTTCTACCTGCCCAAGATGGAGAGCCACCTCGAGGCGCGGCTCTGGTCCGACGTCTTCCGCGCGGCGCAGGAGGAGCTCGGCATCCCGTCCGGGACGATCCGCGCCACGGTGCTCATCGAGACGATCCTCGCCGCCTTCGAGATGGACGAGATCCTGTGGGAGCTGCGCGACCACTCGGCGGGGCTCAACTGCGGGCGCTGGGACTACATCTTCAGCTTCATCAAGAAATTCCGGGCCCGCCCGGAGTTCGTTCTGCCGGACCGGGCGCAGGTCACGATGACGCGGCAATTCCTCGCCGCGTACTCGCGCCTCGTCGTCCAGACCTGCCACCGCCGGCGCATCCACGCGATGGGCGGAATGGCCGCGCAGATCCCGATCAAGAGCGACGCCCAGGCGAACGCCCTCGCCATGGAGAAGGTCGCCGAGGACAAGCGGCGCGAGGTCTCCTCGGGCCACGACGGCACGTGGGTCGCCCACCCGGGGCTCGTCGGCCTCGCGCGGGAGATCTTCGACGCGGGCATGCCGGGCCCGAACCAGATCGGCCGCCGGATCGAGGTCGAGCCCGTCTCCGCGCTCGACCTCCTGCGCGTCCCGACCGGGACGATCACCGAGGCCGGGCTGCGCCAGAACGTGAACGTCGGCATCCTGTATCTCGAGGCGTGGCTGCGCGGGCTCGGCTGCGTGCCGCTCTACAACCTCATGGAGGACGCCGCCACCGCCGAGATCTCGCGGACGCAGGTCTGGCAGTGGATCCGGCACGGCGCCCGTCTCGAGGACGGGCGTCCGGTCACGCGCGAGCTGTTCGCGCAGGTGCGCGACGAAGAGCTCGCGGCAATCCGGGAGCAGGTTGGAGACACGCGCTGGCGCGCCGGGCGGTTCGACCGGGCGGCCGAGATCTTCGAGTCGCTCGCGACGGCCGACGCGATGGAGGAGTTCCTGACGATACCCGCGTACGACGAGCTCGTGCGAACGGAATAGAGAACAGAGAAGAAGACGAGACGGCCGAACAAGAAGAGACGAAGGAGACCCGACGATGTCCATGACCACGAGAACCGCCGAGACGATTGCCCGAACGTGGGCCGACGACCCGCGCTGGGAGGGCATCGTCCGCAGCTACGGCGCCGAGGACGTGCTCCGCCTCTCCGGCTCGGTCGAGATCCGGCACACGCTCGCGGAGCGCGGCGCGCAGCGGCTCTGGGAGCTGCTCCACTCGGAGGACTACGTCTCCGCGCTGGGCGCGCTGACGGGAAACCAGGCGATCCAGCAGGTCAAGGCGGGGCTGAAGGCGATCTATCTCTCGGGGTGGCAGGTGGCGGCGGACGCCAACCTCTCGGGCCACATGTACCCGGACCAGAGCCTCTACCCGGCCACGTCGGTGCCGCACGTCGTCCAGCGGATCAACCAGGCGCTCCGGCGCGCCGACGAGATCCACACGGCCGAGGGCCGCAACGGGGTCGACTGGTTCGCGCCGATCGTCGCCGACGCCGAGGCCGGCTTCGGCGGGCCGCTGAACGCGTTCGAGCTGATGAAGGCGATGATCGAGGCCGGCGCCGCCGCGGTGCACTTCGAGGACCAGCTCGCGTCCGAGAAGAAGTGCGGGCACATGGGAGGCAAGGTCCTCATTCCGACGTGCGCGTTCATCCGGACGCTGACGGCGGCGAGGCTCGCGGCCGACGTGTCGGGGGTGCCGACGCTGCTCGTCGCGCGCACGGACGCGAACAGCGCCCAGCTCATCACCTCCGACGTCGACGAACGGGATCGCCCGTTCCTGACCGGCGAGCGCACGCCCGAGGGCTTCTACCGGATGACGGGAGGGCTCGACGCCGCCATCGCCCGGGCGCTCGCCTACGCGCCGTACGCGGACCTTCTGTGGTGCGAGACGTCCGAGCCGAACCTCTTCGAGGCGAAGCGCTTCGCGGACGCGGTGCACGCGAAGTATCCCGGAAAGCTCCTCGCGTACAACTGCTCGCCGTCGTTCAACTGGGCGAAGAAGCTCGACGCGGCGACGATCGCGCGGTTCCAGAAGGAGCTCGGCGAGATGGGCTACAAGTTCCAGTTCGTGACGCTCGCCGGGTTCCACGCGCTGAACCACTCCATGTTCGAGCTGGCGCACGCGTACCGCGACGAGGGAATGTCGGCGTACTCGCGGCTCCAGCAGGCGGAGTTCGCCAGCGAGCCGCGCGGCTACACGGCGACGCGGCATCAGCGGGAGGTCGGGACGGGGTACTTCGACGACGTGGCGAACGTGATCGCGTCCGGTCAGGCGTCGACGACGGCGCTGGCGGACTCGACGGAACAGGCACAGTTCTAGGAACTCCCCGATCGCATCGCGCGTCCGCTGGACGGCGCGCGAAACGATCCGGGATTCGCGGAACCGCCGCCCTCCGATGGATGAGGGCGGCGGTTGTTTCTCACCGGGGACTCGCTGGCCGCCGCTCTCCGCTGGATGGGAGCGGCGGTTCTTTTGTGGCCGTTCCCAGCCGTCATCCCGAGCGATAGCGAGGGATCCTGTGACCGGCAGGCTTACGAGCCGGGGACCGGAGTCGACGCGGCATCGGTGGCGCTTCGAGCCCGGGATCCTTCGGCGCTCCGCGCCTCAGGATGGGCGCGGACGGCTCACGCCTTCCGCGCCCACTTCGCGAAGATCCTTTCGATCTCCCCCTGCGCCGTCTCCGCGGCCTGCTCCGGCGTGACCTCGTCGCGCACGACGCGGGCGAACATCGTCGGGATCACGAACGTGTTGAACACCTCGTCGACTCCCGCCGTCGCGTAGCCCGGATAGCCGACGTTCGTCGCCCACTCGAGCACCCCGGACAGCACCGCGTACTTGCCCTTCGGGTCCGCCTTCGCATCGGTCTCGAGCCGTTGCTGCAGGTTCGGCACCGTGCTCGGGTAGGACGGGAAGTTGTAGAACTCGCTCTCCCGGAAGACCGAGTCGAACGCTCCGACCAAATCGATCAGGAACTGCTTGGCGCCGTCGACGTTCTGCGCGAACTTCCAGATGACGTAGCAGTTCATGACGTGCTCCGCCGCGATGCGGCGCACCGGACCGCGCAGCGCCGGCACCAGGCCGATCTTCTTCGCGAGCTGCGGATTGTCCCTCTCCGCGGTGCGGGTGACCGAGATCGCGTTCTGGACGAACGACGCCCGCCCCGCGAGCATCATCCGGTTGTTCGACGCGGGGTCCCAGGTGAACACCTCCGCCGTCTCGGTCTCCTTGTAGAGCGCGCGCATGAACTTCAGCGCCTCGACCGTCTCCTTCGAGCGGATGACGACGCGGCCCTGCTCGTCCTGCTCGGCGCCGCCGAACGACCACAGCAGCGCGCGCAGGGCCATGTTGGAGTCCATCTCCTGCGAGAGACCGATCCCGACCGGGTTGCCGAACTTCTCCTTGATCTTCCGCCCGCCGTTGCGCAGGTCGTCCCAGGTCTCGGGTCCGTTCGGGAAGCCCACCTCGCTCCACAGGTCGATCCGGTAGTTGCCGGGATCGGGGACGTACGAGTCGGAGAACGCGAAGTACTTGCCGGTCGCCGGATTGAACGTCGACCTCTGCGCGAGCGGAATCATCTTCCCGTGGCGTTTCTCGACCTCCTCGACGACGTCGCGGTGATCCACGACCTGCGCCTCGTACGCGGCGGGAGGAGATATGAAGAGGAAGAGGTCGTGGCCCTTCCGCGCGGCCGCCTCGGCGGCGCCGCGCGCGTTGACCTCGGTGGCCGCCATGTGGTCGACGATGACCTCGGTGCCGTGGCGCGCCCCCCAGTCCTTCGTGTAGACGCCGTCGAACCACGCGTCGAAGCGGGGCACGAAGTGGCTCCACTGGAGGATGCGGAGCGTCTTCGATTTCGACGTCTTCGAGGCGCCGCCGCCGCGCTCGGAGCGTCCGCAGGAGAGCGAGCCGGCCGCGGTGGCCGCGAGCGCCGCTCCCGCCGCGCCCACGAACTTGCGCCGCGTCCAGCGCCCGGAGCGTCCTTCACTCATCGCCCGCTTCTCCCGCGCGCCGCTTCGCCGACGGAGCTCGACGGACGAATCTGCGGCGCGGCCGGAGTCTATAATCCGGCGCGTGGCGGCCCTCGATCCCGGTGTTCGCATGCCTTCTCTCCCGCTGACGGACGAAGACGGGAGGGCTCTGCCCGCCGCGACCGGAGCCGCCGAGACGCTCTACGTCGCGTTCAAGACGACGTGCCCCACGTGCGCGCTGACGTGGCCGTATCTCGAGCGCGTGCGCCAGGCGTCCGAGGGAGGAATGCGCGTCGTCGCGATCTCGCAGGATTCTCCCGCCGCGACGCGGGAGTTCCAGGAGCGCCACGGCGCGCACGTCGAGGTCGCCTACGACGCCCCGCCCTGGCCGGCCTCCGAGAGGCTAGGCGTCACGACGGTGCCGACCTTCTTCCGGGTCCGCCCGGACGGCACGATCGAAGAGAGAGTCGAGGGCTGGGATCGCGAGCGCATGCGCGGCTTCGCTCGGCGCGGCGCGGTCCTGGCGGATCGAGAGAGCGTGGACATCATCCGACCCGGCGACCAGGTCCCCGCCTTCAAACCGGGATGAAGCTCGAGAAACGCCTAGGTCAGGCGAACGCGTCTTACTCGTTGAGTCATACGTCTCCACGAAAGGAATCCCTTGGCCCAGAAAAAACCCCAGACCCTCGGTGAGCTGAAAGCCGGCGGCTACTCCCCGCGAGGCGTCAAGGACGAGCTTCGCCAGAACCTGCGTTGCGCGATCGAGCGCCGCGAGACTCCCTTTTCCGGAATCCACGGATACGAGCGGACGGTCCTCCCGGCGCTCTACAACGCGATCCTGTCCCGACACGACCTGCTCCTGCTCGGACTGCGCGGACAGGCCAAGACCCGCCTTCTCCGCATGCTCGTCCAGCTCCTCGATCCGGAGATCCCTTCCATCGCCGGCAGCGAGCTGAACGAGGATCCCTTCTCGCCGATCACGAAGTATGGCCGGCGAATGCTCTCCGAGCGGGGCGACGAGACGCCCATCACGTGGATCCCGCGGGAGGAGCGCTATCGCGAGAAGCTGGCGACGCCCGACGTCACGATCGCCGACCTCATCGGCGACATCGACCCGATCAAGGCGGCGACCGAGCGAAGGTCCTACTCCGACGAGGAGGTCATCCACTTCGGCATCGTGCCGCGCACGAACCGGGGAATTTTCGCGATCAACGAGCTGCCCGACCTCCAGCCGCGCATCCAGGTCGGCCTGCTGAACATTCTCGAGGAGCGGGACCTGCAGATCCGGGGATTCCCCGTGCGGATCCCGCTCGACATCCTCCTGGTCTTCTCCGCGAACCCGGAGGACTACACGAACCGCGGGAACATCATCACGCCACTGAAGGACCGGATCTCTTCGCAGATTTTCACGCACTATCCGGACGACGTGAAGACCGCGGCGAAGATCACGGCGCAGGAGGCGTGGCTGGACCGCAAGGGCGGCGCGTCCATCGACATGCCGAACGTCTTCCGGGAGCTGGTCGAGGAGATCGCGTTCGCGGCGCGGGCGAGCGAGTTCGTCGACCAGTCGTCCGGCGTCTCCGCCCGCATGCCGATCTCCGCCATCGAGATCCTCGCCTCGAACCTCGAGAGACGCGGGCTCGTCCACGGCGAGAAGCGCGTCTCGCCGCGCCTCTGCGATCTGCCCGCCACGCTTCCCGCGATCACGGGCAAGGTCGAGATGGTCTACGAGGGCGAGCAGCAGGGCGCCGAGGTCGTCGCGAAGAAGCTGATCGGCACGGCCGTCAAGAAGCTCTTCGACGCTCGCTTCCCCGCTCCGGACGCGGGACGCCCGACCGAGCGACGCCGCCACGAGCTGGACGAGGACGACGAGACGGGCCCCCAGCGCCGTTCCCGCATCGCGCCACAGCCCGAGAAGATCCACCCGCTGTACGAGCCGATCGTCGGCTGGTTCGCCGCCGGCAATCGGGTGACGCTCTCCGACGACACCGCGTTCTCCGAGCACCTCGCGTCGCTCAAGTCGATCCCCGGCCTCGAGAAGGCGGTCGAAGAGCACTTCTCACCCGCGACGCCCGAGGAGCTGGCGATCGGCATGGAGCTCGTCCTCGAGGGGCTGACCCAGCACCTGAAGATCGCTCGCGAGGACCTGGACTCGCGGGTCTCCTACGCCGAGATGCTGAAGTTCAACCTGGTGAAGAACCGGGTCCAGTGAAGAGCCTCCGTTCGCGCGTCCTCGGCCGGGAGCCGCTGCTCGGCGCGTTTCTGACGGACCCGTCGGCGACGCTCGCGGAGGTGCTCGCCCAGCAGGGCTTCGACTTTCTCGTGCTCGACACCGAGCACGGCATCTGGGACGCGGCCGGGGTCGCCGCCACGATCCGCGCGGCCGACGCGGCGGGGATTCCATCCGTCGTGCGCGTGCCGAACTGCCAGTCGTCCGGCGACGCGGGTCGGGCGCTCGACCTCGGCGCATCCGGAACGCTGTTCCCGCGCGCCGAGGGCGCGGCTCCCGTGCAGGCCGCGGTCGAGAGCGTCAAGTTCGCCCCAGTCGGCAAGCGAGGCCTCGGCGGCGTCCGCGCGAACCGCTACGCCGGCGTCCCGCTCGACCACTGGGTGCTCGAGGCGAACGAGCAGACGACGGTGTTCGTCCAGATCGAGACGGCGGGCGCGCTGAACGCCGCGTGCGACATCGCGAGCGAGAAGTGGGTGGACCTGCTCTTCGTCGGCCCGAACGACCTCTCGCAGGCGCTCGGCGTGCCCGGACACTACGACGACCCGCGCTACGTCGCCGGCGTCGAGCGCGTCGCGAAGGTCGCCGGCGACCACGGCAAGGCGGCGGGGATCATGCTCCGCTCGGCGGACCAGATCCCGGAGCTGCGCAAGCTCGGGTACTCGCTGTTCACGACGAGCGACCGGTCGCTGCTAGCGCAGTCGGCGCACGCCTGGAGGCGCGCGCTGGAGCGCTGAAACCGATGCGCTACCGCTACGCCGAATTTCCGTACGAGCTCCTCCAGCAGCTCCTGACCCAGCAGGAGCTGATGAAGCTCTTCCTCCAGCTCGTCCTCCAGACGGGAGGAGACGTCGAGGAGGCGCTGCGCTGGATGAAGTACCTCCAGGACCGCGGCATGATCGACCCGGGCATCGACCTCGAGGAGTTCCGCAAGGCGCTCGAGCAGAGCGAGGTCGTCGAGGACCGGGGCGGGCAGCTCGCCCTGTCGGGCGCCGGGGAGAGGCGGATCCGGCGCTCGGCCCTCGAGGAGGTCTTCACCTCGCTGACCCGCGCCGGCGCGGGCTACCACGCCGTGCCGCGCGCCGGCTCCGGCGGCGAGCTCCTGCCCGAGACGCGCGCCTACGAGTTCGGCGACAACCCGTCGGCCATCGACGGCGTGCGCTCGATCGGAAACGCCGTGCGGCGCGACGCGGACGACATCTCGCTCACGCAGGACGACTTCGAGGTCCACGAGGAGGAGCACCTGACCTCGTGCGCGACCGTGCTCGCGATCGACATCTCGCACTCGATGATCCTCTACGGGGAGGACCGCTTCACGCCGGCCAAGAAGGTCGCGCTCGCGATGGTCGAGCTGATCCAGTCGAAGTACCCGAAGGACTCGATCGACGTCCTCCTCTTCGGAGACGACGCGAAGCGCGTCCCCATCTCGGAGATCTCGAAGACGCAGGTCGGGCCGTTCCACACGAACACGAAAGCCGGGCTCGCGCTCGCGCGCAAGCTCCTCGTCCACCGCAAGAACCCGAACAAGCAGATCTTCCTGATCACGGACGGCAAGCCCTCCGCGATCTGGGAGCGCGGCCGTCTCTACAAGAACCCGTTCGGCCTCGACCTGAAGATCGTCAACCGGACCCTCGAGGAGGCCGACGCGTGCCGCCGCGACGGCATCACGATCACGACGTTCATGATCGCGACGGATGCGTACCTCGTCGAGTTCGTGGACAAGCTGACGAAGATCAACCGCGGACGGGCCTACTACGCGAGCCCATACAACCTCGCCGAGTTCCTCTTCACGGACTACATCCGGAACCGGAAGAAGTTTCTGCACTGAGCCTCGGTTGATATAGGTTCGCGTCACGATCTCGGGGGAAAGCCCCGGAGGAGGCGCCCGTGAAGGACCACCCCAGGTTCACGGTCCTCGTTCTCGTCGTGCTCGCCATCGTTTCGTCCGCCTGCCGGCTGCCCGTCTTCTTTCCCGAGTTCGACGTCGCCTCGGGCTACGAGCAGGCGTACGGCGCTTCGCTCGACGCGGACGGCGAATTCGTCGTGAGTTGGACGGAGTTCACGCAGGATCCGGACGTCAGTGGGCGTCGCTTCTCCCGCCTGACGACGCCGCTGGGACCACCCTTCCCCGCCGATGCCGATCCGACTCCCGCTCGACGAGGAGGCTCGATCGCTCGCGACGGCGAGGGCCGGTTCGTCATCGTCTGGGCGCAGAACGACGTCGAGATCTGGGGACAGCGCTGGAACGCCGACGGCACGCCGATCGGAGGCAAGTTCCAGGTCAACACGTCGACGTCGACGTATCTCGGCGCCGTGCGAGTGGCTTCCGACCCGTCCGGCAACTTCGTCGTCACCTGGAACACGACCGAGCATGCCCTGGCCCGCCGATTCGACGGCAACGGCGCCCCTCTCGCCGACGAGTTCCAGGTCGCCGCGTACACGACGGGTTCCCAGTACGCGACCGGGGTCGCCATGTCGGCGGGGCGCTTCGTGGTGACCTGGACCGGAGAGGGCGAGGACGGAGCTGGGCCCTTCGGGCGGCTGTTCGACGCGTCCGGCGCGCCGATCACCTCGGACTTTCGACTCAATACGACGCCTCTCTCCGACACCGGCTTCTTCAACCCCGTCGTCGCGATGAGAGCCGACGGCGGGTTCGTCGTGGCCTGGCAGGACTACGTCCTGCTGGATCACAAGTTGATTCGGGGACGTCGTTTCGAAAACGACGGAGAGTCTCTCGGAGACGATTTCCAGATCCGCGACGATACGACCGTGAACGCGGAGGCCGTGCGCATCGCGTCGGACTCGGCGGGGAACGTCCTCATCGTCTGGCAGGAGAGTCCAACCGGGGGTCTCGACACCGACGTGTTCGGGCGCTTCTACAGCGTCTCCGGAGAGACCGCGAGCGACATCTTCCTGATCAACCAGACCACGACCGATTCGCAGCACGACCCGCAGGTCTCTCTCGGGGACGACGGATCGTTCGTCGTCGCGTTCACCAGCGCCTCCGGCCTGACGCAACCCTTGAAGGCGGTCAAGGGCGGCACCCGTTCCAGCCCGGAGATCGTGATGGATCCTCTCCCGACCCTGACCGGCCCGGGAATCGACACCATGGGCAATAGCGTCTTCGAGCCCGGCGAGACGCAGATCCTGCAGACCGCGTGGATCAACGATACCAACGAAGTCGTCGAGTCGATCCTCGGTCAGACTCCCCTGTTCACCGGCCCCCCCGGCGCCGACTACACGATCAACGACGACACGGCCTTCTACGACGCGCTCCCGACCGGAGTGGCGAAGAGCTGCATCCAGGAGAACGACTGCTACTCGGTCACGGTTTCCGATCCCGCCGTTCGGCCCCTCCAGCACTGGGACGCCGTGTTCCAGGAGCAGACGAACATGAGCCTGCCGCACACGTGGACGCTTCACCTGGGCAAGAGCTTCCCGGACGTGCCGCCGGACAACAACTTCTACCGGTTCGTCGAGACGATCTTCCACAAGGGAGTCACCGGCGGCTGCGTTGGAGGAGGCTACTGCCCGACGAATCCCGTCACGCGCGCGCAGATGGCGGTTTTCCTCCTCAAGGCCAGGCTCGGCTCGGCCCACATTCCGCCGCCGTGCACCGGGACCGTCTTCACCGACGTCCCGTGCAGCGGAGGTCCGTTCGATCCGTGGATCGAGGAGATGGCGAGCCTCCAGATCACCGGCGGGTGCGGCAACGGCCAGTACTGTCCGACCGCGACGGTGACGCGGCAGCAGATGGCGGTCTTCCTGTTGAAGGCCTTCGAGGGCTCCGCCTACGACCCGCCCGACTGCACGGGTGTCTTCGACGACGTTCCCTGCACGCCCGGCACCGGTTTCTCGGACTGGATCGAGGAGCTCGCCAGCCGCGGCATCACCGGCGGCTGCAACCTCGCGCCGCCTCTCTACTGTCCGACGAACCCGAACAACCGCGGCCAGATGGCGGCTTTCCTGGTCAAGACCTTCGGTCTCGCGCTCTACGGCGGCTAGCCGGCGAAGCGGGTCGGGCGAC
>Ga0207683_10001623_pt1 | contig 20159 bp, 23 predicted proteins | sample KBSM73metaG_FD_184333 | JGI IMG/M metagenome (GOLD analysis project Ga0207683, IMG submission 184333) | Miscanthus rhizosphere microbial communities from Kellogg Biological Station, Michigan, USA - KBS M7-3 metaG (SPAdes) (version 2) | ecosystem: Host-associated > Plants > Roots > Rhizosphere >... | reverse complement strand
AGCTCGGAGTCCTTCTCCAGCAGGGCTCCCCATTCGTCGCCGCCGGGAGCGCTGAACTGGCCGACGACGGCGGCCTCGGGCACCTGAACCGCGGTCAGGTAGAGCGCCGTCGGCAGGTCGACCACGACCGCGTCGATCTGGCCGTTCTTCAGCGCCTGGACGACGTCGTTGGAGGTGTTGAAGACTTCCGGCCGGCTGCTCGGTTCGATCTCCGCTTCGGCGGCTTCGAGGCTGGTGGTGCCGACCTGGACGCCGAGCTTCGCGTCCCGCAGTTCTTCCAGCGATTCGGCCGCGGCCGCGTCGGAGTCCTTCAGCGCGACGACCGCCTGGTTGGCCGTGTAGTACGGCGCCGAGAAGTCGACCGCTTTCTCCCGCGGCGGCGTGATCGAGATCTGGTTGACGTCGAAGTCGAAGTCTTTGGGGCCGGGGGCGAAGGAGGAGTTGAACGACTCGACCGTCCACTTAACCTTCGCCTTCGGGTAGCCGAGCTGGTCGGCGATCGCGTAGGCGACGGCGCTCTCGAAGCCTTCGCCGTTGGTCGGGTCGTCGTCTTCGAAGTAGGGCGGGTAGGCCGGCTTGTCGGTCGCGATCGTCAGCACTCCCCCCTCCTTAGTCGGCAGCTGGCCTGGCTTGCAGGTGCTGGCCGTCGACGCCGCGGAGGTGTCGGTCGACGAATCGTCGGAGCTGCCGCAGCCGGCGACGACCAGGGCGGCAAGCAGGAGCAGAGGCAGGGCGAGCTTCTTCATCTGGGGTGGTTCCTCGCTAGGGGAGCGGCAGGAGGCGGAACCCTACCGTCTTCGCGGCCGACCGCCCGCCGCCGCTGTCGGTCGCGATCACCGTCGCCCGATAAGACCCCGCAGGTAGCGGCTTGCCCTTTAGCCTGCCGTTCCACTTGAGCTTGTTGGCACCCGCGCTGCCGGCCTGAGCGATGGCCCCGATCGGCTTGATCAGCGGGCAATTCTTCTTGGCTTTGTTCTTCGCCGTCTTCGGCTTGCACTTCCCGCCGACGAGTCGGCCGGTCTTCTTTCGTTCGAGCTGGAAGCTGACGTTCGCGCTCTCGGTGAGGCTGTACTGAAAGGTCGTGCCGAACTTCCCTTTCGCCTTGCCCTTCGGCTTCGGCTTGAACTTCTTCGGGGTCGCCTTCAGGTTGTCGAGCACGGGCAGGGTGTCGACGCTGCCTTTGGCGACGGTGGTCGAACCGCCCGGGCAGACCGTGCTCTGGCCGTCGTAGTAGCGGTCGCCGGAGCAGCCATTGAGGTCGAAGGTGGAGAGGGTGACGGCGTAGACGCCCGGCTGGGCGTAGGCGTGAACCGGATTGGGACCGCCGTCGGCCAGCGTCGTCCCGTCGCCGAAGTCCCAGTCGTAGCGCGCCGCCCCGGTCGAACCACTTGCGTCGAAGCGAATCGTCGCCCCGGGCACCCCGGTCTCGGCGGTGAACTTCGCGACCGGCGTCGGCCGCGGCTGGAAGGTCATCCGCAGGTTCTCGCCGGTGCCGAAAGGCACCCTGGAAGGGAGCGCGCTGAGGGTGCCGTCGGCGTTGATCGTGGCGGTGCGGAGCACGAAAACGGTTCCGTCCTCGTGGTAGTAGACGAGGTGCCGGCCGTCGGGCGAGACGGCCACCGATTCCGGTTGCGTCGCTATCAGCCCTCCGGGGAGCAGCGTCGGCGCTCCGTCCTCGGCGATCGCCACCGTCGCGATCCGGTCGGCGTTGTAGTCGATCATGAAGGCGTGGCGACCGTCGGGCGCGACGGCGAACATCCTTCCCGACGATCCCGGCCCGAACTGCGCCGGGGTGCCGCGCCGTGCCAGCCCGCCGTCGCTGCCGATCTCGTACACGTCGATTCCCGGCTCCCCGCCGCCCTCGATGTACACGTAGAGGAATCGCTCGTCCATCGAGGTCGCGAGCAGGTAGGCGGCCGGCACGGGAGTGATCCCGAGCGGCGTCAGTTCCCCGTCATCCTGGATCGCGAAGCGGGCGACCGCGTTGCCCTGCTGGGCGAAGAGAAAGCGGCCGTCCGGCGTTATCGCGACGTCGTAGGAATCTTCGAGCGGCGTCGGGGTCCCGAGCGAGTTCAGTGAGCCGTCGGCGAGGACGGCGTAGCGGTGGATGCCTTCGGCCGGGCGGCCGCCGAAGGTGCGCGTCGCCGCATACGCGTAGCGGCCGTCGGGGGTGATCGCGACGGCGGTCACCGACGCGTTCGTGAACGCGCCGCCGGCCATTTCGAAGATCCCGTTGGCGGGCACCGTGTACCCCTGGACGCCACCGGCGATGAGGAAGCCGAGTGCGGCCCGGTTTCCGTCGGGCGTGAAGGCCAGCCGGCGCAGACCGCCGTTCGATCCCGACGAGAAGGGGGAACCGGGAATCTGCGTCAGCGACCCGTCAGTCCCGAGATCGAAGCCGCCGATCTCTTCCGGCGGGCCCGAGCCGTAGGCCGGCACGTAGAGACGCGCCGCGGCCGCGCTGCCGGCGGTGAGGCAACTGCCGAGCAGGGTGAGGGCGAGGACGAAGAGGAACAGGCGACGAAACACGGCGCGAGCGTACCTCAGGCGTGGTCGGGAGGGAAGAGAACTATCTGGGAACCGCCGGTATAGAGTTCGCCGCAGCCACCCCGAAGCTGTTTCTCACCGCCCTCCGCCGTCCTCGGACCGGGGGGCGGTTCCGTATCTGACCTCGAGGTCTTCGGCCAGAGCCGCGAGCTCGGGCAGCGTCACCCGCAGGCCGGCGGCGATCCGGCGCACGTTCCCCCAGGTCGGGTTGACCCTGCCGGACTCCATGTGGGAGATCCAGGTCGGATGGATGTCGGCGCGCAGGCCCAGCGCTTCCTGGCTGAGGTGAACCTCCTTGCGGAGCTGGCGGATTGCCTTGCTGAGGCCGATCTGGGGTTCTTCGCGGCGCGGCATCTACGGAAGGGAATGTGCCCCCCGCCCCCACGTCCATAGAGGAGACCTCAACGGCCACCTCAAAGCTCCCGCGACCGGCGTTCTTCCGGTACGCGGCCGTCCGTCGAAATGCCGCGGGCGGAGACCCGTTTCAGGGGGGCGGTCTCTCGCGATCGCGAACACGAACACGAACATATGTTCGCATACGCGCCAGCCGGCGCATAGGGCAGATCAGCCCGCTTCGGCCCTGGCCGCTTCCAGCTCTTCTTCGACCGTGGCGGTCTGGTTCGGGATCTGTAGCCTCTGTTCGAGCACCGGGATCGCCTCTTCGGGCCGGCCGCTGAGACGCAGCGCGCTGCCGAGATTGAAGAGGGCGTAGGCGTAGTCGAGGTCTTCGCTGCCTTCGGGGTAGGCGGCGACCGCTTCTTCGAGGACCGGGACCGCGGCCTCGTAGTCGCCGGCCTGGATCAGTTCGTAGCCCTGTTCGTTGAGCGAGGCGCCGCTGCCGGATCCGCCCCCTTCGGGTTCGGATTCCGGTTCGGGCTCTGGTTCCGGTTCGGCTTCGGTTTCCGGTTCCGGGGTGGGTTCGGGTTCGGCTTCCGCCGGCGCGGCGGTGTTCTGGGCCGCGGGCTCGGCACTCTTCTTCGCCTTTGCCTTGCCCGATTTCGCCGCCTGCCGTCCCTGCGTCGGCTGGTCGTCGCCACCGCCGGCGAAGGCGATGACGGCGACGGCTACCAGGGCGGCGACGAAGGCCAGCAGGGCGATCAGGGCTCCTTTGCGCGCGGCCTGTGGCTGACGCGGCTCGTGCCGCTCGGGCGTCGCGATCGGCCGGGTCGGCTCGAAAACCTGCGTCGATTCCTCGGCCGCGGCGGTATCGGGACGGTCGAGATCCTCGAGCGCCTGCTGAGCGGAGGCGGGCCGGTCCCCCGGCTCCTTTGCCGTCAGCCACTCGACCAGATCGGCCAGCCGCGCCGAGCCGCCCTCCTGGCAGGCGCGCAGCACGACCCCCAGCGAGTAGAGGTCCGAGCGCTCGCTCGCCGGCTCGCCGTTCATCACCTCCGGCGCCGCGTAGCGCTCGGTCCCGAGGACAAGGCCGGTGCTGGTCAGGGCGGTCGCGTCGCGCGGCAGCGCGATCCCGAAGTCGATCAGCTTCGCCGTCCCCTCCGGCTCGATGATGATGTTCGCCGGCTTGACGTCGCGGTGGAGGATCCCGACGCCGTGGATGTGGGCGAGCGCCTCGAGCATTTCCCGCGCCAGCTTGTCGCCGTCGATCCCCCTCCCCCGCTCCAGCCGCTCGGCCAGGTTTTCCCCCGGCACGAACTGCATCACCAGGTAGGGCCGCTCGCCCTCTTCGGAGAAGTCGTAGACCCCGACCAAGTTGGGATGCGAGAGGCCGGCCGCCGTCCGTGCCTCGCGGCGGAAGCGGTTCACGAACCCCTGGTCGGAGGCGATCGTGTCGGAGAGCACCTTCACCGCCACCGGTCGCTCCAGCACCTCGTCGTGGCCGAGCCAGACAGCGGCCATCCCACCGCGCCCGAGCGTGCGCTCGAGACGGTAGCGATCCTTCAGCAACTCCCCGGTGCCAAATGCGCTCACGCGTTTCCTCTACCCACTTGGCGGGAATAGCTGCCGCGCGAGCGCTTCAGCCGCGCAGCGCGCGCCAGATGGCGCCCGGTCGCCGGCCGACCTTCGGCCCCAGGACCAGGGCGAAGAGGGTCAGCGCCAGCCAGGGCCGCAGGTGAGGGCCGATCCGGCGGATGCGGCCGTCGGGGGCGAGGTCGAAGACCATCGCGTCGGTCAGTCGCACCCCCAGCAACCGCGCTTCGCCGACGATCACCCGCCGGTCGCCCTCGCCGAGCGCGTCCGTCCAGCGCAGCCCCTTCAGGGTCCTCCCGTACACGCCCCGGATCAGCAGCTCGACGTCGTCCTCGCCGCGGAAGACCATCCGGCCGGAGATCGGCGAGACGAGCTCGACGTCGGGCGACAGCGTCGCCATGATCCCCTCGATGTCACCGGCCTCCGAGGCGGTCCGGTATCGCGCGATCGCGTCGTCCATGCGGCAAACGATAGATCGCCTCGGGGTCGATCGACGGCGCGGTCAGCCCTCGGCGCCCTCGCCCCAGGCGGTGGCGACCAGCGTGCGCGGCCCGGCGTGGTCGCGGTGCTCGCAGAGGTAGATGCCCTGCCAGGTGCCGAGTGCCAGCCGGCCGCCGGCGATCGGCAAGCTCAGCGACGGGCCGAGCAGCGCGGCCTTGACGTGCGCTGGCATGTCGTCCGCGCCCTCCAGCGTGTGCGTCCAGTAGGGGGCGTCTTCGGGCACCGCCCGGTCGAACCAGCTCTCGAAATCGCGCCGCACCTCGGGCGAGGCGTCCTCGTTCAGCGCCAGCGAGGCGGAGGTGTGCTGGATCAGCAAGTGGAGCAGACCGCCCGAGATCCCCTCCAGCTCCGGCAGGGCGTCGACCACCTCGCGGGTGACGAGGTGGAAGCCCCGGGGCTGGGCGGGAAGGCGGATCGCGCGTTGGACCCACATCAGCCGGAGGATGGCATCTCGCCACCTCGGTCTCCCGTCGCCTCGGCGATGAACCTGGCCTTGGCCTCGCGGTAAGAGTCCACGCTGTCGTCGCGGTGCGCGCTCTTCAGCTCGCTGTAGGCGTCGCGGAGGTCGGGGCGAGAGCACAGGAGGTCGCGGAACCCGAGGAAGAGCCGATCGCTCTCCCCCGCCTCGATCACCAACTGCACCCCCACGGCGATCTCACCGCCGGATGGAAGGGCGAAGCTGGCGAAGTCGTCCTGCCACTCCTCGGGCTGGTGCACTTCGTATATCTCGGAGAGCGCGCGCGACGCCGCGGCGAACTCGTCCACGGCGACACGGACCAGGAGGTCGAGGTCGCCCTTGGTAAGAGAGCCTGGGATCGCAGTGGAGCCGACGTGCTGAACGTCAGCCTTTGGGAGCAGCCGCGCTATCCGTTGCCGCTCGCGCTCGAAGGCGGCCTCGACGGCCGGCCTGATCTCGGCCTCGTCCCGCAGCTCCATGACGACAAGGTTGCCGAGGGCGGATCGCTCCGCCCTCGGCACCAACCGCTACGACCCGAACCGCAGGGCGCTGAACAGGCCCGCGTGGTCGGAGTTCCAGAACCCGTTGACCGGCAGCAGGCCGGTGACCTCGGAGCGCTCGAGCTTGATGCCCGCCGAGTCGTCGGTCATCACGTGGTCGACCTGGTGGTCGAAGTCGGCGACGCTGCCGCCGGCCCCCTCCGCCAACAGGCTCGAGTTGAGGCAGCAGCCGAGGGGATCGTTGGTGCTGCGCTCGACCAGACCCGCTTCAAGCAAGACCCGGTAGGCCTGCTGATCCCCGGGCGAGACGGTGTCGTCGTCGGAGTTGAGGTCGCCGACGAGAACGACCGGCAGGGTGCTGTCCGCCGGGCCGCCGGGGGCGACCAGCTCAGCCGCCTGCAGGGCGCGGATGCTCGGCACCAGGGCGGCCGGGTCGAACGCCTCCAGGTGGGTGTTGACGAAGCGGAACCAGCCGCTGCCGCGCACCCGGGCGTCGACCGCCGTCCAGCCGCGCTTGATCGTCAGCGGTTTGCCGAGGATCGGGACCTGGAGCAGGGTTTTGAAGTTGCCCGACTGCGGCCGGGCGGTCTCGACTCCGTTGCCCCGCTTGGCGAGGATCACGTCGCGCATCGTCAGCCGGCCGTTGATCTCGGCGTTGGCGATTGCCGGGTTGGGACCGTCTCCCGCCACCCCGTTCTCGTCACCGGGGGCCTCGAGATCGAACTCGTTCTGGACGACGACGACTTCGTAGCGGTTCGGTCCCGGCCCTTTGTTCAGCTGTTCGAGCAGCAGCTGCAGGTAGTCGTAGCGGACCGTGGTCGCGCTCGGTTCCCCGGTCAGGACGGGAGTCAGGCTCGGCGGCGCGGTGCGCCACAGCGCCACCTCCTGCAGCCCGACCAGATCAGGCTTCTCGGCGAGGATCTCCCGCGCCAGGCCCTGGGCCCGCAGCGGGAAGTTGTTCGCCGTCACGTCGCGCAGGATTTTGCCGTTGGCGGCGACGAACGCTTCCAGGCTCGGCGCGCCGATCGCCGGCGCGAGGTCGGCGCCGAGGTAGAGGTTGCGGGTCATCACGTCGACGACCTTGCCCCGGCCGTTGTCGGAGTGGTTTTCCTGGGCAGCGGCGGCGAACGCGGGCAGTGCCAGCGCCAAGACCAGCGCGGCGACGACCGTCGCCATCAGTTGACGGATCGATACGGAACTCAAAGCTTTCCTCCTCAGTCGGACCCTTCCCCTAGGGGTCATATCGAGGCCTCCACGCCCTTACGACTATAGGGCCAGGGCGCCGTAGCGCTCGCCAGCGGCGGTGCGGGCCGCCGGATGGAGGCGGACGGCGTCGGGCCAGAAGCGGGTACCGAGCCGCAGCTGCAGGAGGGCGGAGAGCAGCAGGGCCTCGCGGCCGGGGTCCCAGGAGAAGCCGAACATGCGCCGGATCTCCGGCGGCAGCAGGCCGGTGGAGACGAGCCGGATCGTCTCGGTGAGGGGGGTCAGCGCCGCGCGGGTCAAGCCCTCGAACGGCGGGTCGAGGATCATCCGCTCGGCCTGCTCGCGGCGGTCCTCGGAGATCCAAAGGCTGCCGTCGCTGAGGCGGCCGTGGACGTAGTCCTTCAGGCCACCGTAGGTGGCGGGCATCGAGTCGCCCGGCAGGCCGAGCAGTTCGCCGACCTGGCGGTATTCGCCCCAGTAGCGCTCGCGCTCCTCGGGCGGGAGGCCGCCGAAGATGCGCTCGTAGTAGACGACGGCGGAGTCGGCGAGGGTGGCGAGGACCCAGAGGCCCAGCTCGGGGTCGGTCGCGTCGTAGGGCGTCCCCTTCGGGATCGGGCCGTAGTCGGCGGGGGTCTTTCCTTTCACCCGGCGGTGCATCATCTGGACCGTCTGCCCGGCCTCCTCGGCCTCCGCCGCGGTCCCGAAGTAGATCCGCGACATCCACTCGTCGGTCCGCTGCAGGCGGAGCTGCGGGTCGTCGAAGATGATCGAGTGGCGCTGGAAGCCGACGACGGCGAGCGGGTCGCAGGCCTGCATCAACAGCGCCCGCACCCCCGAGAAGAGGACGAGCCGCTCGCGGTGCAGGCGGCGCAGGGTCGAGTCGGCGGCGAAGAAGCCGTCGACGTCGCGGGCCTGCGGCGGCCGCCCCTGGGGCACCCCGGGAATCAGCGAGAGCATGTCGGTGGGGCGAAACACTCCACCAACGGTAGCTACCGGCGACCCTCTCTACGATGCCTTCGGTGCGGACCGCGAAGGAGCTGATGCGCGCCGGCGAGCTCTATCCCGGCGACGACCCCGAGCTGAACCGGGAGCTCGACGAGCGCCAGGCGATGGTCTCGGCGCTGAACGTGCTCCCCTACGAGCGCACGGAGGAGCGCGCGGCAGCGCTCGCGGAGCTGCTGGCGGCGATCGGCGAGGACACCCTCATCCGCCCGCCCTTCTACTGCGACTTCGGCGACGGGATCCGGATCGGCGCCCGCACCTTCGTCAACTTCAGCTGCACGATGCTCGACGGGGCGCCGATCACTGTTGGCGACGAGTGCGCGATCGCCTCCGGTGTGCAGCTGATCACCGCCACCCACCCGATCGACCCGGCCGCGCGGCGGGCGGCCTGGGAGCAGGCGCTGCCAGTGACGATCGCCGACGGCGTCTGGCTGGGCGCCGGAGTCATCGTCTGCCCCGGCGTCACGATCGGCGAGAACACCGTCGTCGGCGCCGGCTCGGTCGTCACCCGCGACCTCCCGGCCGGCGTCGTCGCCTACGGCACCCCCGCCGGGGTCGCCCGCGAGATCGGCGAGGGCGACCGGGTCGGCGGGCCTTAGCCCTTGCCCCGGCGCTCGTTGCCGCGCTTGTAGTTGCCGGTCACCCGCGCCATCACCTGCTGCGGGTCGCCGGCCTCGACCTTGCGCAGGAAGCGCGCGGCGGCGTCTCCGCGCAGGGTGGCGGCGCGCTTTCCGTGATGGGTGACGACTACCTCCGAGCCGCGGACCTCGTATTTGAATCCCTCGGGCGCGGGCATCATCGCCTCCCGACCAGCATGTAGGTCGTCATCGGCCCCTTGCCCTTGACCTCGATCGTCCCCCGCCGGCGCAGGTCGTAGCGCTCGCGCAGCCGTTCGTAGGCGCGCTCGGTTACCTGGATCTCGCCGGCGACGCCGTGGGACTCCATCCGGCTCGCCGTGTTCACGGTGTCGCCCCAGAGGTCGTAGGTGAACTTGGCGCGACCGATCACGCCCGCGACTACCGGGCCGGAGTCGATGCCGATTCGCACCTCCAGCGGCGGGGCGCCCTCCCCCGCGCGGCGCGCGGCCTCGGCTCCCATCTCCAGCGCCATCTCGGCGATCGCCTCGGCGTGGTCCTCCCGCTCGCCGGGAAGGCCGGCGGCGACCATGTAGGCATCGCCGATCGTCTTGATCTTCTCCACGCCGTTGCGGGCGGCGAGCGCGTCCCAGCCGGCGAAGATCCGGTCGAGCAGGGCGACGGTCTCGGCCGGCGGCAGCTCCCGTGCGAGCGGAGTAAAGCCGACGATGTCGGCGAACAGGACCGTGGCGGCGTCGTAGCCGTCGGCGATGATCTCGTCGGACTCCTTCAGCCGGCTCGCGACCGAGGCCGGCAGGACGTTCAGCAGCAGGCGCTCGGATTTGGCCCGCTCGATCTCGAGTTCGGCCAGGGCTCGCTCACGGGCCCGGACGAAGTACTGCAGCAGCACGTAAGCGGTGACGCAGACGCCGAGGATGTTCAGCACGAAGAAGGAGATGACGACGCCTGCGGGGATCTCGGGCGCGCCGTCGGCGAGGGCGGGGTCGATCAGACCGGAAAAGACCACCAGGGCGACGAAGGCGAGGAACCAGGGCACCGCCTGGCGGGTGCCGATGAACAGCAGGGCGCCGACGGGGCAGGCGAAGGCCCAGAGCGCCACCGCCGAGGAGGCAGCGAAGCCGCCGAGGCTCCACTGCAGGGCGAAGGGAAACAGCAGGCTCATCAGCAGCTGACTGACCCGGAAGAAGTGGAAGCGGCGGGTGCGAGCGAAGGTGTAGATGCTCGCCGCTGATGCGAGCTGGTAGGCGAACGGGATCGCCGCCGAGAGCCAGAGCCCCAGCGCCGCGTAGGTCCCCACCCAGATGAAGGCGAGGGTGGCCATCAGGCTCGACGACAGCACCAGCACCGACTTGCGAAGCCGTTGTTCCTCGCTGTCGGTCGGCAGACTGCCGAGCGCGGTCAGCCGGCGCAGCCAGGCGGGCGGGTTGAGCCCGGGCGGGCTCTCGCGTTTCGAGCTCAGCGGTGAAGCCACGGGGCGTAGGAGATGCCGACGATCAGCGCGTCGACGCTCTGCAGCCGGGCGACGGTCTGCCCCCAGGGCTCCTCGCGTGCGCCGTGGATGAGCTCGAAGCCCTCCCCCTCCAGCTCTTCGGCCGCGGCGGCGACCGCCGCGGCGTCGGCCACCTCGAACTCGATCGAGGCCTGCGGGACGGTGCGCTCGCTGGGCCACTCGGGCGTCCCGAAGCAGGCCTGCGCCGCTTGCGCCAGCGGCCAGACGCCGAAGTGCTTGGCCCCGCCGATCTCCTCGCTGTGGAAGTAGTCGTCGCCCTCGGCTGCCTTCAGCGGCAAGCCGAGCGCCTCGACGAACAGCTTGCGGCTCTCGGCCGGCTCGGTGGCGATAACGCTCATGCTGGCGATGAACTCGATGTCCACGGAGGCTCCTCTCGCTCGATTTTGGTCCCACTGTCTCCCGCTCGAATCTGCTCGGCCTCGAACAGCTCGTGGACGAGCCTGATCGCGATCGAGCCCTCGCCGACGGCGGACGCGACACGGCTCATCGACCCGTGGCGGACGTCCCCCGCGGCGAAGACACCGGGCATGCTGGTCTCGAGCGAAAGCGGGCTTCGCTCGAGTGGCCATTTGCCGTGTGCTTCCGCGGCGGCACCGGTGCAGATGAAGCCACCCTTGTCACGAGCGATCTCCGCCGGCAGCCAGTCCGTGTTCGGGTGCGCGCCGATCAACAGGAAGAGGCCCTCCGAGGGCAAGATCTCCGTCTCCCCCTCGGCGGAGCGCAGGACCAGGCGCTCCAGCCAGCCGTCCTCCCCGGCGCCGCCGTCGATGACCTCAGTCCCGAGGCGGACGTCGACGTTGGGCGTGGCTTCAACCTGGCGCACCAGGTAGTGGGACATGCCCTGGTCGAGGGAGTCAGCACGCACGACGAGGGTCACCTTGCGGGCGTATTCGGCAAGGTGAAGCGCCGCCTGGCCCGCCGAGTTGGCGCCACCGACGACGTGCACTTCCTCGTCAACCGTGGTCGGCGCCTCGGAGGCGGGCCCGCCGTAGAAGACGCCCGCCCCGACGAGCGCCTCGATCTCGTCGACCCCCAGCCGGCGATAGGTGGCGCCGGTGGCGAGGATCACGGCGCGGGCGCTGACCTCACCGCCGCTGGAGAGGTCGACGCAGACGCGGTCGCCCTCGCGGCGGAGGCCCGTGGCGTCGTGCATGAAGGCGAACTTGGCGCCGAACACCCAGGCCTGCTCGTAGGCGTTCTCCGCCAGCCGGCGGCCGCTGACCCCGCGCGGGAAGCCGAGGTAGTTGCGGATCATCGAGCTCGAGGTCGCCTGGCCGCCGATGCCGCCGTCGTCGAGCACCAGCGTCCGCAGGCCCTCGGAGGCGCCGTAGACGGCGGCCGAGAGCCCGGCCGGCCCGCCGCCGACGATGACGACGTCGAAGTCGCGGCGCTCGGGGTCGATCGTCGCCCCGGCGGCGGTCGCGAGCTCCAGGTTGGTCGGGTTAGTCAGTACCTCGCCGCTGGGCAGGACCACGATCGGCAGCGGCTCCGCGCCCCCGCTCTCGGCGACCAGCGCCTGGCCGTCGGCGGAGTCGGCGAGCAGGAAGGAGTGAGGGATGGCACAGCGGCCGAGGACTTCTTTCAGCTCCTGCGCCCGGCCGGTCCACGACTCGCTGACGATGTGGACGGTGTGCGGCGAGATCCGCCGCGCGTTCGCCCACTCGAGCAAGAAGGTCGAGATCGACTGGTGGAACAACTCGTCCGGCGTCTGCGAAGGGCGCACCACGTAGTACTCGATCTGCCGCCGCGCCATCGCTTCGAAGATCTCCTCAGCCGTGCCCGCTTCGCCCCAGCTCCCCCACTCGATCAGCAGCCCGCGCTGCGCGTGCGCGTGAAGATCCCGCACCCGGCCCAGCAGCTCGGTGCCGCGCATCTCCCCGCACCCCTGCGAGGCAAGGACGAGTGCGACGTCCTCCCCGGACTCCGCAAGCGCCCTCAACTCCCCCAGCGCCTCCACGGCTGAGGAGGCGCAGACGATCCGGTAGCTCCGCGAGTACCGGTCGACCAGCTCACGCTCAATGTCGCGCAGCAGGCGCTCGTCTTCGTCGACCGCGAAAAGAATGGGATTCATCAGGCGAAAAGGTTGGCGCAGATGCTGGCGACGTGGCGCCGGTCGGTGCCACAGCACCCGCCGACCACGCGCAGATCCGGGAGGCGCGGCTCGAGCGCGGCGTATTCGGCCCCGAGCTCTTCCGGGTCGCCGCTGTCGAGCTCCTCGGCTTCGTCGAGTTCCGCGTGACTGCGGCGCGAGGCGTTGGCGCGGACGCCGCCAATCCGGCCCAGCCAGGCCTCTTCCCCGGCCAGCTCGGCGGCGAAGTGAGTCGGGTGGGCGCAGTTGATCATCTGGTAGAGCGCCGCGCCGCCGGTTTCGGCGTCGAGGCGTTCGACCGCCTCGCGCAGCGGCTCGCCGCTCGGCAGCCGCCCGTCGGTCTCGACCGTGAACGAGACCGAGACAGGCAACCCAGCCGCGGCGGCGGCGCGGACGATCCCAGTCGCCTCCTCGACATAGGTCATCGTCAAGCCGCTGATCATGTCGACACCCTCAGTGGCGAAAACGGCGACCTGCTTGGCGTGGTACTCCTCGGCTTCGGCAGCCGACAAGAGCGACTCGGGGCTGTAGCCGTCCCCCTCGGGCCCAATCGTGCCGGTGATCGCGACCGGCACCTCCCCAGCCGCCCGCTCGCAGACCTCACGGGCGAAGGCAACCGCCTCGCGGTTGAGGTCGGCGATGTCGGCCGGCGAGTACCCGAGCGCGGCACCCCACTTCTCGCTGGCCCTCCAGGTCGGAGGGTCGAAGGTGAAGCCGGTGCTGTGCTCGGCAGCGATAGCCAGGAAGCCCTCGTAGTAGCGGCGCAGAGCGGCGCGACCGGCCTCCTCGCGCAGCAGCGTGAAGGAGGCGAATTCCGGTAGCTCGAACCCCTCCTCGAAGACCATCACCGTCTCCAGGCCGCCGTCGCCGATAAAAAGTTGCGAGCCGTCTGGAAGAGCCATTGGTCGGCGATGGTCCACGACGCCGCGTCCGCTGTCAACACCGCGGCCTTGTTCTCGCCGAAGGGTTTGGTCTGCATTTGAACCGCCGATGCGGTGGGCATGATTGAGGGATGCCGACGATCAGCCGCTTCTTTGGGATAGCAATCGTCATGTTCTTCGACGACCACGGCTTCCCGCACTTCCATGCTCGCCACGCCGAAGGAGAAGCCAAGGTGCGAATCGACAATCTGGAGGTCATGGACAGCACCCTCGCTCGCCGCCAACTGCGATTCGTCCTCGCCTGGGCAGAGCTCCATCAGGAAGAATTGGAAGAGAACTGGCGCCGAGCCCGCGCCGGTGAGAAACTTCTAGATGTCGAGCCTTTGAGATGAATGGCCTAACCCCTGATATCACCGCAGCTGAGGTCGTCCGCCACGGCGTCCTTCGGCTGACCTTCGCCGACGGGTTGAGCGGAGAGGTCGATGTCCTCGATCGCATGCGCGGCCCCGTCTTCGAAGACGCCCGCACGCCCAAGGGATTTGCCAGGGTTGAAACCGATCCGGAGACCGGTACGGTCGTCTGGCCCGGCGGGGCCGACCTCGCCCCCGACACGCTCTACGAGCGGGTCCAATCGGGAGCCTGGCCCGAGACTCGTACGGCTGTTTAATTACAGCGCGGTCGACCCGCCGAGCGAGCACCTATCTTCGAGGGCATGGCCACCCAGGAGCCGCGCGACTGCTTCATCTCTCACGCCTCTGAGGACAAGGACGCGGTCGCCCGCCCCTTGGCTGAAGCGCTGACCAGCGCCGGCTACAGCGTTTGGTTCGACGAGTACGAGCTTGTCTTAGGAGACAGCCTTCGCGGGAAGATTGACGAGGGTCTGGCCGCGTCTCGCTTCGGAGTCGTCGTCCTGAGTCCGCAGTTCTTCGAGAAGGGCTGGCCCCAGAGTGAGTTAAACGCCCTCGCAGCAAAGGAGATGGTCGGCGGCGAGCGACTCATACTTCCGGTCTGGCACGGCGTGGACGAGGAGTTTCTGGCGAGCAAAAGTCCACTGCTTGCAGATCGAATCGGCGTACCAAGCGACCCTCTCGACAAAGCCGCTGAACAAATCATCCGCGCCATTGAGCGCCGGAAAGGGCAAGGTGCGACGGCTGCGGCCATCGTCGCGGCACAGGAGCCATCGATAGGACCTACCAGTCCAGAGCCGCTCCAACTGGTCGAATCTCAACAGCGAGTCAAGCTGCGGCTCACCGATAAGGAGCGAGAGGCTGAGCAGTTCGCGGAGAACCGACAAGTTATTTCGGGCTGGCTCGCCATCGTTGCCGGGCCAGTCCGACTGCAGACCGATCTCATCGACCCAATCGAGGTCGAGCCCGACACGTTGAGGGAGGTCACCGTCGAGGACCGCTGGTACCACAGCGAGCAGCTAAACCGATTTGGACTGCGGGTTGACCACACCGGCTTCTTCCGCCGCATGCCGGACGACGAAACGGTCGCCCCCGAAGCATGGCTGAAGATCTGGGAGGACGGGCTTATGGAATACGGGCAGCGTGTCTCGCATCAGGCGCACCACGGCCTAGGTGAGGTGCAGATGGTTATCCCGACGACCTCTATTGCAGAGCTGATTCACGACTATGCGCTGCTCTTTCTGAACCTGCTCTTGACGGTGGGGTATGAAGGCGAGGCAGTGGTCATCGCAAACTTCGCCGATCTCCAGGATCACCGCCTCGGGGTGAGCGAGCGGCTCTGGCTACCTGACCCCACCGTACGGGCTGACCACCTCCAAGGACGGCCTCTCCAGGGGCCTATCGATGAGCTCGCCGACCGGGTCGGGATCTGGACGAAAAGGACGATGGACCGCCTGTTCCTGACGGCGGGAGTCCGAACCGGCTACCCAGACATTGATGCAACGGGCGCGCGGGTCAACGAGCGCAGCTAGCTCGAACGCGCAGAAACGGGGACCTGCTCGAGCGGGCCGACCCAAAGTCAGGCGGCGCATATCCCTCTTATGCCAAGAGCCGAATCACTCCCGTATCACGGATTGCCCCGCATGCCTCCGCATTGCCACGCACGACTCGCAGGATCGTCACTGGTGCGGGCTTGTGCGAAGCCATGCGGGGTGAAGGTCTGCATCGGGGAGACAGGATTTGAACCTGCGACCGCTCGGCCCCCAGCCGAGTGCGCTACCAGACTGCGCCACTCCCCGTGGGGTTTTCATTCTGACGAATCGGCGCGATGGGGGGTACCCTCCTCTGAGCGCGCGGCGGTAGCTCAACGGTAGAGCCTCAGCCTTCCAAGCTGATGACGCGAGTTCGATTCTCGTCCGCCGCTTTCTCCGCGGTTGAGGAGACGGGCGGTCCTGCCGATTAGAGGACGGATGCGTGCCTCGAAATCGGGTCGTGTCGAGTTTGTCTCGCTATGGGGGACTAAGTCGACACTGGGAATCTTGATCGCTGGATTGGCGGCGATGGTCGTGCTTGCTCTCGCCGGCTGCGGCAGCTCGGACGAGACCGAAACCGGAGCTTCGGCTTCGGAAGTTGCCACCGGGTCGGACTACACCGACTGGCCTTTGTTCGGGCGGGTGCCGCAGCGGACGCACTACCTCGCCGCTGATCAGAAGGCGCTTGATCCGCCGCTGAAGCAGGACTGGTCGATCAACACGCACGCGTTGATCGAGTTCCCGCCCGCGGTCCACGATGGGGTCGCCTACGTGATCAACAAGTACGGCAACGGCAAAGCGGTGCGGCTCAGCGACCGCAAGGTGCTTTGGGAAATCAACATCCGGCCCAGCGACAAGGGGAAGCCGAACTTCGTCACCGCGCCGGTCTATTACGAAGGCCGCATCTACGGCGCCTTCCTCACCGGCCACCTCGCCGCCGGAGACGCGAAGACGGGGAAGAAAGACTGGGTGCGCAAGTTCGACGCGCATCTCGAATCCTCGCCGCTGGCGGTCGACGGCGCCCTCTACCTCGGCACCGACACCACCAATCTGCTCGCCCTCGACGCCGCCAGCGGCAAGACGCTGTGGAGCTTCAACGCCCCCGGTGCGATCAAAGCCAGCCCCAGCTACGACGACGGCAAGGTCTTCTTCGCCGACTACCAGAGCAGCATGTTCGCGCTCGACGCGAAGAGCGGAAAGCCGGTCTGGCGCAGCAACACGAGCAAGGTGCCGCCCTACGGCCACGGCGGCTTCTTCTCCTCTCCCGCGATCGCCTTCGGCAACGTCTTCGCGGCCCGCGACGACGGCACCGTCTACGCCTTCGACGAGAAGACCGGCAAGGTCCGGTGGCACTTCGACACCGGCGACTACGTCTACGGCTCGCCCGCCGTCGCCCAGGTCCCCGGCACCCCGCCCACCGTCTACATCGGCGCCGAAAACGGCCGTTTCTTCGCCCTCGACGCCCGCACCGGCAAGGAGCGCTGGCACTACGACGTCGGCGGACCGATCCCCGGCACCGCAACCGTCATCGGCCACACCGTCTACACCTCGAGCTTCAAGACCCAGGAGACGACCGGCCTCGACGTCCGCACCCACAAGCGCACCTTCCACCTGAAGGAGGCCGGCTATACGCCGATGGTCTCCGACGGCAAGCGCCTCTACCTGATCGGCTACTACGACCTGATCGGCCTCGAACCCGCGAAGCGCTAGAGCGCCGACCGGCGTTCTACTGATCAGGGGATCGGGCTGTGCGCGTGGCTCGCGTCGAGCTCAAAGACGCGGAAGTCGGTGCCGAGTACCGGCTGGGAGACGTTGTGAACCGGGGTCTCGCCGATCGTCCCGTCCGGGGAGCCGGCGTGGGCGTGGCCGTGGAGGACGAGGTCGGGGCCGTGCTCGAGGATCGGCGCCGCCAGCCGGTCGGAGCCGAGGAAGACCCAGATCTCCCGCGGCTCCCCCTCCAGCGTCGCTTCGATCGGCGCGTAGTGCAGGAGGACAATCCGCACCGGGCAGGTCGCGACCTCGCGCAGGCCCTGGTCGAGCGCCTCGACTTCGGCGGTCGCCTCGGCGTAGACCTCGCGCAGCGAGGGCTCGCCGAAGTCGGGCAGGTGGCGCGGCGCGAAGCCGCCGACGAACCCCTTGACGCCGACGATCCCGACCTCGACCTCCCCAACCTGGCAGACGGCGGTGCCGCGGTCGAGCATCCGCACACCCCCCTCCTCCAGCCGCCGCAGCATCGCCTCGGCTTCGTCGGCGTGCCAGTCGTGGTTGCCGAGCACCGCGTAGACCGGCGTCTGCAACGGCGCGCAGATCGCCGCGAGCAGCTCGCCCTGCTCGGGCTCGCCGTAGGTGGTCAGGTCGCCGGCGAGCAGGATCGCGTCGACCTCGCCCTCGACGCGGTCGAAGGCGCGAGCAACCTCGTCGCGGTTCGCCTCGTCGCAGTGCACGTCGCCCGCCGCGGCGACGCGGATCGGCCTGGCCATGGGCGGATTCAACCGATTGAGGCCGACGCGCGGCGGGTACGACCGCCCCGATGTCCGAGCCGAGCGCCCCGTTCGAGGACCTGCTGGAGTCGCTGAAGCACGCCGCCGCCGCGCTGCGCGAGGCCGGCGTGCCGTTCGCGCTCGGGGGCGGCCTCGCCATCTGGGCCCGCGGCGGCCCGGAGACGGAGCACGACGTCGACCTCTTCATCCGGCCCGAAGACGCCGACCGCGCGCTCGAGGTGCTCGGCGCCGACGGCTTCCGCACCGAGGAGCCGCCCGAGGGCTGGCTGGTCAAGGCGTGGCGCGGGGACGTGCTCGTCGACCTGATCTACGAGCCGAGCGGCCTGACCGTCGACGACGAATTCCTCGAGCGGGCCGAGGTGCTCGAGGTGCATGCCGTGCGGATGCCGGTGGTGAGGTCCGAGGACGTGCTCGTCGCGAAGCTGATGACGCTGCGCGAGCACCAGGTCGACTACGACCAGGTACTCGAGATCGCGCGCACGGTGCGGGAGCAGATCGACTGGGACGAGGTGCGCGAGCGGACGAGCGAGTCGCCGTACGCGAAGGCGTTTTTCACGCTCGTCGAGGAGCTGGGGGTCAGCGCCTGATGCGGGTCGTCGTCGTCGGCGCCACCGGGAACGTCGGCACGAGCGTCCTCGAGGCGCTCGTCGACGATCCCGCGGTCGATTCCGTGCTCGGGCTCGCGCGGCGATTGCCGAAGCTCGAGCTGCCGAAGGTCGAGTGGGCACGCGCCCACGTCGCGCGCGACGACCTCGTGCCGCACTTCCGCGGCGCCGACTGCGTCGTCCACCTCGCCTGGAAGATCCAGCCCTCACGCGACGGCGCCGCTCTTCGGGCGACCAACGTCCACGGGTCGATGCGCGTCTTCCTCGCGGCGGCCGAAGCGCGCGTGCCGGCGCTGGTCTACGCATCCTCCGTCGGTGCGTACTCGCCCGGGCCGAAGGACCGCCGCGTCGCCGAGGACTGGCCGACCGGCGGGATCCAGTCCAGCTTCTACTCGCGGCACAAGGCCGAGGTCGAGCGGATCCTCGACCGCTTCGAGGCCGAGCAGCCGAAGACGCGCGTCGTGCGCCTCCGGCCCGGCCTGATCTTCAAGCGCGAGGCCGCGACCGGCGTCCGCCGCCTGTTCGCCGGGCCCTTCCTGCCGAGCCCGCTCCTTCATCCGCGGCTGCTGCCGCTCGTGCCCGACCTGCCGCGGCTGCGCTTCCAGGCGGTCCACTCGAAGGACGTCGGCGACGCGTACCGGCTCGCGGTCGTCGGCGACGCGCGCGGTGCGTTCAACGTCGCGGCCGAGCCCGAGCTCGACCCGCCGGAGCTGGCGCGGATCCTCGACGCGCGCCGGGTGCGCGTCCCGGAGAGCGTCGCACGCGCGGCGACGTCGCTCAGCTGGCGACTTCGCCTCCAGCCGACACCGCCCGGCTGGCTCGACCTCGCCCTCAACGTCCCGCTGCTCGACGTCACCCGCGCGCGCGAAGAGCTCGGCTGGCAGCCGCGCCGCGGCGCCGACGAGGCGCTGCTCGAGCTGCTCGAGGGCATCCGCGAGGGCGCGGGAGCGCCGACTCCCCCGCTCGACCCGGCGACCAGCGGCCCCGCACGGGTGCGCGAGCTCGCCGGCGGCATCGGGGCGCGCGACTGATGGGCACCGCGATCTTCGTCCTGCTCTGGTGGCTCGCGCTCTTCGGCTGGTGGATCGTGCTCGTGGGGACGAACGCCGGCCCGGAGCTGCTGGCCGGCGCCTGCGCCGCGGCCCTGGCCGCCCTGCTTGCACTGGTGCTGCGCCGGCGCGGACTGCTGAGCTACCGCCTCCGTGCGCGCCGGCCCGCGAGGGTGCTGAAGGTCCTGTGGCGTGTGATCTACGAGTGCGGCGTCGTCCTCGGAGCCCTCGCCATGCACCTCGCCGGCCTGCGCCGATTGAACAGCCGTTACCGCGCCTTCGACCTCCCCGCGGGTGGCGGGAACAGCAAGACGGGCGGCGGGCCTAGGCGACCTTGAGGGCTTCGATCTCGCGGTTCACGGCGAGCCGTTCCAGCGCGCTCGCCTCGATCTGCCGCACGCGCTCGCGGGTCAGGCCGAGCTCCTTCCCGATCGCCTCGAGCGACGCCGGGTCGCGGTCGCCGTTCAGGCCGTAGCGCCGCTTGAGCACCTCCTGCTCCCGCTCGGGCAGCTGGCCGACCGCGCGGCGCAGCACCTCCTGCTCCAGGCTGACCGAGAGCTCCTCCTCGGGCGTGGTCTCGTCGGACGGGAGCAGGTCGCCGAACGCGCTGTCGCCCTCGGAGCCGATCGGCCGGTCGAGGCTCGTGATCGCCCTCGCGGCCTGGCGCACCTCGCGCAGCTGCTTCAGCGGCAGCTTCGCCTGCTTGGCGATCTCCTCGTCGGTCGGCTGCCGGCCGAGCTTCGGCGCCAGCAGCCGCTCGGCGCGCGCGATCCGCTGCTCGCGGTCGACGATGTGCACCGGGATGCGGATGGTGCGCGACTTGTTCGCGACGCCGCGCTGCACGGCCTGG
>Ga0207683_10001622_pt1 | contig 20162 bp, 16 predicted proteins | sample KBSM73metaG_FD_184333 | JGI IMG/M metagenome (GOLD analysis project Ga0207683, IMG submission 184333) | Miscanthus rhizosphere microbial communities from Kellogg Biological Station, Michigan, USA - KBS M7-3 metaG (SPAdes) (version 2) | ecosystem: Host-associated > Plants > Roots > Rhizosphere >... | reverse complement strand
AGAACGTTTCGGTGCAATGAAGTGTAGACCTCGAGCATCGCGGGAACGGCGCGCGTGTAGGCGTTGAGCTCGTAGTTGACCGCGAAGTCGCCGAGCGAAGTCTGGTGCACGAACGCCGCCGGCTCCTTCTCGACACCTTCGGTGCGGCTCGCAGCCAGCAGCAGCATGGCCTCTACCTGGCGCCATGGCGTTTCGTAACCGATTCCGACCGTCGTGTGGAGGATGAGACCCTGCTTCGTTCCGAGCGAGCTGTAGTTCACCACATGGCTGTTGAGAATCTGCGAGCTTGGGATCACGACCTCCTCGTTCTTGAGCGTGCGTACGTGGGTGCCTTGCAACCGCATCTCGATGACGTCGCCGATCGTATCGCCGACCTTGACGCGATCGCCAACCCTGAACGCGCGTCGGTAGATCATGGTATAGCCCGCGATGATGTTCGCAATTGCGGACGAGGATCCCAGCGACAGCAGAACGCCGAGAAACACCGAGATGCCCTTGAACGCCGCCGAATCCGAGCCCGGAATGTACGGGTACGCGATGATCGCCACCAATGCGATCACGACGAGACGAACGATCTTGTAGGTGGGCTCGGCCCACTCCTGCTCGAAATTGTCGAGGCGCACGGTGCCGCGATCGACCGCGTCGAAGAACAGGCGCAGGAGCTTCAGGAAGAACCGGGTGACGATGAAAAGCAGCGTCAAGAACAAGAGGGAAGGAATCGCGGCCAGAAAATCCCGCCCGGTTGCAACCAGCGGCACAGCCAGCAGCTCGAAGAGCCGGTTGCCGGTGGATCGGGTGAACGGAAACAGCCGCAGCACGTACGAGAGATAGGCGACGACGAACGCGAATTGCACCACCAGCCGGAATGTCCGCTGGAGCGCATTGAGAATTCGTATGACGCGGTCGGCCCGAACGATCTCGAACGATTGGATGCCGAATGAATGTATCCGTCCCTCCAGCCTGCGCAGCAGCAGCAATTCGAGCTTGCCCGCGATCCACGTCAGTACGACAAATGCCACCGTGAAGACGACGGTGGCGATGAGCGCATGCACGCCCGCGCGGAGCAACGAATTCGTGGTCCGCTCGGCGCGGTATTGAACGATGGCGTCGCGGATCCGGTCGACCCCGGCCCGGCCGAGATCGGCCAGGCTCACCTGCTCGAGTTGCGCGTCGGCATCGGCCAGGGCCATCACGCGCACGTCCCCCGCCATGATGGAGAGGTAGCCACCCGAGTCGACCGTTTTCAGGTTCTCGGTCTTGAAGGACGGGTTGCGCGCCAGCGCCTCGATGCGGCTGCGGATGCCGGCGGCGCGCTGATCGGCGGGCAGGCTCGTCACGCCGCGCACGCGAAACAGCACGTTGCCGTCGATCTCGACCGGCGCAGTGACCACCGTTTGTGCGTTTTCCAGCGCGGCGATCTGATGGGCCGCCTCGTCCGCGGTGACCTGGGCAACGGCCGGCACCAACGGGCTGAGCCACATGAAAATGACGAGTGCCGTGCGCCTCATTGCAAGTCCCCCGACTGCCGTGCGACCAACCCGCCATGCTGCACGAAACATCGATTGGGTGCCACCACCCGGCTTTGCGTGCATCGGCTTGGGCGTAAAAAGTAGCGGACGCGATGCGCGATCGCGGTGAGGAAGAGGCCGCGCAAACCCCGCGCTGCGAGGATGGCGACACGCGCCGGAGAGCGCGTCATGGACGATCTCCCCGGCGCCATTGCGTCGGCTTACTTCGTCGCGCGCGCGACCTCGGCCAGGAGCGCCGCCGATTTCGGACTCGTCGGGCTCCTGCGGATGAGGACATCGGGCGGCAGCACGTTGCTCTGCCCGTAATAGGCGTTGTTCCAGTCGACGTTCGAATACACGACGGTACCGTCGAGATTGAGCCCGCCGTAGACGCCCTTGGCGCGCGTGAAGGTGATCAGGTCGGCAGTGACGGTGGACTTCGCTCCGGCACCCACCGGACCCGCCGCGACACTCGCGTCGCCGCCGATCTTGAACGAGCTGGACAACAGGGAGTTGAGTCCCTTGTCCGTCATCACGACGATGATGGCCTCGGACACTTCAACCCCCGCCTGGAAACCGACGCTGGCCGTCGCCAGGTTGTAGAACGCCGGACCGGCCCAGGTGCGCCCGTCGCGGGCCACCAGTACGCCCCTGCCGCCGGAGCCGCCGAAGATGAAGCCTGCTTTCACGATCTGCGGAGCGATCAATACTGCCTTTGCGCGGTTCAGGTTGTCCTGGATCCAGGTCTGATCCGGATCGCGAAGGAAATTGCTGAGCGTGGTCTGCGCATCGGCGACCAGCTTGTCGGGCTCGCCCGGCGACACCGACGACATTCCCGAGTTCGTAGCGCACCCCGCCAGTGCTCCGGCGGCGATTGCGACCAATGCGACACGCCGCGAATAGCTGATCAAGATCTTGGATTTCGTCATCGTAACTCCATTGAAAAATTCAGTTGATTTAGATCCGGTCGGCCGCGTCACTCCGGCGATCGGCGTTGCATCACGATTGAATCGGCGGGTAATCCATTCGCCAAGGTAAACCGGCGGAGCGGCCTTGCGATCCTGCGGCCGTGCCGGCGAGCATCACCTTCGAGCGAACCGTGACAAGGAAATGTGAGAACGCAACGGATCTCCAGGAACACGAGATACCGTCGCGCACCGCATCAGAATACTCCATCCGTGGGGGTGGTCCGTTCGATCGGGTTGTCCTGCGTGGGTCGGCACCGCTCAATCCAGCGCCTTCGACGCGGTCACCGAGCGATGCCGCAAGACCCGTTCACGCTCACCCTGAACGGCGCGTATTTACGCGCTGTTTACGCGCGCCGATGGGAATTTGACACGGTTTTTCCGACGTTCCGACTATCGTGACCTCCTGGGCGCATCGCCTGACGGCAACACGGATGCGTAGCGTGCGACGGCAACAACGGAGACTTGCGTGGATATCCCATTTCTGCTGCTTACCGCGGCTCTCGCGGCCGTAACGATCGGCCTCATCTTCGGAATCGAGTGCCTGCAAGGTTCCAAATGAGCATCCTTTACGTCGTCGGCGGGCTGATATCGGCTGCACTGTTCGTGTATCTGGTCGCCGCGATGCTGAAGCCGGAGTGGTTCGAATGAACGTCAACGGCTACTTCCAGCTCGCGCTCTACGTGGTTGTACTGCTCGCGCTGGCGAAGCCGCTGGGTGCGTACATGGCGCGCATCTATGAGGCTCGGCCCGCGTTCCTCAACCGGGTCGGCGCACCGGTCGAGCGCGCGCTCTACCGGGTATGCGGTATCGATCCCGAGCACGAGATGCGATGGACCGAGTACGCGCTCGCCGTCATGGCATTCAACATCCTGGGATTGCTGGCCGTCTACGCGCTGCAGCGGCTGCAGGCATTTCTTCCGCTGAATCCGCAAGGGATGGCAACGATCTCCGCGGACTCGGCGTTCAATACCGCAGTCAGCTTCGCCACCAACACGAACTGGCAGGGTTACGGCGGCGAGACGACGATGAGCTATCTCACGCAGATGCTCGGGTTGACCGTCCAGAACTTCGTGTCAGCGGCGAGCGGAATGGCCGTGCTCGTCGCACTGATCCGCGGCTTCAGGCGTGCCTCGGTGTCGACGATCGGCAATTTCTGGGCCGATCTCGTGCGCACGACGCTGTACATCCTGGCGCCGCTCTCGCTGGTGCTTGCACTGGCGCTGGTGTCGCAAGGGGTCGTGCAGACCTTCTCGCCGTACCCGACCGTCGAGCTCATGCAGCCGGTCACCTACGACAATCCGAAGACAGACGCCGCCGGCCAGGCGATCAAGGACGAAAAAGGCAATGCGGTGACCGAGCCGGCCACCGCGACGGAACAGACGTTAGCGGTCGGTCCCGCCGCCTCGCAGATCGCGATCAAGCAGCTTGGCACCAACGGGGGCGGGTTCTTCAATGTCAACAGCGCGCATCCCTTCGAGAACCCGACGCCGCTCGCCAACTTTCTCGAGCTGCTTGCGATCCTCGCGATCTCGGCGGCCCTTTGCTACACGTTCGGCGCGATGGTGAAGGATACGCGCCAGGGATGGGCGATCCTCGCCGCGATGACGATCGTGTTCGTCGCGCTGCTCGCGCTTGCCGCGTGGGCAGAGGATCGCGGCAATCCGGTGCTGGCCGCCCTTGGCGTCGACCAGGCTACGAGCACGATGCAGCCGGGCGGCAACATGGAAGGCAAGGAGGCGCGCTTCGGCATCGCCAACTCGGTGCTCTGGGCCACCGCGACCACGGCGGCGTCGAACGGCTCGGTCAACGCGATGCACGATTCCTTCATGCCACTCGGCGGGCTCGTGCCGATGTGGCTCATCCAGCTCGGCGAGGTGATCTACGGCGGCGTCGGCTCAGGGTTGTATGGAATGCTGATGTTCGCGATCGTCGCGGTGTTCGTCGCCGGCCTGATGATCGGACGCACGCCGGAATATCTCGGCAAGAAGATCGAAGCGTTCGAAATGAAGATGGCGGCGATCGCCATCCTCGTTCCGCCCTTCCTCGTCCTCACCGGCACCGCGATTGCGGTGCTCGAGCCGGCGGGTCTAGCCGGCCTTGCCAACCCCGGCGCGCACGGATTCTCGGAGATCCTCTATGCGTTCTCGTCGGCGGCCAACAACAACGGCAGCGCATTCGCGGGGCTCAGCACCAACACGCCGTTCTACAACACGATGCTCGGCCTCGCCATGTGGTTCGCGCGCTACTGGCTGATGATTCCGGTGCTCGCGATCGCGGGCTCGCTGGCGGCGAAAAAATCGATTCCTGCGGGAGGCGGCACCTTGCCAACCCACACGCCGCTCTTCATCGGCTGGCTGATCGCGACCGTTCTACTGGTCGGCGCGCTGACCTTCGTTCCCGCGTTGGCGCTCGGACCGGTCGTCGAGCATCTGATGCTTCCCGCGCTCCGCTGAAGAGAAATCCCATGACGCGCAAGACGCTTTCGTTGTTCGACCAGGCTTTGCTCGGTCCCGCACTGCTCGACGCATTCCGCAAGCTCGATCCACGCACACAGGCGCGCAATCCGGTGATGTTCGTCGTGTTCGTCGGCAGCCTGGTCACGACCTGGCTCTGGGTCGACGCGTGGCGCGGGCAAGGCGAGGCGCCCGCGTGGTTCATCGGCAACATCGCGCTGTGGCTGTGGATCACCGTCCTGTTCGCGAATTTCGCGGAAGCCCTCGCCGAGGGCCGCAGCAAGGCGCAGGCGACCGCGCTCCGCAGCATGCGCCAGAAGGTCTGGGCCAAGCGCCTGAAGGAGCCGCACCGCGGCGCCGCCATGTGGACGCAGCCGGCCGACGAATTGCGCAGGGGCAATGTCGTCCTCGTGGAATCGGGCGACCTGATCCCGTGCGACGGCGAGGTGATCGAAGGGGTCGCATCGGTCGACGAATCGGCCGTGACAGGCGAGTCGGCACCGGTCATCCGCGAAGCCGGCGGCGATTTCGCGACCGTGACCGGCGGCACCCGCCTCCTCTCCGACTGGGTCGTGGTCCGCTGCGCCGCCGACCCGGGCGAAACCTTCGTCGACCGGATGATCGCGATGGTCGAGACCGCGAAGCGGCGCAAGACGCCGAACGAGATCGCACTCGAGATCTTCCTTGCGGCGCTGACGCTCGTCTTCCTGCTCGCGACCGTGACGCTTCTGCCGTACTCCATCTACAGCGTGAAGGCGGCGGGTAGCGGGACGGCGGTGACGGTAACCGTGCTCGTCGCGCTCCTCGTCTGTCTCATTCCGACGACCATCGGGGCGCTGCTCTCGGCGATCGGCATTGCGGGCATGAGCCGGATGCTCGGTGCCAACGTGCTCGCGACGTCGGGTCGCGCGGTGGAAGCCGCCGGCGACGTCGATGTGCTGCTGCTCGACAAGACCGGCACGATCACCCTCGGCAATCGGCAGGCGAGCACGTTCATGCCGGCGCCCGGCGTGACGTTGCGCGAGCTGGCAGATGCCGCCCAGCTTGCCTCGCTCGCCGACGAGACCCCCGAAGGTCGCAGCATCGTCGTGCTCGCGAAGAAGGAGCATGGATTCCGCGAGCGCCAGATCGGCGAGCTCGGCGCGACGTTCGTTCCCTTCACGGCGCAGACCCGGATGAGCGGTGTGAACATCGGCGAACGGCAGATCCGCAAAGGCGCCGTGGATGCAATTGCGCGCTATGTCGAGTCGCACGGCGGCAGGATGCCCGCGGCCATCGGCAAGCTCGTCGAGGACGTTGCGCGTCGCGGCAGCACGCCGCTTGTCGTCGCCGAGGGCGGCAAGGTGCTCGGCGCGGTGGAGCTCAAGGACATCGTCAAGGGCGGCATCAAGGACCGCTTCGGCGAGCTCCGCCAGATGGGCATCAAGACGGTGATGATCACCGGCGACAATCGCCTGACAGCTGCCGCGATCGCCGCGGAAGCCGGTGTCGACGACTTCCTCGCCGAGGCGACGCCCGAAGCGAAGCTCGCGCTGATCCGAAGTCACCAGGGAGACGGGCGGATGGTCGCGATGACGGGTGACGGCACTAACGACGCGCCGGCACTCGCCCAGGCCGACGTCGCCGTGGCAATGCACACCGGTACGCAGGCGGCGAAGGAAGCCGGCAACATGGTCGATCTCGACTCCAATCCGACCAAGCTGATCGAGGTCGTCGAGATCGGCAAGCAGATGCTGATGACGCGCGGTGCGCTGACGACGTTCTCGATTGCGAACGACGTCGCCAAGTACTTCGCGATCATTCCCGCCGCCTTCGTCACGACCTATCCGCAACTCGACGCGCTCAACGTCATGCATCTCGCGACGCCGTCCTCGGCGATCCTCTCGGCCGTGATCTTCAACGCGCTCATCATCATTGCGCTCGTCCCGCTGGCGCTCAAGGGGATTCGCTATCGCCCCCTCGGTGCCGCGGCGCTGCTGCGCAACTTCATGCTCGTCTACGGTGTCGGCGGCGTCGTCCTGCCCTTCGTCGGCATCAAGGCGGTCGACATGGTCCTGGCCGCGGTCGGCCTTGTCTGAAAGGTGTACCCATGGTCCGCACATTCCGCGACGCCCTTCTGATGCTCGTCGTGCTGACCCTCGTGACCGGTGTGGCCTACCCGCTCCTGGTCACGGGGATCGCGCAACTCACCATGAGTCACGCGGCCAACGGCAGCATCGTGGAGCGCGACGGCAAGCCGGTCGGCAGCGAGCTCATCGGGCAGCCCTTCAGCGATCCGAAGTATTTCTGGAGCCGGCCCTCGGCGACCGCGCCCATGCCGTACAACGCCGGCGCATCCAGCGGGTCGAACCAGGGACCGCTAAATCCGGCGCTCGCCGAGTCCGTCAAGTCGCGCGTCGAGGCGCTCCGCGCGGCGGACCCGGGCAATCCTGCTGCAGTCCCGGTCGATCTCGTCACGGCATCGGCCAGCGGGCTCGACCCCCATATCAGCCCCGCTGCCGCCGACTACCAGGTCCCGCGTGTCGCGAAGGCGCGCGGACTCCTGCCCGAGCGCGTGCAAGCGGTAGTCGCAGAATTCACGCGCGGGCGCCAGCTCGGATTTCTCGGCGAACCCGTCGTCCAGGTGCTCCCACTCAACCTCGCATTGGATAGACTGCGCAAGTGAGCCCGCAAGGAAGCGCACGATGACCGAGGGTCGCGACGACATTCGCCCCGACCCCGACGCGCTTCTCGCCCGCATCGAGGACGAACGCCTGCGCACGACGCGGGGACGGCTCAAGATCTTCTTCGGCGCGTCCCCGGGTGTCGGCAAGACCTTCGCGATGCTTGCCGAGGCCCAGCGCCTGCGACAGGACGGCCGCGACGTCGTCGTCGGTCTGGTCGAAACGCATGGACGGAGCGAGACGCTGCGTCTGCTGGACGGCCTCGAGACCCTCGCGCGGAAGCGCATCGAATACCGCGGCCACGTGCTCGAGGAATTCGACCTGGACACCGCACTCGCACGGAAGCCCGCGGTGTTGCTGGTCGACGAGTTCGCGCATACCAATGCGCCCGGCTCACGCCACCCCAAGCGCTATCAGGACGTGCTCGAGCTTCTCGGGGCGGGGATTGATGTCTATACGACCGTCAATGTCCAGCATATCGAGAGCCTGAACGACATCATCGGCGGCATCACCGGAATCAAGGTGCGCGAGACGCTGCCCGACCACGCCTTCGACAACGCGGATGAAGTGGTGCTGGTGGACCTCACGCCGGACGACCTGCTGCAGCGGCTGAAGGACGGCAAGGTCTATTTTCCCGAGCAGGCCGCGCGCGCGGTCGAGAACTTCTTTCGCAAGGGGAATCTTCTCGCGCTGCGGGAGCTCGCGCTCCGGCGTACCGCCGATCGCGTCGATACGCAGATGCGAAGCTACCGTGTCGAGCACGTGGCCGGCGCGCCGATCTGGAAAACGCGCGATGCGTTGCTGGTCGGTATCGGCCCGCAAGGCGGCGACGAGGCCGTGGTGCGTTCTGCTGCCCGTCTTGCCGCGGGGCTGGAGGCGACGTGGCATGCCGTCCATGTCGAAACACCCGCGCTCGCACGGCGCTCGTCGGAACGCCGTCGCAGCATTCTCGCGACGCTCAAGCTAGCCCAGGATCTGGGCGCCCAGACTGCGACGCTGGGTGCACCCGATCCGGCGGTCGCGCTCGTGCATTATGCACGCGCCCATAACCTCGGCAAGCTCGTGCTCGGACGCTCGGCACGGCGGCCCCCGCTCTTCCGCTGGCGACGAAGCGCGACAGGACGCGTCAGCGTGCTTGCACCGGATCTCGACGTCATCCTGGTGGGGCGGGCGCATACGGCCGACCCTCAGGAGCAGGATCCTGCGCTGCATCCGCCGGCCCCCTCGGAGACTCGCCGGTACGGTGCTGCAGTGCTGGCGTCAGCGGCGACCGCGCTCATCGCATCGCCGCTCCATGACGTGTTCGAGCTGTCGAACATCGTCATGCTCTTCCTCCTTTCGGTGGTGGGCGTCGCGATGTTCCTGGGGCGCGGGCCCGCCGTGCTTGCCGCGATCATGAACGTGCTCGCGTTCGACTGGTTTTTCGTGCCGCCGCGCTTCGCCTTCGCGGTGGCCGACGCGCAGTACGTCTTCACGTTCGTCGTCATGCTGACCGTCGGCCTCGTGGTCGGCCAGCTGACGGCGGGACTTCGTCACCAGGCGACGTTTGCAGGCGAAGGCGAGGAACGCGCGCGCCGGCTGTTCGAGATGGCGCGCGAGCTCTCCGCAGCGCTGGCGCCCGAACAGGTGGTCGAGATCGGCGAGCGCTTCGTCGCCGCGGCGCTCCGTGGCAAGACGGCAGTGCTGACGCTCGACGAAGACGAGACGCTGACAGCGCAACAGGCAAGCGAAGAACGGCCGGAGATCGACCTCGCGATTGCACGCTGGTGCGTCGATCATGGCGAGCCGGCAGGGACCGCGACCGACACGCTGCCCGGCGCGGGCAAGCTCTATCTGCCGCTCAAGGCGCCGGTGCGCACGCGCGGCGTGCTGGTCGTCGAGCCCACCGATCCCGGACAACTGATGATTCCCGAGCAGCGGCGAATGCTCGAAACCTGCGCCGCGTTGATCGCCATTGCGGTCGAGCGTGTTCACTTCGTCACCGTGGCGCAGCGAACTTTGGTGGACATGGAATCGGAGCGGCTGCGCAATTCCGTGCTCTCGGCGCTTTCGCACGATCTGCGCACGCCGCTCACGGCACTGGTCGGATTGTCCGAGACCTTGTCGAACGAACTCGCACGTGCCCCTGACCGAGGTGACAGCAGGTCGAAAGCCCTCGCCATCCGCGACCAGGCCCGGCGCACCGCGCTCCTCGTCGACAACCTGCTGGAGATGGCGCGTCTCGAAGCCGGCCACGTGCACCTGCGACGTGACTGGCAGTCGATCGAGGAGTTGGTCGGCAGTGCACTCGCCGCGCTCGAGCCGGCGCTCGAGGGCCGGACGCTCGACGTCGACATACCGGCCGACCTTCCGCTGGTCGCCTGCGACGGCGCCCTGATCGAGCGCGTGCTGTTCAATCTCGTGGAGAACGCCACCAAGTACACACCGACCGGGTCGCCGATCCGCATCGGCGCAACGCAGGCCGACGCTGAGATCAGCATCGCCATCGAGGATCGTGGTCCCGGACTGCCGCCAGGACGCGAGCAGTCGATCTTCGACAAATTCACGCGCGGCCAGCGCGAATCGGTGGTGCCGGGCGTGGGGCTTGGCCTCGCAATCTGCCGCGCTATCGTCGAGGCGCATGGCGGCACGATTCGGGCCGAAAACCGCGAGGGCGGCGGCGCGCGCTTCGTGTTCACGCTCCCGGCCGACGAGCCGCCGGCCGCGCCGCCGGATAGCGATCCGCTGGCAACCGACTGAATGGACGCCACACCGCTGGTACTGGTCGTCGAGGACGACCGCGAAATACGCCGCTTCGTGCGCGCCGCGCTGGAGGCGGAGAACTATCGCGTGGTCGAGGCGGAAACGGTCCGTCGCGGCGTGATCGAAGCTGGAACCCGCAAACCCGACGTGACCATCCTGGACCTGGGTCTGCCCGACGACGACGGCATCGTCTTCGTCCGCGAGGTGCGTGCGTTTTCAGCGATGCCGATCCTCGTGCTCTCGGCTCGGATCGACGAGGCCGACAAGGTTGCCGCGCTCGACGCCGGCGCCGATGACTACCTCACCAAGCCCTTCGGCATCGCGGAGCTTTCCGCGCGATTGCGCGCGATGCTGCGCCGGCGCCTGCAGACTCCGGACAGCGACACCGCGATCGTGCGCTTCGGGGACGTTTGCGCAGACCTTCCCAATCGAACCGTGACCCGAGGCGGCGTCGCCGTGCATTTCACGCCGGTAGAATTTCGGCTGTTCTCGCACCTTGTCGCGCATCCCGGAAAAGTGCTCACGCATCGCCAGCTGCTGCGCGAGGTCTGGGGACCTTCGCATGTCGAGCACAGCCACTACCTGCGCATCTACATGGCACACCTCCGCCGCAAGCTCGAGGTGGACGCGGCGCGCCCGCGCCACCTGCTCACCGAAGCGGGCGTCGGCTACCGCTTCGTCCCGTAGCCGGGATCGCTTCCGCACGCGCGAGGGCGCTGTCGTTGCCTTCGACATAGGGCACTGGCATGATCCATCGACACTTGCTCGATGGGGAAATGGATTCGTGACCGAGTTCCTGATTGCGTTTCTGGTGTACGTGTGCATCCTCACCGGCTTGCTCATCGGCGTCTACTTGCACCGCGTCATGCCGCCCGATCATATGAAGGACGACACGCGGCAGATCGTGAACGTGGCCATCGGCCTCGTCGCCACGCTCGCAGCGCTCGTGCTCGGACTCATGGTCGCGTCGGTCAAGACATCGTTCGATGCGCGGGCAGAGGAAGTTCGAGAGAGCGCCTCGCGAATCATCCTGCTCGATCGCACGCTCCGCCAATACGGGCCTGAGACCCGCGAGACGCGCATGCTGCTCGGGCAACTGGTCGAAGCGCGCGTCAAGAGCGTCTGGGGTCGCGAGGAAGATTCCGGGAGTACCCAGGCCGCCGCAATCGAATCCATCCGCAGCCGGCTGTTCGCGCTCGCGCCCGGCAGCGAGGCGCAGAAATGGCTGTACGCGCGCGCGCTGACCGTGGCCGCCGACCTGGAGCAGGCGCGCTGGATGCTGCTTGAGCAAAGCCGCAGCTCCATTCCGCGACCATTTCTGGTGGTGCTCGTGTTCTGGCTGGTCGTGATCTTTGCAACCCTCGGGCTGTTCGCGCCCCGCAATGCGACGGCGTACACCATCATTCTCATCTGCGCGTTCTCCGTGGCGACGGCCATCTTCCTGATTCTCGAGATGGACCAGCCCTACGAAGGTTTGCTGCAGATTTCGGACGCGCCCTTGCGCAATGCGCTATCCGAGATTGCCCGGTGAATCGAAGGATCTACGGTCATCGCAACCTGCGACACACGCGTCGTCACGGCCAAGCGTGGACCGTCGTTAAAGTGCGTCGTCGTTGAGGCCGCAGTAACGCAAGTCAATGTCGTCACTCTCGTCGCATCGAGGCGGTCATCGAATAAGGTTATATCCGCGAGCGAGAGCAAACGACACGCGCCATCTTTGCGGCCGATGGTGGCACGCAACTTGCCGATTCCGATCGGGCATGGCTATGGGGCGTATCCGAAAGTGCGATTGGCCTTCTGCGTTCAACGGCTCTATGTTGTATTCACCACGCGCAGCGGCACGCGCCGCTGCCGAAACGACAAGGAGCATTCATCATGGAAAGCCATCGCGACTACCGCAATTCAACGAAGCGTAACCGCTCGGACGATTTGGGAATGAGCGCCTACGAGCGCGCAACCAGCCAACGCAAGATGAACGAAGCCGTGGCGCTTGCGGACCTGGCGCTGCGCATTTCGAGTCGAATTCGGGCCGCTCTCGGCAATGCCGCGAGGGTCCTGCGTGGCACGTTGACGCAAAAGCGTGACTACGTGAAAGACGGCGTCGTTCATTTCGATTGACTCGAAGCGCTGTCACATCCGCGCCCGCCGACCGATGGTGAGCCGGCCGGCGTTAGCAACCTGCGACGCACTTGCCGTCGCCACGGAACTGCAGGGTCTTGCCGCTCAGCGCAGGGCAGACCGGCTGCCCTTTCACGAGCGAGGCGAACGGCCGCGGTTCGTGAATTGGTCGCAGCTTGCCGCCCGTAGTGGCGCCCTCGTTGACGTGCGTCCCGATGACCGCGACGGGCCGGACGAGCACATCGGCGATGTACGCCGCGTCCTTCGACGACACGCCCTCGGGCCGAGATTCAGCACCCTCAGGTTGGCCCTGAAATGGTCGCCGACCACCGACTTCATCTCCGCGTGCATCCCCGTATCGCCGGGCAGATAGACCGTCAGCCATTGGTGAAGCGGATCACGTAGCCGACGGGCGGGCCGAGCGTCACGCTCAGGTTGTCCAAGTCGAGCGCCTTGCGTGCCGCTTCGCCCAGGAGCTCGCGTGGGACGGTATTGTCGTGGGTGGCCCGCACCGTCGTGATATCGACGGAATGCGAACGCCGGCCGGATCCTCGAAGATCGTCGCCCGGTCGCGGCCGCAGAGCTCGCCCGCGTGCGAGCCCAAGGGTGTGATCTTGACATTCTGTGCGAAGGCGATCGAGCATGCGCCCGTCAGCCAAGCGGGCACGCGAGCCGTATCGATCTTGATGCCATGAGTCATCCATGGGGCAGCACGAATCAGAAACGCTCGACCCAGGGTCTCATTTCGATCTCCCAGGTCCAGGCGTTGCGAGGCTGATGCAGAATATCGAGGTAGGTTTGCGCGATCGCATCAGGATCCAGCGACGCGTCGGGTCTCCCCGGATCGTCCGCCCGACCGGGGCCACGAATGGCGCCGTCGATGACGAAGTGCGCGACGTGAATTCCCTGCGGCGACAGCTCGCGCGCGAGGCTCTGGGCGAGTCCCCGCAGTGCAAACTTGCCCATCGCAAACGGCGCCGACTGCGCATATCCCTTCACGCTCGCGGAAGCGCCCGTGAACAGGAGTGCGCCGTGATGCCGCGGCAGCATCCGCGCGACGGCTTGCCGGGCGACCAGGTACGCGCCGAACGCGGTGACCGAGAGCGCGCGCTGGACGTCCCCCGGAACGAGATCCAGAAAAGGTCCGCGCGTTCTCGCGCTGGCGTTGTAGATGACCACGTCCGGCGCCCCCTGCTCGCGTTCGACGTCGATGAACAGCCGCTCGACCTGCGCTTCGTCTTGCGCGTCGCAGCCAAAGGCGCGGGCGCCGGTCTCGCGCAAGAGTGGCGCGAGCTTCGCGGTATCGCGCGCGGCGATGGCGACGGCAAGCTCCTCCTTCCTCAGGAGGCGCGTGAGAGACGCGCTCAAACCCTGGCCTGCGCCGACGATCAGCGCGGAGGTGAAGGCGGGCGATGCCATAATTCGCTCCTTGTTCTGCCCGATTGCATCGCAATTCGCGAAGCCGTACGCGATGCTACCTGGCCCGCGGCCTCCATGCCATCGCCCCTCGTGCAGGCGCAACCCCCTTCATTGCCCGGAGATGTCCAATGCCCATCGAACTGCACGCATTCGACACGCCGAACGGCCGCAAGATCAGCGTTGCGCTGGAGGAGATGTCGCTGCCTTATGGCGTCACGGTCGTCGACATTCGCAAAGGCCAGCAGTCCGCGCCGGGATTCCTGAAGATCAGTCCGAACGGCAAGATCCCGGCGATCGTCGATACGGATGGACCCAATGGCACGGCCGTGAGCGTTTTCGAGTCGGGCGCGATTCTCATCTACCTGGCAGAGAAGACCGGCAAGTTCTGGCCGCGCGATCTGGAGCTTCGCATCCCGGTGCTCGAGTGGCTGATGTTCCAGCACGGCGGCTTCGGTCCGATTCCAGGGCAGGTCCACCATTTCCTGACGATCGACAACGAGGACGACCGCCGCTACGGACTGGAGCGCTATTCCAAGGAAACGCGGCGCCTCTATGCCGTGATGAATGGCCGGCTCGAAGGTCGCGAGTTCTTCGCGGACACGCTTTCCATCGCGGATTTCGCCATCCTTGGGTGGGCGTGGCGGCACCCGCGGCACAAGGTCGATCTCGCGGAGTTTCCGCATGTCCAGCGGTGGTATGGAACGATGATGGCTCGCCCCGGCGTCCAGCGTGGCTTCGCGGTCAAGCTAAGTTGATCAGGCCACGTGCGTTACGCGCCTGCCTCGCGAACGAAACGGAATCCCCTCTCGCCGCCCAGCGTCGTCCAACGGTCCCCTCTTTCCGCCGCGGGACCTTGGCTGATCAACAGCATACGATCCGGGCCCGCCTGATCGGCGGACGCGGAGGCCCTGCCTCGCCGCCGGGGCCGCGGAATTGTCATCGCTTGAAGTCGCGAAAGCCGGCGGCGCGCGCGAGGTCGGACTTCACGTCCTCGCGGCTCCGCTCGTAGACGATCTCCCGGCCCATCGCATTGCCGACGTAGGCGCTCTGGTTGCGTGTCGGCATCAGGTCGCAGCGAACGCTGTGCACGCCTTCGCCCAGCACGATCTGGATCACGTCCAGCCGCTTGTTCAATACGACCACGTCGAGCGTCTGGCCGCTGCTGGTGACGCGTACCTGGATCTTTTCGTCGTTCATGTGAGAGTCCCCCTAGATAGAGCAAGCCCGCGCCCGCTGATCTCGTCCAAGGCAGCTGCCGCCGAGGCGATACCGCCGTTCGGCCGGCGCACGCGAGATGCCAAACGGGACGGTGGCCGCGCTAGGTCGATATCAGAATCGTATCGACTCGACCAGTCTGGCATCTGCGGGGCATTGCGCGAATCGACTACAGTCTGGGTCAATCGCGGCGAACCTCTCCGGCCTGGAGGCCAACGGTCAGCGCAGACATCGCCAGCCCGGCAAGGCAATGGCATCCGTGGACACGGCTTCCGTCGAATTTCCGACGAATGCCGATCATCCCATAAAGGCACCACCGGGGCATTGAATGAATTTGAGACGGATGGCCCAGGGATGCAGCCGGCGGATAATCGACGGGTGCGACGGGCCGGAATGGTTGGAATCAAGGCCGCGGCGTCGAGTTCAGTTGACGTGTCGGCGCGGGAGCGAGCGCCGCCTCGTAATGTTATTTTTCCGCGTCCGCGTCGGAGAACGCCATGGAAACGAGCTCTGCATCGACCGACAACCTGCTGCGCTCGACGCGCCTTGGCACTGCGGATACCGATCCCGGCGAAACCCGCGAGTGGCTTGAAGCGCTCGAGGATGTCGTGCGGGTCGCCGGCCACGACCGTGCGCTCGCGCTCCTCCGCCTGCTCGAGGAGCAGGCGCAGCAACGCGGCATCGTCGCCAACGTCCCGCCCTACTCCGCCTACCGCAACACGATCCCGCTCGAGCAGCAGCCCGCCTATCCCGGCGATCTCGCGCTAGAGGAGCGCATCACCGCGATCGTCCGCTGGAATGCGCTTGCCATGGTCGTGCGCGCCAACGCCGCGTATGGCGATCTCGGAGGCCACATCGGAAGCTACGCTTCCGCAGCCGAGATCTTCGAAGTCGGTTTCAACCATTTCTTCCGGGCGGACGAGGGACACGGAGGCGACCTGGTCTTTTTTCAGCCGCACTCCGCGCCTGGCGTCTATGCGCGCGCCTACCTCGAGGGCCGGCTCTCCGAGGCGCAGCTCGCCAACTACCGGCAGGAGGTCGGCGGCAACGGGCTGTCGTCGTATCCGCATCCGTGGCTGATGCCGGATTTTTGGCAGTTCCCCACCGGCTCGATGGGCATCGGGCCCATCAGTGCGATCTATCAGGCGCGATTCATGCGCTACCTGCAGCACCGCGGCATCGCCGACACGAGCGAGCGCCGCGTCTGGGGCGTGTTCGGCGACGGCGAGATGGATGAGCCGGAATCGATCGGCGGGCTCACCCTCGCGGCGCGCGAAAATCTGGACAACCTTACCTTCGTGATCAACTGCAACCTGCAGCGCCTCGATGGCCCGGTGCGGGGCAATGGCCAGATCATCCAGGAACTGGAATCGCTGTTCAGCGGTGCGGGCTGGAACGTGATCAAGGTGCTGTGGGGCTCCGATTGGGATGCGCTGTTCGCGCGCGACAAGACGCACAGCCTGCTGCGGGCGTTCGCCGACACGCCGGACGGCGAGTACCAGACCCTCGGCGCCAACGACGGCAAATACAACTTCGAGCGTTTCTTCGGTCGCGCACCCGAGCTGCGCGAGATCGTCGCAACGATGAGCGAAGCAGAGATCGACGCGTTGAAGCGCGGCGGCCACGACTTTCGCAAGCTTCATGCCGCATTCCGCGCGGCCATGCTGCACCAGGGACGGCCGACGGTCATTCTCGCGAAAACCAAGAAGGGTTACGGAATGGGCGATGCGGGCGAGTCGCGGATGACCGTGCACCAGCAAAAGAAGCTCGACGTGGATGCACTCAAGGCGTTCCGCGATCGTTTCGCGCTGCCATTGAGCGACGCCGACGTTGCGCGGATGAAGTTCCTGCGTCCGCCCGAGACGAGCCGCGAGATCGCCTACCTGCGCGAGCGACGTGCGGCTCTGGGCGGCGCGTTGCCGGCACGACGTCGCCGGAGCGCCAGCCTGGCGATTCCGGATGTCGCCGGTTACGCGCAGTTCGCATTGCGCGCAGAAAACAAGGAGATGTCCACCACCATGGCCGTCGTGCGCCTGCTGGGCGCGCTGCTGAAAGACAAGACGCTGGGGCCGCGCATCGTCCCCATCGTGGCGGACGAGGCGCGCACCTTCGGCATGGCCAACCTCTTCCGGCAGGTCGGCATTTACTCGCCGACGGGTCAGCGGTACGAGCCGGAAGACGCGGGCTCTATGCTGTACTACCGCGAGGCGCGCGACGGCCAGCTGCTGGAGGAAGGCATCACCGAAGCGGGCGCGCTGTCGTCGTGGACGGCGGCCGCCACGTCGTACAGCGTCCACGGCGAGCCCATGCTGCCGTTCTACATCTACTACTCGATGTTCGGCTTTCAGCGCGTCGGCGACCTGATCTGGGCCGCCGCCGATCAACGTGCACGGGGATTTCTGATCGGGGCGACCGCGGGACGCACGACGCTCGGCGGCGAGGGATTGCAGCATCAGGACGGCAACAGTCATGTCATCGCGGCCATGACACCAAATTGCCGCGCCTACGATCCCGCGTTCGCCGGCGAGCTCGCCATCATCGTCGACCACGGATTGCGTCGCATGATGCAGGAGCACGCCGACGAGTTCTACTACGTCACGGTGATGAACGAGAACTACCCGCAGCCGTCATTGCCGGACGGTGTTGCGCAGGATGTCATCAAGGGCATGTACCGCTTTCGGCGCGTGGACGCCGTGCAGGAACGAGCGCGCGTGCGTCTCCTTGGCTGCGGCGCGATTTTGCGCGAGGTCCTCGCGGCGGCGGATATGCTCGCCGCCGACTGGAACGTCGGCAGCGACGTCTACAGCGTCACGAGCTTCGGCGAACTCGCGCGCGACGCGCGTAACGCCGAGCGCTGGAATCGTTTCCATCCCGGACAATCCGCGATACGCAGTCACGTCGACACCATGCTCGAAGGCGATGCGCCGATCGTGGCCGCTACCGATTACGTGCGCGCGTATCCGCAGCTGATAGCGGCCTATACCCGTGGCCGCTTCGTCGCGCTCGGCACCGACGGCTTCGGACGCAGCGACACGCGGTCGGCCTTGCGTAACTTTTTCGAGGTTGGATCGCACCATGTCGTGATTGCGGCGCTTGACGCGCTGGCGCGCGAAGGGACGCTCGCCACCGACATCGTGGCCGAGGCGATCGCAAGGTACGGCGTCGATCCTTCCCGCGCTGTTCCATGGGAGGCGTAGCGATTTCTGCCCATGATCGACTTCCCTACCCTTCCGCGTCAGAACGCGACCCCATCCGCGCCCTTGAGCTGCAGCATTTCACGGGCTTCCGCGGCGGTGGCGATTTCGAGCGAAAGCTCCGACAGGATGCGTCCGATCTTGCGCACCTGGTCCGCGTTGGATTCGGCCATCCTGCCTTTGCCGATATAGAGGCTGTCCTCGAGGCCTACGCGCATGTTGGCTCCCATCTGGGCTCCCACCGTCAGCAATCCCATCTGGTGGCGCCCGGCCGCCAGCACCGACCAGTAGTACTGATCGCCGAAGAGCTTCTCGGAGATCCGGCGCATGTGCACGAGATTCTCGGTGTCCGCACCGATCCCGCCGAGAATGCCGAAGATCGTCTGCACGAAGAGTGGCGGCTTGACGAGCTTCCGATCGAGGAGGTGGGCGAGACTGTAGAGATGTCCAACGTCGTAGCACTCGAATTCGAATCGAGTGCCACAGCCCTCGCCCAGCCTCTGCAGCGTGAATTCCATGTCCTTGAAGGTGTTGCGGAAAATGAAGTCCCGGCTGGCCTCGAGATACTGCGGCTCCCACGCATGCTTGAATTCCTTGTAGCGCGAAAGTGCCGGGAACAGGCCGAAGTTCATCGATCCCATGTTGAACGAGGCCATCTCGGGCTTCGCCGCGAGCGGCGCAGCAAGCCGTTCCTCAACCGTCATGTTGTGGCCGCCGCCCGTCGTGATATTGATGATCGCGTCGCAGCCCGCCTTGATCACCGGCAGGAATTCCATGAAGACGCGCGGATCGGGTGTGGGCCTCCCGTCCTTGGGGTCGCGCGCATGCAGGTGCAGGATCGCAGCGCCCGCCTTCGCCGCTGCAATCGACTGATCGGAAATCTCCTTCGGTGTGATCGGAAGCGCCGGTGACATGGTGGGCGTGTGGATGGATCCCGTCACCGCGCATGTGATGATGACCTTGCGTTGTTGCGCTGCCATGATTCGCGTCCTGTCGTCGAGTCAAGCGGGGTGACGAAAGCGGCGGAGCGCCTCGATCGTCATCACCGCGTCCACGGGGATGAAAGCGCCCGTCGCGCAGCGCCTCAAGCGTCGATAGTATCAACGCCGACCAATCCACCATCGCCACGGTTTCACGCACCGAACCGCGGATGACATGGTCGGGCTTGGCACGAGGCATGTCGGACGTGCCGGTGCATCAAAGGCCTCGGCGGATGCGGATTACGGATCAGCGTGTCGATCGCAGAAGATGGCAAAATGAATCAGTCTGACAGCCAATCGGCATTCACCGGGCGTCTTCGCGGTGGTTCGGTTGGGATTCCCTACGACCTTCGAGAAATCACGGAGCCTGCCCGATCATGGCAACGTCGCAAGATCCCCTTCGTGTCGGCGTGCTCGGTGCCGCCAGGATCGCACGGCTGTTCGTCGAGGGCGTGCGGCCGTCGGAAAAGATCCGGGTGACCGCGGTCGCGAGCCGCGATGCCGACCGCGCAGCGGCGTTCGCTCGCGATACCGGTGTCGCCCGCGTGCATGCATCCTACGAGCTGCTTCTCGCCGATCCCGGGATCGATGCGATCTACGTGCCGTTACCCAACAATCTCCACGCGGAGTGGTCGATCCGCGCACTCGATGCAGGCAAGCACGTGCTGTGCGAGAAACCGCTGGCGGCCACAGCCGCGGAGGCCCGTGCAGTTTTCGACGCCGCGCGCCGAAACGGCGTCTATATCGTCGAAGCCTATCCCTATCGTGCCCAGCCGCAGACGCTCAAGCTGCGGGAACTGCTCGCCGCCAACACGATAGGCCGCGTGCAGATCATTCAGGCCTCGTTCGGCTTTCCTCTCTCCGACACCGCGAACATCCGTATGCAGCCGGACCTCGCGGGC
>Ga0207683_10001619_pt1 | contig 20189 bp, 17 predicted proteins | sample KBSM73metaG_FD_184333 | JGI IMG/M metagenome (GOLD analysis project Ga0207683, IMG submission 184333) | Miscanthus rhizosphere microbial communities from Kellogg Biological Station, Michigan, USA - KBS M7-3 metaG (SPAdes) (version 2) | ecosystem: Host-associated > Plants > Roots > Rhizosphere >... | reverse complement strand
AGCTTAATTCTATTACGAATTATCATTTATATTACAATGCATCTGATAATCGTTATAAACGGCAAATAAAGGACTTATTGGGCTTTTACAAAAATGAATACGAAATACTTCCTATGTGGTATAAACGCTTTGGTCATGTGTTGAAAGTAATGACGGGTAAACGTACGTTTAAGTCCTTATTCGATGATAATGTAAAAAAATACAACGTTTGAATTATTGGCTTCTTACCACGGAATATCCTCCTTTCTTCGGCGGCGGTATCAGCACTTATTGTTACAATACAGCGTTAATGCTTGCTGAAAATGGACATTCTGTGTCTGTATTTATCAATGATCCCTCTGTATCAGATTTTGTAGCGGAACAAAGGGAAGGCGTAAGAGTTATCCGGTTTAATCCCTATCGTACAAAGTCATCTTATTTTCTCGGGCACAATACCAATATCAGTTACGAATTTGCACAGATTGTAAAATTATTTATCGAAAAAGATGGCAAGCCGGACATAATTGAAGCACAGGAATATCTCGGCGTAGCTTATTATTTACTGCAATACAAACATCTTTTGTATGATTGGTGTAAGGATATTCCGGTACTTATAACCATGCATTCCCCTTCTTTTCTGTACATGGAATATAACCAGGTGCCGATGTATCGTTATCCAAATTACTGGATCTGTGAAATGGAGCGATTTTGTTTGCAGGCGGCTACGTTTATTATTTCGCCGAGTAAATATATGCTTGATGAGTTGCGGAAAAGATTCGTATTAACGAACGAAAATGTTGAAATAATACCGAACCCGTTTAAGAGTAAAAAACCGTTAGAATCAATAGATGTTACGCATAATGACGAAATCATTTTTTATGGAAAGTTGACGCCCCAAAAAGGAGCGTTTAAACTACTATTTTATTTTAAACATCTTTGGGAAAATGGCTTTACCCGACCGCTAACCATAATTGGCGGCCAGGACATAGTGTATCAACCTGAAGATCTTACGATGGGCGACTGGATCAGGAAGAATTTTAAAAAATATGTCGCTAACGGTTATTTGAAAATAGAAGGAAAGATAAAGCCGTCGGAAATAGCGGGCAGGATACGGCAAGCTGAGATAGTAATTGTGCCGAGCATGAATGATAACCTTCCGTATGTTGTGTTTGAAATGATGGCGCTAGGCAAGGTTTTATTGGTGTCGAAGCAAGGCGGCCATTCCGAAGTGATAGAAGATGGTAAGGATGGTTTAGTATTTGACCATGAAAATCCGGATACATTTTACCAGCAACTGCAGAAAACACTTTCTCTGTCAAAAGAAGAAAGAATAGAAATATCGCGCAACACCCTGGAAAAAGTAAATAAACAATATGGGCCTGAAGCGATCTACCGAAAGAAAATAAAAGCACTGGAGAAAATTCTTTCCGGCAATATCAAGAAGAGTACGGGGTTTCCCTTTATACGTCCTTCTTTGCGTAAGTCAGACAATTTAAATGGCGAAGAAAAAAAGGGTCGTCTGACAATCGTAGTACCTTATTACAATATGGGTAAATACGTTGATGAAACCATTCAATCGATACTGCAATCCGATTATCCGGATAAAGAGATAATAATCGTTAACGATGGCAGTAATGATGAGTTAAGTATCCAAAAACTCGAGACGTATAAGAATCACGATCTGATTAAAATAGTATCAAAGCCTAATAAAGGTCTGGGTCACACGAGAAATACCGGTGCAGAACATGCGTCCGGCGAATTTCTGGCATTCCTGGACGCAGACGATAAAATTGATAAATCGTATTATTCATCTGCGATAAGGGCGTTGACACACCATGATAATATCGACTTCATTGCCTGCTGGACGGAATACTTTGAAGGGTCGAACAAAAGATGGCCCGCCTTCTTGCCTGAGCCTCCGATAATTTTATATCACAATACTGTAAACTCAAGTGCTCTTGTTTATAAAAAAAATAGCTTTCTTTGCCTTGGTAAAAATGACACAAATATGCCCTTCCAGGGACTGGAAGATTATGACAGCGTTATTTCTATTTTGTCTAAAGGCGGACAGGGTGCAGTTTTGCCGGAGGTTTTATTTTTCTACAGGGTAAGAAAGGATTCTATGATTCGTGCAATTTCGAAAACTAAAAAACTACTCTTATACCAGTACATAAGCCAGAAGCACAAAAACTTTTATGCTACTTTTGCCGCTGAAAATTTTAATTTGTTGAATGCTAACGGTCCGGCGATTGCTCTTGATAATCCTTCGCTTGATTATTACCTTGCCGAAAAACTTCCTTTTAAAGGGAAACTTTCTACGAAGCTAATATCAATGATTAAACAGAGCAGTTATGCAAAGGCGTTCGCATACCGGCTATATAGACTGGTTAAGAAATAAAATATGGTTATCAGAGTCATAAAGGATTGGGTGAAGCGATCGAATAAGCTCGAAAGGATTTGGTTGCTTGCAAAAATTGAATTTAAACTTCGCTATTACGAAAATAAGCTGGGTTTATTGTGGGCCCTTATTAAGCCGATATCCGATATCTTCATTTACTATATTGCTTTCCAAAAAATATTAAAACAAGGGATACCGAATTTTGTTTCCTTCTTGTTTATAGGTCTTATTCTTTGGAATTTCTTTGTTGAAAGTACATCAGGAACAGTTCAGATACTCAGTACTAAAAAATATCTTTACGAATACACCAACATGAACAAGATAGAGATTTATCTATCCACTGTTCTGGCAAACTGTATCGGCTTTTTTTTCAATTTACTTTTCTTCATTATTTTCTTCCAGTTTATCGATAAAGGAACAATGGGCCTGAGCTGGCACGCTTTATACATTGTCCTCGTTTTTTTTAATCTTGTTGTCTTAGCCTTGGCATTTTCTATTATACTGTCGAATATTTATGTTGTTGCGAAAGACATAACCCAGATATGGATAGTGGTAACGGGTTTAGGATTCTGGATTTCTCCAATCGTTTTCAAATTAGATAATTTCCGGGAAGCCCTTCCCGGGCTAGATTATTTAAACCCGGTTGCCGGAATTATAATAAATGCAAGAAATGTAATGCTTTACCAAAGGATGCCGGAATGGAATTTGTTTTTCTTTGATTTTGCCTATGCGCTAATATTGTTGTTGATTGGTATTTTCTTATTAAACAAGGTTGGATCAAAAGCATCTGAAAAACTCTGATATGAATAATGAAAGTACGTTTGCAGTTGTTGCGAAGAATATCAGTAAAACGTTTACCATAAGCGAAGACAGTCATAATACAGTCAAACATCGTTTGTTCAACCTTTTTAATCCGCCGAGGGCGAAAGAAGTACCGGCATTGAAAAACATGTCCCTCGATATTCTTCAGGGTGAGTGCGTCGGATTGATTGGCCGAAACGGCAGCGGAAAATCGACATTAACCAAATTACTCGCAGGAGTTTATAAAACAGATACGGGATATATCAATATAACGGGATCAACCATGTTGATGAATCTCGGAGTAGGTATGAGCCATGAGTTAACCGCCAGGGAAAATATATATGTCTCAGGGTCGGTGCTCGGATTAAAAATAAAAGAAGTGGATGCAATTTTTGATGAGATTGTAGATTTTGCCGAGCTGAGAGATTTTATAGATACAAAAATTAAATTCTTTTCATCGGGTATGGTAGCCCGATTGGCTTTTTCAATCGCGGTGAATGCAGGTGCCGATATAATGTTCCTGGATGAAATATTTGCTGTTGGCGATATGAAATTCCAGGAGAAGGCAGTCAAGGTTTTTGAAAGCAGCTGGATCAAAGGAAAAACCGTTGTACTTGTAAGTCATACCATGGATATCATACAGAAATATTGTAAACGTTCCGCCTACCTGAAAAAGGGAGAGCTCGTTTTTTTCGGAGAAACTGCCAAAGCAGTTGAATTGTACCAGCAGGACAACCAGTAACCTCAGGTTCGTTTTTTATCAATCATCAATAGCGGGATGAAAAAGCCGATCAGCATTCCTCCGAAGGTCCTGTCAAAATATACTTCGGTAATCATAGCGATGCTAAATGTGATAAGCATTAAAACTGATAGGTAATCGGAATTTAAAAGAGCATATCGAATCGGCAGAATGAGCCAGCCTATTAAAAAAAGAAATAGCCCGATTGCACCGGTGCCGACAAGAATATCAAGATAATTGTTGTGAAGATTTTTATTTGTTCTTATTGCAAATTGAAAATCCTTTTCTTTATACTTATTCAGCAGGTCCGTTCTTTTTTCGCCGAGGCGGGTACCAACCAGGGGCTTCTCTTTGAAAAGTTCCCAACCGCAACGCCATGCCGCTATACGGAAATTTGCTCCATTCCATTGATCCGGTGTCGTTTCTTTGCTGTAATGACTTTCTGATGCATCGTGGTGATAATCGTATTGCGTATACACGAAGTCTTTAAACCGGTTAATTGTTTTTGGAAAAAACTTTAAAATAGTGAAGCCGGCTGCGAGAAAGACTATCAATATGACGATTCCGCTAACGTACCTTTTTTGTTTAAAAATGTAAAACATTAAGAATGCCAGTACAAAACAATACAGCACAAGCATCATATTTCGGCTGGCAAGCATAAAGCTGATCACAAAAAGAAAAATAACGGCAGGAATAATGAGCAGTTTAAACCTATACGTCGTAAAAAAAATAAACCAGCAAAATATATAGATAGAAAAATTTACCAGCAACGAAATATAAATCGCCTGCTGGCCGGATAAGGCTGTAATTGCATCGCTGTATAACCAATCAACATTGCCTGTCTGTATATAGTTTTTAACGGCCCAGGAAAGACAAACGAGGCAAAATATCGTTGTGGCAATTGCAAAACCCAGTAAAATTCTTTCTTTAAACGCCTTTGTTGTTTTTATAAGGCCAACAGTTAATGGTAAATAAAAAAGCGGCAAACGGGGATCTATAAATGTAAAACCGGTTTCTACATCTTTAGAAAAGACAGCGCTAAAAAAATTCCAGGCAAAAAAGAGAACCATCCAGATGATGTAGCTTCTTTCTTTGAATAAAGCCCATTTTTCTTTTGGACGGTCAAAAAGAAGACAACACAGCATCATACCGCCGGTTATAATGCCGGTCAGTATGTCATTATAGGGAAAAAGTATTGCGACGAAAAATAACTGCATAAGCACAAAAAGAATTTTTTCTTTCGTGCTCATCTTGTATGCATATTGTTCCTGCAAAATTAAATTCCGATTTATCGTAAAACGAAAGATCGAGCCGCGAAGTATCTAAATATTCAACCCGCCGCACACACTGATAACCTGGCCGGTTATATACGATCCCATTCCTGACGCGAGAAACAAGGCGGCGTTAGCAATGTCTTCCGTACCGGCAAACTTTCCGAGAGGTATATCCGCTTTATATTTTTCAGCATTAGCTCCGTCTTTCAGGTAGTTGGTCATATCCGTTTCAACAAAACCCGGCGCTATTGCATTGCATCTGATATTGCGGCTACCCAACTCTCTTGCTACCGATTTGGTAAAGCCGATTATTCCAGCCTTGCTGGCGGCATAGCTGCTTTGCCCGGCATTTCCCATTTCTCCAATAACAGAACTCATATTGATGATACTGCCGCTCTTTGCCTTCATCATCGGTTTTATTACCTGCTTGGTCATATAAAAAACGCTGTTCAGGTTTATTTTGATTACCTCATCCCATTGTTCCGGCGTAAGACGCAGCAGCAAATTATCTTTGGATATTCCTGCATTATTTACGCATATATCTACGGTTCCAAATTCTTTCAATACATTATTTACAAACGTTTCACACTGGCTATAGTCTCCTGCATTGCTTTTATAGGCTTTGGCCTTTACACCCATGGTTGACAGCTTCTGCTCCAGCATGACAGCTTTTTCCTCACTGCTTTCACTTATATAAGTGAAGGCGATATTTGCACCACTTTCTGCAAACTTCAAAGCAATACCTTCCCCTATGCCTCTTGCCGCACCCGTTATAATTGCAATTTTCCCTTCCAGTAGTTTCATGTGATATTTGTTATGTTATTCTGGCCACATGGAATTTGTCAAATAACCATCCTGTTGGACATGCAGAATGTCTATGACTGATTCCGTGCTATTGTTTTAGTGAAACAAAAATAAACGAATTCAAATGACAGAGCAGAAATCAGTCATTTTTATTCAGAATAAGTATTTCCTCGATATATTGTCGTTCGTTGCTCAATCGCGGCACCTTATGCTGGCCTCCCAGTTTCCCTTTACTACGCAACCATTCTCTGAATATTCCTTTTCTTACAGCGTGTAATTCCGGTTTGCGCAACGCGATGTTTTTATGACGCTTTGCTTCATAATCGCTATTCACTGCTTTTAAGGCTGCATCCAATTCATCTCTGAACTGATCCATGTCTGCAGGTTCTTTTTCAAATTCTATCAACCATTCGTGAGCACCGTTAGCAGCATCTGAAAAATAAACCGGGGCGGCTGTGTAGTCGGTTACAACAGCGCCTGTTTTTTCACAGGCAACAGCAATTGCTTTATCTGTATTATCGACAATCAGTTCTTCACCGAAAGCATTGATAAAATGTTTTAATCTCCCTGTGACCTTTATCCGAAAAGGTACCAGTGACGTAAACTGTATCGTATCGCCGAGCAGGTAGCGCCACAATCCGCCGTTCGTGCTGATGACAGGCGCATAGTTTTTTTCTTTTTCTACTTCATCCAGCCCGATGGTTTTTGGATTTTCCTTACCATATTCGCTTACCGGCATGAACTCCATAAAAATGCCATGATCAGTAAAAAGCAACATGCCGTCATCGCCGGGTATCTCCTGCGCCGCAAAAAATCCTTCGCTGGCGTTGTACATTTCGAGGTAATGAATTTCTTTACCGATCAGTTTCTGAAACTGCTCCTTGTACGGTGTAAACGATACACCGCCATGCATGTACAATTGCAAAGCCGGCCACACTTCGGCCATCGTTGCTTTGCCAGTCAATTCCAAAATGCGTTTAAATAAAACCAATGTCCATGTGGGAACACCGGAAATAGATGTAACATTTTCTTTGATGCTGTTTTTTGCAAGTTTTTCAATCTTATCCTCCCATTCATCCATTAAAGCAATACTCAATTCAGGCGTTCGTAACCAATGCGCCCAAAACGGGGAATTTTGCAAAAGCACAGCGCTGAGATCGCCATATTGTGCCTCATGGTTCATAGGAGAAATCGTGTGACTGCCGCCGATGACAAGCCCTTTACCTGTCAATAATTCTGAATCCGGGTTGTATTGGTAATACATGGTCAATACGTCTTTTGCTGCCTTATAATGGCAATCTTCAAGACTTTCATCGCTGATCGGAATAAACTTGCTTTTATCGCTCGTAGTACCGCTGCTTTTGGCAAACCAGAAAATAGGTGTGTTCCACAACACGTTTTGTTCACCATGCATAATGCGCTCGATGTAAGGCTTTATGTCGCTGTATTCATGAATGGGAACAGCCTGTTTGAACGAACGGATATTAAAGAGTTCTGAGAAATTATATTTACGTCCGAATTCTGTGTATTGGGCAGAGGTTACCAGATCCTGCAATACTTCCCGCTGTGCATCAACGGGATTGTTTTTCCAACCTTCAATACGCCACAGACGCATGCGGGCAAGAGATGATATGGCAGGGCTGAGCAGCTTCATTGATCAGAGCAAGATATTAAAACCATACTATTTTAACCGCTTTTTTATAAATCTTGTTGATTGCGACTTATGAAGAACAGCCAGTAGAGTAATTTTATTTTTTTCAACCAGGTAAAAGATGTTGAAAGGAAATTTTTTTAGACTGCACCGTCTGACATCGCTACCCTTTTTGCGTGCTGAAAACGAGAGAGGGTTATTTTGAATTTTTAGGATATACTCATTTATCTCGTCAAAAAACCGAAGACTAAGCCCGGCTAAACGCTTGTCATACCACTTACCTGATTCTTCGATATCTATTTCCGCTTCTAAAGAAACTATTACCTCAAACATTTTATTTCTTTTTCAACCTTGCTTCAGCATTTTCCTTCAATCTTTTTTGAGCTTCCTGCCAGGTATCAAAAGACATTTTCCCGGTTTTATAGGCTTCTTCGCGTTCGCGTAAGATGATATCTTCTTCTGATTCCAACTCTTGTTCCACAATATCATCGTCAATACTTTGCCATAAGGCATCTATTATCTTTAGTTTTTCCTCGGAGGGCAATTTTTTTATATCATCAATGTTTACGGGCATATGTCAATTTACAAAAAACCAGCGAGTTTTTTAAATTTCTAAAGCTTATTTGCTTCTTCTTTCGAAGCTTTCTGTATTTCCTCATACAGATAATCTTTTCGTTTCAATTCGAAGTTTCTTCCAAGATATAACCGTTTCACCTGTTCATCCATTGCAAGTTCTTCCGCTGTACCATGCTTGAATATTTTTCCTTCAATAAGCAGATAAGCCCGGTCACAGATAGAAAGTGTTTCAGTTACGTTGTGGTCGGTGATCAATATGCCAATGTTCTTAAATTTAAGTTTTGCAACGATGGATTGAATGTCTTCCACTGCTATCGGGTCAATACCGGCGAAAGGTTCATCTAATAAAATAAACTTTGGATCAACAGCCAATGACCTTGCTATTTCGGTTCTTCTTCTTTCACCTCCACTCAATACGTCGCCATTGCTTTTACGCACATGATGCAGCCTGAATTCATCTAACAACGATTCCAATTTTTCCTTTTGCTCCGCTTTGGTAAGCTTTGTCATTTCCAACACCGCTTTTAAATTATCCTCTACACTCAGTTTGCGGAAAATAGATGCCTCCTGCGGCAAATAACCTATACCCAACTTGGCTCTTTTGTACATTGGAAGCTTGGTAATATTATCTTCATTCAGGAAAACTTCACCCTCATCTGGTTTTATTAATCCCACCACCATGTAAAAAGATGTAGTCTTGCCGGCGCCGTTAGGTCCCAGCAAACCGACGATCTCCCCTTGTTTTACCTCAAAAGAAACATGATTAACAACTGTTCGGCCACCGTATTTTTTTACCAAATCGGCTGTATGGATATTAACTGACATGCCCGGCAAAAATAAGGGTTGGGTTTCTGAATTGCCAGTTGCAGCGGGCTTTTTGTGATTTTATTCTATAAACTATATTATTGTTCAACCACTTTGTTTTGTGATAATAAACTTACTATAGCCGTTTGAACAATGCCTTTGCCTGCTTATGTTTGCACGATATTTTTGTTGGAATGAAAGTTATCGATCATATTAACCAGGCAAAGGATACGCTTATTTCGTTTGAAGTGCTGCCGCCGTTGAAAGGAAAGGGAATAGAAGCTTTATACAGGCATCTTGATCCGTTAATGGAGTTTAAGCCGTCGTATATCAATGTCACGTATCATCGCAGTGAGCATTTGTTCAAAAAAAATGCAGACGGAAGTTTTCAAAAAGTAATAATTCGCAAGCGACCGGGAACAGAAAGCATATGTGCCGCCATTATGAACCGGTATACGGTTGATACGGTACCCCATCTTATTTGCGGTGGTTTCAGTGTTAATGATACAGAAGATGCGCTGATTAATCTCCGTTATCTCGGCATTGACAATGTGCTTGTATTGCGTGGTGACGCGGCAAAGAATGAATCTGCCTTTGAACCTGAGCCCGGTGGTCACCGCTTCGCTTCTGATTTACTGAAACAGGTTACTAACCTGAATGCGGGTATTTACCTCGAAGAAGATTTAAAAGGAACACAAAAAACGGAATTCTGTATCGGCGTGGCGGGCTATCCCGAAAAACATTTTGAAGCGCCAAACATGCAAACCGATCTTGCTTACCTGAAAGCAAAAGTAGATGCAGGGGCCGATTACATAGTGACGCAAATGTTTTTTGACAATGAAAAGTATTATTCATTTGTAAAAGCCTGTCGTGATATCGGCATTACAGTGCCGATTATTCCGGGAATAAAACCGGTGTACAGTAAAAAACAACTCACGATATTGCCAAAGACTTTTCACATCGATTTACCTGCTGACTTGTCCAATGAAATACTGAAATGTAAAAGCGATGAAGAAGTGGAAAAAGTTGGCGAAGAATGGTTATTGCACCAATCGAGAGATCTTAAGAAAAACGGAGTCCCTGTACTGCATTATTATACGCTGGGCAAACCGAATATAGTCGTAAACGTTGTGAAGAATTTATAAGACCAATAAAAACATTCCTCATTTCAATATTCAATGACCAGACTTATAGCCGTAACCTTAATTCTTCTTTTTATTACCGGGTGTAATAATAATGATGACAGCGCATCCGGCGATAAGAAAGAGAATAAGAATACCACACCTGCTATCAATTACGGCGTCACGGCAACATTGCCGCACGATACTACATCTTACACCGAAGGATTGCTTATACACGACGGTAAATTATATGAAAGTACCGGGTATGATAGTGCGTTTCCGTCAACAAGATCCTTGTTTGGAACTGTTGATTTTAAAACGGGTAAGATTGATGTAAAAGCAGAACTGGATAAGCATAAATATTTTGGCGAAGGAGTAATTTTTCTGCACGATAAAATATACCAGCTCACCTACCGCACGAAGATTGGTTTTATATACGATGCGAAAACATTTAAAAAGATTGGTGAATTCAGTTTCCCCTCTCTCGAAGGTTGGGGAATGACGACGGATGGAACTTCGTTAATTATGAGTGATGGCTCAAGCACAATCACGTGGTTGAATCCTGTTGATTTCAAATCAATAAAAACTATCCAGGTTAATGATGAAAATGGCCGGATCGGAAATGTCAATGAACTTGAATACATCAACGGGTTCATCTATGCCAATGTGTATGAACAGAATTTTATTGTAAAAATTGATCCGGCTACAGGAAATGTAGTTGGTAAACTAAATCTTTCTTCACTGGCCGAAGAAGCTAAGCAACGATACCCCGGCTCGCAGCAAATGAATGGTATTGCTTTCGATTCTGTAACGAACAAAGTATACGTGACAGGTAAACTATGGCCGAACATTTATGAGATTTCATTCGGTCATTGACACATAAATTACTTCGAAATACTATCCAGTACCTGCTGATTAACTGTTACCGGGTATTTCTTTTTTAATTCAGTGATCCATTTTTCTTCCAACTCATTCTGGTAATCATTTATTACTAATCCTCTCGCTTCGGCAAATGATCTCGGTTGCCGCTGCGGATATAATTTAATGATATAAGCGAATGAAGCACTGTTATCATTTTTATTAATGACAGATGCAGTAACCACACCAGGTTTTAATGCAGTCTTCTGCGCATTTGGAATCTGCGACCATTCGTAACGGGCAGAATCTGCTACTACTTTTTCACTCAACGCTTCTACAATACTTCTCCATGAGGAAGGTTTTTTCTTCACCTGTTCATATACGGTTTTTGATATGTTGATGTCTGAGCAAAAGAATATCACTGCATCGGCACTTTCTTTCCAATTATACTTGCTCTTGTTTGAAGTAAAATATCTTTCAAGAGCGGCAGAATCGGTTTGTGCCTTGTTCCATATTTCCTGTTGCATTATCTCAAAGAAAAGATTGCCGTCTTTAAATTCAGTCATCTGGTTGCGGAAATCGGTATTGAACTCTTCAAGGTGATCACGATAATATTGCTGTGCCCTGTAACCAATAAATTCTTCCATTACCTGTGGGTAAGGTTTGTAACCGGAACCATCGGCTTTATAGCGAAACGTTTTTGCATACTCCACCCATTGTTCCACCGAAGCTGTTTTATCGCCAATACTGAAAAGTTTTGTTTCGCTATTTATTTTTACCGGGTTTTTCAATGCATGAAAATCAACCATGCTGTCGGTTAATACCCATAAATCTGCATCATCGTAGGCCAGCTTTTTAAAACCTGCTTTCTGTACCACTTTTGCATATAATAAGTTTTTACTCACCTGCATGCGGTCGCTTTGCTCTACCTGGCTTTTCAATACAAGGTTATTATTTTTATTATGCGGATCGGTAACAACAGGTAAAAGTTTAACCCGTTTTACAATATGGTAGCCATGCTGACTTAAAAAGGGTTTGCCGATAGCCCCGTCTTTTGGAATAGTAAACACATAATTTTCAAATGCCGGCTCGTACTGGCCAACACCGAAGTCGGGTATACCGCCGCCGCTCTGTGCAGATACATAGTCGTTGCTGAATTGTGCAGCAAGTTTCGCCATATCCCCTCCTTTCAACAGCACGTTATAAAGTGAATCTGCACGTTTCCCAATCGCCTTTTTTGCGGCGCCATCGGAACCGGGAGGAAAGGCAAGCAATATCTGTTGCGCTTTGATTTTCCCTATCGCTTTTCGTTCGCTGATGTTTTTAATAATGTGATAACCCGATTTTGAATGATAGATACCTGAAAATTTTCCAACCGGTGTTGTATATGCGAGATTTTCTATTGCATAAGGCAAACTAAAAACGGTGATGTAACCTATATCGCCCTTATTGATTTTTACTGATGAGTCAGAGGAATATTGCATAGCAACTTTTGAAAAGTCGTCTCCTTTTTGCAATAACTTAAATGCTTCTTCGGCTTTTTGTTTTGCTCCAACACTATCAATCGTCCCGTCGGCCTTTTTTGAACTGATAAAAATATGCGCGACATGAATATCTTTCAGGCTGCGGGTAAAAGCTTCATCAACCAGTTTATTGAAGCTTTCGGGATCGTTCATATAATTGTCTAAAATCTGCTGGCGGAGATTATCCACCTCAGCATTCAGTTGAGGAAGTGTATCGTAATGCCGGGCATAGGCTTCCTGTATTTTGAGCCGCGAGCGGATGTAAAGGTCCAGGTAATCTTTGATAGCCTGCGTTCTGCTTCCTGCAGTGTTGGTATTATTCTTTTCGAATGCCCTTAAAAAATCTTTAGCATCCACATTGTAGGTTCCGTAGGTAAACAAGGTTTGTGCTCCTGCAGCAAAGCCAAAAAGTGCAGCTGCGATCAGTACAAACAGTCTTTTGCTCATAGAATTGAATTTTATACAAGATTCAGGGTTTGTAAAACGATAAAACCGCATAATTAATTGTTAACGGGAGAGTTAATCAGTAAAAACCTGTTTGCTTGGCTTCGCGGGTTGGGGCGGAAAATATCAGTAATTCAGAATTTCTGCTGTATAGGGTTAAATTGATTGATTGCTAATGGGTTTCAACGATTTAGCCATACAAAGCGCAGTTCCGGGGTACAGTTTCTATCCGATTTACTTTTTCATTTTCTCTTTCAGCACTTCATTCATTTGCTCAAAAGAAAGCTTCTTGGCTATAATTCTCTTTTCATTGTCCAGCAAATACAATGTCGGAAAGCTCTGTATATCGTACAACTGGGAATAACCGGGTGTATTCTTTGCAATACGATCATTTTCCTCTGCCTTTGAATAAAAGACATGGTTCCAGCTCTGCAGGCGATGACCGCGGATAAAATTCAGCCAGTCTGCTCTTGTACCGTCTGTTTCCCTGCCAATGGCGTAGATCTGCAAACCCATCGCTTTCCAGCTTGCCCGGTAAATGGAATCTATTCTTGGCAATGTTTCGCGACAGTGACTGCAGGTGGGATCCCAGAAACAAACAAGCGTATAAGGCGCATTGATAGCGTACAATGACACTTTTTGATCAGCAGTGTCCGGCAGTATCACATTGGAAGCATACGTACCCAGAATATTCGCCATCAGGCTGTACGCCCGGTTTGTTATTAACTGTGTTCCTTTCTCAGTTAGCCAATCGTATTTCTGGTTGCTAAAGTATTTTTCAAACAAATGGACAAACACTTTGTCTTCCCACATGTATTTCTGGTTGAGATAACGATTCACGAATTTTAAAAGCAAAAACTTTTTCATTTCTGCATTTGCACTGGCGTAGCCAAGCATCCAGTCTATTTCTTTATTTACTGAATCGGCATCGGGGTAAACAAGCTGATTAAAGTATTTATCCAGTTTACCGTCAAAGAAAGTAGTGCGGGCCATGCGTTCATCATAAAAATTCACACCATCCCAATAATGATCTTTAAAATAACGGTAAGCATACAACGAATCATATTTACCGCCGGGTTGTTTGTCCGCAGAGGGAATTTCGGGTTCCTGCATGCCGGCAAGAAGAGTTGTCAGAAATGATTTTGGATTTTTTTTCATCAGCTCGTCGCGGTATTGACGAATTTCTTTATTGCCCTTATCGATTGCAGCATTCAACTTTACAGAATCATCATGGCTGGCACCGGCCAGTTTATTTTTTGCTGCATCTATTTCTTTTCCTTTCGATAGCATGTATTGCTGATAGTTATTGAAAACTGTGTTATCGTTTGAGTTTTCAAATTTTAATCCTTTCACAATGTCTGTGCTGTCGGCGACAATGGAAAAATGTTGTTCTTTATCTACTAAAAATTCAAAGAAATGACTTCTGTCCGGGTAACCGATAAGATAGATGCCGCCTCCTAATTTTTTATCGCTTTTGAATACGCCCTCACTTTTGTCATTCAGTTTTATGGAATCAACGATGGGGTATTGTGTGCCGTAATAATAACCGAGATAAATAAACTGGTTTTTGAAAGGCTTGAACGTGACTTTTATCGCATAGCCATCATCTTTTGGCTGGCTAAATGCAGCGAGTGAACCAAACAGGACAGCAAGAAAATAAAATCGTTTCATAAGTAAGAATAAGCGATAAAATTATTCAAAAACCGGGGAAATACTAATAGTCCAGACGTTTATCCCGATAATTCGGTGGCATTTGCCGCTCCGGCTTTTCCTACATTTGCGCCGTGAAACGAAAAAAGGAAAATATTGTGCTGGAAAATGTGGCCGTGACAGACTATGCCGCTGAAGGAAAATCGCTGGCAAAGGTGAACGGGAAAGTGATTTTTATACAAGGGGTCGTTCCGGGCGATGTATTGGATATTCAATTGCTTAAAAACAAAAAAGATTGGGCAGAAGGACGGCCGATCCGGTTTGTCAATTATTCACCGGAGCGGGAAACGCCGTTCTGCTCTCATTTTGGTGTCTGCGGAGGTTGCCAGTGGCAAATGTTGCCTTATGAGAAGCAGTTGACTTATAAGCAAAAACAGGTGGCTGATAACCTGGAAAGGATCGGAAAGCTGGATTTGCCGGGCATATCGGCCATAATTGGCGCAGAAGAGACAAAATATTACCGGAATAAGATCGAATATACGTTTGGAACCAAAGAGTTTACAAAGGAAAAACCGATAAAAGACGGTTGGGGTAAGGTGACCGCGCCTTCGCCTGGCATCGATGTTCCGGAAGGGGCTGCAGGTTTTCACGCCAAAGGCTTTTTTGACAAAGTGGTAGATATCCAGACATGTTATCTGCAGGCGGAGCCTACCAATGAAATAAGGCTGGCTGTAAAGGAATTTGCCCGGCAAAATCGTTTACCCTTTTATGATATCCGCAATCATACCGGGTTTTTGCGCACCATGCAGATAAGGCTTTGCACAACCGGTGAGCTGATGGTGAACATTGTAGTGGCGGAAGATGATAAAAAAAATATAGAGCAGTTGATGAAGTTTGTGGAAGAAAGATTTCCGGCGATAACAACCTTATTGTATACGATCAATAGAAAATGGAACGATAGCCTGAATGATCTTGAACCAGCTATATGGAAAGGCAAAGGTTATGTGATAGAAAAACTCTCCACGGGATCCCGCGGAGACGATTTTGAATTTAAAATCGGTCCCAAATCTTTTTTTCAAACGAATACCAGGCAGGCGGAAAAACTTTACCAGGTAACAAACGATTTTGCGGAACTGACAGGAAAAGAGATTGTGTATGATCTTTATTGCGGTACGGGCAGCATCGGCATATTTGTAAGCAAAATGGCAAAGAAAGTAATCGGCGTGGAATTGATACCGGCAGCTATTGAAGATGCAAAAGAAAATGCTCAACTCAACCATTTGTCAAATACTTCTTTTTTTGCAGGCGACGTCATTGATATTTGCAATGATGATTTTTTTACAGCACATGGAAAACCGGACGTAATCATAACGGACCCTCCACGTGCAGGTATGCATGAAAAATTAGTGAGAAAGATTTTAGAAATGAGCGCACCAACAGTGGTATATGTAAGTTGTAACCCGGCTACACAAGCCCGTGATCTGAGTTTATTAAATGAAAAATATGCCGTCACAAAAATTCAACCGGTCGATATGTTTCCGCATACACATCACATTGAAAACGTGGTGCAATTGAAACTGAGATAGGAACTTAATGAAATTATAAAACAGATTAAGCTAAACTGATAACAATTATCTTTATCGAATGAGCAGTCAATATTATCGTCCAAGTACTTTTCCCCCGGTCATTAAAAATCTAATCATAATAAATGCGTTGGTTTATTTAGCGCAGGTAACCTTCGGTGCAAATAATCCAGCGATCAATAATTTATTCGCACTTCACGATATTCACTCTGTTTATTTCAAACCATACCAGGTTTTCAGTTATATGTTCATGCATGGAAGTTTAGAGCATTTATTGTTTAATATGCTCGCACTTTGGATGTTTGGCAGCCTACTGGAAAATAGCTGGGGTGCACCGCGATTTATATTTTTTTACCTGGCGACAGGCGTAGGTGCTGCTATTTGCCATTTGCTGGTCTTGTATTTTGAAATGGAACCAATCTGGCAGCAATTCAAAATGTTGCCACCCGACCAGCAACTTGAATTTATTAATTCAGAACGTTTTATTATTAACGGGATAACAATCGGTGCTTCAGGTGCGGTGTTCGGCTGCCTTGCTGCTTTTGGTTATCTGTTTCCAAACAGCCTTATTTATGTTTATTTCCTTATACCCATTAAGGCAAAATGGTTTGTGTTAATATACGGAGCCATCGAATTGTGGATGGGTATTAGGAATTCTGCCGGCGACAATGTCGCCCACTTTGCGCACCTGGGTGGCGCGGTGGTCGGCCTGATAATTGTCTACTTCTGGAACAAATCCAACCGAAGATCGTTATACTAAATGCAGGCAACATATTTGCAGAAATAACAGTCTATTTACTGCATAGCTCAACAGCTTGTCGTAAATTTATAGAAGAGTGAACCGAAGACTATGAGTCATTATGAACAAGATTATCGCCGTCGCCTGAGCATAGGCCGTGAAAACAATTCTTTAATCGCCCTTATTGCCGTTAATCTCACTGTTTTTGTCATTTTTGCATTTATCAGGGTAGTTTACATATTCGTTCACATTCCCCCGGAATTTTTTATAAAAAACGTGTTCAACTGGTTTGCTATGCCGGTTGGTTTCGACGCATTTATGGCGAGGCCATGGACACTTATTACCCACATGTTCCTGCACGACAATGTATGGCGGGTGTTGGCAAACATGCTCTGGCTATGGGCTTTCGGTTATATCATGCAGGATCTTACGGGCAACCGGAAAATAGTGGCCGTATATGTATATGGATGCGTTGCAGGTGCTATCGCTTACATGCTGGCGTATAACTTTATTCCTGCCCTGAAACCAGATATTGCTACGGCAACCGCATTCGGTTCATCTGCAGGTATCATGTCGGTAGCTGTTTCCACCACACTGGTTTCTCCGGATTTCAGAATATTCCCGATGCTGAACGGCGGAATTCCTTTATGGGTACTCACATTGATTTTCGTGATCATAGACATATCATCTATTCCAACAACTAATACCGCGGATTATTTTTCACATGTTGCCGGTGCGGCAATGGGATTCCTTTTTATTTTCCTGCTACGCCGCGGCTACGACTGGAGCGACTGGATGAACAATTTCTTCGATTGGATCGGCAATCTCTTTAATCCCGATAAACCCAAAAAGGGAAAGAAGATCAGTGAAGAATTGTTTTATAAAAAAACAAGACAGCCTTTCAAAAAAACTCCCAATGTGACACAGCAGCGTATAGACGAAATACTGGATAAGATCAACCAGAAAGGCTATCATTTTCTCACCGATGAGGAAAAGGAATTGTTGAAGAGGGCTAGTGAGGAGGATTTGAAGTAGTTCAAAAATTTACAAGTTTATACGTTCAAAAGGTCGGTTAACAGAAATGTTCGCGGGAAACACAAGTTTCACAATTCAGTATTCACAATTCATCACATTCATCTTCTTTCTCTAATTTGCACAAATGGCTACCGCGTTTCGCCGATTTACAAAGCGGGTACTGATCATTCTCAACATAATTGTTGCAGCAATTTTTTTATTGGCCTGTCTTGCTCCCTACCTGGACACGTCGACATGGTGGTTTATGTCCGTACTGGCGTTAGGCTTTCCTTTTCTGTTAATAGCCGTCATCCTGTTTTTTATTTTCTGGTTGTTTGTAAAATTCAAATATGTTGTTATATCCGTTATTGCATTACTGATCGGTTGGAAAAATATAAGCCGGCTATTTGCTGTTCATCCGCAGACTACTTTTAACTATGCAAAAAGCCAGGCAGTGCTGCGCATTGTAACCTGGAATGTGGCTCGTTTCATCGAACTGAAAAAGAATACTAATGAGGGAAGCGTGACACGAATGAAGATGATGAACCTCATCAAACAGCAAAATGCGGACGTATTATGTCTCCAGGAATTTCATACATCAATTGCACCGGAGTACTATAATAACATTGAATACATTCAAAAAGAACTGGATTATCCCTATTTCTATTTTTCATATGTGGTAGACACAAAAGATCATTGGTACAGCTCGATCATATTTTCACGACTGCCCATGATTGATACCGGTAAAATTTATTATCCAAAACCCGGTATAACCGAAGTATTGCTGCATGCAGATCTGAAATTCAATAATGATACGATCCGCTTATTCAATACCCACCTGCAATCTGTATTATTTGAAAAAAAGGATTATCAGAAAATTGAGAGAATAGAACATGCGGACGATAGCCTGCTGCATAATTCCAGGAGCATTTTTTCCAAATTAAAAAAAGGAGCAACGATCCGCGGCAGACAGGCCACTGCTGCAAAAGAAATAATAAGCCAAAGTCCCTATCCAGTATTGTTTGCCGGCGATCTGAATGATGTTCCCGGCTCGTATACCTACTCCGCTATCCGCGGAGATATGCAGGATATATTTCTGCAAAAAGGTTTGGGCATCGGCCGGACATTCACTTCACTATCGCCTACACTTCGTATTGATTATATTTTCGCAGATAAACGTTTTTCTGTTCTTCAGTATAAAAAATATGTACAGGAATTATCCGATCACTATATGCAGGTAGCCGATGTTAAACTGGTGAATCCGCACCGGGTGCCCGAGTAGCAAAAACAGGTTTAGCTGATAATAATTGCCACAAAAGCACGAAGTACAAAAGCGTTTTTTAGATCTTTGCGGACTTAGCGGTCATTGTGGGAAACAACATTTAAAATTAGATCTTTAGGGTAACGGAATAACCACAAGTACTACCCGATAAATCCTATTTTTGCGGCACTTTATGAGCGAACTAAAAGTTTATAATTCTTTTACAAGAGAAAAGGAAGTTTTCAAACCGATAACGCCCGGTCATGTGGGCATGTACGTATGCGGGCCCACCGTGAGCGGTGAAAGTCATCTTGGTCATGCAAGGCCCTATATCACATTTGATGTGATATACCGCTACCTCATGTATCTCGGCTATAAGGTTCGCTATGTGCGGAACATTACAGACGCCGGACATTTTGAAGAAGAAGGACGTGCAGCAGAAGACAAGATTTCAAAAAAAGCAATACTCGAAAAGCTGGAGCCAATGGAATTGGTTCAGAAATATACCAATCTCTTTCATTGGGCTATGGCGCAGTTTAATACCCTGGCGCCGTCTATTGAACCTACTGCAACCGGACATATCACCGAGCAGATATCGATGATACAAAAAATCATTGCAGCGGGATATGCGTATGAAGTGAATGGTTCGGTTTATTTTGATGTAAAAAAATACGCTGAAAAATATGATTATGGTAAACTAAGCGGCCGCATCATTGATGACCTGCTGGAAACAACAAGAACGCTTGACGGGCAGGAGGAGAAAAGAGATAAAGCTGATTTTGCATTGTGGAAAGCGGCACCGCCGGAACATATCATGCGATGGCCAAGTCCCTGGGGCGAAGGGTTTCCCGGCTGGCACATCGAATGCTCGGCCATGAGCGGAAAGTATCTCGGCGACCAGTTTGACATTCATGGAGGCGGTATGGATCTTCAGTTCCCGCATCATGAAAGTGAAATAGCGCAAAGCACG
>Ga0207683_10001618_pt1 | contig 20191 bp, 17 predicted proteins | sample KBSM73metaG_FD_184333 | JGI IMG/M metagenome (GOLD analysis project Ga0207683, IMG submission 184333) | Miscanthus rhizosphere microbial communities from Kellogg Biological Station, Michigan, USA - KBS M7-3 metaG (SPAdes) (version 2) | ecosystem: Host-associated > Plants > Roots > Rhizosphere >... | reverse complement strand
CCGGAGGTCTCGGGCTTCGTCCGCGAGATGCGCAGGTAGATGAAGTGGCGCCCGTCGGAGAGAAAAGACGGGACGACGTGGATCTCCTGCTCAGCAGCATCAACAGTCGACACGACTGCCGCCGCCCCGCCGCTGGCGTGGCACCAGACCAGCCCGCCAACCGCGTTTCCCACCAGGATGTCACCGCTCGCACTCCAGCTTCCGCCCACCGCCGTTCCCGGCAGCCGGCAGATTGTCTGCGGCGTTCCGCCATCGACGCTGGCCTTCTTCAGAACGCCGATGGCGTCGTAGGCGATGAACCGGCTGTCTGGCGACCAGATCATCGGCGGGACGATGGTGAAGACCTCGGTGCCCGGCAGTGCGACCGGCGCGAGCGCGCTCAGCGTCCGCAGCCACAGGCGCATCACGCCGTCGACGCCTTCGGCGGCGAAGACGAGCCGCCGGCCATCCGGCGACACCGCAAACATTCCGGACTCGGCGAGGCGTCCTGCGACGGGATCCTGAAACTCGATCGCTGCCGGTTCGACGCTCGGCGCGCGGTCGCGAGCGAAGCCCACGTAGGCCAACGCCGCCAGCGCGAGAAGCGCGGCTACGCCAAGGACCGGTCGGCGACCGCTGGCGATGGCGGGAGCCAGTACCGGCGCGGCCGGCTCAGCCGAGAGGGGTGCGACGAATCGGTAGCCTTTCCTGGGCACGGTCTCGATGTATTTCTCCCCGTCGGCTGCCTCACCGAGGGCCTTTCGAATCGCGAAGATCTGGTAGGTGAGATTGGATTCCTCGACGGCGGTGTCGGGCCAGACGGCTTCGATGAGCTGCTCTTTGGTCACGAGGCGGCCGGGGTTTGCCGCCAGCACCGCGAGCACGTCAAACGCCTTCGGCGTGAGCGGCACCGGCTGGCCGTCCTTCAGCAGGAGACGTTCGTCGGGGATGAACGTGACCGTGCCGAATCTGATCATGCGGCGGGCTGCCTTCTCTGCACCCCCGCATGATGGCTACTAAGAAACCTCAAATCAACATTCAAGGGTCTTTTGCGGTGTTTCTAAGGACTTCAACGGTCACGGCCCGTAGATTCAGGAACTCCAGGAGGGTTCCGATGAGAACAGTTTTCGCGAGTCTATGTGTCTTGACTATCGGGTGCAGCGGCCAGGCGGTGAACTCACCAACCTCGCCCACCGCTGCCGCAGTCGCGTCTGCCGCGACATCCGTTACCGGCCACGACGTGCCGTTCAAAGGATCGCTGACGGCGTCGGAGGTCGATATCGTCACGTTCCCAACCTTGCTGGCCGACGGGGCGGCTGAAGGCACGGCGACGCACCTCGGACGGTACACAGCGAAGTTCAATGCGACCGTGAACGTCCTCGACGGGACCGCAACGGGCAGCTACACGTTCACGGCAGCGAATGGCGACCGGCTGTTTTCAACGTTCACCGGTCTCGGCGTGCCGGCGGGAGGAACCATGGCCAGCATCACCGAGACACTGGAGATTTCGGGCGGGACCGGGCGTTTCGCCGGCGCCAGCGGCGCGCTCGTGGTTCGACGAGCGCTCGACCAGGCGACCGGCAAGTCATCGGGGGAGATCGAAGGCTCGATTTCAATGGCGCACTGACGATGCGGACTGGTCTTGCCGATCGGCGCGGGCAATAGGCTATAGGCGATCGGCCATAGGCACAGGTGCAGAACCGGACACGGCCCAGCGCCTGTCGCCTATCGCCGATTGCCTTTCCGAAACGGCGTCGAGCGGATCCGGAACGTCGAGATACTCGCGTTCGCGTGCGCGGATCGCCCGATAGCGCTTGAACGCCTGCTCCGGCGCCTCGAGTCGCAGCCACGAACGCAGCGTGGACCCGCGGAACGTGTGCGCGAACATGGCCGGAGCGTGGCGCAGCACGAACAGCGGATCGTGTTTGAACGCCGCACGCATGTGGCGAAGCTTCATCCAGCGTTCCGCCTTCCACCGCAGGAACTCCACGCGTTCCGCCGACAGGTGCGCAGTGCGCGTCACAGCAGTCGTGCCGTCGTACTCGCTCACGCGGCGGTGCACGATAAGCTGGCGGCTTTCAAATTCGCGCGTCATCGGCGTTCCGGGATACGGCGTCGGGTGCTGGATGTACGGCCAATCGACGTGCTTGCGGGCAAAGTCCAGGTTCGCCTGCACGGACTCCTCGCGATCGTCCGGGTTGCCGACGATGAGCCCGCCGACGACGAACATGCCGTGACGGCGAAGCGTCGACGCCGCAATCGTCGACGCGTTCTCGCGGCGTCCCGTTCGCCGTTCCGTGTTCTTCGCGCGCGCCTTGAGAAAGCCCAGGTCCTCATCGAGGACGTTCTCGATTCCGAGGAACACATAGCGGAACCCGGCCCGGCGCATCAGTGGCGCCAGTTCTTCCCCATACGTCGCTATCGGCGCCGTCATGGCCTGCACGAGGAAATCGAGATGTGTCAGCCCGGCCTCGATGATCGCCTCGCACAGCGCGGTGAACCGTGGCACGTCGAGGGTGATGTTGTCGTCGACAAAGAAGATGCTGCGCGCGCCCAGAGCCATCGCGTCGCGGATGTCGTCGATGACCTGCGGCAGCGGCAGACGATGGAAGTTGCGGCCCCGCATCTCGATGATCGAGCAGAAGCTGCAGTCGTAGGTGCAGCCTCGCGAGGTTTCGACGACCTCGACCTGCCTCCCGAGGAAGGTGTACCCGCTCAGCACGCGCGCGCGGCGGTTGGGGGGCCTGACGTCGCCGTCAGTGAGCGTCGCCACCCGGCGCGGCGGGTTGCGGCGGAACGTGTCACCCTCGCGGTACCACAGGCCGTCGACGGCGGCGGGCGGCTCGTCGCGCTCGTACGCGCGGAGCAGCTCGCGAAACGTGATGTCGCCTTCTCCGCGGACGATAGCGTCGACCCCGACGGCAGGGTCGAGCCACTCCTCCGGCGCCAGGCTCGGATCGTACCCGCCGACGACGATCCGCGCTTCCGGTCTGAGCTGTCGAACGAGCTTGATGATGCGCCGTGCGGTGACGCGCTGGAACGTCATGACGGACAGGCCGACGACGTCGGGAGACTGCGAGAGGATGAGGCGCTCAACCGTCTGCCGCACCGTCGACTGCGCGAGCACGAGATCGGCAATGGCGACGTCGTGATGCGGATCGACGTTGCCCGCCAGGGACGCCAGGCCGCCGTTCGGCATCCTGACCGCGAGTGTCGGCGTATGCTCGAACGCGTCCGGCATCGAAAGCAGCAGTATGCGCATCGCACCTCCAGCGCTGCCAATTCTGCGTTAACTCGAGTGGGTTGTGAAACGCACTCTATGCGCTTACCGCGCGCCGTGCGAGGAGGCACTTTGTCTTGATGAGCTGCGCGCCGGTCTTGTCGGAAATCCTCCGATGAGCCGGACGATTCAGCGCGGCAGTAAGAGAAAAGTAACAGGTCGTCGTCTGGACTTTTTGACAGGCAGAATACGCGGTCGACATCTGATAGGTTAGCCCTCGTTCGGCGCACGTATGGACGCACGTCGCCCGCTGCTGCTTGTCGAAAGAACCTGCCTGATCGTTGGCCTCGTCGGCCTCGCAGGTTGGGGTGTGTTCCAGATGCGCTTCGCCGCGTCGGCGCAGCAAAGCCTGGAACGCTTCGCGACGATCAAATCGATCGCGCTGCCGGCCGATACGCCGGATCAGTCTCTCTGGTCCCCGGGTCGCATCAGCGCGTGGCGCAAAGCGCTGAGCGCGCCCGCGCCCGATCCACTCGCTGTGCTCCGAATCCCGAAGATTCATCTCGAGGTACCCGTGTTGCCCGGCACCGACGACGGCACACTCGACCGCGGCGTTGGTCACATCGAGGATACGGCGAGCCCGGGAACGGACGGCAACACCGGCCTCGCCGGACACCGTGACGGTTTCTTCCGGGGACTGAAGGACATCGTCGCGGGCGATGTGATTGAGCTCGACACGCTGCAGGGGAACGAATCGTATCGCGTCGAGCGGGTGTGGGTCGTGGATCCGGACGACGTCTCGGTGCTGGATCCGACGCCCACGCGCGCGCTGACGCTCGTCACCTGCTATCCCTTCTACTTCGTTGGCTCGGCTCCCCGGCGGTTCATCGTCCGCGCGGTGCACGCGGGTGATAAATCGGCGTCCTTCTCGCCGACAAACGGGCGCGTCACGTGCCCGTTCTGCGGAAACTGGCCGTTCGTCGCGGTGCCCGGGGTTTCGCGCATCTCGTAAGGGTTCACACAGACAGGAATGGAGAGGATATATGTCACGTTTAATGAGTGGTGTGGTGATGGCCGTGGCCGCGTTGTGGTTGACAGCCGGCCCGGCGCAGGCACAGACGACGACATCGTCGGAAACAAAGACCTTCGAAGTTCTCGCGGTGACCGGCAACACGCTTGACGTCAGACTGCCAGAAGGAACGAGAGAGATAACGGTCCCCGATGACTTCCGCTTTACCGTCGACGGACAGCAGTTGTCGGTGCACCAGTTGAAGGTGGGCATGAAGGGCACGGCGACCATCACCACCCGCACCACGACCACACCGGTGACGGTCACCGAAGTGAGGAATGGCACCGTCGTAGTTCGTTCGAGCGCGGGCATCATCGTACGAACGGACGACGGCGTGAAGAGCTTCACGCAGGGCGAAGTGGACAAACGCGGGGTGAAGATCGTTCGAGACGGTCAACCCGTGCAGGTGTCGCAACTCCGGGAGGGCGACAAGCTGAGTGCGGTCATCATTACGTCGATGCCGCCGAAAGTGATGACCGAGCAGGAGGTGAACGCAACCCTTGCGACGGCCAGGGCTTCGGGAGGGTCGGCCGCGCCGGCGGCCGCGGCGGCGGCAGCGCCCGCGTCAGCAACGCGCACCCCAGCGCCCGCAAGTTCGACGGCAGGAGCAGCGAGCACGTCAGGGACCGCCGCGTCCCCGGCGGGCAGCGCCCGGACTCTGCCGGCGACCGCCAGCTCCTGGCCGCTCGTCGGACTCGCGAGCGCCCTGTCGCTCGCGATCGGGCTCGGGCTGACGATCAGGCGCCGTTCCGTATCCTAGGCGCGATCGAATCCAGAGCGCCGCGCTCGGCTGAGACGCCGGGCGCGGCCGCACGACGTCAGGCCAGAGGCGATGGGCGATGGGCGGGGTGGTCCGCCTCGGCGAAGTAACTGCGCGCTATTCGACCACTCGGACGGCCGCATTACGCGCGTCGGCACCTGCAGGCTTCGCCGGGGACGAAAGGGGCGCGACGGCGTGAACCATCGTGCCGCGACCCCGCTGCGAGTGGATGGAAAGCTGCCCGCCCACGACCTTCATGCGTTCCTGCATGCTGGTCAATCCGAGCCCCGGTCCTCTCAACGCCTCTTGAGGATGAAAACCGGCGCCCGAGTCCTTGACTGTCAACTTGATGGTGTCGGCCTGGCCCTGCAGCGAGACGCGGGCGTGTCGCGACCCGCCGTGCTTGACGAAATTCTGGAGCGCCTCCTGCAGGACGCGGTAGAGACACAGTGAAATCTCCGACGGCAGCGCTCGCGGGACCTTTTCGAAATGCACGTCAATCGCGACATCATGCCGATTGGACAGCTCTTCGCAGAACCCGGCCACCGCCGCCTGTAGTCCCAGGAGCTCCAGTTTCGGTGGGTGAAGGCCACGCGACAGCGCCTGGATATCGGACGCAAGATCGCCAACCTGGTCGTACACCTCCCCAAGCTCCTGTTCGATGTCGGCCGCTGAAGCCAGCGGAGTGTGCTTCAGGCTCCCGAGACGCACGTTCACCACCGCCAGCCGCTGGCCGATGTCATCGTGAAGCTCGCGGGCAATTCTTGTCCGTTCGTCCTCGTGCGCTTCGATCAGCTTCTGACTGACCGTGGAAAGCGCTTCTTCGGCCAGTTTCCGCTCCGCGATATCGACCGCCGTGCCGATGTAACCGGCAAACGCTCCGTCCACGTCATATCGCGGCACACCGACCGTCAGCACCCAGCGATACTCGCCGTCGTGGCGGCGGAGCCGATACTCTACCTGGTAAGGCTCACGCTGCTCGAACGCCTTGTCATAGACATCTCGACATCGCTCCAGTTCGTCCGGGTGGACGATCTCTGCCCATCGATGTCCCAACGCCGCGTTCAATGGCCACCCGGTGTAATCGAGCCAGGTCTGGTTGAGATACGTGATCTGTCTCGCGGCGTCCGACATCCAGATCATGACCGGTGCGCTGTTGGCGATGAGGCGGAAACGTTCCTCGCTTGCGCGGAGGGCTTCTTCGGCCAGAACGCGCTCGATCAGATCCGCGGCCTGGCGTGCGAGCACGTCGAAGAACCTGAAGTCCTCTTCGGTCGGGTCATGCGGGGTCCGCCAATAGGTGGACAGCATGCCGAGAGGCCGCCCCGATCGCGATTGCAGCGGCGTCGACTGCACGGCGCGGATTCCGGAACGGCGATACTCCTGCTGATCCTCGGTGCCGGCGATGAATTCGGACGTCTCGACATCAGTCACCACGACGCGTTCGTTGTCACTGAGCGCCTTGCTGCAGGTGCTCCCCGCTCCAACCTCCACCCGTTGCCAGAACTCGGCGGAATCCGGGTGAAAATTCGTCCAGGCGAGGAGCGTCAGTGACGCCTGGTCCGCAGCGAGCATCTGCACGCTCGCAAAGTCGGACGCCATCAGTTCCATCGCCGCACCGAGAATCTGCGCGTACAAGGATCCCGGCGTCGACTCTGAAATCAGTCGCGTGCTGATTGTGTGAAGCGTTTTGGCGCGAGCCACTTCGCGTGCCAGCCGTTGCTCGGATTGCCGAAGTGCGGCCTCGGCCTGCTTGGCCTTGGTGATGTCGCGGATAATCTTGGAGCATCCGACAATCCGGCCCGCGTGGTCTCGCAATGGCGAGACGGTCAGGGAGACGTCGATGCGGCCACCTGCCTTGGTAACCCGGACCGTTTCATAATTTTCGAGCCCCTCACCGGTTCGAAGGCGACTCTGGATCTCGCGCTCCTCCTCCTGCAGGTCCGCGGGGACGATCATCGTGATCGGCCGTCCGATGCTCTCGCGCTCGGTGTATCCGAACATCCGCTCGGCAGCGGCGTTCCACGCCAGGATCATGCCGTCAAGATTCTTGCTGATGATCGCGTCGTGAGACGACTCCACGATCGCCGCATACCGCGACCGGATCTCCTCAGCTCGCTCGAGTTCGGCGGCATCCGCCGCCACGGCGAACGCGCCTGCTTCATCCTCTGTCACACACGCCTCACGTTGCCGCGGCTGGCTGGAGAAGCAGCTTGCGGCAGATAGCATCCGACGCCCGAACCCAGCGCCCTCATACGATATCCGACGACGGCTTCCGGCTGACGAAGAGAAGTCGTGCGCGGCAAGCGTGGATAAGGATGAACTCAGACAATCTCAAGGCGCCTGCGCACGTACGGCACCAGCGCGGCGATGCCGGCCGCATATGCCCGCCGATGTTCCTGTGTCCAGGGCGGACCGGCCGGACGGCCGCGGCGCGTCACGAACTCTTCCACTTGGCCGGGCGTCACGTCGAGGCATTGTGCTGCGCGTGCCGTTTCCTCTCCACGGCGGCATAACTGCACCTCGAGCTCAAGCTGGCTGGCCGCGCGGCAAATGGCCAGCTGATAGAGCATTCCATCCGCGGCGCATTGCAACTTGTACGATTGCCGCACTGCGGACACCGATCCAGGAAGTTCGGGAAACGGAGGCTTCCTGATTGCGAGCGCGACGGCCTTGTGGGCCGGCGACAGCTCCGTCACCACGCGCTCCAGTGCGAGCGTCGTGCGATCGTCGATCGACCGCCGGACGCGCGCGATGAGCGCGTTGGCCTCGTCCTCGATCATGCCGACCGAATCGTGCTCGTACGGCAGCTTGGGCAACCCGGGATCGATGAGTGTCACGCGCCGCCGTGCGATCACGGACGGCACCCGGCCAGACGCGGCGACGCAGATCAGATGCGCCCAGCCCGCGTGCTCGGCCACGCTGATCACGCACGGCGCGCCTTTCATCGCCTCGATCTCTTCTGATTCACGCGGCGCGCCAGGTACGGCTGGAGGGTGGCCTCGAGGTCGTCGCGCAGGCAATCGGCGGCGGAGCCCTCCCGGTACAGCGTCCAGGCGAGGTAGGAACCATCGAGCGTCACCTCGATCATCCGCGCCAGCATTCGAACATCGGTGTCGGCCCGCAATTCGCCCGCAGATACGGCATCGGCCGCAAGCTGTTCGTAACCAGCCCGCGTCACTCGCTTGAGACGCAGCAGGTGACGCCGCAGCACCGGGTCGGCCAGGTCGTTCTGCAGGTAGGCGAGATTCCTCAGTGCGGCGCGAGGCGACTCCGCCAGCCTGGCATGCACCTCCGTGGCGGCACGCAGAGCCTGGAGCGGCGACGCCGCCCGCCCCGCGCGCGGCGCAGCAAGGCCGATGTCGCCGGTGGCGGCGGCATGCCGGGCATGCGCGTGCAGCAGCTGCTGCTTGGAACCAAAGCGCTGCACCAGGGCGCCGGCCGTCACGCCCGCCTCGGCGGCGATCGCGCGCAGCGTCAGCTCGGCCGGCCCGCGGCGCAGCATGACCCGCACAAGGGCCGCGAACACGTCGGCATCCTCAGCCTTACGACGTCGTGGGCTCATCTCGCTCTTGACATAAACTAAACACGCGTTTAGTTTACAGCGCAACAGAGGCGACCATGGCAAAGAAGACATCCTCAGGCAAACCGTTGAAGGGGCGTGTCGCCCTCGTCGCGGGAGCGACGCGCGGAGCCGGCCGCGGCATCGCACGGGCGCTCGGAGAGGCCGGCGCGACGGTCTACTGCACCGGCCGCAGCGTCAAGGGAAAGCCGTCGCCGTACGGAAGGCCCGAGACGATCGACGAGACGGCGGCGATGATCAAGGCCGCCGGCGGCGCGGCCATCGCGATACGCGTCGACCACACGAACGAGCGTGAGGTGAAGGCGCTGTTTCGGCGCATCATGCGTGCCCACAAGCGCATCGATGTCGTCGTCGACAGCGTCGCGGGGGAAGATCCCCTGCTGAAGCAGTACGGCTTCCTCTGGCAGGCGGACCTCGTCAACGCCGACGCAATGTTCCGCCAGGGGCTCACCTCGCGCATCACGACGGCGAAGCATGCCGCGATCGCCATGATGCCAGCGAAGCGCGGCCTGATCGTTGAAGTGACGGAAAACGACATCATCGGAGGCGGCGCGAACCCCATCGCCCATGCCGCAAAGGTCGCGCAGAAGCTGCTCCCGCTCGCCTGGGCCAGTGAACTGGCGCCGCATGGCATCAGCGTCCTCGCCATCACACCAGGGTTTCTCCGCTCGGAAACCATGCTGGAGCACTTCGGCGTGACCGAAGACACGTGGCGCGAGGCGGGCAGGAAGGACCCCAACTTCCTGGTGTCGGAGTCGCCGCTCTTCGTGGGGCGCGCCATCGCAGCGGTGGCCGCTGACCCGAACGTGCGGCGCCACACGGGAATGCTTCTCAGTTCGTGGGAGCTGGCGCGCGAGTACGGCTTCACCGACTACGACGGCCGGCGTCCGGACTGGGGGCGCCACAAGATCGACTTCTCGGTGCTCCCGCCGAAATGGATCGACCTCTTCCGGACGGGCACCGATCTGGAAATCAGGTGGCTGGCGACGCTCGCGGCGCGGACCAGGAAGTTCAGGGCAAAGATCCCCTCCTGACTGACAAATCTCTTCCGTGGCAGAATCTGTCGGGCTGGCTATGCCTCTCCTTTCAGGCACGCGACTCGGCGCCTATATCGTCGGGGACCTTCTTGGTGCGGGCGGCATGGGCGAGGTGTATCGGGCGCGCGACACCCGTTTGAAGCGGGATGTCGCGCTGAAGACCTTGCCGCAGTTGGTGGCCTCAGACCCCGGCCGGCTTGCTCGCTTCAGCGCGAGGCCGAAGTGCTCGCCTCGCTCAATCACCCCAACATCGCCCACGTCCACGGTCTCGAGGAGTCCGACGGCACGCAGGCACTGGTGATGGAGTTCGTCGACGGCGAGCCGCTGTCCGCCCGGATTGCGCGCGGCCCGGTTTCCGTCGACGAAGCGCTGTCGATTGCGCGGCAGATCGCCGATGCCATGGAGGCGGCGCACGAGCGAGGCGTGATCCATCGCGACCTCAATCCGATTCATCCTGTTTACACGGCAGACCCCGAACACAGGAAGCGACATCTGGGTCTTGACGCCGGACGACGGCGGCGCCGCGCCGCTGATTCAAACGCCGGCGCTGGAACGCGGCGCGCAGTTCTCGCCGGACGGCAAGTGGATCGCGTATTCCATCACTGATGGCGGTCGGGACGAGGTGTACGTGACCGCCGTGCTCTCATCGTCTCCGACGCTGACCGTAGGGGGCGGTCCGTGGCGCGTGTCGAACGGCGGAGGGCGGTTCCCGCGATGGCGCGCTGACGGCCGCGAGATCTTCTACTCGGGCCCACGCGCGATCATGGCTGTGCAGGTGTCCGCCCAATCGGGTTTCACTGCCGGCGCGCCCGTCGCCGTGCTCGGCGCGAACGTGAGCACGTCGACGCTGGTGTCGGGTTTCGTGGATGCCTCCCGTGACGGGCGCGAGTTTCTCATTGCCCGCCCGGTCACCAGCACGGCGCCACGCGCGCCAGTGAGCCTGTTGCTCAACTGGACGCCCGACGCGTCGCGCTAGATCGCTGGTTTTCGTCAGAACGCCAGGTAGCAGATGATGGCGCCGACGACCGACATCGACAGGCCCCACGCGAGCAGCTTGTTGAACAGCGGGCGGCTCTCCTCGGACGACGCGCCCGCGAGGCAGAGCGCGCCGATGGTGGACAGCGGCGACACGTCCACCAGGTGTCCGCCGACGTTCATCGCGTTGGCGATCCCGAGCGCGTGTTCGACGCCAAGCTGGTGTGCCAGCCCCGGCACCATCGGCAGGAAAGCCGGCAGCACGACGCCTGACGTGCTGCTGTAGACCGAGATGATCCCGACGATCAGCGCCACCACACCGGTCACGGTGTTCGCCGTCGAGATCCGCGCCACAAACGACACCATCAGATCGATGCCCTCCGCCTTCTCCATGATCGCGATCAGCACCGTCACGCCGGTGACCATGATGATCACGCGCCACGGCATCCGCTTGATCGCTTCGCCGTCGTCCGCACACTTGCTGAGGACGAGAATCACCGAACAGACGAAGGCGCCGAAGCCGACATTGATGTTGAAGAAGATGGCGCCAACCAGGAGCGCGGCAATGACGCCGAGCGTCACCCACTGCTTCGGCTCGTATGGCTTATCCGCCGTCGTCGGCGCGAGCACGGCTGCGGGATCGACAGTGCCTGCCGCGCCGTTCGAGCGAAACAGCTTCAGTCCGCCGAACAGGAAGTAGCCGCCGAACGCGACGAAGGCGTGCGCGAGCAGGTTGCTGAGATAAGTCTGGACCTCGAAGCCGGTCATGTTCATCCGCGCCATGAGCCCGTTCACGATGATGCCGGTCGGTGCGAACGGAGACAGGGAACCGGCGTTGGCGCCGTTGCCCACCATGATCGCCATTAAGAACAACGGAATGCCGGCACGCGAAGCGGTGCCCATCGCCATCGGCGCCAGCAGCGCTGCGGTCGCGATGTTTCCGGGTCCCATCGACGCAATCGCAGCGGCCAGCACGAAGAACATCACCGGCACGACGCCCCGATTGCCGCGGCACAGGCGCACCGCGTGATGCGCCAGCTTGTCGAGTGTGCCGTTGGTCTGGGCCAGCGAGAACAGCAGCGTGACGCCGACGAGCGTCAGGAACAGCGAGGTCGGAAATCCGGCGATCACGGTGTTGAGCGGAATACCGCCGATGTAGACGCCGACAATCCACGCCATCGCAATCGCCAGCACGCCGACGTTGAGCGGGGTGAAGCAGCTGACCAGCACGGCGATGGCGAGCGCGATCACGGAAATGACGGCGAGGTTCATGCGGTCTCCAGGATGAGCGAGTGAAGGAGTTCGGCCGGATGCACGGCGCGCGCACTGGTGAAGTCTTCCACCTGGTGCCGGCACGAGACGCCGCTGGCCACCAGCACCGCGCCGGGCTGCAGCGCACGTGCAGCCGGCAGCAGCCGGCGCTCGCCGATGGCGCGAGAGACATCGAAGTTGTCACGAAGGTAGCCGAACGATCCGGCCATGCCGCAGCAGCCGGCGTCGAGATCCACCACGTTCGCGCCGGGAATGCGACCGAGCAGCCGCATCGCCGGAGCGAGGAGGCCCATGGCTTTCTGATGGCAATGGCCGTGCAGGAGAATCGTCGACGGACCAGAAGACAGCGCGAGGTCCGATGGCCAGATCCGGTCCACGAACTCCTCGAAGAGCACCGCCGACTCCGCCACTCTGCGCGCCTTGCGTGCGGCGTCGCCTCGCAGCAGCGCCGGCGCATCCTCGCGCACCGCGGACAGACAGCTTGGCTCGAAGAACACCAGAGCGGCTCCCTGCTCCGCCGCGGGCGCAAGCGCCTCGGCGTTGCGCGCGGCGAGTTCCCGCGCCTCGCCGAGGAGCCCCTGCGAGATGAGGGGACGGCCGCAGCAGACATTTGGGGCGAGAGTGGGCGCGCAGCCGGCTCTTTGCAGCATCTTTGCGCCGGCAACGCCGACGCCGGGATTGTAGTAGTTCGTGAAGGTGTCGTTGAAGACCACGGCCGCCGACATCGGCGCCCCAGCTGGTGACGGACGTTCGTTGCCCGGTACCGCGCACTCGCTCCGAAAGCGCTGCGCGAAGGTGCGCGAGGCCCACGCCGGCGGCGTGCGACGCGCGTCGATCCCGGCAATGCGCTCGTTCAGCCAGCGCACCGGGGCGCTCCGGGCGACGATGTTGGAGATCGGCGCCAGGCGGCTCCCCCAGCGCGAGAGATCGTGGACGTGGCCCAGCAGCCGCGCGCGCACCGGCGTACCGTGCCGCTGCCAGTAGCTGGCGAGGAACTCGCTCTTGAACCTCGCCACGTCGACGCCGACCGGGCACTCCGCCTTGCAGGCCCGGCATTCGAGGCACAGCGACATCACCTCTTTCACACCTTCGTCGCCGAGGCCCGATTCGCCGAGACGTCCCGCCAGGACGAGCCGCAGCGCGTTGGCGCGGCCGCGCGTGGAGTGGGTCTCCTCCCGCGTGGCCATGTATGAGGGGCACATCGTGCCATCGAGCTTCTTTCGGCAGGCGCCAAGGCCGCTGCACATCTCCACGGCCCCGGCGATGCCGCCGTAGTCGTCGTAGTCGAAGAAGGTGACCGGTGTCGCGGCCCGATAGGCGGTGCCGTAGCGAAGGTTCGCGGTCAGCGGCGGCGCGTCGACGATCTTGCCGGGATTGAACAGGCCGTCCGGATCGAACGTGCGCTTGATCTGCCGGAACGCCTGGTAGATCGCCGGCCCGAACATCTTCTCCATGAACGGGCTCCGGACCAGGCCGTCGCCGTGCTCCCCCGACAGCGCCCCACCGAATTCCAGCACCAGGTCGGCAACGTCGCCGGCGAGCGCCTCGAACGTCCGAATCCCGTCAGCCGTCTTGAGGTTGATGACCGGCCGCACGTGCAGGCATCCCACCGAGGCGTGGGCGTAGATGCCGGCTTTCGTCCGGTGCTTCGCGATCAGTCCAAGAAACCGGTCGATGTACTCGCGGAGCCGCTCGGGCGCGACCGCCGTATCCTCGACGAACGACAGCGATTTGGCGTCGTCTCTCGTGGCCATCGACAGGCCGAGCGCCGCCTCGCGGAGGCTCCAGATGGTTGCCTGAGTCGACGCGTCCATGGCGCGGAAGTACCGGTCGCCGAAGCCGCGCCCCGCCAGGTCGCGCTCGAGCGCATCGAAGCGCGAGGGCAGCTCACCTGCGTCGTCGGCGTACATCTCGACGCAAAGCAGCGCCGCGGGATCGCCTTCGATGAACGTGCGGCGCTTGCGATCGAGCGCGGGGCTCTGCTTCGTGTTGTCGAGGATGAAGCGGTCCATCACTTCGATCGCCGATGGCCGGTGGGCGAGAATCGCGGGCGTCGCCTCGAGGGCGTCCAGCAGGTCGTGAAACTGGATCGTCATCACCGCCTTGGCCTTCGGCAGCTTCACCAGCGCGATCTTCGCCTCGATGACGATGCCCAGGGTTCCCTCTGAGCCGACCATCAGCTTCGCCAGGTTGAACGGCGCGTCGCCATCCACGAACGCGTCGAGGTTGTAGCCGCCAACGCGGCGCAGCACCCGCGGATAACGCCGCGCGATTTCCGAGGCATGCGTGTCGGCCAGGCGGCGCACTTCGCGATGACAGGCACCTTCGAGCGTGTCGGCCGCGCAGATCGCGTCGACCTCGCTCGCCGTGCGATCGCGCAAGTGGACGACCGACCCGTCCGACAGCACCACGTGCTGCTCGAGCACGTGATCGATGGTCTTGCCGTACAAGACGGAGCGCGCACCGCTCGAGTTGTTGGCCATCATGCCGCCGATCGTCGCCCGGCTGGCGGTCGAGATGTCGGGTGCGAAGCGCAGGCCGTGGGGCCGCAGCGCGGCGTTCAGCTCGTCGAGCACGATTCCCGGCTCCACGCGGGCCCAGCATTCCTCCGGGTTCACTTCGAGGAGCTGGTTCAGGTACTTCGAGGTGTCGATCTGCAGGCCTTCGCCGATCGCCTGGCCGGCTTGCGACGTCCCGCCTCCGCGCATCGTGATCGGGCAGCCATGGGCGCGGCAGATCTTCACCGCGCGAACGACGTCCTCCCGCGATCGCGGCACGAGCACGCCAGCCGGTTCGATTTGATACACGCTGGCGTCGGTCGAGTACAACGCCCGCGAGACCTTGTCGAAGCGGACCTCGCCTTCGACCTGCGCCTCCAGATCGCGCCGCAGCGCGTCACGGTCCATAAGTTGCGGCTGATTATACGGGCGGACTACGATCGTCCCTCCAATGTCTACGCACCGAAGCGGCCGTCATTTCCTGCAAATCCCCGGTCCGACCAACGTGCCCGATCGCGTGCTCCGCGCCATCGCGCAACCGACGATCGATCATCGCGGCGACCAGTTCGCGGTGCTCGGCAGGGAGGTGCTCGCAGGCCTTCAGTTGGTGTTCAGGAACTCGGGGCCGGTGATCATCTACCCGTCCTCGGCGACCGGCGCCTGGGAGGCCGCGTTCGTCAACACGCTGGCACCGGGAGACAGGGTGCTGTCGTTCGAGATCGGCGAGTTCGCGCGCCTGTGGGCCGAGGTGGCCAGGCGGTTCGGGCTCGACGTGCAGGTCGTGGACACCGACTGGACCGGCGGCGTCGATCCGGAGGCGGTGGAACAGGCGCTTGCCGCCGACGCGGAGCATCGCATCAAGGCGATTCTCGTCGTGCACAACGAAACGTCGACCGGTGCCACCAGCCGTCTCGCGGACATCCGCCGCGCCATCGATCGCGCGAAGCATCCGGCGCTGTTCCTCGTCGATGCGGTGTCGTCGCTGGCGTCCATCGATCTGCGGCAGGACGAATGGGGCATCGACGTCGTGGTGGCCGGCTCCCAGAAAGGGCTGATGCTGCCGCCAGGTTTGGCCTTCAACTCGATCAGCGCGAAGGCGCTGGAAGCGTCAGCGCACGCGACGCTCCCGAAGTCGTACTGGGCATGGGGGCCGATGCTCGCCTCCAACGCCCAGGGTTTCTTCACCTACACGCCCTCGACGAATCTGCTCTACGGCTTGCGCGAGGCGCTGCAGATGCTCGCCGAAGAGACGCTGGACGGGGTGTTCGCGCGTCACAAGCGCCTGGCTGCCGCTGCGCGCGCGGCGGTCGGCGCGTGGGGCCTGGAGATCCTGTGCCGGCGCGAGGACGAGCGCAGCGCCGTCGTGACGACCGTGCTGCTGCCGGACGGATTCGACGCGGACGCGCTCCGCAGGATCGCGCTCGAACGGTTCGACCTCTCGCTCGGCACCGGCCTGGGCCGGCTGAAGGGCCGTGCGTTCCGGATTGGACACATCGGCGATTTCAATGAACTGATGCTCATGGGCACGCTCTCCGGAGTGGAGATGTCGCTCGGACTGGCCGGCGTCCCAATTCGCAGGGGCGGCGTGCAGGCCGCCATGGACGCGCTCACCGACCGGCGAAGACCGGCGGCTGCTTCGCCAGGAACGACGCGACGGCGTTCCTGAAGTCCTCGCTCGTGTAACAGGCGACCACGAGATCATCGAGGGCGGCGCGGTCCATGCGCCGGCTGCGCAGAATTCTTCGCACCGCCTCTTTCGTCGCGCGGATCGTCAGCGGTGCATTGGCTGCGATCGTGCCGGCCAGTTCCGCGACCGCGGCTTCGATCGCATCGGCTTCCGCGAGACGGCTCACGAGCCCGACTCGCTGCGCCTCGACTGCATCGAGCAGCCGGCCGGTGAACATCATGTCCTTCAGATGCGCGGGACCTACGAGTTCGAGTATTCGCGAACAATTCGTCGCCGAGAGGCAGTTGCCCAGGGTGCGCGCGACCGGCACGCCAAACCGCGCGTTCGGCGTGCAGACGCGCAGATCGCAAGCCAGCGCGATCGCGCAACCCCCGCCCGCCGCCACGCCTTCGACCTGCGCAATGGTTGCCACCCCCACCGCTTCGACGCGATCGATCACCGCGTCGAGCCGCTTCTCGTAATCCAACGCATCGTCGCGGCTCGACAGCGTCGAGAATTGCGAGATGTCGGTACCGGATGCGAACGCCTTCCCGGCCCCCTTCAGCACGAACACGCGGATATCATGGTCCGCGTCGACGCGGTCGCAGGCGGCGACCAGTGCGTCGTACATCTCCCAGGTCAGCGCGTTCCTGGTCTCGGGGCGATTGAACGTGAAAGAGGCCACGGGGCCGTCGATCGCAAAACGCGTGGATGCTGTGGACATGGACGACAGAGACCACCAGATGACGGTTCAAGGGATGAGCGGCGAGAAGGCACTCGCAGGACTGCGCGTGCTCGATCTCACGCAGGTCATGGCCGGGCCATTCTGCGCGATGCAACTATGCGATATGGGCGCCGACGTGATCAAGGTCGAGCCGCCCGAAGGGGATTCGACACGGCGCATGTCCGGCGCGGTCGGCAGCGACAGCCACAGCTTCAACGCCGTCAACCGCGGCAAGCGCGGCATCGTCCTCGACCTGAAATCGCCGATGGGCCGTGAGGCCTGCCTGCGTCTCGCCCGCCGCGCAGACGTCATCATCGAGAACTTCCGTCCAGGCGTCATGCGCCGGCTCGGGCTGGACTACGCGACGCTCGCTCCCGGATCGCCGGGTCTGATCTACGCCTCGATTTCCGGGTACGGGCAGACCGGCCCCGATGCCGCGAAGGGTGGATTCGATCTCGTCGCACAAGGGGTAACGGGTCTGATGTCGGTCACAGGAGAACCTGGCGGCCGGCCCGTGAAGGTCGGCGTGCCGATAGCGGACCTTGGCGCCGCGCTGTTCGCGACAAGTGCCATCCTGGCGGCACTCCTGTTTCGAGCGCGCACGGGCCGCGGCCAGTTCGTCGACACTTCCCTGCTCGACGCCGGCGTCGCACTGTCGGTGTGGGAGTCCGCCGAGTATTTCAGGGGAGCGGGAGTGCCGGGGCCGATGGGGTCCGCTCATCGGATGAGCGCGCCGTACCAGATGGTGCGCTGCGCCGATGGTGACATCACGCTCGCGGCCGCCAACGACCGGCTGTTCGCCCGCTTGTGCGATGTGCTTGGGCATCCCGAGTGGCGTACCGATGTCCGCTATGCCGACGACACGAGCCGCGTGAAGCATCGCGACGAACTCGCGCGCGACATCGAAGCCGTCACGATGCGCCAGGCCCGCGCGTACTGGATCGCCCTGTTCGACCAACACGGTCTGCCCTGCGGCCCGATCAACACCTACGCGCAGGTCTTCGACGACCCCCAGGTGCGGGCGCGAGGCCTGGTCGTCGAAACCGAGCACCCGCGGCTGGGCCGGATCCGCTCGCTCGGCGCGCCGGTGAAGATGTCGGTCACCCCGCCGATCGCGGGTCGACCGGCGCCGCTCCTGGGCGAGCACACGCGCGAGGTCCTCTCCGAGCTCGGCTACGGCGAGGCAACAATCGCCGCAATTGTCTCGAACACCTGAGCCTGTCTTAGCGTTCCGAATTGAGACCTTAGAACTGAGAAGTCAGAACTTAAGAGGCGTTTGAAACTGGCTGACGTAGCCGCAGACCTTCGCCACTCGGATTCGGCTCCGGGATTTGCATACAGTTGCTGAAGCCACCGCGGAGTTCCCAAACCGAACACACACAAGGAGCACCCGAACATGAAGCCGAAGAATACGATCTGTCTCTGGTTCGACAAGGAGGCGCATGAGGCGGCGCGCTTCTATGCCGCCACTTTTCCCGACAGCGCAGTGACCGCTGTTCACAAGGCGCCCAGTGACTATCCGAGCGGCAAAGAAGGCGATGTGCTGACAGTGGACTTCACCGTCCTGGGCATTCCCTGCCTCGGTCTCAACGGTGGCCCGAACTTCAAGCACAACGAGGCCTTTTCCTTCCAGGTCGCGACGGACACCCAGGAAGAGACGGACCGCTACTGGAACGCGATCGTCGGCAATGGCGGCCAGGAAAGTCAGTGCGGCTGGTGCAAGGACCGCTGGGGACTCTCCTGGCAGATCACTCCGCGCGCGCTAACGGACGCGCTTGCAGCTGGCGGTGCGGAAGCCAAGCGTGCCTTCCAGGCGATGATGCCGATGAAGAAGATCGACATCGCCACCATCGAGGCGGCGCGGCGGGGCTGACCGTCTAGTCACCTTTGGCATCGGCGCTCGGGCCGTAGATGTTCGGGACCTTCGATCCCATTGCGCGCAGGTACGAAGCGAGCTGACCGCGGTGGTGGATGCTGTGGTTATTTGCGAACCCGATCCAGGCTGCCCGCGAGCGGTTCATCCTGCTGAAGAAGTCGATGCTCTCAGCCATGGCCGCAGCGGGCATTGCCGCCAGCGTGTGCAGCTTCTCGGGAAAGTTCTGCTTGTAGAACTCGACGATGTCGCTGACATTCGCGAAGCGGTCTTCCTGCTTCTTTGCCGCTTCAGGATCGAAGTGGAATTTGCCGTTGGTGATGCAGTCGATGAACCAGAGATCGGCGGTCGCCAGGTGTGTGGCAAGCTGCCACGCGGTGCGCGACTTCGGATCCGGCTTGTAGTCCCGTCTCTCGTCCTTGACCGCGGCGAGGACCTGGCATGTGGCTGGAAACTCGCCTTCCCACAGAGTGGCGACTACCGTCGCTGCGGCTTTGGCCTCGTCGGGCGTCATGTGCGTTCCTCCGTCTCGATAACGTAAGGCCGGTACTCTACCATCCGGCCGGGAGACCTGATGAGAGACACTGAATCTTCGCCGGGACTGCGCTGACCCTCAGCGCTCGAGCAGCGCCCGCCAGCCCATCACGATATGGATCTCACGCGGCGCCGGATCGTCGTTAGGGCGAAGGAAGTACACGCGGCTGCCGTCTGGCGAGACGTCATACTGGGTCCCCCAGTGCCCGAAACTAATCGGCCCCGCGGACAACTTGGTTGACACGCCAAATGTCGGATTCCCACTCGCGGACCACCGTACCGGCACGCTCCGCAGGTCACCGCCGGGATCGACGAAAAACAGTTCCAGGCCATCCCGGCGCCAGACCGGCTGCGCGCCACCAGCTGCCGAAACAGTGACGCGTCGCGCGGTGCCGGAAATCGACCGGGCCGACACCTCCGGGCTTCCTGACTCGTTCGAGACGTATGCCAGCCACTGGCCGACAGGCGACATTCGCGCGTCGCGCTCGTCGAACGGCTCACTCAGCAACGGTCGCGACTGTCCTCCGTCTGCGGTCTGGACGGTCCACACGTCGTACTTCCCGCCATCTATGACGTTCACGAGCAGAACGCCATCGCCCGTCCAGTCGGTCGGCTCGCAGTAAACGCCAGGACATGGCATCGATCGGACGATGCCGGTACCGTCGGCTGCCGCGATATTCAGCACTCTCCTGCCAGGCCGCCCGGGCAGGTTCCCTGACACATACGCCACACGCTGACTATCGGGAGACCAGACAGCCTGAATGTCCGGAACGGGGGCGGTCGTGATCCGAACGCGGGTACCTCGTTCGAGATCCTCGACCCAGATGTCGGGGTTATTGCTGGGGCGATCGACGCGTTGCCGCGCGAGGAAGTGCCCGTCGGGTGAAACGCGAGGCCAGTTCTGCGACTCCGGTTCACTCCATTGGCGGAGCTGAGTGCCATTTCGACCAGCCACCTCGAGGCGTGTTCCCCACGGCACAAAAGAGTCTGCGAACGCGAGG
>Ga0207683_10001615_pt1 | contig 20229 bp, 19 predicted proteins | sample KBSM73metaG_FD_184333 | JGI IMG/M metagenome (GOLD analysis project Ga0207683, IMG submission 184333) | Miscanthus rhizosphere microbial communities from Kellogg Biological Station, Michigan, USA - KBS M7-3 metaG (SPAdes) (version 2) | ecosystem: Host-associated > Plants > Roots > Rhizosphere >... | reverse complement strand
AGGGCCAGAGACTCGCTCACCACGACACTATGGTCGTCACTCTCAATCAGGTTTCGCCCGCGCAGCAGCGGGATCTTCATCGTGGCCAGGTAGTGGCGATCGACCTGATGGATGTAGACCTCGAGCGGGCGCCCGTCGAGTTGGAGCGCCGCCGTGACCCGCAGCCCGCCGAGCGGAGGCGTCGACGTCACACTGACGTCTTCAACCCCCGCGATTCCTCGAAGCCGCACGCCAGTTGAATCATGCGGACCAGTTGGGCGGCACGGCCATCCGCGAGCTTCACAAGATCGACGGCGGTTATCTCCAGCAGCACGACGTCGATTTCAGCGCCTCGTTCATTCTCGCCGGGCAGCTCAAAGGCGGGCAGCTCAGGCTGTTCCTGATCTACGACGCAGGCAACTTTATTGAGGCTATGGGAGACACCAACTATTTCCAGATCGGCGAGGTGAAATACGGCAAGCCCATCCTCGACCGCATCATCCAGCGCAACACGAGCTTGAGCGACGCGGCCAAATGCGCGCTGATCTCGTTCGACTCAACCATGCGCTCAAATGTCTCGGTCGGTCCGCCGATCGACCTTCTGATCTACAGGCGCAATTCGCTGAAGAAGGACTTCACCATCCGCCTCGAGGATGACGATCCCTATCTCCAGGCCATCCGGGATGGCTGGGGAGGGGCGATCCACAAGGCCTTCCACGACATCAGCCACGATCCGGGCTGGACCTTCTAATCCGCCGCGCACGAAAGCGCCTAACCGGAAAGAATCAGGCCTAATAGCCGCGCTTCTCTCCGGCTGCCGGATAGCCGGGCCGGACATGACCCGGAGCCGTGCGGGCTGAGGACGTTGCGCTTGCCAAATCCTGCGCAACCTGCTTGCCGGTAGCCGCCGCGGCCGAACTGCTCTCCTGGATGAATTGCGCCGCGAGGTCGCGAATCTCCTCCAATTGATGCACGAAGGCTTCCATCTGCTTCCGCGCGTGCTGCGTCTGGAGGTCGAACGCCTGGTTCAGGTCTTTGGTCTCGGTGAGCTTCAGCGCGAGGGCGAAGTTTGCTTCGGCGTTATTGCGGGTGATCTCCGCGACCTTGGCGTTCAGCGCGGTCAAGCCGGTGCGCGCCGATTGCGAGCCGGTCTCGAGCGACTTCCAGGTCTTTTCGCTGGTCGAGGCGAACGTATCGAAAGCCCGCTTTGCCTGCTCGATGCTCATCTTCATGAGATCGCGCATCGATTCCGGAATCTCCGGCTTCATGAATGCCTCATTGGCCATGCTACTCTCCTTGATGCCTACCTGCCCTTCCTCATTTACGTGGTGCTGTGGCTCGCACCCATCGTTCATTCGGCATATGGCCTTGTCGACGGCCAGGAGCCAAGTGCTGTAGGGCCACGACGCAGCCCACCAAAAGCCTTTGAGCAGCAACAATAGCATGAGCAGGTTCCTTGCGGCAGGGAAGAAGGCGGCCGCCACAATTCATCATGGCTGAAACCCCGCGCTGGCACGAGCGGTGCGGTAATACGTCCTTTTTGCAATTCGGGATTTCCTCGACGAAAGCGTGTTGTGCGCCAAATCCGCCCTGGGCTAGAACGCTGGGTCAGTCAGCTAACGGGAGGCCAAGACCGGCCCATGAACATCCATTTTCACCGCGCCACACCTGGCGGTATCGCCGACGAGGCCGCACTCGAACAATTCCAGAAGCAGTGGGCGACCTACCAAAAGCTCGTCGATGCGGACGCGCTTTCCCACAAGGAGGTCGGGACGGTGCTTCACGACACGCTCAAGGCCATCCATCTGCCATTCGCTTTCCTCGACATCGCTTGCGGCGATGCTGGCCAAATGAAGCACGCACTCGCCGGCACCGAGGTTAACCACTATCACGGCATCGATCTGTCAGAGCCCGCGCTCGAACTCGCCGCCAAGAACCTGAAGTGCGTACCCTTCGCCGTCGAGCTCGACCATCGCGATTTCGTCGAGGCTCTGGAGGGGCGGCCCGAGCCCGCCGATGCGGCGTGGTGCGGGCTTTCCATCCACCACCTCTCCACCGAGGGCAAGCTTGAGCTGCTCGCCGCTATCCATGGTTCGACCAGCAAGATGGTGATGATCTATGAGCCGACACTCGCCGACGGCGAGGACCGCGAGGGTTATCTCGCGCGCTTCAGGCGCGTGAACCGACCTGCCTGGCCATTGTTGACCAAGGACGAGTGGGATCAGATCGATCACCACGTCACCACCTGCGACTTTCCCGAAAGCCCAGCCACTTGGCTCGACATCGGCCGCAAGGCAGGCTTCTCGGCAGCCAATCAGGTTTTCAGCGATCCCACTGGCTTCTACAGCGTCTAGCGCTACGACCACTAAGGCCGCCTATTCCACGATCATCGCTGTCAGTGTCTCGAGGCGATCGGCCTCCGCCGCAGGCTTGTCCCAGCGGATGCGGTGAATGCGCGGGAAGCGCATGGCAACCCCGGATTTGTGTCGCGTCGAGCGGTGCACCGAGTCGAACGCGACCTCGAACACGAGCTTCGGCTCGACCTGGCGCACGGGACCGAAGCTCTCGACAGTATGGTTGCGCACCCAACGGTCGAGCTGCTTCAGCTCTTCGTCGGTGAAGCCAAAATAGGATTTGCCGACCGGCACCAGTTCCGGCTCGCCGCCGTCGCCGTTCCGCCAGGCGCCGAAAGTATAGTCGGAATAATAGGACGAGCGCTTGCCGCTGCCGCGCTGAGCATACATCAGCACGGCATCGAGGGTGAGCGGCGCCCGCTTCCACTTGAACCAGTGGCCCTTCGGACGCCCCGCAATGTAGGGACTGTCGCGGCGCTTCAGCATCAGTCCTTCGATGCCAGTCTCACGCGCGCCGGCCCACAGCTTTTCTAGCTCGGAAATCGAGCCGAAGTCGATGATGCCGGAAACGTCCGTCCGCGGCGGTCCTTTTGCAGCGTGCCACGCTTCGAGCCGAGCACGTCGCTCGATGAACGGAAGCGCGCGAAGATCCTCACAGCCCTCGAACAGCATGTCGTAGAGGCGAATATGGGCGGGATGGGACTTCAACATGGTCGGCGTCACGCTTTTGCGGCCGAGCCTTTGCTGGAGATCGTTGAATGGCGCGACTTCGCCGTCACGCACCACCAGCAACTCGCCATCGAGCACCGCACCTTCCGGAATCCTCTCGACCACATCGGGAAAGGAGCTAGAGATGTCATCGCCGGTGCGCGAGAACAGCCGCTTCTCGCCGCCTTGATGAACCGCCTGCACGCGGATACCGTCCCATTTCCATTCGGCCATGAAGTCTTTGGGATCGATCAGGGCAAGCTCCTTGTCCTCGATTTGGTGAGAGAGCATCAGCGGCTTAAACGTTGCCCGCGTGCCAATCTCGGGGCGCGGGGCCGTGCCGGACAGCCAGGCGAACAGCTCGCGGTAGGGCGGAGCGACGCAGTGCCAGACCTCTTCGATCTCGGAGAGCGGCTTGTCCGACCACTCGGCAAGCGCGGTCTTGGCTAGCCGACCGGAGACGCCGACCCTCAGCTCGCCGGTCATAAGCTTGATCAGGGCCCAGCGCCCAGTCGCATCGAGATGATCGAGCCAGTTGGCAAGCAAGCCGGGCACCTCCATCGCCAGCGCCGATTGCAAGGTCTCGACTACGGCGGCAAGCCGCGGCGGCTCCTGTCTGGGGGCCTTGGCCGGCCAGATCAGCGCGATAGTCTCAGCGGTGTCGCCGACATAGTCGCGCGAGAGATCGAACAGCACTGGATCGACTCTCGGCACCAGCAGATCGCTCAAGATGCGCCGAAGCGGCAACCTGAAGAACAGGCCGTCGGTCAAGGCGGCCAGCGCATAACCCCGATCTGGATCAGGCGTCGTGGCGAAATAATCGGCGAGCAGCCGAAGCTTGTCATTGCGCGACGGCGTATAAGCGAGCCGGTCGAGAAGCTCCGCGAAGGGCTTCATTCGTCCTCCTCCTCGCGGCCGACCAGCGCAAGCGCCCGGCCCCTGCGTCCCGTCGATTGAATGTGGTGCAGCAGAGCGTCCTCGCGGCCATGCGTGACCCATACTTCCTCCGCGCCCGTCTCCGCGATTGTCGCGGTCAACTCGTTCCAGTCGGCATGGTCCGAGATCACCAATGGGAGCTCGATGCGCTGCTGGCGCGCTCTGGCGCGGACCCGCATCCAGCCCGAGGCGAACGCAGTAACCGGATCGGGAAGCCTCCGGGACCAACGGTCAGCGATCGCGGTCGGCGGGGCGAGCACAATCTCGCCTTTCATCTCGTCTCGCGCAGTGCCCGTGGCCGGCTTCAGCTCCCCGAGCCGCACACCGAAACTTTCATACAAGTTGCAGCAGGCTTGCAGTGCGCCATGCAGATAGATCGGGCGCTCATAGCCAGCTTCGCGCAGCACGGCGATCAGGCGCTGGCATTTGCCGAGATTGTAGACGCCGATCACGTGCGCCCGCTCGGGGAAGTGTGCCCGCGATCTCAAGAGTTTCGCGACCTCCTCGCGCGCGTCGCCGTGCTGGAACACCGGCAGACCGAAGGTGGCCTCGGTGATGAAGAGATGGCAGTGAAGAACCTCGAAGCCGAGGCAGGTGGGATCCGTGCTTCTCTTGTAATCTCCCGACACGACGACCCGCGCACCCTTCCATTCGATCAATACCTGAGCGCTGCCGAGCACATGGCCGGCAGGCATGAGCGTCACCGTCACGTCTCCGACCTGAAGCGGCTCGCCGTAAGTGGCAATCTGGGTACCCCGCGTCCCAACTGTCCCGAGCCGCGTCTTCATCACCGCAAGCGTTTCGGCGGTGGCGAGGACATGCTCATGTCCCGGCCGCGCGTGGTCGGAATGGCCATGAGTAATGACGGCGCGCTTGGCCCCGCCATAGGGATCGATATGAAAGCCGCCGGGCCGGCAATAGAGGCCCTTTGGGTCCACGGTCAGCCAAGAGCTGAATTGATCAGGTCTCATTGCGGACCTTTTGTGTGGAACAAATCACGGTTTTTACTACCTATACTTGAATTGCTGCGAGTTGCACGACACACGGTTGCTAAACCCTGATGGAATTCCCGCAAAAGATGCAACATCGTCGACCCGATGTGGCGGCGAGTGTTCGCCATGTGGGGGCATTCCAAGAAGCGTATTTCGGCTGGGCTGCGCCTAAGCGGAGCGGGAGGGCTTTCGTTCCTTTGCCTCTGCCTTTTCGGAGGCTCGGCGTTAGCCGAATTCGAGTCGCCGAAGAGTGAGTACTTCACCGGCTTTGAGGCGAGCGACAACTACGCTAGCGGCTATGTGGGCGCGGGCTATGCGCTAGGCAAGGCAGGGCTCTATGAGCCTGGCTTCCGGCTCCGCGCGGTGGGTGCGTATGGGCGCTACCATTATGACGGCGCGCTGCTGACTGACCACGGTTACGTGCCGACGACGTTCGATGGGGAGGACGCGTTCCTCTCGGCGCTTGCAGGATACCAGTTCCGCACCGGGCGTCTCCTCACCAAGCTGTTTGCCGGCATCGAGGCCGAGGACCAGCATATCGTACCGCACGATCCCAACAACTCGGTGCAGGGCAGCGCGCTGGGTTTGAGATTGCAACAGGAGACTTGGCTCGACATCTCGCCCCGGTTCTACCTGTCAGCCGACGCGTCCTACGGCACCGCCTTCCAGGAATATTGCGCGCTCTCGCGGCTCGGCTTCCGCGCGACGCATCGCTTCGCGCTCGGCCTGGAAGGCGGCGCGCTCGGCAACGAGGAGTACGACGCTGGCCGCGCCGGCGGCTTTCTGCGACTCAGCCGAATTCACGCTCTAAGGCGGGTTCACCGGCAACTATCTCGAGGATGACCCGAGCGGCTACGTCGCTCTCGGTATTTATCGGTCGTTCTGAGGCTTTGGGAGAGGTCAGGCTTTGCCAGATTGCACTGCCGGCCCCGCTCCGGCAGTGCTTGGCCTCGTCTCGGCTTGCGGTGACATAGACCTCACACGGCTCGGCACGGCAAGCATCACCCTCTCTGGTCGTGCATCCTGTGTAAGAGGGATGTCCACGGGTGGTTCCCCAAGGACTCTCTCCAACGATGAGCATGACATGAAGGCGACAGACAAAGCAAACGAGAGTTCTCGCTTACCCGCATTTTCTTTTCGCTGCTGTGAAGGCGTTGGAGCGCATGCGACAAAGCGCAACACAGAGTGCGCGAGTTGCGACTAACCGACTTGCAGCGATGCATTCAGGGGTGCTGGCGAGCGACGAATCCCATTCGCGAGATTCTATCGCACTATCAATCCGATATGGTCAGCACCTGCGAGCCGAATAAACGAGAAGACCCTGACGGCCGCCGTTAGCGCGGTGCAGCTGCCTTTTGCGACCGCCAGGTGTCGTGTGCTGCAGGAGGAATCGCACGACATTTCTGTGGCACTCGGGCGACAGCGCAAGTCCCTCGCGACGGTGATATTTTTGCGACGGCTTCGCGTCTACGGGGCAGCTTGGGACGTGCTTGGGCGCGCGCCCTTGCCTTTAGCAGCTTCGGCTTCTCGCGGTTTGTCGGCTTCTGGAGGAGGCGGTGGCGGCTTCCATTCCTGGAAGCGCTTGGCAAGCTCGCCGTGCTGGTTCCACCAGGCCTCATCGAAGCGCAGCGCTTTTTTGAAATTGTCAGGTGACGTCGGCAGGAAGTCCTTCATCTCCACCGCGATCACCGGATGCTTGCCAACAAGCGTGATTGCCGATTTCCGCATCGGGCCATAGGCGATCAGTTGAGCCTGGGCCGCGAGCCTTGCAGGATCCGTGGCGAAAGTGATGAAGCGCTTGGCACCGTCCTTGTTCTTCGCACCTTTGGGAATGGCCCATAGATCGAGATCGTAGATCTGACCGTCCCATAGAATTCCAAGTCTCTGCCGATCACCGACGACAGCGCGGAAAATCCGGCCGCTATAGCCCGCAGCCATGGAGACTTTCTTCTCAAGCAGCCAGCTGATCGGGTCCTGTGCGTTGTCCCACCACAGAACGTTGTCTTTAATCTTGTCGAGAGCCTTGAAGGCGCGATCCACCCCCTCGGGCGTAGCAAGCTGGTTGTAAACCTCGGCAGGGTCGACGCCGTCGGCGAGCAGCGCTAGCTCGAGGGTGTAGCGGGGGCCGTTTGGCAGCGCCCGTTTGCCGGGGAACCGCTTGATATCGAGCAGATCTCCAATCTGCGACGGCTGAGCTTTGGTGAACGCTTGGCGGTCGAATGCGATGGCCTCGGACCACGCAACGCTCGCGATACCACACGAGGAAATACCGCCGGAGAGGAAATCCTGGCCCGCACTCTGGCCATCAGGCGCGGCCCCGAGGCTCGAAGCCTCGATCGGCTCGAGCAGACCGTCATTGCAGAGAACGCCGAGTGTCCCGTTGGAAACGTCAACGACATCGACCTCGGTATCCATGCCGTCGATCATCTCTTTAATCTTGGTGAGCGAGCCGTCATAGATCTCGGTCGAGACCGTGGTTCCGGTCTCCTTCGCGAATGGCTCGAAATACGCAGTCTCCTGCGATTGACCGTAAGCGCCTCCCCAGGTCGCGATATTGAGCGTGGTGCCGCTCCCGCTCAAAGTCGCGGTATCCTCGGCGACCGAGCCTGTGCCCGGCGAGAGGCTCATGGCAAGAGCCGCCGCGAGCCCGCAATGCCGTCCGAGCGCCCAAGCTCTGGAAAACATCGCGCGAATCTGGCGCTTGGCTTGCACCGGTATTGTCGTGTTCTCAGTCACAGGCTTTCCCGTGAAGCATCAGCGCGGCGAAACCTGGGTCGCCATCGGATTCGTCTGTGTCGATCCCTCGCCGAGGGTTGGCCGGTCTGCTCTTCGGATCATCGGCTGCGACAAGGACCCACGTATTGAGACTCGGGGCGGGGCCTCTGTGCTGAGCTGCGAAGCCTTCAACGGCGTTGCGCGACTGGCGACAAACAAATTCCAATCCAGCGTCTGTTGCGCCAAATCGACCTCACCGGATCCGGATATTAGCCCGCGGCGTGTTTGCATGCTGAACATTTGGCACCAAATATGGCCGGTACCGAGGCGGCAATCGGCCCTCAAGGAATCGAATAACGTCTGATTGTTACGGCTCCAGCCTTCGCCGTCGAGGGGTGCCGCCGAGGTAAGAAGGCGAGAGAAATCGATCGGTACCGCTCCGTTCTGCGCATCCACCCTCAGCGTGCCCGAAAGCCCGTGAATGAGCTCGTCATAATCGCTGCCATAGGTCGAGATTTCAGCCTTGAGTCCGCCGGTACCCTTGAACGGCACTCCAAGCACGGGCTGTTCCAGGCAACCATCGATGGTCATGCCGGAAACGTTGCCGACGAGTGAGGCGTTGGCAGCGTCTTGCGACATGTCGATGCCAAACCGACCCGAGGCCGAGCCCCCGCACAGCTCGAGCTCGCCGATTTCGCCGGCAAGCACACCGTCTTTGGCACTGATGGTGAATCCGCCCCGTCCGAGTTTGATGGCGGTAGCAGCAATTTCGCCGGCCGAAATACGCAAATCGGCGTCGAGATACTTCACGAGTGCCTGATTGAAGATCGGGTTCGTTGCGGCCGTCACGTCGGAAATTTTTCCGTCCCCGAAATAGGAATCGATATCGAGGCGGTCGAAGGCAAGCGTTCCCTCAACGCGCGGCCGCGCACCGGGCGTGATGGCGAGAAGCCCAACGGCACTATTGCCATCGAGCGTGAAAGAGCCATCGTCGAAGGTCAGCGCGGTTCCATTCCAATGAGCGCTGCCATTTGCCGTCAGTACCTTAGGGCTCTGTCCCGTAGGCAGCGGGATGCCGGCCCAGAGCAGGAATTCCCGCGCGTTGGGGATGCCGGCTTGCACGTCCCCGTCGATTTCCAGCCCGTTGGCGAACGATGCAGTACCGCTGACTCTGGCGCTGATCGGCGTGGAGGTAAGGGTCAGATTGATCGGCAGGCTTGACCCACTCGCTGTATCGGAAGGCGCGCCGCTATCGAGAGCGAAGCGCACGGTTTTATTTCTGAGCAGGAAGGAGCCGAAGCTCGACATGGCTCCGCTGCCCGAGCTTGCATCGAACCTTGCATCGACCTTGGTGATGGTCTCGACTCCCGCGGCGGTCGGCAATTTGATCGTGCCATCGCGCAGGCGAAGAATTCCGACCGGGGCGCCACCGAGCAGATTGGCGACGACCGCCTGCGATTGCTCGGCGGTCGAGGCTGTGGGCGATGTCCAGTCTTTGAGCGTGATTTCGGCGTGGGTAAGCCGCAAGGCATCGATGCAGATCACCCCACGCAGCAGATCGGCGAGATCAAGCGTGATCTTGGCGTCCTTCGCAGTGACGGATTGCACCAGTGGAAGCCGCGAGGCGTTGCTGACTTCGAACCCGCTTTTGATCGAAACGTCTGGGAAGTAGTGGACGCGCAAGGGTCCAACCAATTTGACTTCGCCGCCGGTCCAGTCAGCCAAGGCTTGAGTTACGCGCTCGATAAGCCGAGCCGAGCCGCCGATCAGCCGAGGCAAGATTGCAAGACCGATTATGAGGAAGGCGCCGATGCCGATAAGAAGCCATTTCCAAGGGAGCTGGCGAGGCTTCATGCCGACCTTTCCCACCCGTTCGGCGTGGCCTAAGCCAAGGCCTCGCCATTCTTTGTTGGCCATTAGAAGTGCCTTTCTAGCCCGATTGTGCCGAGATAGCGAGCCCAACACACGCATTTTCCTGGCTTATCTCCCGGCGGGGAACGCCCATTCCAGGCCCCCTTCAACTGCGGCAGAACGGCTCATCCAGGCTCCCGGACGGCTTCCCGCGATGATGCCATGCAAGACTAATACTGGCGCCAAGCTGACCAACACTATGGTGAGCGCTGACAATCCCGCTTCCTCGTAGCGGTAAAGCGAGACCAACGTGAAGACTTGCGTTGCGAGCGTATCGAAATTGAAGGGTCTGAGCAGGAGCGTAGCGGGCAGCTCTTTCATGGAATCGACAAAAACAAGGAGAGCAGCGGCGCCGAGCGCGGGTCTCAGCATCGGTAGATGAACCTTGAACAGCATCTCGCTCACTGAGGACCCGAGGGTCCGTGCCGCTGCATCAATGTTGCGGGAGATCTTGCTCAAACCTGCCTCAACCGCGCCGAGTGATGCCGCGAGAAAACGGATCGTGTAGGCGAGCACGATGGCGAATGCGGTGCCTGACAAGAGCAGGCCCGTCGAGAGTTCGAACAGCGATCGCATCAGCCCATCGATGATGTTATCGAGCCCGGCAAGAGGAATGAGGAGCCCGATCGCGAGTACCGTGCCAGGCATCGCATAGCTAATCGCGGGAAGGGTGCTGGCAGCCTGTATTAACTGCGAGCGCGTCTGCCTGCGCGCGTAAGCGAGCACCACGGCGAAGCCGATAGCAAGAATCGCGGCTGAGGCCGCGAGCAGGAGACTATTGAGTGCGGCGTCCCAGAACTCGGGCGCGAGCCCTGCCGTCACGTGGGCTAACGCATCATGCGCTAGGACGGAGGCGGGCAGCACGAAACCGAGCAGCACGGGAAGCGCGCAAATCCCCATCGCGAGAAGCCCTTTGCAGCCTGCGAGGACCTCCTCTGGCAGATCGCGGTATTTACCGGTCCGTGTGGTGATAGCGATGCCGGGCGCGTAGCGCCCGCTCGATCAGGAGCAGGACAAACACGAAGAGCAGCATCACGCAGGCGATCTGGGCGGCTCCCGCAAGGCTGTTGCGATCGAGCCATGTATCGTAGATCGCGACCGTCAAAGTTCTCACACCGAGGAATTCGACGGCGCCGATGTCATTTAGCGTCTCCATCAGTGCAAGCGCCACGCCTGCGGCAAGCGCTGGCCTGGCCAGCGGCAAGGCGACTTGCCAAAAGGTCTGGGAGGCGGTCCGGCCCAACGTACGGCTCACCTCGAGCACGCAGACTGACTGCGCGACGAAACTTGCCCGCGCGGTGATGTACACATAGGGATAGAGCACGGCGCTCATAACGAAGATCGCGCCGCGTAGGCTCCTGATGTCTGGGAACCAGTAACTGCGCGCGTTTTGCCAGCCGAACAGCTCGCGCAAGCTTGTCTGCACGATGCCGGAATAATCGAGCAGCTCGAGATAGGAATAGGCGATGATGTAGGTCGGGACGGCAAGGGGCAGCAGAAGCAGCCATTGCAAGACTCTGCGTCCCGGGAAACGGTACATGGTGACGAGCCAAGCCGTGCCGGTACCGATCAGGAGGCTGAGGACTCCGACGCCGGCCGTCAGCCCGAGCGTGCGGCGCAACGCACCCGGAAGCACGTTGGCGACGAGATGTGGCCAGGTATCGCCGCTCGACCGAAACGCGATAAAGGTCAGGGCAATGATAGGCAGGAGGACAATCAGCGAGATGATGAACGCCGCAGCCGACCAGGCGAGATTGCCACTCTCTGCGAGGCGCGCGATCCGCCTGCGGAAGACGGCGCCACTCAGGCGCTTTACCCCATCCTCAGCGCCGTTCAGTGCGACCGTCACCGCCTCCCTTGCACCGGTCGACCCTCAATGCTGCGACCGCTTCCGTCGATAAGCGCTGATCCGCCTCCTGGAGGACATCGGCAAAAGCATTGGCGGAGCAGATCACAGGTTCGACCAGGTCAGAGCCGGTGAGCGCCAGCGCGCAAGCGCGCATCACCGGACAGCGATGATGCTGCGAGGCGGCGATCAGTGAGATCGCAATGCACTCATCGGCACAAAAGCCTGGGCAGCCAAACGGGTAATATTCGATCTTGCGAGAGGCCGTGGCGCGCAGGGCTCTCACCCAGCAGGCAAGCTCGGTCACGGCTCGTTTCGCCCGTTCGGTGCCGAGCGCACGGGCATATTCGTTCCAGCCGTTCTCCCAGCAGGAAATGTCGCCGGTGTCATAGCCGGCGAGCCAGCACCTGAAGCCGACGCCGACCAGCCACTCGGCACCGCTCCGTGGCGGAACATAGGCGCGCCCCGGTCCCCTGCTGGACACCTGCTTATCGATTCTCTTGCGAAAGCTCATCGTTGTCCCCTCATGAGCTAGGTCCATCGTCGAACCCGACCTTGTCGACGAGCTCGCTTGCCTTTTTGCGCAAGCCGGCGATCTCGTTGAGCGAGATCGGGTCCGGTTTGAAATCGCCCCATGATTGAACCAGCTTCGACCAAGGAATGCCGTCCTTCACCGGATACTCATTGTTGACATCCGCATACATTTCCTGCCCCTTGTCGGAGGCGAGGAATTCAAGAAGTTTGATCGCGTTGTCCTTGTGCGGCGCGTATTTCGCCACCACCGCGCCCGAGATGTTCACATGCGTGCCGCGGTCGTTCGGGTTGGGGAACAGCATGTTGACCGAGTTCGCCCATTCCTTCTGCTCGGGCTCCTTATCGTTCTTTAGCATCGCGCCCATGTAGTAGGTGTTGCCGATGGCGAGATCGCATTCGCCGGCGTAGACCCCCTTCACTTGCAGGCGATCGTCGCCCGCGGGCTTGCGCGCGAGATTGGCCTTCATCCCCTTCAGCCACTCCTCGGTCCATTGCTCGCCGTGATGGGCGATCATCGAAGCGATCAGCGCGACGTTGTAGACATGCTGGCCCGAGCGCACGCAGATCTTGCCGTGCCATTTCGGATCCGCGAGTTCCTCATAGGTGATCGAGTCCTGCTTCACCCGCTCCTTGGATGCATAGACAACGCGGGCGCGGCGGGTGAGCCCGATCCATTCCCCGTCGGTCGCGCGATAGGCGGGCGGGATTGCCTTTTCGATAACCGCGGACTGGATTGGCTGAGGGATGTCCGCGTCTGTCGCTTGCGTGAGATTGCCCACATCGACGGTGAGCAGCACATCGGACGGGCTGTTGCGCCCCTCTGCCTGGATGCGCTCGATCAAGCCTTTCTCGGCATAAATCACATTGACCTTGATGCCAGTCTTGGCAGTGAATTCCTTGAGCAGAGGGTCGATCAGATAAGGCTGGCGATAGGAGTAGATGTTCACCTCGCCAGGAGCTTCTGCCTTGGCGTTTGATGCAGCAAACAGGGGAACAAAGAGCGCAAGCGCAACAGCGCGCGCGAAAGAGACTGGCATCACTTCCTCCAATGGCCGGGGTTCAAGGCCCCGGTATCGGACTTGAACATGCCTCAAGGCCCGAGCCCTGAGAGCGCATTTCTCCGCTTAATGCCTCGAATTCGCGGGTGTCAACAAGAATATCCTAATGAAATCAACCTTAGAAGCCTTCTAATCTTCTCTCGCGCAGGAAAAATTTCTGGCGCCAAAGTATAACTAAGAGTTTCGGTAAGAGCACGCCAGACATGACTTGAACATTGCTCAGAAATCTAAGGTTTAGATGTAAATAATCGATCGGCCGGGAAGATCACGTCGGCCGACGTGCCGCGTCCCGGCTCGCTCGCCAGGACGAGCCGCGCTCGATTTGCGTCGACGAGCGCCTTGGTCACGGGAAGGCCGAGGCCCGTCCCGGACTGTTTGCGCGGCGCCGTGTCGAGCTGATTGAAGGGCTGCATGGCGAAGGTGATCTCGTCCTTGCTCATGCCGACGCCATTGTCGCTCACGCGCAAGCGAAATTCGCCGTCGATCATCGAGCCTGACACGATCACCTGCCCACCCTCCTTGGTGAACTTGATCGCATTGGTGAGGAGATTGAGCAGAATCTGTTTGAGCCGCCGCGGATCGGCGACCACCTCTGGAAGATCCGGCGCAAGCGAAGTCCTGAGCACGATGCGCGCACGCTTCGCAAGCGGCTGCAAACTCGCGACACAATCCTCGACGAGCTCCGGCACGTCGACAGCAGTGAAGTTCAACTCGAACTTTCCCGCCTCCAACTTCGAGATGTCGAGGAGGTCGTTGAGAAGCGACAGAGCATAGAGACCGCTCTGATGGATGTCCTCGACGTAACCCTTGTAGCGCTGATTGCCGATCGGGCCGAGCCGCTCGCCAAGCATCAGCTCAGCAAAGCCGATGATGGAGTTGAGCGGAGTGCGCACCTCGTGACTCACTTTGGCGAGGAACTCGAGCCGCCGAGCCGCGGCGCTTGCGGCAGCATCAGGCTTCTCCTCCTTCGGGGCCTCCTCGTTGTCGAGGATCGTCTGATCGATGAGACGAAGCAGCGTAATGTCCTCTGCCTCGTCCAGCGAGCTAAGCGCGAAAGCAACTCTTAGTCTGCGGCGCGAATGGGTCAGTGCATTGACCGGCTCGCTCCGCGCGACATCTTGCTCGTGGCGAATGGAAGTCGAGCCCTCGGTTAGGACGGCATCGAGTCCGCCAGCTTCCAGCAGCTCTAGTGACGAGCGGTAGCCGAATGCGTAAGCGAAAGCCGCGTTGGCGTAGATGAGCTTGCCGTGAGACAGGATCCCGACGGCAGCCGGCATCGCCTCGAGCAGGACCTTCAAGCCTTGCGGCGTCAGGGTAACAGCGTCGAGGCTTTCGTTTATCTCTGGCAGTCGGTTCAAGCCTGGTCCGGGAAGGATGCGGCTCTCGAGCGCGCGGGCAATATGCTCCAGCGCCTCGCGGTCGCCTTCAAGTTCTTCAATGCGCCTTTGCGGTCTGAGGTCGGCCATCGGCGGCCCCAATTTGGAAGGAGAAAGCTCGTTCTGGCGCCCCTGGCGGCAAGGTTTCGTTTGGGCCACTAATCCCCCAGAATTGGGGCGCTTACTCGACTCATCCACTAAATTTAGGCGAAACCGGTGCTTTGCATAGTCAGAAAGCAGAAGATCGTCCACCAAGCCTAAAAAAGTGCTCACACAGCCTCTTCAACCCTTGCGTTATCGCAGCGCACCATTTATATTGCAGTGCAGCATAATGATGAGCGCGGGACCACAAGCCAGGCGGAACCGCCGCATTTCCCAGGCGAAACGAGTCTAAGCGGAGGTATTTATCATGAGCGAGACTTATTCCCCCCAAGTCGCCGCCGAGCAGGCGCGCGACACATTCCGTAAGGCTGCTAAAGAGTTCGAGTCCTTCAAACTTGACACCACGGTTCCCGAGAGCGTGCGCGCCCTCGCGGAGAAGACAGTGAACCAAAGCCGCGAGGCCTACGAACGCGGCAAGGAAGCTCTGGAAGAGGCTATCGATGCGCTCGAGCGGTCGTTCGATGCCGCGGGGCAGGGCGCGACGGCGTTCAATCGCAAGCTCATCGATTTGGCCCAGCGCAATCTGAATTCCGCCTTCGACCTCGCCAAGAGTCTCGCCGGCGCCAAGAACCTCGCGGAGATTGTCGAGCTACAATCGGCCTTCATTCGCCATCAGTTCGACGTGTTTGCGAGTCAGGCTTCCGAAATCAGAGCGCTAAGCACCAAGATCGCCGCCGATACGGCTGAGCCGATCAAGGAGCAGGTCGCGCGCTCCTTCGACGCTGTGCGCAGAAAGTAGGGCTCGAAGCGAGGATTTCGAGGGGTAGTAGTGCATAAGCGCGCAAGAAAAGGCCCGGGCCACTAGCCCGGGCCTTTTTCACGTTGACTGCATTCGCGGTGCGTCGGCCCAGCTTTCCAGTCCAAGGAAGCGCCCCGCCCCGCTTGCAACAGGTCTTGGCTCCGCTTAGGTTTCGCGGCAAAGGCATGATGCCGCTGTAGCTCAGTTGGTTAGAGCGCTTGACTGTGGATCAAGAGGTCGGTGATTCGAATTCACCCAGCGGTACCAGCCTTTTCAAGTGCTTAAGCCGATCAGGATTTGCCGCTTTCCTCCGTAGTTAACGTCTCAGTTAACACTCAACGGAGGAATCAATGGCTGACAATTTCGCTCGTCGGAAGACTCTGACCATTGTTGCTGCCTTTCCTGCTGCTGCGGCGCTTGCTTCGCCCGCATTAGCCGTAGAAGAGGACGCTGAGCTCAAGCGACTTTGGGAACAATGGAAAGCTCAATATGAGCGATGGCTTGTCGCGGCAAAGCACGTGAACGCGATCGACGAGGCGGTTAAGGAAGAGAGCTGGTAACCCTGGTGGGAGCTCGACGAGATTTATGGAGGGCTTTCACCCGAGCAAGTCCCGACCGGAATTCTCCATGTCCGATTTAAAGCGACCTCCAACCGGAAATCGCTTGAGCGCTACGAACGAATAGAAGCTGCCGACATGTGCGAGGCTCGTGAGAAGGCAAGGGCAATGGTGGTTGCCTGGCGTGAAGAACGTGAGGCGCAGAGAAACGAGCCCGACGACGACACAAAGCATCAGCAGCAGAGAGAGCCTATGAGCTTGAATATCGCCCTCTTAGCGCTCTCGAAGCGCAAATCGCCCAAACGCCGGCCGAGGGTTTAGCGGGTATCGCGATCAAGTTGGCACTCTGTAAACACTATTATTTCGATACCTGGAGTTTCAGCCACGACGCCTTAGCCACCGCTTGCGAGACAATGGCCAAGATTCAGGGAGTCGACCTTTCGGCTCAAGTGGAGTGCTCGTAACGAGACGCATGGACCTTGGCTACTCCCCAAGGTTCGCACGAGAGAGACCGCCGCGGATGCCGGTCCCACGCTTCCGGTGCGTACCTCGACGGTCTCGCAAATCCTCTTAGGCGAAGCATGACCTAAGACGCAAAGCTGCTCGACCTCTGGCATAGTTTCAAGAACGCGGTGGCCTATGAGCTCGAAGCGCAGAACCAATTGATTGCAGATCAGCGGTTCGCCAAGACCATCGCTATCGAGAACGAGATTATGAGCATTGAGCCGGAAGGGCCGGTAGGAGAGATCATCAAGCTTGGCCTACGGCAATTTGGCGAGCTCGTCCCAGAGACAGAGACAAAGCGTTATCGCGAGCTCATCGTGATCGCCAAGATGGACGTGATTGCAGAGCTAAACGCTCTATTCGAAGAGGACCAGAGCGGCGGCAAGGTACTTCCGTTCAAGCGGCAGAATTGAGATAGGGGGCACCCCCATGCAAATCGGTTATGCACGGTCGAGCACTATCGACCAGGAAGCGGGCTACCAAGCTCAGATCAAGATGCTGACCGCTGCCGGCTGTGACAAGATTTTTGCTGAGAAGGTTTCATCGGTAGCGCAGAGGGCCGAATTGGAAGCCGCGCTCGATTGCGCCCACGAAGGTGATGCTCTCGTGGTCACTAAGCTTGACCGGCTTGCGCGCAGCGTTGCTCATCTCGTCTCTCTCGGTGCCTGACAGCTCAAGGCCATCCAATAGGCCCTGTGCCTGTTCTTCCGTCCAGCCATCGTCCAGAAGCGCCATCTCTTATCGCGTTTCCATCTGTTGCACTCCATGCAGCCAATTAGGCGCTCGCCATAAAAGTCGACCCTCCATCAACAGGGCGTTACCATGCGGGCAGTGTGTTGAGTCAACCACTTGGTCTAAAAGCACTCACAGAACCGACCTTCGGTCAAACGCTCACCACGCCGCCGCACATCGGCAACATCTCCAAGCTGGTTCCCTAAGTCAGGAAATTCTTCGGCTTCACCGCGCCGGTTCTTCTTGTGCTAAACTGGCGCATCTGATCAGGAGGCATTCAAATGTCTCAGAAGCCGAGCAAGAGCGCAGCAGAACTCGAAAATATCATTATGACTGAACTGCTCGGATATCCGGAGTGCGATGGTGCCGGCGTGGTAGTGGTTAAGCAAATGGGTCTTAGTTGGGACGCTACTCTGCCGGGTGATGGGCCCCGACTCAACGTGGAGTGCAACGCCAGGCTCTCCGAAATCAATAATCGACTTCGCCGAGAGTTCGATTTGAGCGCATCGGTGTTCCGGAGTGGCCTTAGGAAGTCACATCCTTAGGGCCAGTTCTTTTGTAATCTGAACTCTTAATGGTAATCACGGCGCCTATCACATCAGCAGTGGCGCCTCTCGCCTTTAGCGGACCCTTGGGCATGAACTATCTGATTGCGGGGAACAGCCGACTGAAGTGGGCAGGCGTATGATACTTACCATCCCGGTCGGCAATGAGAATATCAACTAGGCCTCGGCTTATTAGCTCTGTGGCTTTTTCGATGGCTTCCTTCGCGAAGTCATAGGAGCCGCAAACGGACCTTCGCCCCGACCTCGGTAGCGGTCACCGAAAATGCCATGCGACCCTCCATGCGTTTTGGCAAGCATATAGGAGGCTTGCTGTGTTGTCTCGATGAGTGGAGCGGGAGTTCCTCGCATATGTCTATGGCCGAGAAACCCGAGCTAATGCTAACATGGCCAAGGCGCTCAATCTGCGCTAGATGGGCCGGCGAGCGCTCCCTAAGGGCGATGGGCGCTGTCCTGGAGCCCATGGGCATTCTGAAAACACTGCATCATTCACGCCTCGCTACGAAATGGGGCAGCATGCTCGCGGAGGCCTATATCCGTCTCGTCTTCCGCACGAGCAAATTGTTGCGCGACCCTCCCGACATCAACGCCAAGCTGTTTTCCCAACACCCGCAGATCTTCGCCATGTGGCACGGGCAATTCATGATGCTGCCCATGATCAAACCGGAAACCGAAGCCGATATCGCCATCATCGTATCGCGCCACGGCGATGCCGAGATGCTTGCCTCCATTCTTCAGCGCTTCGGCATGCGCGTGGTGCGCGGCGCGGGCGACGCCGGGCGCCAGCCGCGGAACCGCGGCGGCTCTTATGCGCTGAGGGGCGCACTGCACGCGCTCAGAAGCGGCGCTACCTTCGCCATGACCGCCGACGTGCCGCCTGGTCCTGCGCGCAAAGCCGGACCAGGTATTGCGCTGCTGGCCAAGCTTTCGGGTCGCCCCATTGTGCCGTGCGCCATGGCGACCAGCCGCTCCATCGCGGTCAACAGCTGGAGCGCGTTCACCTTCAACCTGCCGTTCTCCAAGCTTGCGATCGTCGTCGGCGACCCGATTGATGTGGCGCAGGAAGCCGACCCAATCGAATTGGAGACCGCGCGACTCGCCGTCGAGCAAGGCTTGGACGCAGTGACGGCGCGCGCTTATGGCCTGGCTGGCGGCAGAGACCCTCTCCCCAGGCGCGCGTGACCACAATCTCGCGCCACGCTCGCGAGCGTGGCTTAACCAGTACCTGGCCCGATACAAAGCGACGCTTAAGCCGCGAGCCCCAGCTCCTCCAGGTCTTGCGGCATCAGCTGCACAAGGATCCTCTCACCGCCTCGCCAGCTCCAGAGATTGCACTTGATGCAGCTGATTAGTCGCTGACCGTAGTAGTCGATCTCAATCAGCAGAGCGTTACACTGCGAGCAATGTGTTGGTGTCCCTGGGGGTGTCACTTCTTCATTTTTTTCAGTTGGTAGGGCTCCCGCGGAGACGCGATAGGAAAGCGGGCACGGTTTCTGCGCATGTGTGCCCTGGCTTTCTCCACGTCCTTAGACACCCGCTCGCGCGCCTCCTTCTCCACGCGGGCGACAAACGCATGAAGATCCGCCGCCGTCGACACTAGCTTGTGCGGTGCGCGTGGCGGCCGAGTTGGCGGTGACAGGGGCATGTCGATCTTGGCGAAGCGCCGGAGTTGCTTGATGTCCTTGCGGCGGCCGACGATGCGGTAGGAAAACGCGACGCTTGACTTTCCGCCCATAAGCTCACGCACCACAAAGCTGTTAGCGCTCTTGCGGCGTACATAGAGTCCGCGGCAATCGCCCTCTGGCGTGACGAACACGCGATAATCGCCACGCTTGATCACTTTGGCGAAATTCGCATCGATCTTAACGACCGCGCGACCACGGGCGAGCTTGGCGCTGCCGAAATCCTCGAACCAGAGCTCCGGACTCTCCATGCAATAGAGCGCGCGTCGCGATCCGTCGGGGAACGGCACCACCGCGCTCTTCTGCCCACTCACTTGGAGATTGCCATTGATGCCGACGTTGCCAAAGAAGGCGCCGGCAAAGGATGCCGGGTTGCTCGTCATGCCGATGATGCCGGGGCCATTGCTGGAGTAGCCGAAGACGCCCGCATTCGCGTTCGATGTGCCAATTACGCCATGTGACGCGTTTGATGAGCCCCACACGCCGCCGACCGTCTTTCGGTTGGGGAGCACCGGTTCTGAGAAGCCGGAAAAGCCGATCACGCCACAGTTTTGACCGGGTGACAGTGTGGCAACACCCGAACGGCCAACCACGCCCGCTCCCGCATCAGAGATTCCGGTCACGCCGGTGCCAAGGTGCGATAAACCGCCAACGCCGTCGTTTGCGTATGAGAAGCCCTGAACGGCGTTGCTGTATGCCGACCATCCCACGACGCCCCAGCCAATTGTGCCCGAAACAGCGGGTGCAGCGCCGAAAACGCCGGCCACCATGTTCTGAGGAAACTGCGGGGCTTCCCTTGTGGGGATCTCCCCAGTCTGACCATAGATGCCGACATTGTTGACGGATGTGCCCGCGACGCCGGTGACGTACACACCAGTGCC
>Ga0207683_10001611_pt1 | contig 20292 bp, 13 predicted proteins | sample KBSM73metaG_FD_184333 | JGI IMG/M metagenome (GOLD analysis project Ga0207683, IMG submission 184333) | Miscanthus rhizosphere microbial communities from Kellogg Biological Station, Michigan, USA - KBS M7-3 metaG (SPAdes) (version 2) | ecosystem: Host-associated > Plants > Roots > Rhizosphere >... | reverse complement strand
GCCCAATAGCCGTCGTCGTAGCCGTACGGCCAGAACGCGTAGTTAAAGACGTCGGAATAGGCGTAGGGCCAGAACACCGGTCCGAACCAGGCGACGAAGCGGGCACGGTGATGGTCCCGCCATGCGTTACGCGCGGAAGCAAACGCCCAGCGATTGTTCGGATTGATGCCGCCGGCCTGCTGGGCGAAACGTGCCGCGAAGCGCCCCTGACGCGCCGCATCCGGCGTCACGCGCGCCATGCCGTTTCGGCGATTCTCACGCCAGTTGCGCCCATTCGCGTTTGCCTGCGCGGCGTTCGGCTGCGTGAGCTGCTGCCGGGCGAGTGCACGCTGTTGGCGTGCCTGGTCGAACTGCTCGCGCTTTGCCGCACGCTGCGAAGCGGGAAGCCGGCGCAGCTCGCGGGCCTCGTTCCGACGCAACGTGCGCTCGGCACGCAGCTGGTCACGTGTCGCACGCAACTGGTCACGTGAGTTGGTCTGCGTATTGGCCTGAAGCTGCGGTTTCGTCTGCGTCTGCACATTTGAACGTGCTTGCGACCGTGCCTGCGCCGGCGGTTGCGCCTGTTGACGCAACGCGCGCTCCTGACGCAACTGCTGCCGCTGGACAGTCCGGTTGACCGACGGCTGCTGGATGTGTGGCGTTGCCAAGTGCGGTGTTATGCGTGGCGTATTGACGCGCGGGGTCGCCATACGGGGCTGCACATTTGGCTGCATGCGCGGCTGTGCCATGCGCGGCGCCATTCGTGGCGCCGACATTCTCGGCGCAGACATCTGTGGCGCTGCCATGCGCGGTGCTGGCGCGGCCGGCCGGGCGGCAGGTGCTGCCGCGGGTCGTCCACCACCACCGTGCGGCGGTTGCTGGGCACTTGCTGTCGCCGAAATACCGGCGACAAGCATCGCTGCCAGCAGCAGCGTGCCTTTTTGTCGTGTCATTTTGTAATCCTCCACCAGCTCCAGGACGCAAAGCTCGGTCCTTTAACGGATTAAACGGCGGAGAGTTCACGAACCCGGCGGTTCCATCGTGCGGATGTGACTGGAGATGAACGTTTTGTCATTTTCGTGCAGCGCGCTTGCGCTGCGGCGGGACATTACCTGCTGGCGCTGACGTTGCGCAGACGCTCGATCAGCTCCGCCGTCGGATAGGAATCGGCCGGCAAGCCGACCTTCAGCTGCGCTTTCTTCGTTGCGATGCGCGTACCGTTGCCGACCTTTCCGTCGGGTTCGCCGACGCCTTCGTAGCCCTGCTTGTTGAGCAGGCGTTGCAGCTCCATCACCTGTTGCGGCGAAAGTGGCGCGATAGTGGCCGCACCCGAATGGTCAACCGTTGGGGCGCCCGCGAGCCGCGTCGCGAAATAGGCGACCGTCGTCGAATACACCATGGCCGAATTCCAGCCGAGGAATGCCTTGAAATTCGGATAGGCGAGGAACGCCGGCCCTTGCCGGCCCATGGGAAGAATGAGCGAGGCGGGAAGATTGCCGGCCGGCAACTCGCCCTGCATCGGCTTCACGCCCCACGCGACCCATTGCGATTGCGGATGCTGGATGCCGACATCGGCCTCCTGCCAGGGCAGGTTCGCGGGCACGCGCACTTCTTTCAGCCAAGGCTGGCCACGCTGCCAGCCGAGGCTGACCAGGAAGTTGGCCGCCGAGGCGAGCGTATCGGGAACGCTCTTGATCAGATCGCGGCGGCCGTCGCCGTCGAAATCGACCGCGTTCTTGAGGTAGTCGGTTGCGGTGAATTGCATGCCGCCGAATTCGCCGGCCCAGTCGCCGATCATGTCTTCGACGTTCTGGTCGCCGCGTTCGATGATGCGCAGCGCATCGAACAGTTGCTGGCGGAAGAACTCCGGCCGTCGGCAATCATAGGCGAGCGAGGCGATCGCGCTCAGAATATTGTACTTGCCGAAGTTCGCGCCGAAGTCGCTTTCCAGTCCCCAGAAAGCCGTCAGCACCGGCGCGGGCACGCCGTATTTCTCCTCGATGCGCCCGAACAGCGAGCCGTACTGCTTCATCTTGTTCTGCCCGCTGGGAATGCGGCCGCCACCGACCATGCGATCGGAGAACTGCAGGAATGTCTGGTTGAAAACCGCCTGGCCGTGATCGCGCCGGATGATGGCCGGGTCGAAGACCATGCTCGGCGCCGCCGCCGCGATGACCCGCGGCGAGATACCCTGCGCGGCCGCCTCCTTCTTGAAATCCTCGAGCCAGCGCTCGTAGCTGCCGTTGGTACGGCAGGGGGTGGCGGCAAGAGCCGGCTGCGCGAACACGGGTCCCAAGGGCCCGACGACGCAGACGCAGATTGCTGCTGCAAATACCGCTTTTCGCATCGTTCACCGACTCACGTGTTTGAAGGGCTTTCGACTAAATCCGCCAATGCGGGTCGCGGGTCAAGCGGCTTTGCGGATAACCGCCCGTTGTCATTTCAGAAAGCGTCGGGCAGCATCCCGGCCACAAAATGGCTGGCTGAAATTTTGAGGCTTCTGGATCGAGAATGACCGGGTCAATCGATTAAATAACAGGAGGAATTTGATGGCTGCCAATCTGCGCTTTTCCAATCCGAAGACGCTCGCAAAACCGCCAGGCTACAGCTACGTCGTCGAGGCCACCGGCCCGAACCGGCTGATATTCATCGCTGGCCAGCTCGGCCTCGACCTGGAGAACAAGCTCGTGGGAGCGCCGGGCGATTTCGGTGCGCAGGCGGAAAAGGCAATTGACAACCTGAAGCTCGCCCTTGCCGACGCCGGCGCGACGCTCAAGGACGTGGTCAAGATCAACAATTATCTCGTCGACATGTCGCACATCTCGATCTTCCGTGAAGTGCGCGACCGCCACTTCAACATGGCGGCGCCGCCGGCGAGCACGACGGTCGCCATCTCCCAGCTCGCGCGGCCAGGCGCGCTGTTCGAGATCGAAGCGATTGCGGTGTTGCCGGCAAAAGCCGCAAAGGCGGCGAGAGCGAAACCCGCTGCACGCCGTTCCGCCAAGAAGGTCAAGGCGCGCCGCAAACGCAGGTAGGCTGCGAGCTTAGTGTGCTTCGTCCCAGTTGTCGGCGGCGCGAGCGTCGACCTGAAGCGGGACGTGCAGCGCGACGGCAGGATCGGGCGCACTCTGCATCACGCTCTTGATGATCGGCAGGGTGCGTTCGACTTCTTTTTCCGGCACCTCGAAGATCAGCTCGTCGTGCACCTGCAGGAGCATGCGTGCGTTGAGCTTGTCTTTCTTCAGTTCCGGTTCGATGTGGATCATGGCGCGACGGATGATGTCGGCGGCCGAGCCCTGCAGACGCGCGTTGATTGCGGCGCGCTCGTTGAACGAACGGATCGAAGGATTGCTGGCCTTGATGTCGGGGTAGTGACACTTGCGGCCGAACAACGTGAGCACGTAACCGTGCTCGCGGCAGAACTCGCGCGTCTCATCCATGTAGTCGCGAATCCCCGGGAAACGTTCGAAGTATTTCTTGATGTAGGCGCCCGCCTCCTTGCTCTCGATGCCGAGTTGCGCGGCAAGGCCGAAAGCCGAAATGCCGTAGATGATGCCGAAATTGATCGCCTTGGCGCGGCGGCGCACCTCAGCCGGCATGTCCTTGACCGGCACGCCAAACATTTCGGACGCAGTCATCGCGTGAATGTCGACGCCGTCCTGAAATGCCTTTCGCAAAGTCGGTACATTGGCGACTTCGGAGAGCAGCCGCAGTTCGATCTGCGAATAGTCGGCCGAAACGAGTTTCATTCCCGGCGCGGCGACGAAGGCGCGGCGGATCTTGCGTCCGTCTTCGGTGCGGATCGGAATGTTCTGCAGATTGGGTTCGGACGAGGAAAGACGGCCGGTCGATGTTGCCGCAAGCGCGTAGCTCGTGTGCACGCGGTGCGTCTTGGGATTGACGTAGTTCGGCAAAGCCTCGGTGTAGGTCGAGCGCAGCTTCGATACCTGGCGCCAGTCGAGGATGACCTGCGGTAGCTTGTGGCCCTGCTCGGCGAGCTCTTCCAGTGCGCGGGCACCCGTCGACCACTGCCCGGTCTTCGTCTTGGTGCCGCCGGGTAAACCCATCTGGCCGAAGAGAATGTCGCCCAGCTGTTTTGGGCTGCCCGGATTAACCTGCGTGCCGGCGATCTTGTTGATGTCGCGCTCAAGCGTTGCCTGCTTCTTGCCGAAGTCATTGGAGAGCTGCGAGAGGACGCCGGGATCGACCGAAATGCCGCGTTCTTCCATGCAGGCCAGTACGCGCGGCATCGGCCGCTCCAGCGTTTCGTAAACGCGGGTCACTTTCTCGGCGACCATGCGCGCCTTCAAAGCCTGCCAGAGGCGAAGAATGAGATCCGCATCTTCGGCCGCATAGCCTGCAGTGCGGGGAATCGGCGTCGCTTCCTGAGTGAACAGCGCCTTTTCCCGATTTTTGGCGTCGTTGAAGCGGGAAGGGCTGCGGCCGAAATAGCGCGTCGCGACGCTGTCGAGATCGTGCGAGCCCTTGCCGGCATCGAGGACATACGACATCAGCATCGTATCGTCGGTCGTTCCGAGACGGACACCGCGGCAGGCAAGAACGAGCCAGTCGCGTTTTACGTCGTGGCCGACTTTGATGATGCTTTGGTCTTCGAAAACCGGCTTGAGCGCTTCAAGCGCGTCACGTTCGGAAATCTGCCCGCTGCAAAGTTTGGCCGCGAACAGACCCGAGGTTTCTCCTTCGCTCGCCTCGCGGTGGCCGAGTGGCAAATAGGCCGCTTCATTCGGCGCGACCGCGAGCGCGATGCCGCACAGCGCTGTCTGCATCGGATCAAGACCGGTGGTTTCCGTCTTGATTGCAAAAACGCCCGTGTCGTGAGCGCGTACAATCCAGTGCTTCAGGCGGTCGAGCGTTTCGATCGTTTCGTACTTCGCAGGTTCGATCTTGCTGGTGCGCAGGGCTTCAATACGTCGTTCGGACAGCGAGATTGGCGTCTGCGCCGAATCCGAAGCCGCGCCGGCCTTGCTCCTGGTGGCGGGGGCAACAAGCGGAAGCTGCCCCTGTCCGCTGGTGCGCCCAGCCTGAACACCGGATGACTTCGGTGCAGGCGAGGTTGCTTGCGCCGCTTCGACCTGGCTCGCGTCGACGCCAGCCTTGTCGGCGACGCGCTGCGTCAGCGTCTTGAAGCCCATCGCCTTGAGGAAAGTGATCAGCTCCTTGTAGTCAGGCTCTCTCACCCCGAGGTCTTCGATCGGCACATCGAGGGGCACGCGATCATCGAGGGTGACAAGTTTTTTCGACATGCGCGCCGCCTCGGCATTGTCGATAAGAGCCTGGCGGCGCTTGTCCTGCTTGATCTCGGTTGCGCGCTTGAGCAGCGTTTCAAGGTCGCCGTACTCGCCGATCAGCTGGGCGGCGGTTTTTACGCCGATGCCCGGCACGCCAGGCACGTTGTCGGTTGAATCGCCGATCAGCGCCTGAACCTCGATCACCTTCGCCGGCGGTACACCGAATTTTTCGATGACTTCCGGAACGCCGATGCGCACGTCCTTCATCGTGTCGTACATGACCACGCACTCGTTCACGAGCTGCATGAGGTCCTTGTCGGACGAAACGATGGTGGCGGTTGCGCCGGCTTCGCATGCGATACGCGCATACGTTGCGATCAGATCGTCAGCCTCGTACCCGGCCTGCTCGAGGCAGGGGATCTCGAAGGCATTCACCGCATCGCGGATCAGTGGAAACTGGGGAATGAGGTCGTCGGGCGGAGGCGGTCGGTGCGCCTTGTACTCCTTGTACATCTCCGTGCGGAACGTCTTTTCCGATTTGTCGAAGATCACCGCGAGATGGGTCGGCCGCTCATCCGGCTTCATCTCCATGAGCAGCTTCCACAGCATGCTGCAGAAACCGTAGACCGCGTTGACATGCGTACCGTCGGCGGTGCGCGGCTCGAACCTGATCGCATGGTAAGCGCGGAAGATGTAACCGGAACCGTCCACAAGGAATACGTGATCGCCCTTTTTTACGGCACGGGACGCCGTTGGCGGGGCTGAGGCTGGTGCGGCCGTTTTTGTTTTGGGGCTCGATTTTGCGGGGGCTGGCATGTGCGGAATGTGGGCCCGCAGGCCGCGTTAATCAATCGGCCAGAATCTCCGGTCACAGAAAATGCACAGAAGCTGTCGCCTCTCGCCACTCGCGATTGCGTCTGCTATGCAGGCCGCGGTCCGGCTTTGACCGATGCGGTTTGCCACCTCCATGATGGATCTTAAATGCGCGTTGCCATGATCGGCACCGGCTATGTCGGCCTCGTTTCCGGTGCGTGCTTTGCAGACTTCGGCCATGAGGTCGTCTGCGTTGACAAGGACAAGGCAAAGATCGCGGCGCTGACCCGCGGCGAAGTGCCGATCTATGAGCCCGGCCTCAATGACCTGGTCGCCAGCAATGCGCGCGCCGGCAGGCTGAAATTCACGACGGAACTGCCTGGCGCGGTTGCCGCAGCCGATGCGGTCTTCATTGCGGTTGGTACGCCCTCACGCCGCGGCGACGGTTTCGCCGACCTGAGCTTCGTTCACGAGGCCGCACGGGAGATCGCGCGCGCGCTCGACGGCTTCACGGTCGTGATCACCAAATCGACCGTGCCGGTCGGTACCGGCGACGAGGTGGAACGCATTATCCGCGAGACACGGTCCGATGCCGACTGCGCGGTCGTCTCGAATCCGGAATTCCTCCGCGAAGGCGCGGCCATTCAGGATTTCAAGCATCCCGACCGTATCGTCATCGGCACGCCCGACACGCGCGCGCGTGAGGTCATGAGCGAGTTGTACAGGCCGCTCTATCTCAACCGTTCGCCGATACTCTTCACCGACCGGCGCACGGCCGAGCTCATCAAGTACGCGGCCAACGCTTTCCTCGCCACCAAGATCACCTTCATCAACGAGATTGCCGATCTCGCCGAGAAAGTGGGTGCCGACGTTCAGGAAATCGCGCGCGGGATCGGGTTAGACAACCGGATCGGGTCGAAGTTTCTGCACGCCGGCCCCGGCTATGGCGGCTCGTGCTTTCCCAAGGACACGGTCGCGCTGATCAAGACGGCGCAGGACCATGCCGCTCCGCTGCGCATCGTCGAGGCCGTGGCAGCCGTCAACGACGCGCGCAAGCGCGCGATGGCGCGCAAGGTTTCGGCTGCGCTCGGCGGCGAACTGCGCGGAAAAACGATCGCCATCCTCGGCCTCACATTCAAACCGAACACCGACGACATGCGCGAGGCGCCGTCGATCCCGCTGATCACGGCGTTGCAGGACCTGGGCGCGAAGGTGCGCGTCTACGATCCGATCGGCATGGAGCAGGCCAAAGGCCTCATCGGCAACATCACGTTCTGCAATGACTCCTATTCCTGCGCCGAAGGCGCTTCGGCGCTAGTGATCGTCACCGAGTGGGAACAATTCCGCGCGCTGGATTTCGACCGGCTGAAGGGTCTGATGGCGCAGCCCGTGCTGGTTGATCTGCGCAACGTCTACCGGCCGGATGAAATTGCCCGCCACGGCTTTGTCTATGAGAGCATCGGACGGCCGCGCAAATGATGTCTGCCAGCGTCGTCTTTGCTAGAAGTTGTCGTCCCCCGCGCGAGCGGGGGACCCGGTAATCATCCACATCGCGTTTTTTGCTTCCGCGGTTACCGATTCATCCGGCACTCCGGATGATGACGACGAAGATCATGCGAACTTTCGATACATCTCTGCCAATCGACGTCGCGCTGCCGCAGCTCACCGCGGCGCTCGCGCGCAACGATGCCGCCGTGCTGGTCGCTCCACCAGGCGCCGGCAAGACGACGCGCGTGCCGCTGGTGCTGCTCGACGAGCCGTGGGCGAAAGACAGGAAAATTCTGGTGCTGGAGCCGCGCCGGCTTGCGGCCCGCGCTGCCGCCGCGCGTATGGCGTCGACCTTGCGCGAGCAGGTCGGCGACACCGTCGGTCTTCGCGTGCGGTTCGATTCGAAGGTGACAAAACGCACGCGCATCGAGATCGTCACTGAAGGCGTGTTCACGCGGCTTGTTCTCGACGATCCTTCCCTCGATGGCATTGCCGCCGTGCTGTTCGACGAATTCCACGAGCGGTCGCTCGATGCCGATCTTGGATTGGCGCTGGCGCGCGACGCGCAGCTCGGCCTGCGCCCGGATCTCAAGCTGCTGGTGATGTCGGCAACGCTCGATGGTGCGCGGGTTGCGGCGCTGCTCGGCAATGCGCCGGTGGTCGAAAGCGAAGGACGCGCCTTTCCGGTGGAGACACGTTATCTGGGGCGCGATCAACGCGCGCCGATTGAACGTCAGGTGGCCGATGCGGTCGAGCGCGCGCTGCGGGCCGAAAGCGGTTCGGCCCTGGTGTTTCTGCCGGGTGCCGGCGAGATCCGCCGCACCGAGGAGCTTTTGAAAGAGCGCGTGCGCGACGCGGCCATCGACATCGTCGGTCTTTTCGGTGCGCTTGATGCGCGCGAGCAGGATCGCGCGATTTCGCCGTCGCCGGCGGGGCGACGCAAGGTCGTGCTGGCAACCTCGATTGCCGAAACCTCGATCACCATCGAAGGCGTGCGCGTTGTCATCGATAGCGGGCTCGCGCGCGTGCCGCGCTACGAGCCTGACGTCGGCCTGACGCGACTGGAAACCGTGCGCGTCTCGCGGGCGGCCGCAGATCAGCGGCGCGGCCGCGCCGGCCGTACCGAGCCGGGCATCTGTTACCGGCTCTGGGACGAACCGCAGACCGGATCGCTTGAGGCCTATACGCGGCCGGAAATATTGTCCGCCGACCTGTCGTCGTTCGCGCTCGATCTCGCCCAATGGGGGACGACCGATACAAGCCAGCTCGCATTCCTCGATGCGCCGCCGCAGGCCGCGATGAATGAGGCCAGGACCCTGCTCGGCGAGATCGGCGCCATCGACGATAACGGCCGCATCACCGAGGAGGGCCGCAAACTGCGCGCTTTGCCGCTGCCGCCGCGGCTCGCGCGCATGGTCGTCGATGCGGCGGCGCAAGGCGCGGGCGAAATGGCCGCTGCGATCGCCGCGGTCCTTACGGAGCGAGGTCTTGGCGGCAACGATGTCGATCTCGGCCATCGTCTCGAAAACTTCCGGCGCGATCGCTCGCGACGCGCCGAAGATGCGCGGGCGATGGTGCGCCGCTGGGCCGCGACAGCCGGCAACAGGAACAAAGGCAACGAACAGTCTCCCGGGGCGCTGGTCGCGCTCGCCTATCCCGATCGCGTCGCCAGAAATCGCGGCGGCAGTGGCGGTGCATTTCTGCTCGCCAATGGCCGCGGCGGCATGGTCGACCCCGCATCGTCGCTTGCGCGCGAAACGTATCTCGTCGTTGCCGAGCTTGCGGGCGCGGCGGCATCCGGCCGCATCGTCCTGGCGGCGCCCATCACGCTCGAGGAGATCGAACACGATTTTGCCAGCGATATCGAAGACAGCGAGACCGTGACCTTTGACGCGAGTTCCGCCTCACTGCGCGCGCGCCGCACGCGCCGGCTCGGTGCTCTGGTTCTTGCCGAGCAGACGCGACCGGTCGCGTCGGATTCCGAAAGTGCGCGATTGTTCGCCGAGGGAATTGCGGGGATCGGGGTGCACAAGCTGCCGTGGAGTAAGGCACAGCTCCAGTTGCGCAATCGCGTGATGTTTCTGCGCCGCGCCGAAGGCGATGAATGGCCTGATCTGTCGGATGATGCATTGTCGCGCGCGGCGGCCGAATGGCTCGCGCCATTCCTCACGGGAAAAACATCGCTGCAGCAAATCGGCGTCGACGATCTCGCCGCCGCGCTCGATGCCGTGTTGCCCTGGACTTTGCGAAAGCGGCTCGATGCCGAGGCGCCGACACATTTTGCCGCTCCATCCGGCTCGCAGGTGCCAATCGATTACGAGGCTGACGAAGGGCCGAAGCTTTCCATCCGCGTGCAGGAGCTGTTCGGCCTCGCCGTGCATCCTACAATCGCAGGAGGGCGGGTGCCTCTGCTGATCGAACTGCTGTCGCCGGCGCATCGCCCGGTACAGATGACCCGCGATCTGCCCGGGTTCTGGCGCGGCAGCTACAAAGATGTGCGAACCGACCTGCGTGGCCGTTATCCGAAGCATCCCTGGCCCGACGATCCGCTGACTGCGCCGGCAACGCGACGCGCCAAGCCGCGCGGCCAATAGTTTCAATTGTCGCCAATCGGGTTACCGGTCGGTCACCATTTACAAAAGCGCGCGTGTGGTCAGGTATTCATTAAGCTCACTTTGATCCTCGCATGTCAGTGTGGCCGGCGATCATTGGGCTTTGCCATGCGTCAGCTCATTTTCTTTGCCGTCGCCTTGGTTGTCGTCGGCAGCTATATGGCCCGGTTTGCCGACCGCGCGGTCGAGGCGCGTCCCGAACCTCAGGCCGCGGTTCTCGAACCGGCCAACGATCTGCGTGAACCGACCACGTCCGGTCGCAGCCTGATGCTTGAAAGCGATCGTCAGGGTCATTTCCAGGTCGAGGCGCGGGTCGAAGGCCGCTTTGTCGACTTCGTGGTCGATACCGGTGCGTCGCTTGTCGTGCTGCGCGAGTCATCCGCCGCGCTCGCAGGTATTCGTCCGCAGCCGCGCGATTACACGGCTACGGCCGTCACCGCCAACGGCAGGATAAAAGCAGCACCCGCCAGGATCGACCGCATCGAAGTTGGCGGTATCACGGTCTATGACGTGCCGGCGATGGTTTTGCCGGACGAGGTTTTGTCGAAAAACCTGCTCGGCGTCTCGTTTCTGTCGCGGCTGCGGCGTTACGAATACGCCAACGGTCGCCTGCTGCTCGAACAATAATCCATACCCTCGAAATCGATGGCGGAGCGCTTTCCGCGCCTCCGGCGTTAGGGTATGGATTTGCGCCCTTTAGCCTGAGGATCTGATGTTTCCGACACCAAAAACCGCGCTCACGCCAAATACATATGCCTATGAATCCTCGCCGTTGGTGAAGCCGACCGGCTTCCGTGAATACGACGCGCGCTGGTTGCTGGAAAAAGAAATCAACCTGATGGGCGTTCAGGCCCTCGGTCTCGGCCTCGGCACCCTTATTCACGAACTCAACGTCAAACCCGAAATCGTCACCGGGCACGATTTTCGCAGCTATTCGTCGGCGGTGAAAATGGCGCTCATCTCCGGCCTCATGGCGTCAGGCTGCAAGGTTCACGACATCGGCCTTGTCATCACGCCGATGGCCTATTTCGCCCAGTTCGAACTCAACGTGCCCTGCGTTGCGATGGTCACGGCATCGCACAACGACAACGGCTGGACCGGCGTGAAGATGGGGGCCAACCGGCCGCTGACCTTCGGGCCGGTCGAAATGAAGCGGCTGAAGGAAATCGTCATGGCGGCGAAGTTCGATTTCCGCCCCGGCGGCAGCTACGAGTTCGTAGAGAACTTTCCCGAACGGTATATCGCCGACCTGACCAAGCGGCCGAAGCTCAAGCGCAAGCTCAAGGTCGTTGCCGCGTGCGGCAACGGCACGGCCGGCGCCTTCGCACCGAGAATTCTCCAGGCGATAGGTTGCGAGGTCGTGCCGCTCGACTGCAATCTCGATCACACGTTTCCACGCTACAATCCGAACACCGAAGACATGAAGATGCTGCACGCGATGCGCGATGCGGTCCTCGTCAACCGGGCCGACGTCGCGCTCGGCTTCGATGGCGATGGTGACCGCTGCGGCGTGGTGGACAACGAGGGTGAGGAAATCTTCGCCGACAAGGTTGGCGTCATGCTGGCGCGGGACATGTCGACGATGCACCGGAACACGACCTTCGTTGTGGACGTGAAGTCGACCGGCCTGTTTCTCACTGATCCGGTGCTGAAGGCCAACGGCGTGAAAGTCGATTACTGGAAGACCGGTCATTCCTACATCAAGCGCCGCGTCAACGAGCTTGGCGCCATTGCAGGCTTCGAGAAATCCGGCCACTTCTTTTTCAACAAACCGTTCGGACGCGGTTACGACGACGGCATGATTTTCGCTCTCGCGGTGTGCGACATGCTCGACCGCAATCCGGACAAGAGCATGGCCGACTTGCGCAAGGCGCTGCCGAAAACCTGGGGCTCACCGACGATGTCACCGCATTGCGACGACGAGAAGAAATATGCGGTGGTGGACGCGGTGGTGAAACACTTCGAAAGCGCCAGGACGGACGGAAAGAAAGTCGCCGGCCAGCCGATCCGCGAACTGGTCACCGTGAACGGTGTGCGTGTCACTGTCGAGGATGGCACCTGGGGCCTGGTCCGGGCGTCATCCAACAAGCCGGAGCTCGTGGTCGTGGTCGAGAGCCCGGTATCAGAGCAGCGGATGCGGGACATGTTTCAGGCCGTCGATGGTGTGCTGCGTACGCATCCGGAAGTGGGCGCCTATAATCAGACGATTTGATTGTCCGAGACGCCATGCACATCGCCATCCTCGGTGCCGGCCCTGCAGGACTTTACCTTGCCTATCTGATCAAGCGGCGCAGCCCGGAAACGGCGGTCACCCTCATCGAGCAGAATCCGGCCGATGCCACCTTCGGCTTCGGCGTGGTGTTCTCGGATCGCGCGCTGGAATTCCTGCGCGAAGACGATGAAGCGACCTATTCGGCGATAACGCCGCATATGGAATCGTGGAGCGACATCACGATTGTCCATCGCGGCGAACGGGTGACGATCGACGGGGTCGGCTTTTCCGCCATCGGACGCCTCAAGCTGTTGCAGTTGCTGCAGGCTCGAGCCCGATCCGTCGGTGTCGAGCCTTCCTACCAACGCGCGGTGAAAAGCCTCGGCGAACTGGGCAACGTGGACCTTGTTGTCGGCGCCGATGGTGTGAATTCACTGGTGCGCCGTAGCAACGAAAATCGCTTCGGCGCCAGCGTGCGCCTTCTTACCAACCGCTTTGCCTGGTTCGGCACGGACAAGCGCTTTGAGACGCTGACCCAGACATTCAGCGAAACCAAAGCCGGCTCGTTCAACGCGCATCACTATCGGTATTCGCCGGACCTCAGCACGTTCATCGTGGAAGTCGATCAGTCGACTTTCGCGCGTGCGGGCTTCGCGCAGATGGGCGAGGCCGAAACGCGGGCATTCTGTGAGCATGTATTTGCGCAAACGCTGGACGGCCACCGGCTGATCTCGAACAATTCGATCTGGCGGCAATTCCCGATCGTGCACAACGAACATTGGTCAGTCGACAACTGCGTCCTTGTCGGTGACGCGCTGCACACGGCACATTTCTCGATCGGCTCGGGCACGCGCCTCGCAATGGAAGATGCGATTGCCCTCGACAGGGCGCTCGCGCATTCGGGCAACGTCGGTGCCGCGCTCGTTGCGTATGAGGCCGCGCGGCGACCCACGCTCGAGAAGCTGGTGTCGGGAGCCAATGGCAGCGCCACCTGGTACGAGCACTTCGCCGAGCACATGCGGTTTGCGCCGGTCGATTTCGCAATGAGTTACATCACGCGCTCCGGTCGCGTGGACATCGAGCGGTTGCGAAAACTGTCCCCGCGCTTCGTCGCGCAATTCGAGCGCGATCGCGCCACAGGTTAAGAATTAATAAAAGCTTGCAACGGTATAACGTCCCCTTCGGTCGGGCGGGGGGTCGGCTTGAACATCGGCTTGCAGCACAGCTGGCAGATGTACGCCATGGCGGTCATCGTGGGCTTCGTCACGGTGATGGTCATGCGCTGGTGGCGTTACCGGCGCGCCGGCAGCGGCGGCGACAGTTCCCTGCTGTCATTGGTTATCAACAATATGACGCAGGGCGTCATTTTGTTCGATGCGCACGAGCGCATTCTGGTCTGCAACGATCGCTACATCGAGATGTATGGCCTGTCGCCTGATGTCATCAAACCCGGATGCACATTGCTGGGGCTGATCGAGCACCGGATAACGACCGGCAGTTTGAACATTGATCCGGAAAAATATCGTTCCGAAATTCTCAGCGCGGTGCAGCAAGACCGGTCGATGAACCGCATCGTCGAGACGCCGAACGGCCGGGCCATTCTGGTTGTCAACCGCTCGATCAAAGGCGGCGAGTTCTGGATCGGGACGCATGACGACATTACCGATCGTATCCATGCCGAGCGAAAGAGTGCGGCGCTGTCCGAGCAGGAGCGCCGTCGCGTCGAGATTGAAACGGAGATTCGTGCATTTCGCGCTGATGCCGCGGCCGTGCTGGAGACGGTGACACAGAGCACCGCGGCACTGAAGTCGATCGCGGTCGCACTGTCGAACTCCTCCGGTCGCACATCCGAGCGAACCGCCGGTGCGGTCGATACATCGAACGAGGCTTCCGGCAACATGACCGCTGCCGCTGGTGCGGCCGAAGAGCTGATCGCCTCTATCGGAGAAATAGGCCGCCAGATCGGTCAGGCGGCTGAGGTCGCTTCGCACTCGGTTGCCGAAGCGCAAACGACCAACGAACACATGACGCGGCTTGCCGACACCGTCCAGCACATCGGCGAAGTCGTCAGCTTGATCCGCAGCATCGCCGGGCAGACGAACCTGCTTGCACTCAATGCGACGATCGAAGCGGCGCGGGCAGGCGAAGCGGGGCGCGGCTTTGCCGTGGTCGCTTCAGAAGTGAAATCGCTTGCGGTGCAGACGGCGAAGGCGACCGAGCAGATCGCCACCCAGATCGAGGCGGTGCAAAGCTCGACCCGCGTCACCGCCGATGCCATCCGCCGCAACACCGAGCGTATGCGCGAGACCGACGGCTACACGTCGGCTGTTGCCCTGTCATTGCAGCAGCAGGACAGTGCAACCGATGAAATCTCGCATAACGTGGCGAGCGCAGCGCACGGCGCGAAGGGATTGGTCGGTGTGCTCGACGAGGTGACCAAGGCGGTCGGCGAAACGCGCAATGCGGCCGGCCAGGTGCTCGAAGCTTCGGAAACTGTCGAAGCCGCAGCGTCCAGGCTGCAGCGGGGCATCGAAGGATTTCTCGGCCGCGTCGCGGTCTGATCGGCCTCGCGCTAGTCCTTCTCTTTCTCTTCCTTGAACGTTTCGCGGTACGGGTGGGCCGGATAGACCCCGAGCACCGTCAGTTCCTTGGAAAAGAAGGCGAGCTCTTCAAGCGCGAACACGAGCGCGCGGTCGTCGGGATGGCCCTCGACGTCCGCATAGAATTGCGTGGCGAAGAAATTGCCGCCGACCATGTAGCTCTCGAGCTTTGTCATGTTCACGCTATTGGTCGCGAAGCCGCCGAGCGCCTTGTAGAGTGCGGCCGGTACGTTGCGCACCCTGAAGACGAATGTCGTGACGACCTTGCCCTTACCGGGCTGTGCCCATTTTTTCTCCCGCGACAGGACGATAAAGCGTGTCGTCGAATGCGATTCGTCTTCGACATTCTCTTTCAGGATGTCGAGGCCGTAGATTTCTGATGCGAGCCTTGATGCGATCGCGGACCGGGTGAGGTCCTTGGCTTCGGCAACCTCGCGGGCCGATCCGGCGGTGTCGGCGGCAACGACCGGTTTGAGCTTCAGCTCGCGGATGACGTTGCGGCACTGGCCCAGCGCCATCACATGGCTCTGGACGGTCTTGATGGTTTTCAGGCTCGCGCCTTTTGGCGCCATCAGCTGGTTTCGGATCGGGAGAAACCATTCGGCAATGATGTGCAGGCCGGAGGTCGGCATCAGATGATGGATGTCGGCGACACGTCCGGCGACCGAGTTCTCGATCGGGATCATGCCGAGGTCGACGTCGCCGGCAAGGAGCGCGAAAAAGCAATCCTCGAAGGTCGGGCAGGGGATCGGTTCGTGATCCGGATAGGCCTCGCGGCAGGCAATGTGTGAATTTGCCCCTGGCTCGCCCTGGAAAATGATCTTCTTTTTCGCCATTTACTTTTTTGCCATTTACTTTTTTGCCATGCCCATTGCCTCGACGGCGTTTCCGTACGCAGACCTTCGGCCGTAAGTCAACCGCCGAGCAGCTTGCGCGCCTTTTCCAGATCTTCCGGTGTGTCGACCCCTAACGGCACGCTGTTAACGACCATGACATCGATGCGCATGCCGGCATCGAGCGCCCGCAGCTGTTCGAGTCTTTCGCGCTGCTCGTTGGCCGATGGCGGCAGTCCGACAAAGCGCTCGAGCGACGGACGGCGGTACGCATAAAGCCCGATGTGATGATAGTGCGGTCCATTGCCGGTCGCGTCCGCGCGCGTGAATTTTTTCGCCTGCAGATGGCCGGGCCCGACCTGCGGCCCTGTAACCTTGACGACATTCGGGTTGGTTCGTTCGGCAGGATTGGTGATGACAGCGGCGAGCGTCGAGATGTCGACGTCTTCGCCGGCGAGCGGCCTGAGCGCGGCGCGGATGTCGGCGGGTTCGATGGTGGGCAGGTCGCCCTGCACGTTGACGATGACATCGATGTTGTGTTCGGGATCGACCGCCTCGAGCGCTTCGTAGATGCGATCCGAACCGGAGACGTGATCGCTGCGCGTCATCACCGCGCGGCCGCCGGCTTTTTCCACCGCCGCGGCGACGGCTTCCGAATCGGTGGCCACGACTACCTCGCCGATGGCCGCGGCGTGAGCACGTCGAAGCACATGCACGATCATCGGCACGCCATTGATCTCGGCCAGCGGTTTGCCGGGCAGGCGCGTGGAGGCAAGGCGTGCGGGAATGAGGACGATGGCGTCTGGCATCGGAATTGCCGGGAAAACCGGCCGCATGACGGGTGTCGGTAATGCCGCAGGCGCTTATACGGGTTGCCATGGGTCAGGCAAACCGGTATCTCATCGCCGCCGCCTGAAACGGCGGTAGTCGCCCCACCGTCACGCCCCGCCTCGGGAGCCGTCTTTCGATGAATTCCTTCGAACTCAACAAAGTCCTCGGTGCCATCCTCGGCACCTGCCTCGTTTTGCTCGCGCTGAATATCGCCGCTGGGGCTGTTTTTGCCCCGCAGAAGCCGGCAAAGCCGGGCTTTGATATCGCGGTCAAGGAAGGCGGTGGAGAGCAGGGTGCCGCTGCCGCCAAGGAGCCCGATCAGCCGATCGAGACGCTGCTTGCGAAGGCCTCGGTGGAAAAAGGTCAGTCGGCGGCCAAGCAATGCCAGGCCTGCCATACCTTCGAGAAGGGCGGGCCTAACCGTGTTGGGCCAAATCTTTGGAATATCGTCGGCAGCCCGCGCGGCGAAGCCCGCGGCGGATTCAATTTCTCGGCAGCGATGAAGAGCAAGGGCGGCAACTGGACATTCGACGAGCTCAACAAGTTCCTGGCCAATCCACGCGGCTACATCCCCGGGACGAACATGACATTCGCCGGATTTTCGAAGGCGGATCAGCGTGCCGACGTCATCGATTATCTGCACACTTTGTCCGACAACCCGTTGCCGCTGCCCAAGGCGGCAGAGGGCGGTGCGCCGCCCGCTGGTGGCGAGCCAGCCAAGAAATAGGCATTACGAATGTTTAACCGGCCGGGCCTTTGCCCGGCCGCTTTGTTCTTGCGCGACCTTTTGGCACGGAAACGTGGGCAGTCGGTCCACCGCTGGCGGGGGACCGGAAAAGCGACATAATTACCGGCGACCGCATAGCGAAAGCGGTAGCGGAGTGTTTGCATGAAATTCAGTCGTCGGTCCGTCTTGCGCGCCACAGCGTCGACATTCGTTGCGCCGGTTTTCGGCGCGCTTGGCGCAGCTTTGCCGCAAGCCTCGGCGCTCGCGCAAACCCAGCCGCAGATCTGGCGTCACGCGTTGTCTCTGTTCGGCGACATCAAATATCCGGACGGGTTCAAAAATTTCGATTACGTCAACCCGAAAGCGCCGCAGGGCGGCCTCGTGCGCCAGAGCGCATTCGGCACGTTCGACAACTTCAACATGGTGGTGTCCGGCGTGAAGGGCAGCATCGCCGCCGGCACCGAGCTTTTCACCGAGACGCTGACCACGCCGTCGCTGGACGAGGTGTCGACCGAATATGGACTGCTGGCCGAGGCCGTCAGCTATCCCGAGGACCATTCGAACGTCACGTACCGTCTGCGCGCCAATGCACGCTGGCATGACGGAAAGCCGATCACGGCCGATGACGTTCTTTTTTCATTCGACGCGTTGAAAAAGAACAGTCCGTTCTACGGCGCCTACTACCGGCACGTCGTGAACGTCGAGAAGGTCGGCGAGCGCGAAATCAAATTCACCTTCGACGGGCCAGGCAACCGCGAGCTGCCGCAGATCGTCGGCCAGTTGCCGGTGATGCCGAAGCACTGGTGGGAAGGCACCGACAAATCCGGCCGCAAGCGTGACATCACGGCGACGACGCTCGAACCGCCGCTCGGCTCCGGACCGTATCGTCTGAAGGAGTTCGCGCCCGGTCGCACGCTGGTCTACGAAAAATTCGACGACTATTGGGGCAAGGACCTCAACGTCATCATCGGCACGCGCAACTTCCAGACCCTGCGCTACGAGTACTTCCGCGATTCGACCGTCGCACTCGAGGCATTCAAGGGCGACCAGATCGACTGGCGCGTCGAGAACAGCGCCAAGGACTGGGCGACTGCGTATGATTTTCCGGCCGTGCGGGAAAAGCGGGTCATCCGCGAGGAATTTCCCATCCGCAATATCGGCATCATGCAGTCTTTCGCCTTCAATATTCGTCGCGACAGGTTCAAGGATCCGCGCGTTCGCCGCGCCTTCAACTTCGCGTTCGATTTCGAGGAGATGAACCGCCAGCTCTTTTCCGATCAGTACAAGCGAATTGGCAGCTATTTCGAAGGTTCGGAGCTTGCCGCAACCGGCGTGCCCTCGGGCAAGGAACTGGAGATTCTCGAAAGCGTGCGCGACAAGGTGCCGGCTGACCTTTTCACCAAGCCGTACACGAACCCGGTCGGCGGCAATCCCCAGGCGGTGCGCAACAATTTGCGGGAAGCGCTGGCGCTATTCCACCAGGCTGGATACGAAATTCGCGACACCAAACTGGTTGACGCAAAGACGGGTGAGCAGTTTGGCGTCGAGTTTCTTGTCGACGATGGTGCGGCACAGCGTTTCGTCCTGTTCTACAAACCGTCGCTTGAGCGCACAGGCATGAAAGTGGATGTGCGCGTGGTCGACGCGGCGCAGTACGAAAACCGCCTACGACAATGGGATTTCGATATCGTCGTCGCGTCGTGGGCGCAGTCTCTCTCGCCCGGCAATGAGCAGCGCGGTTTCTGGAGTTCACAGGCCGCCGACCAACCGGGCTCACGCAATCTGGTGGGCATCAAAAATCCGGCGATCGACGAACTGATCGAGCGCGTGATTTTCAGCAAGGATCGCGCCGAACTCGTCGCCGCCACCCAGGCGCTGGACCGGGTTCTGTTGTGGAATTTCTACGTGGTGCCGCAATGGACGTACCCGTATGCGCGAACGGCGCGCTGGGATCGTTTTGCTCGCCCTGAGACAATGCCGAAATACGGTCGCTCGGCTTTCCCCACCGTGTGGTGGTGGGACGCGGAACGGGCCGCCAAAGTGCCACAACGGTCGTAGTCAATGTCTCTCAGTCGCCGCCGTGCTTTGGGACTTTTGGCCGGTGTGGCCGCGGCCGGTGTCGGCAACCGCGTCATTCCCGTCTTGGCCGAGACTGCCGACCGCCACGGCATGTCGGCGTTCGGCGACCTCAACTACCCGGCGGATTTTCCGTACTTCAATTACGTCAATCCGAAAGCGCCGAAAGGCGGCGTGTTCTCGCAGATCGGGCCGAACCGCCAGTTCAATCAATCGTTCCAGACCTTCAATTCGCTCAACAGCTACATTCTCAAAGGCGACGCCGCGCAGGGCATGGAGCTTACCTTCGCGACGCTGATGGTTCGCTCGGGTGACGAGCCCGACGCCATGTATGGCCTCGCGGCACGCAGCGTCCGCGTTTCCGATGACGGCCTCACGTATACTTTCACCTTGCGTCCGGAAGTGAAATTCCACGACGGCACGCCGCTGACTGCACACGATGTTGTCTGGTCGCTGGTCACGCTCAAAGACAAGGGTCACCCGATCATTACCCAGCAATTGCGCGACTTCACGGGCGCTGAGGCCACCGACGATCGCACCATCGTCGCGCGGTTTGCGGAAAACCGCGCCCGTGACGTGCCGCTGTTCGTTGCCGGGTTGCCGATCTTTTCGCGCGCCTACTACTCGAAGAAGTCTTTCGATGAATCGACGCTCGACATTCCGCTTGGCAGTGGCGCCTACAAGGTTGGCCGCTTCCAGGTTGGGCATTTCATCGAGTTCGAGCGCGTGAAAGACTGGTGGGGAGCGGATCTTCCGGTTTCGCGCGGACAGAACAATTTCGACGTGCTGCGGTTTGAATATTATCGGGATCGTGAGGTTGGTTTCGAGGGTTTCACGGCGAAGAATTATCTGTTCCGCGAGGAGTTCACGTC
>Ga0207683_10001608_pt1 | contig 20313 bp, 19 predicted proteins | sample KBSM73metaG_FD_184333 | JGI IMG/M metagenome (GOLD analysis project Ga0207683, IMG submission 184333) | Miscanthus rhizosphere microbial communities from Kellogg Biological Station, Michigan, USA - KBS M7-3 metaG (SPAdes) (version 2) | ecosystem: Host-associated > Plants > Roots > Rhizosphere >... | reverse complement strand
CATTGGCAAGGCTTGCGCGATAGGCCGAGCGCTCGAACGGCACGATCGCCTGCAGCTTCCATCCCAGCTCAAGTGCGACTTCGGCGGCGATCTGGTCGGCCCCATCGGCGATCGGCGAAACGAAGCGGCGTTGGCAAGGCCCGGAAGCGAAGCAGTCGCGCTCCAGCTCTAGGAGGTCAGCACCGGCCTCAGCAATCAGCTCGAGGATCGAACGGATTCGGTCGCGCAGCGATTCGATGCCGCCTAGGGGAATGACGTCCGCGCGGTGGCCGGTGACTCCGACGCTAAGGACGAACGGGACTGGCGGCGGGCCGGCAGCACTCGCCGCGGGCGGAGCCGTGGGCTCCACCGGTTTGGCATTTATGGGATGTGCGGGCTTGTTCAATCGCGGATGATGACCGGATCGAAATGCCAGCTCTTGTTGCTCGCATCCTTGAAGTTGAGCCGATAATGCGCCGCTTCTTCCTTTGGAACCGGACTCACCGCGACTTGTAGGGTCGCCCCACTAGGCGCGCTGGCGATGTAAGGGGCGGGGCAAGTTCCGGCGGGTCCAGGGCAGTCATTATAGTCCCATGCGAATGCGCCGGCAGGATCCCAACTCAGGTTGCCAGCCGTGCCGGGCTGCAGATTGAATTCCAGCGTGCAAGCCTGGCCCTTGTCCAGCTTCAACATACCGCCCTTCGAATTCCCGGGACTTTGGGGGTCGACAGCACAAATCACTTCGCGTCCTTGAGTGAATAATGGCGTAACATCGACCTTGACGGTCGGACCGGACATCGCGTTTCCCTGTGTCATATGCCACTCCTGAGTTCGGGGTTTCGGTAGCCTATTGCTGACAGCTTCTGGATTGCCTGCTGAGCTTCGCTAGCTCGGCCGAGCCGCTGGAAAAGTGCCGCACGGATCGCAAGCTCGTTAGGTTTCTCAGCGACTCCACTGCGGAATTCGGACAAGCCCTCCTGCCAGGCAGCCTTAGCCCCCGCCAGATCGCCGGTGCGCCTCCGAACGTCCCCCAGCAGCCGTAGCGATGAACCGACCGCGTATCGGTCTTCGACAGGGTCAGGGGACGTAACGGTCTTGCCGACCTCGACGGCCCGGGCTGAAAATCGACCCGCGGAATCGTTGTCGTTCTTCATTAGCGCCAGTTGTGCGCGCAAATGGAAACAATCGCGCAGGTTGGCGCGCCAGCGCTGGACGTTCGAATCGATTGCTATCAGCCGGCCAGTAACGGCACATGCGTTTTCGACCTGCGCTGCGGCATCGTTCGTCTTGGCTGCGCTGAGTAACGCACGCCCCCAATCCAGCCGGGCGCGGGACTCGAAATATTTCCAGCGGCTGTTGTCGGGCTCAAGCGCGACCAGTGCACTCGAGTTAGCGATCGCCGCCTGATAATGCTGAAGTGCCAACGGCACCTGCCCCCTGAACCAGTAGAGTTCGGCGAGGTAGCGCTCCGCCGGAACCAGCTTCTGGCGGTATTCCACGTCCCCGGTCCGCGCCAGTAGCTTCTGCAGCAGAGCTACATGACGCTCGCGAAGAGCGACAGCGTCGTTTAGCTTTCCTTCGGCCTTTTCGGCATCGGCAAGCCAGCTTTGAGCCTCGGTTAGAGACTTTTGATATTCGTCATTGTTCGGATTGGCGGTTACGAGTGCGCTCATCGTCTGCACCGCATAGGCAAACTGCGCCGTCGCTTCCGGGAATCGCCGCTGTTCAGACAGAAGTACGCCCAGGTTCGCGGTCGCGTTCTGCTGTTCCATCCGCCACGTCATATTATCGGGACCCAGCGCGACCATTTGGTCGGCAAGCCGCTTGTACTCGCGCATCCCGGCCTCGGCGGCGGTGACATTGCCGCGGCCTCTTTCAATGTCGGCGACCCAGAATACATTCTGGGCATGGTCGTAAATGAGCTGCGGGTCAGCCGGCTTCCGGCGAACCGCCTCCGCGGTCCCGGACAAAGCCTCGCGGTAGAGTCGCTCAGCGACGTCGAGATCGCCGCGCGAATAGGCCACCTGGGCCATCAGGCTCAGCGCCTTTGATCGTTGTGAAAGCGCAGCGTCGGTCAGCTGCGAAGCATCCTGTTTGCTGTAATAGGCCAGCACCCGCGATCCGACCCCGTCGAGAGCATCGAGCCGCCCGATTGGCTCAAGCTTGTCCTTGAGATCGCCCAGCATGAAGGCGACTAGGCCCTCTGCCTCGCGGCGCTGCTCGCGTGCCTCGTTGCGCGCCTGGAAGGCGGTGAGGGCGAGCGTGCTGGTCACCGCCATGCCGCCTAGGGACGCCGCGGCCAGCCATGCCATCCGCCGGTGTCGCCGGGTCTGCTCGCGCCGCACAAGTTCGTCGAGGCCCACCCCGAGCATGCCTGCAACAAGTTTGAGGAATGCCAGCCGTCGACCCTCGCCATCGAGGCGAAAGTCTGCGGCGAGCGGCTCGGCGCGCTTGGTCGTCTGGTGCCCGCGGCGGTCATATTTGTAGCGCAGGGCCGGCGGGAAGCATTCTTCTGTCTCGCGCCCTGCCATGTCGCTTGCAAACGGCTCGCCCGCCGCGACAGCGGCAAGCACGCAACCCTCTGGCCGTGTCCGCTTGAAGCTTTCGATCTCCTGGTTAGTCCAGCGTGATTTCGCTGCGGTCGGCGAGCACAGCACGATCAGGAACTGAGAGGCCGCAAGCGCGGCCTTGATCTCCTCCGCAAGGTCGCCACCGGCCGACAAGTCCTGCTCGTCTCGGAAGACTGGCGTCAGGCGTCGCGGGACCACGCCATTGGCCGTCAGCCTCCCGGCAAGCGTGCCGGGGACCCGGAACCGCTCGAGCTCGCGGTGAAGCCAGTCGGCGAGCTCCTTGTCCTTGTGGCTGTAGCTGAGAAACGCATAGTAACGCGTCCTCAGCCGTGGAACGCGCTGCGCACTCGCGTCCGCCTCGGGCGCGCGGTCAAATCCCGGCAGTCGGGCAAGCTTGGTCATATGCCGCCCCCAGCGAGTCCGTTAACCCTGTTAACACAATGGGATAAGTGGCGCGAATCCGCCATCGATATCCTGGGGCCGGTTTCCCCCGCCCGAGGAAGCCCTTATATGGCGTCACATGTCCATCCGTCCCTGGCGCGATATCGAGCGGCGCAAGTCGCGGCAGATCATGGTCGGCTCCGTCCCCGTCGGCGGAGACGCGCCGATCAGCGTCCAGACCATGACCAACACCCCGACCGAGGACGCGAAAGCGACGATCGACCAGATCCGCCGCTGCGAGGAGGCGGGCGCCGACATCATCCGGGTTTCCTGCCCTACGGCGGATGCAACGGCGGCGCTGAAGGAGATCGTCCGCTCGGCGAGCGTGCCGATCGTCGCCGACATTCACTTTCACTACAAGCGCGCGCTCGAGGCCGCCGATGCGGGCGCGGCGTGCCTGCGGATCAACCCGGGCAACATCGGGTCCGAAGAGCGAGTCCGCGAGGTCATCGCCGCGGCCAAGGCCAACGGCTGCGCGATCCGCATCGGCGTCAACGCCGGCAGCCTCGAAAAGGACCTGCTCGAGAAGTACGGCGAGCCCTGCCCCGAGGCCCTGGTCGAAAGCGCACTCGACCATATTCGAATCCTCGAGGATCACGATTTCCGCGAGTACAAAGTGGCCGTCAAGGCGAGCGACGTATTCCTCGCCGTCGCCGCCTACCAGCAGCTTGCGGACCAGGTCGATTGCCCGCTGCACCTCGGAGTCACCGAAGCCGGCGGGCTGATCGGCGGCACGGTCAAGTCGGCGCTCGGCATCGGCTCGCTCCTCTGGGCGGGCATCGGCGACACGATCCGCGTGTCGCTGTCGGCCGAGCCGGAGGAAGAAGTCCGCGTCGGCTACGAGATCCTGAAAAGCCTGGGGATCCGCAGCCGCGGCGTGCGCGTCGTCTCATGCCCCAGTTGCGCGCGCCAGGGCTTCGACGTGATCCGCACCGTCGAGGCGCTCGAGGAGCGGCTGCAGCACATCAAGACGCCGATGAGCCTCAGCGTTCTCGGCTGCGTCGTGAACGGCCCAGGTGAGGCGCGCGAGACCGACATCGGCATCACCGGCGGCGGCCAGGGCAAGCACATGGTTTATCTGTCGGGAGTCACCGATCATCATGTCCAGGACGCCGACATGATCGATCACATCGTCAGGCTGGTCGAAGCCAAGGCGGCGGAGCTCGAAGCCGCGGCTCATCCGACGCTCGACGCGGCGGAGTAGGGTTAGCCTTCTTTAACCAGTCCGGGCGCATCACGGCGCCATGGTCAAGCTGGCGCTGATCCTTTTCTTCGGAACTGCCTTCGCGCAGGGACTCGCCGCGACCAACACCCAACCGCCTCTACTGATCGAAGACACGACCGCCGCGTACCGCTAATCGACGCGCGTGAACCGCGTCGCCCAACATCCCGCACGAGCCTTTGTTGCAGCGCTTGGAGCGGTCGCGGTCTTGTCGATCATGGACGCGACGATGAAGCACCTCGTGCTCGTCATCGGCATCCTCGCGGTAAGTGTCTGGCGCTCGCTCGCCAACCTCCTCATCAGCACCGCGCTGTACCTGCCCAGGCATGCGCCATGGCCGAGCCGCAAGACTCTCGCGATCCATATCAGCAAGGGCGTCATAGTCACGATCATGGCCGGGTTGTTCTTCTGGGGCATCGGCCGAGTCCATCTCGCCCAGGCATTGGCGCTGACCTTCATTGCCCCGCTGATCTCACTGCTCCTCGCCGCCCTGTTCCTTGGCGAGCAGGTCGGCAAGCGCACGGTCGCTGGGTCACTGGGGGCGTTCCTGGGCGTCGGGGTCATCGTCTGGGGCCAGGCGAGCGCCCATTCGGGCGAGGAGGTGCTGCTCGGCAGCGCCGCCATCATTGGTTCCGCCCTCTGCTACGCAGTGAATATCGTGATGATGCGCTGGCAGGCGCTCGCCGCCAAGCCGCTGGAGATCAACTTCTTCCAGTCGCTGACGGTGATGACGATGTGGTTATTAGCGATCGCCTTTGCAGGTCTGCCGCAATGGCCGGCAGGCCAGTGGCACTGGATCGCGCTTGCCGCGTCGCTGTCGACGATCGGCACGCTCCTTTTCGCCTGGGCCTATGCGCGCGGGCCCGCGAGCTATCTAGCCGTCACCGAATATAGCGGGTTCCTGTGGGCCGCGGCGCTCGGCTGGCTCGTCTTCGGCGAGCGGGTTTCGCTCTACACCCTGCTCGGTGCCGTGCTGATCGTCACCGGCTGCCTGGTCGCTTCACGCGGCCAGGCGCGAGCGCCGCCGGAGATCGACATCGACGCCTAGCCGGCGCCCGAGGCGAGCAGGTTGATGCTGAAGGCGAGCACGCCGATGTTGAAGCCAAAGGCGGCGAGGCAATGGAACGTCACGACCTTGCGGATCCGCTCCTTGGTGATCTGCACATCGCTGGTGGCGAAGGCCATTCCGCAGGTGAAGGAGAAATAGACGAAGTCCCAGTAAACGGGCTGGCGTGTACCCGGGAATTCAAACCCGTCGCAGTCGGGGCTGGGGCTCATATAGGCGAGGTGCGCATAGTGCATCGCATAGACCATGTTGCTGAACAGCCAGGCCAGGATCAGCGTCAGAACGATCAGCAGCTTCGTCGTGGGCTGCGGGTTGCGGCCGACCACTTCGGCCGTGATCGCCACCAGCAGCACCGCCACCACCGTTCCGGTGATGATCAGCAGGCCGACGCGGTTCGCGTCATTCTCCACCGCGTGGCGACGGATTTCGGCTTCCTCGCGTGTACTTAACAGCGAGCCGCAAGAAGCCAGGAAGACGAGGGCGGCGATATCGAAGCCGGCCATCATCCCGAGCCACCAATTGCGGATCAGCAAGGCCGCGGCGGGCGTCGCGGCGAGCAGGATGATCGTGAACAGGAGGAAGCGCGCCGGAGCGATCTTGTTGCCGATGGTGTCGGGCTTCGCCATGGTCGCGAGCGTAACGAATGCGCGTCAGTCGTCCAGTTAAAGAAGATGGAGCTCAAATGCCCTGGCTGTGGCTGATCGTCGGCGGCTTTTTCGAAGTCGGCTTCACGACCTCGTTGCGCTTCGTCGACGGCTTCAGGAACCTGCCGTGGACGCTCACCTTCCTCGCCTCGGTCGCGGTCAGCATGGCCCTGCTCGAGGTCGCGGCGCGGACGATCCCGATGGGCACGGCCTATGCCGTGTGGGGCGGCATCGGCGCGGTCGGCACCGTCATCGTCGGCATGCTCTGGTTCCACGAGCCGGCGAGCACCGTGCGGCTGCTCCTGATCCTCGCCATCGTCGCGGCGATCGCCGCGTTGAGGTTGACGGGTTAGCGATCCGCTTCGACCCATCGCGCTCGCTGAGATCAATTTGAGAACCGACGCAAAAGGTCAGGGCAGATGGATTAACCTCTGCCCTGACAATATTGATCGAAGATGACGAAACGCGGCCAGTCCTGCGGAGTCATCGTCAGCGGGCGTTTGCCAGTTGCTCGCCGAAGAACTCAACGATCTTCGGCACCGCCTTGCTAACGTCCTTGTCGTACAGGCTCATGTGCGTACCGCCGGGGATGACGAAGAGCTCCTTTTCGCCATTGGCCAGCTTATAGGCCCGATCGCTGTTCCACTTCGAACCGGCATCGCTGCCCGCGATCAAGAGAAGCGGCTGGGTCAGCAGAGTGTCGATGCCGTCGAACGCATCGAACGCGTAGATCATCTCGGTGCTTCTGCCCAGGTACCGGTTGGGCGAATTCTCATGCCGCCACCTGTTCGCCTGCCGGTAATATTCGCTGGCTTCGACCATGTCGGGCTCGGCCACGCCTTCCGTCGAATCGGGCACGTAAAGAAGCATCTCGGGCTGTGCGCCGTTCGCCTCCGCCGTGCGCCGCTCGCCGGCATTCTGCAGGGCGGCGACCTGTTTCTCGACGGTCTCGGTATTTCTCCAGCCGTTGCGGGTAGAGTCGCCCATGTTCACCGCGCTGACCGTAGCGACGGCCTTGACCCGGTGGTCGGTCATCGTGGCATTGATCGCATAGCCGCTGCCGGCGCAGATGCCGAGCACTGCGATCCGCTCGCGATCGACGAACGGCAGTGTGGTGAGGTAATCGACGGCACTCCTGACGTCCTCCACCCGCGCTGCCGGGTCTTCGAGCAGACGCGGCTCACCGCCGCTTTCGCCCTGATGCGATGCATCATAGGCGAGCGCGATGTAGCCGTTCTGCGCAAGTCGGTAGGCGTAGAGGCTCGCGGTCTGTTCCTTGATGCCGCCTGCCGGATGGACGACGACGATCGCGGGGTAGGCCGCGCCGGCTGCGAGGTCGGCGGGGGAGAACAGGACCCCCGCCATTGTGATGTCAGCATTCCTGAAGGTGACCGGCTCTCTCTTCACGCTCGCGTCAGCACGAACGGCTGCTGTGAAGTCGGCAAGGGAGAGGATTATGTCCTGCTTTGCTGACGACGTGCGGTCCTGAATCCTGGTCCGTTCGATCGTTTTTGCATCTTCCATGGGTGCGGCTCCTTTCGGGATCGAAAAGCGGCAAAGGCTCTTCGTGGCCGCCCAAATAGGACTAGGACCTGCTAGAGATTAGACGGTATAATGCGAATGAGCCTATAAGCTGGAGCAATCAATGCGCCGCGAGGATATGGCCGACCTGACGGCGTTTCTGGCCGTTGCGGAGGAACGAAGTTTCACTCGCGCCGCTCCAAGGCTGGGGATGTCCCAGTCGGCTCTCAGCCAGATCGTCCGGCGGCTGGAGGAGCGGCTCGGGCTGCGACTGCTCACGCGAACGACGCGAAGCGTTGCGCCAACGGAAGCGGGCGAGCGGCTGCTTGAGACTCTGGCTCCCGCACTGAGCGACGTCGATGCCCGTATCGCAGCGCTCAGCGCGCTGAGCGAGAGGCCCGCCGGGGTCATTCGCATCACTTCGGTCGAACATGCTGCCGAGACCGTGCTTTGGCCGGCGCTGAGAACATTCCTGCGCGCCTATCCGGACATCAAGGTCGAGATCATTCTCGACTACGGCCTGACCGACATTGTTGCCGAGCGACTGGACGCGGGGGTCCGGCTCGGAGAACAGGTCGACAGGGACATGATCGCGGTCCGAATCTCGCCGGACATTCCGATGGTTATCGCGGGAGCTCCGAGCTATCTGGATCGAAAGCCGCAACCCAAGGTGCCTCAGGACCTCGTCCACCACCAGTGCATTAACTTGCGGCTCGGAGCGTCGCGCGAAAACGCCCCCTGGCGATTCAGGAAGGGCGAGCGTGAGCCGCATGTGCGGGTCGATGGGCCTGTCGCCTACAACAGCTTGGCGATGATCCGGCAAGCGGCACTCGACGGCTTCGGATTGGGCTACCTGACTCGGGATTCTGTGCAGCGCGACCTGGATGAGGGTCGTTTGATCAGCGTGTTAGCGGACTGGTGCCCTCCCCTTCCGGCGTACCATATTTATTACCCGAGCCGCAGGCAGCAGCTTCCCGCGTTCGCGCTGCTCGTGGAAGCGCTGCGACATGCGTAACGCTGTCAGCGCCAAGCTCGTTTCCCACACAATAGCGCTCGCTGCATGACCGGCTAGCGCTGCGGCAGCAGCAGCGGCGCGACCTCCGGGCTTTCCTCGATCGAGCGGTAGAATTTCGGCGTCGGGAACGGTCCCCGCGCCTGCTCGTAGGCAAAACCGAGGTTGAGCAGCAGCGCTTCCGACCACTTTGGGCCAATGAAGCTCAGGCCCACCGGCAATCCCTTCACCAGCCCCATCGGTACCGTAAGGTGCGGGTAGCCCGCGACGGCGGGGAGCGAGCCTGCGCCGCCGCCGGTGAACAGGTCGCCATTGGCGGCATCGATCACCCACGCCGGGCCGGTCGTCGGTCCGACCAGCACAACCGCGCGATTGTCCCTCAGCAGCTTGTCGATTCCGTTCGGACCGGCGGCCTGGAAGCTGATCGACCGCGCCTTTTTATACGCTGCATCGCCGAGGCCTTTGGTCTTCTCGGCCTGCTCGAACAGCTCCTGCCCGAACAGTGGCATCTCCTGTTTCTGATGCGCCTTGTCGAAGGCGATCACTTCGCCGAGCGTTCGCACGCCGATCGGCGCCGGGCTGCTCTTGAGATATTTGGCCATGTCAGCCTTGAGCTCGGTCAGCAGAACGGGCAACTCGTTCTTGCCGATCGCCTTGTCGTCGAACTTCTTGATGTCGACCAGGACCGCGCCTTGTTGCCGAAGGATCGCGAGCGCCGTGTCGAACGCCGGGTCGAGCGTGCCGGTCGACGCGAATCGAAGCACCCCGATACGCTTGCCCTTGAGCGAGCCGGCATCGAGGCCGGCGGCATAATTGCGCTTGTGCTTGTCGGCCTCGCGGGTCGCCGGATCGGCGGGATCGCTGCCGGCGATCGCGGTCAGCAGCTCGGCCGCCTCCAGCACCGTCGGAGTCATCGGCCCGGCCGTGTCCTGGCTGTGGCTGATTGGGACGATATGGGTCCGGCTGACCAGGCCGACGGTCGGTTTCAGCCCGACGATCCCGTTGATTGACGCTGGGCAGGTCACCGATCCGTCGGTCTCGGTGCCGATCGCGAAGCGCACCAGCCCGGCGGCGACCGCCGCGCCGCTTCCGCTCGATGATCCGCAGGCGTTGCGGTCGAGCGCCCACGGGTTGCGCGTCTGCCCGCCGGCCGCGCTCCATCCGGAGATCGACCGCGTCGAGCGGATGTTGGCCCATTCGCTAAGGTTGGTCTTGCCGACGATCACCGCCCCGGCCGAGCGGAGCCGCGCGACCAGGGGCGCGTCGCGGTTGGTGACGTTGTTGGCGAGCGCGAGGCTGCCGGCGGTCGTCGGCAGCGGTCCGGCAAGTTCGATATTGTCCTTGATCAGCACCGGCTGGCCGGCGAGGGGACCCCGCAAATTGCTCGAATCGACCCGCCGCGCCTGGTCGATCGCGGTCGGATCGACGGCGATCACCGAGTGGAGCGATGGGTCGATCCTGGCGATCCGTTCGAGCGCGGCGCGGACATTGGCTTCGGCCGGGCGCGGCTGGGCAATTGCAGTCGACGTCGCACCCGCGGCCAGTGCCGTGGCGATGAACAAATGACGCATATGCGCTCCCCTGCTGTTGGCGTCAGCGCGGCGCGAGCAAAGCGTCGAGCGTGCCCGGGCCGGTGCCGACCTTCTGGAGCCTCGGATAGCGCAACCCGCCGTGCCAATCGAGCTTCACCGTCCGGTAGACGTCGCCGTCGTGGATCAGCAACTCGGGCGATGGACCGTTTCCGGCGGCCGCCTTGATCGCATCCTTGAGGGCGTCGGCATCATAGTCGCGACCGTTCACCGCCGCGATCTGCGCACCGACCGTGATCCCCGCGTTGAATGCCGCGCTGTCCCACAACACGCTACCGATCTTGCCGTCATTTCCGACCGTGAACCCGCCCGAATAAGTGAGGTCGCTGTTCTTGCCCGACTTCTCGGCGCTCTTGATCCACTTAGTCGGCTCGGCGGTGTACACGAGCTTGTAGCCACCCTCATTGATCCCCTCGAGGGGAGGGGTCGCCGCAAGGTCGTAGACGCGCCGCTGCAGGTAGCCGCGCCAGTCGTAGGGCTGAACGCCTTTCAGCGTCGCGACGACATCATCGAACGTATAGGTCAGCTCGCCATAATCGCGGTCGCGCATGCCGTAGAAGGCCTTGGCGAAATCGTCGATCGAGCGCTTGCCGCCGGACTGGTTGCGGATGATCCGGTCGACGTCGATCCAGATGAGCTGGCCTTCGCTGTAATAGTCCTCGCTGCGCTGCCAACTGCGCCACGGCTGCGGCGCACGGCCAGCCGCGGTCGGGTCGTTGGTGGTGTCGACGAGTGGCCGCCAGATGCGGCCGGGTGTGCCGATGCTGTAGGTCGCCGCCGTCGACGCGATCGCGTCGAGCGTGTCCTGCTTTGAGAGCATGCCCGAGCGGGCGCCGAGCACATAGCCCCAGAACTGGGTCTGCCCCTCGTACACCCACAGCAGCGAACCCTCCATCGGCACCGTGTTGTAGTCGGGCGTCCACAGGTCGGCGGGACGGCGGTACTTGCCGTCCCAGCTGTGGCTATATTCGTGCGGCAGCAGGTTGCGGTCGCGAAGCTTGTTCTCCCAGTCGGTAAAATAGCCGCGCTTCACACCGTCCTCGGAGCTGCGATGATGCTCCAGCCCCTGGCCCCCGAGGTTGTTCGAGATGGTCAGGAGGAAGTCGTAATGATCGTAGTGCTGGGCCCCGAAATTCTTCACGGCCTGCTCGACCAGCCGCTTGTGCGCCGCGATCTGCTCCGGCGTTGCCGCGAGCTCCGCGTCGTTGTCGGCAATCACGTCTAGCGCGACGTCGGGCGACAGGTCGATTCGCCGATAGTGCGGCCCCGCGATCAAGGGCGAATCGACCAGGATCTCGTAGCTCGTGACGGGATAATCATAGCGTCCGCCGCTCTGCGCGGTTGGCCGCAGGGCGGTTGCGACCTTCCAGCCGTTTGGAACGATCACCGACGGTTTCACCGGGATCTGCCGCACGTAATAGCCCGCTGGATACATCGACAGCGACAGCCACTGGATGCTCGACATCTCGGGCGTCATGATCGTCCGGCCCTGGTTATCGGCAGTGGCCGAAACGAACTGGAAGTCGACGTCGACCGCGGAGACGCCCGGCGGCACCGATACGTGGAATGCGTAGACGTCGAGCGGATCGCGCATCCATTTCAGCGCCTGGCCGTTTGCCGTGACCTTGATGCCGGCGACATTCTTGACCTCGTTGCGCGGGCTATGACCGCCCGGAACCCATTTCGGATAGAGCAACACAAGGTCGCCCGCCGCAGCCACGGGCACGCGCTGGTGGATGCGGAAAATGCCGCGGGTCACGTCCGTAGCGTCGACAGTCAGCTCGACCGTCCCCGGATAAGGCACGTCGCGCGCCGCCGGAATCCGAGTCGGTTTGGCGTAGGCTTCCGGTTTGCTGTTGAGCGGCGGAACGATCTGCGCGGCGGCGGTGCCCCCAAGCGCGGCGGACAGGATCAAAGCAAGCGCGGCCTTGCGCATCGATCAAAACTCCCGAAAGGCAGGTGAGCCTGCGGCAATACCGCGAAAAACCGCGATTGGCAGTGCCCTTCGTCGGTGCGACTCGGCGCCTTGTCGAAAGTAAGGGCGTTGTCAGTCTCCGTTCACTTGTCGCCGCTAGCGGGAGGTCCATGACTCATCGTTCGATATTGCTCGGCAGTGCAGCGCTGCTGAGCCTGCCCTACCCTGCCTTCGCCCAATCCGCCGCTCAGCCGGCCAGCAGCCAAGGTCTCCCTCCCGCCACCGAGCCAGCGGCGGCCTCGAGCTCCGCCGCCGCGGCGCAACCGATCGATGATACCGGCGACGAGGAGGAAATTGTCGTCACTGGCGCCCGTCCGCGCGGCTCCGTCGTCGGCGACATTCCGCCGGAGAACATCCTCGATGCTCGCGACGTCCGAGCCACCGGCGCGACGAGCATTTCCGACCTCCTGGACGCACTCGCGCCGCAGATCGGAAGCTCGCGCGGGCGCGGCGGCGAAGCGCCGGTGCTGCTCCTCGACGGCCTCAGGATCTCGGGGTTCCGCGAGCTTCGCGACATCCCGACCGAGGCGATCCAGCGGGTCGAGATCCTGCCCGAGGAGGTGGCCCTCAAATATGGCTATCGCGCCGATCAGAAGGTGGTGAACATCGTCCTTCGCCAGCGCTTCCGCTCGACCACCGCGCAGGCCGCCGTGGGGGCGGCGACCGACGGAGGCTACACGACCGGCAACGCCGACCTCACGCGTTTCCTGGTCCAGCGCCGGGGCCGCACGACCCTCAACCTCCACGCCTCGCACAACAACCTGCTGACCGAGGCCGAGCGAATCGACCAACTGACCAAGTCGCCGCCCCCCGGAGCGGTGGTGGAACCGGCTCCGTTCGCCCGCTCGCTGGTGGGCCGCAACACCGACGAGCGCGGTTCGGCCACGTTCAATCGCACCGTCTTCGGCAACGTCTCGGGAACGCTCAACACCGAGCTCGAGCATAGCGAGGGACGTTCGCTGATCGGGCTCAACCCGAGCCTCCTCGAGCCGCTTGCCCGGGCCACCGACGCCAACAGCGCGCATCTCGGCGGAGTGCTCAACGGTACGACCAAGTCGCAATGGCGCTGGACGGTGACGAGCAACGCCGATCTCGACGTCAACCGTACCCGAAGCGACCGTAACGATCCGAGCTTCCCGACCGACCGCTCGCGTTCGACCACGACGTCGGCCGATCTCAAGGCGACCGCCAATGGCAAGATCTTCAAGCTTCCCGCGGGCGATGCCAGCACGACCCTGACAGTGGCCGGCAGCACGGTGCATCTCGACTCCACCCGGTCGCGTCTTGGTGCGTCGACGTCGAACTCGCTGTCGCGCACGATGGGCGAAGCGGCGATGAACCTCGACCTTCCGATCTCGCGCAAGAACCGCGACTTCAGCGCGCTCGGCAACCTCACCCTCAATGCCAATGCCGAAGTCGACCAGCTGTCGGACTTTGGGACTCTGACGACGATCGGCGCGGGGGCGAACTTCTCGCCACTCGACCGGATGAATTTCATCGCCAGCTGGACTCGAGAGGAAGGCCCGCCGACCATCAACCAGCTCGGTGATCCGGTGCTCGATACGCCCGGCTCGCGCATCTTCGACTTCACCACCGGCGAGACCGTGCTCGTCGACGCGGTCACGGGAGGTAACCCCAACCTCAAGTCTGACCTCAGGCACGTCCTCAAGCTCGGCGCCAACTGGCAGCCGTTCACCAAGACCGACCTTCGCCTGCGGGCGGACTTCGTCCATCAGACGATCGAGCGGCCGATCTCGAACATCAGCGTCACGCAGGCGATCGAATCCGCCTTCCCCGACCGGTTCGTCCGCGACGCGACCGGGCAGCTGGTCCGCGTCGACCTGAGGCCGGTCAACTTCGACAGCGCGCGCCGCGATGCGCTCCGCATTGGGTTCGATTTTTCCAAGCCGCTCAAATCGCGGCGGCCGTCGCAGGCGGTGATCGACCAACTCCGGTCGCAATTCGGCTTCGGCGGCCGCGGAACGCAGGTTCGCGCGCAGGGCGCGATACCGCCCGGCCCGGCTCCGGAAGGCGCGTCGCCCCTGCCGGCACCGCCATCCGAGGGACGTCGCGGCGGCGGCGGCTTTGGCGGCCGCGGCGGCGGAGGAGGGGGCGGCTTCTTCGGCGGCAACAACGCGAGCCGCGGCCGGTTGCAATTTTCGCTCACCGACACGATCACCTTCGTCGACAAGGTTCGCATCACTCCGGCCGGGCCCGAGCTCGACTACCTCCACGGCGACGCCGCCGGCTCTTCCGGCGGCACTCCCAGGCACAGCGTCGAGGCGCAGGCCGGTTGGTCGAACAACGGCCTCGGTGCGCGGCTCGGCGCCAATTGGCGCAGTGGGACTACGGTCACGACGCTGACCGGCGACGATCTCCATTTCTCGTCGCTCGGCACGTTCAACCTGCGCCTTTTCGCCAATCCCGGCGACATCCCCGAGATTGCGGTCAAGCATCCCTGGCTCCGCGGCACCCAGTTCCGGCTGGAGGTGAACAACATCTTCAACAGCCGCCCGCAGGTGCGCGACGCGGCGGGCAATATCCCGCTGAACTACCAGCCAGGCCTGCTCGACCCGATCGGGCGGACGATCATGGTCACGTTCAGGAAGCTGTTCTTGCCGTCGCCGGCGACGATCCGCCGCATGTTCCAGCAAGAGCGGCCGCAAGGAGCGCCGACGCGCTAGATTCCGATTTTCCGGAATTTGTGCTTAAGCGCGCTTCGATGACGCCTGTTCAGCCCGTTCGGGGCACGCAAAGCCTGCTTCACGAAGACGCCGACCGCCTCGCTACGGTGGTGGCTGCGTTCGACAAGGTGCGCGGGCTCTACGGCTTCCGACGGGTCGACGTGCCGACGATCGAGCAGACCGCGGTCTTCGCCCGGACCATCGGTGAGACCACCGACGTCGTCTCCAAGGAGATGTATTCGTTCGAGGATCGCGGCGGCGAATCGATCACCCTTCGGCCCGAGTTCACCGCCGGCATCTGCCGCGCCTATTTGAGCGAGGGCTGGCAGCAATACGCGCCATTGAAGCTCGCCACCTCGGGGTCGGCCTTCCGCTACGAGCGCCCGCAGAAGGGCCGCTTCCGCGAGTTCCACCAGCTCGATGCCGAGATCATCGGCGCCGGCGAACCGCAGGCCGATGTCGAACTCCTCGCCTTCGCCGACCAGTTGCTGAAGGAACTCGGGATTGAGGGCACGATCCTCAAGCTCAACACGCTCGGCGATCCCGAAACGCGCGGCGCCTGGCGGGATGCGCTTTATGAACACTTCCGGGCCCACTCCGCAGCGCTCAGCGAAGACAGCCAGGCCCGGCTCGAGCGTAATCCGCTGCGCATCCTCGACAGCAAGGCGCACCAGGACTGGCCGGTTGTCGACAGCGCGCCGACGATCGACGAGTTCCTGACCGGCCAAGCGGCGGATTTCTTCGGGAAGGTCACTGCAGGTCTGGACGCCGCCGGCATCGCCTGGGAACGCGCGCCTCGCCTGGTGCGCGGCCTCGATTATTACCGGCACACATCGTTCGAATTCATCACCGACCGCCTCGGCGCGCAGGGGACGGTGATCGGCGGCGGCCGCTATGACGGGCTGATCGAAACGCTCGGCGGACCGCACACGCCGGCCGTCGGTTGGGCGGCGGGGATCGAGCGCCTGGCGATGATGATCGACGCTCCAGAGCCGGAGAGACCGGCCGCGGTCATCGTGCCGCTTGGCGAGCGCGCGGAAGCTGCCGGCCTGCGGCTGCTCGCCGACCTGCGACGCGCCGGCATCTCCGCTGACATGGCGTATCGCGGTAACATGAAGAAGCGCCTCAGCCGCGCGAATGACGCAGGCGCCGCTTACGCGCTGATCATAGGAGACGATGAGCTGAAGCGCGAAGAGGCGCAGATCAAGAACCTCGCTACGGGCGAGCAGCGGAGCATTGCGCTCGACGCCGTCGCGGAGGCGCTTCGCCCGTGAGCCAAATCTCGTCGGAGCGGATCGCGTCGATTGAGGCGCGCAAGCATGAGCTTCAGCAGGCGATGTCGCGCGGCGACCTGTCGACCGATGAGTTCGTGCGCCTGTCCAAGGACTATGCGGCCATCGAGCCGGTCGCCGCCGCGGCGCGGGAAGTGCGCCGGCTACGCGCCGAGCTCGACGTCCTGAACGGAATGATCGCCGACCCGACCGCCGAGCCCGAGCTCAAGGAAATGGCCGCAAGCGAGGCCGATGAGATCCGCCACAAGCTTCCCCACGCCGAGCGCGCGCTCGCCCTGAAGCTGCTTCCGCGCGACGCGGCCGACGACCGCGCGGCGATGCTCGAGGTCCGGGCCGGCACCGGCGGCGACGAGGCGGCATTGTTCGCCGGCGATCTCCTGCGGATGTACCAGCGCTTCGCCGAGGCGCAGGGCTGGCGCTTCGAGCTGATTTCGGCGAGCGCGTCCGAGGTCGGCGGCTACAAGGAAGCCATCGCCTCGATCAACGGTCCTGGCGTGTTCGCCAAGCTGAAGTTCGAAAGCGGCGTTCATCGAGTCCAGCGCGTTCCGGTGACCGAAAGCGGCGGGCGGATCCACACCTCGGCGGCAACGGTCGCCGTGCTGCCGGAAGCCGAGGATGTCGACGTCCACATCGACGACAAGGACCTGCGCATCGACGTCTATCGCTCGTCGGGCCCCGGTGGCCAGTCGGTCAACACCACCGACAGCGCGGTCCGCATCACCCACCTGCCGACCGGTCTCGTCGTCATCCAGCAGGACGAGAAATCGCAGCACAAGAACAAGGCCAAGGCGCTGAAGGTGCTGCGGACGAGGCTGTTCGAGCTGGAGCGGGAGCGGCTCGCAAGCGAGCGCGCGGGAGCGCGCAAGTCGATGGTCGGATCGGGCGACCGTTCGGAGCGCATTCGCACCTACAATTTCCCGCAGGGGCGGATCACCGACCATCGCATCAATTTGACCAAGCACAACCTGACCGAGGTGCTCGACGGCCCCGGTTTGGGCGAGCTGGTCGAGGCTCTGGCTGCCGAGGATGAAGCCGAACGGCTTGCGGGGCTCGAAGAAGCGTGAAGCCCGTCACCCGCGCGCTCGATGACGCGACGCGCCAGCTCAGCAAGACGAGCGACACGGCGCGCCTCGATGCCGAGCTGTTGATGGCCGAGGCGTTGCACATCGACCGTGACCGCCTGCTGCTCTCGCCGCCCGACGCTGCCGTGCCAAAGCGCTTCGCCAAGATGGTCGAGCGGCGTCTCAGGGGAGAGCCAGTCGCCTACATCACCGGTCGCCGCGCCTTCTGGAACATCGACCTTCACGTCGGTCCCGGAGTGCTCGTACCCCGCCCGGATTCGGAAGTGCTGATCGCTTCGGCAATCGAGCATTTCGATGGGACGCCCGGTCCGCGGCGCATCATCGACCTCGGGACCGGTCCGGGCACTCTGCTGCTCGCCGCGCTCGACGTGTGGCCGGACGCCACGGGCCTCGGCATCGACGTTTCGCGAAGCGCGCTCTCCTATGCGTCGGCGAACGCACGCCGCCTCGCCTTCGACCCGCGGTTGAAGCTGAAGCTCGGCAACTGGGCCGACGGAATCCGCGAAAGCTTCGACCTGGTCCTGTGCAACCCGCCCTACGTCGCCGAGGGGGCGGAGCTTGGCCCCGGAGTCCGCGAGTTCGAGCCCGATGAGGCCTTGTTCGCGGGAAAAAGCGGCCTGGAAGCATATCGTGCCCTCGCTCCACAGCTGCCGGCGCTGCTCAATCCAGGTGGCCTTGCAGCCGTGGAGATAGGGTACGATCAGGCCGCGCCCGTCACGGCTTTGCTGGCGCGCGACGGTCTTGAAGCGCGGGTCGCGAACGACTTCGCCGACCGGCCGCGCGCAGTGCTCTTAACCTGGGCTACAACGAAATAGCTTGGCATCGGCCCTCGGGCGCACTACATCAGTGTCCTGGCCCGGGCCCGCTCCAGATCAACTGCAGAGCGCTCCCGTTCCAACCCCCGACGCAATCGGCCGTTCGATAGGCGCATGCTGCGCAGACCGGAACGAGAGGGTCAGAGGCGGCGCATATGCGCTGCCCTGTCCGTCCGAGGACAAAAGGGGCAAGCTACACTGCGTAAGGACGTAGGCATTTGATCAACAATCGTCAGGGCGGCCGCCGACGCGGCCGTGGTGGGCAAGGCGGGGGACGGAACCTCGGCGGCGGCGGACAACCGGGCAACCGGCAGGACAATCGCCAGCGCGGCAATGCCGCCCAGCTGCTCGAAAAGTACAAGAGCATGGCGCGTGACGCGCAGCTCGCGGGCGACCGTGTCCAGACCGAATATTATCTTCAGTACGCGGACCATTATTTCCGCGTGCTGGGCGAAAACCGCGCCCGCTTCGAGGACCAGAACCCGCGCCGCTCACGCGACGAGGAAATGGACGAGGATCAGGGCGAGGAAGAGCTGGTCGAGGCCGGCGAAGAGACCTCGGGCGAGGAGCGCGGGGACCGCGGCGACCGCGACCGCCAGGATCGCGGCGACCGTCCATATCGGAACGAGCGGTTCAACCGCCCGCAGCGGCAGCCCCGCGATGACCGCTCCGCCGACGACGACGGCGATCGCCAGGAGCGCCGGCCGCGCACCAATGGCGGCGACGACAGCCTTCCGCTCGACGTGCTTCCGCCCGCGATCGGCCGCGAGCCGCAGGCTGACGAAGCTGAGACTTCGGACGAAGAGCAGCCGCGCAAGCCGCGTCGCCGCGCCCGCCCGCCGCGTGCCGCCGAGGGCGACGACGAGATCGCTCCGGCCGCTTAGGCTTCAGTATCGACCGGCCGCGGCCGGTGGCTGGCGTCCAGCGCCACGAACGTGAACACCCCCTCGGTGACCTTGACCTCGGTCGCTCCGAGGTCGCGCTGCGCGATGACTTCGATCCTGACCCTCATCGAGGTCCGGCCGACCTGCTCGACACTGGCATAGACCGAGATCACGTCGCGCAGGTGAATCGGCGCGAGGAACTTCATCGCCTCGATCGCGACCGTCGCCACGGGCCCTCGCGCCCGCCGCGAGGCGACGATGCCCGCGGCAATGTCCATCTGGCTCAGCACCCAGCCGCCGAAGATGTGGCCGTTGGCGTTGATATCGCCCGGGCCGGGGACCACCCGCAGGATCGGTGCGCGCTCGAGATCGGTCATTCACTGTCCTTTTCGTGACTGCTTCCGGCCACCGCGTCATGCCCGCTCGAGTTGCTGAGGAAAACGAGCGTCATGAGGCTCGTCCCGACGAGGACGGTGAGCCCGACGCCAAGCGCGGTGGCGATGATCAGGCTGGCGTGAACCTCACCCGCGCCGCGGGTGACCAGCACAACCGCGATCGCCGCTATGACTGCCGACAGCAAGGCGAGAAGCCGGAAGATGCGCCAGAAGCGCTGGACCGTCGACTGGCGCGGGCTCGGCACGGGGTCGCGGTGCGGCATGGCCTTCCCTTTGGCGGTGCGAAGTGGGACTATCAAGCGGACCTGCGGCTCCGAGTCTCAAAAGAAGGGACAGCCATGACCATCGCTTCGGTGATTCGTGACAAGGGCGCGACGGTCGAAACCGTCACCGCCGACAGCAAGGTGTTCGACGCCGTCCGCCGGCTCGGCGAGAAACGCATCGGCGCCCTGCCCGTGGTCGAGGGCGGGCGCATCGCCGGCATCATTTCCGAGCGCGACGTCATCTACCGGCTGCGCGACCACGGCCCGGAAATGCTCGACTGGCCGGTCTCGCGGGTGATGAGCTCGCCGGCCATCACGGCCTCGCCCGACACTGATGTGCTTGCCGCTTTGGCGCTGATGACCCAGCGGCGGATTCGCCATTTGCCGGTCGTCGAGGGCGGCGAGATTCGCGGAATCGTGTCGATCGGCGATCTCGTGAAGCACCGGATGGAGCGGATCGAGGCCGAGGCCGAAGCGATGCGCACCTACATCCAGAGCGCTTGACGGATTCACGAAAACCGTTCGAAAACAGCCGGTTGCAGCCTTAAAGCAGCGGTCGGAAATCCTATCTTGAGTTAAGCTCAGGCGGATGAATCCGCTCGAGCTGCCGGAAACCGGGCCGCAACAAAGTTGCAAAATACCCGGTTGACGCGCCGAAGGGCCGCACATATATGCCCCTCCAGCAAGCGGACGCGGCCTCTTAGGGGGTCTCGCGTTCGTTTCGTGCCTCTTCTTGGTCGGTACAACCGATGCCCGGAACCAATCGAACCGGGGGAGGAAGCGCGTCGGCTCTTTGACATTGTCGGTTTAGATGAAGGGACATGTGGGCGGCGGCCCGGTCACCGATAACCTCTGGGTATCGGCGGATCGGTCAAATTT